>SMVB01084714.1_pt1 | contig 88419 bp, 80 predicted proteins | sample 2456461 | NCBI WGS metagenome assembly SMVB01 (sample SAMN11095934, study PRJNA526329) | marine sediment metagenome | biome: Marine sediment; feature: Surficial sediment; material: Deep marine sediment; isolation source: Hadal surficial sediment | place: Pacific Ocean | collected 2014-05 | depth...
ACACAACCGCATCGTGCGAGATCCATAAAGGTTCTTGCCGAGTTTTCTTTTTCTTCTTCATCGACATACGAACGCTTGCACTCCCAATGTCATAACCACGTAATTCTACATCGTCATCCAATAAGTTTTTTCAAAATCTCCGAAGGAACACGACTTTTTCAACGGGCTGCTAGGGACTAGCCAGGTAAACCTGAAAGCGTTTGAACCGCAGAGGAGCAGAGGAGCCAATGATGGAGTTTTTCGTACGAGAACTGGTCGGCAGGCACTCCGTCGAGGGAGTGCAGAATGTCTCCGGGGCGGAACCCCGCCGCGGCGCCAGAAGTGGCGGGCGCGACCTTTTTGATGATCCACGTGTCGTTTACGTGAACAGGAACGAGCACATGCTGATTGAGCTCGAATGGAAGCTCGATGTTTCGGCCTCGGATTCCCATAACGCCTCGGTGCGGTCATTCGCGAACATGAACCGGACGGTGGCAACGGTGTCGCAGCCGGCGAGAGCGAGGACCGAGAGAAGGGCGCTGGAGGCGTTGCGGAAGGCCCGCGGATTTGCGATCACGCTGATGAGCTGGGCGGCGATTGCGTAATGGCTTTGCCGCCGATGGCCGCTTCGCCGATATTCAAAAGGTGATCCTTCATTCTGCGATAAGAATTCGCGATATCCATATAGGAGGTGCTGATCAGTGGATCCACGGTCTCCTCGGACAATCGATTCCAGTGACGGTCTCTCAGCTCTCTTATCTCATCAGTGATTTCGTGGCTTTTTCGGTGAATCTCTTCGAAGTAGCTGTCGGGAGTATCCTCGAGACCCGCATGGATGGTGTCGTAATAGCCGGCTATCCGATCATGCAGTCCCAGCAGCTCTTTTTGCTGGGACTCCGTGAGACGCACGTCGGCCTTGCCCAGTCGCAAATAAAGCTTGAGGACATTCGTAACATAATCGCTCACCGATTCGAACTCGTCTGCCAATCTCAACTGTGCACGCGCCTCTTCAGCGACGTTATGACTTATCTCTTCCGAAAGTAGGTCGGTCAAGAACTTCGTGACCTCGATTTGAACGGTGTCAATCGTTTTCTCTTCCTTGAATATCCTGTCGGCCGCGTCTTTGTCGCCGGTCTTGTCTGTAATCACGGCACGCAAATCGTTCACCATGTTTCTGACATGTTGATCCGTCACACGAATCTCGTGACGCGATTGCTCGATAGCCGCTAGCGGCGAGGAGACCAGATGAAAATCCAGATGGGTCAATTGCCTTCTTGCTGGCTTAGGATAGTCTTTGACGAGCCTTTTCAACGCGCTCGCGATAGGCGTGACGAAAGGAATGAACAAGAGCGCGATGGTCACATTGAACATGGAGTGTACGGTGGCGATCCCCGCCGTCATGTAAGGAAAGTTCCCTGCCGCGTCCTGCATATTCGGATCCACGCCGCCCATGACAACGTTCTCGATGAAAGGTATGTATACAGGAAGAAAGAGGGCCGTGACCGTGATCACGCCCGAAACGTTGAAGAGGACGTGGAAATAGGCGGTACGTTTCGCGTTGACGTTGTCCGCCCCGAGAGACGCCAAATAGGCCGTGATCGTCGTGCCAATATTCTCGCCCAGCACCAAGGCGCCGGCAGTGCGAAAATCGATCACACCAGTATTGGCGAGGGCTATCGTTATCCCCAAAGTAGCGGACGAAGACTGAACGATGAGCGTCACGAGACAGCCTACGAGGGCGGATTTCAGCACACCGAAGTAATCGGTCGCCTCGAACATGTGGAACAAGGCCGCGAAATCGGGAAGGTCTCGAACGGGCGTGAAACCGTCCTTCATGATCTCGAGACCAAAAAAGACCATCCCTATCCCGAGAACAGAAAGCGCAATGTAGCGCAGCTTTTCGGCCTTGAGGAAAAGCCACCCGAAGGCAGCCAGTCCGAGCAACGGAAGACCGTATTGCCCGATCTTCAGCGCCAATATCCACCCCGTGATCGTCGTGCCGATATTGGCGCCGATGATGACCCCAATGGCTTCGGTGAGCACCATCAATTCACTGTTGACGAGACCGATCACCATTACCGAAGTCACGGAGCTCGACTGAACGAGGGTGGTGACGAAAAGTCCGATGCCGACGGCCAAGAAGCGGTTGGCCGTGACCAATCTAATCATGGTTCTGATTCGGGAGCCGGCAATAACTTGAAGCCCCTGCTGCATGTACTTCATGCCGAGCAGGAAAATGCCCAGTCCACCGACGAGGTGGAAAACCATTTCCAGGATTAAATCAATTTTCATGACGATTCTTGGCCCGGGACACGATACGTGAAAGCAGAAATCTAGAGCCGGCTAGCTTGGCAGGACCGTCGCGGAATTGCAATGGGTCCGCTTAGAGCTCGAAATCGATACGGGTCAGACGCCCTTCGGGCCCGACGAGAAAGCCAACGCCGCCGTCCGTGAAGGCGAGACTCCAGTAGCTCTCGACCGCAATCGACCTCCAGCTGCCGCCTTCGTCGCTCGAGTAACTGACGCCGCCGGGGCCGACAGCGACGATGGTGAAGGTTGGGGCGCCGGGGACATAGGCGATAGCGTAGACGGCGCCCGGGAAGGTCGGGCCCGCCACGAGCCACCAGCTTTCGCCGAAATCCTCGGACATCGCGACGTTGTCGTCGTAGTCCTCGGGCGCCGAAATGTCGCCCCCGGCCGCGACGCCGTGCCCGTTCGCCAGGAACGCGACCGAGGTCAGCCCAGACGTCTCGTTGCCATGTGGCACCGGCGTCGAGATGACTTCCCAGCTGTCACCGCGATCCGTGGTCTTCAGAACGCGCGCCCCGCTGACTCCCATAGCGACAAAGGCGGACTGGTCGCCGAGCACGGTTGCGCAGGTGCCGCTCGCGGCAAAGCCGCCTTCTCCCGGGAGCGGGGCCGGGAGGATCGAGGGATCGATTCGCTCCCACGTTGCGCCGTCGCGCGTGCGGATCAAGACCATCTCGCCGCCCACGGAATCGCTATAGGCGAGCCCGCTCTCGGCATCCCAAAAATCCATGCAGTCGAAAAACGCTTCCGGCATGTCGTTCACGAACTGTGTTGCCCATGTCGCGCCGCCGTCCTCCGTTTTGTAAATGCGCGACGCCTCGCCGGGGCCAGCGCTCATCAAGTACGCGGTATCGGCGTCGACCGCGTGCACGTCCCGGAACTGGAGCTCTTCGGCGCCTTCAACAACGCCGGAGCTCCAACTTGCGCCGCCGTCGATGGAGCGTACAAAAGTTCCTTCGAGGCCACTTGCCCAAATGACGTCTTCGCCCGAAACACTGATCGCCTGGAGCCGCACCTTCGTACCCGACGGCTGTGGCGTCAGGACGAACGACGTGGCCAGCGCGAGAGCGATCATGGTGTTGTCGGCGTGAGGACGATGTTTCGGTAGAGCACACGGCCGTGATCGCCCTGTAGCAGGATCGGCCCCGGCTCGCCTTCATTCGCGTCGAGAGCACCGCCTGTGATCCCAGGGATCTCCTGGTGGTCGATGATGGTCTCGCCGTTCAACTCGACGGTGACCCAACGGCCGAGAAGGGTAATTTCGAAGACCTGCCACTCATCTGCTGGGAGTGCAGGATTGGACGTTGGTGTGATTTGTCCATAGATGCCTCCCATGAAGAGGGCATGAGGTTCTTTGCCGTGGTCGTCTTGAACTTGGACCTCGTGCCGCCCGCGCAAGTAGATGCCGCTATTGCTTCCGGCGGGCACGTTGACCTCGATGTGGAGCTTGAAGTCTCCGAACTTGTCGGTCGTCATGAGGTTGTCGCCGGATTCTTCGTTCACGAGAACGCCGTCTTCCGCTCGCCATTCACTCGGACGGTCACCGAGCTGGGGCACCCAACCAGTCAAGTCCGTTCCGTTGAAAAGCTCCACCGGATCGCCCCAGGTCGGATTCTCGGGAGCGGGGAGCTCGGGCGCGCGGACAGCCGTCCACACAAAGCTCACCTCGTCGCGTGTGCCCACACCGTTCCACGTGTCGCCGTCGAACGTTCCCTCGTACATCGTCTCGGCAACGTCCATGGTCAGTGAGTTGCCGGCGGCAGCGACGGCGTCGAACGCGAGCGCGTGTCCGCCGCGAGGTTGGAGACGTCCCGCCAGCGCTCCCCCCTCTTCGATGAGCTCGAACCAGAGCGGGTAGCTGTTCTCTCCTTGGACGGTGACATCCCAGCGTCCGAGCATTCCAGCATCATGCCCGGTGGCGGTTTCATTTTCAGTTTTGGGCTCCGTCTCGGGCGTGCAAGCCATGAGACCGGCGAACAACAAAGCATAAAAATATCTAGGCATAGAGCTCCTCCGTCAAAGCGTCCCAGAATCGACGCGGGATGGTGTGGGCCATCATCTCGAAATTCTCGCGTACCTCGGACGCGGCGCGCGCGCCCGCAATGACACAGGCGATGGCGGGGTGTCGCAGCGGGAACTGAAGCGCCGCCGCTTTCAACGGTACGTCGTGCTCGGCGCAAAGCGTGTCGAGTTTCTTTTTCCTTGCGATAATCTCCGGCGGCGCCGTCTCGTAGTTATAGTGCTCGCCGCCGGCGAGGATGCCGCTATTGTACGGACCGCCGAGAATGACCGATATCCCGCGGTTCTCGCATTCCGGCAGAAGCTTCTCCTGAGCGCTCTGGTCGAGAAGCGTGTAGCGGCCGGCGAGCAAGAAGCAGTCGAAGTCCGCCTCGCGCGCGAAGTCGTAGAGCATCTCCCACTGGTTCATACCCGCTCCGATGGCGCTCACGATGCCTTCCTCCCGCATACGGGCGAGGGCGGGGAACGCTTCACAAAGCGCTTGCTCGTAGTGATCGTCCGGATCGTGGATGAGTGCTATGTCGATGCGGTCGAGGCCGAGCCGCTCGAGGCTCGATTCGAACGAGCGCCGGATGCCGTCCGCGCTGAAGTCGAATTCCGGGTTCAATGGAAGCAAATCCTTGTATTGGTGGTCCTGTATGCCGCCGGCATCCGGTCGCACGAGCACGCGTCCGACTTTGGTCGAGAGGGTGTAGTCGTCGCGCGGGTAGTGGCGCAAGACGCTCCCGAGCCGAGTTTCTCCCGTACCGTGCCCGTAGAACGGCGCCGTATCGAAGTAGCGCAAACCTGCGTCGTAGGCGGCGAGGACGGTGTCTTGGGCGGCGGTGTCACCCACGCTCGTGAACAGACCACCGAGCGGCGCGCCGCCGAAACCCAACCGGCTGACGAGCAGGTTCGTGTGCCCGATCTCCGCGGTCTCGAGCGGGTTCACGGCGAGAACGCGGCGGTGATTTGCTCGATCGAGACGCCCAGCGTCGTTTGCGCGATCGCGTCGAGCTCGTCTACCGGCCCCTGGAAGTGAAACGTTTGATGCACGTGGGTGAGGCTCTCGCCCGGTGCGAGCTCCGCGGCCGCAGACGAGGTCTCGAGCTCGTAGAACGGCCCGAGCGGCTTCGCCCCCGGCTCGGGCGGGCCATCGTTGTAGCTGTTCACGACGTCGCCCGCGAAAGGTTCGTCTTGAATCTCCCACATGCTGTTGACGTAATCGGTCGTGCCTTCGAGGAGCGAGTAATGTACGAGCGTGAGAACACCGCTCTCGGCATCGTAGCTCCCGACGATTTCGACTGCCCGACGGCGGGACACGCCGATCTTTCCCCGGTACGCGCCATCGCCACGAAAGAACATCACGCCGGGCTCTTGCCGGAGCCGGTCGCCAGGTACTTTGCCGAAATAGGCGTCGTTCACGATGGGACCAAGGGTTGCCTCCGCGCCCTCGACAAAAGGGATGACGATCGTGGTCGAAGGTGATGGGTTGAACATGCCGAGAATCCAAATGGAAAGAAGCCCCGTTTCCTTGCTCCAAGCTTTGTCGCCACTATTCGTAATCGTGTTCTCCGACTCGAAAGCGACGACTTTCGTTTCGTTGCCGAGCTCGATATCGAGGCGTCGGTCGACTTCGTCGAGCAAGCGGACGGTGCGATCGGCGTCGAGCGCGAGCGTCGTTCCGGAATAGTTCACGAGCTCGATAGATTTTCGAAAACGCGCATGCATCGGACCTTCCTCGGTCACGTCCCACGCGCCCCAGTCGATAGGCTCGGGCGTTTGCCAATGTTCGAGGTCAAAGGCGTCGTCTCCCTTGAAGAAGATCGAGAACTGGCCGCCTTCCGGGCCGAGCCAAAAGCGGTCCTCACCGCCAAACACGTTGATATGGGGGACCCGCTCAGCCGCAGCGATGTGCTCGCGGTTGAGCCAGCCAAAGCTGAGGCCGCTGAGGCCTCCCGACGTGCTCGTCATGACGCGTCCCTGATAGGCGGCGACGACCGCGACTTGCGCGTCGCCGGAAGCGAGCAGGATCACGTCGTTATGTTGTCGCAGAAACTCGAGGTCGTCTCCGAAAGTGAGCATGGGCTCAGCCTCGTTGAGGTCTTCGGGTGGACCTGCACAGTGGGCCATTAAAGCCAATGTCAGCAGAGCCCAGTTCCGCACGGGGGATTTTAGCATTACTATTGGCGCGAGAACTTCCGGCGCGACTACGCGCCGATCAAACGCGCTAGCCACGCTGGGCTTCCGCGGGCGGCCATTCGGGCCGTGGTAGCCCAAGAAGCCAGGCCCACATATCTCGCGAACGTCCAAGATAGGGAATCAGCTGAGCCCAAAGTCTCCGGATCTCCTCGGGGGTCGTGAAAAGCCATACGTCCCGCGTATTTGCTTCGCGCAGCAGCGCGCCCATCCAGTACGCTTGCTCATCAAGTTTGTCGGATGCCAGGAGCTTCTTCAGTCCGCCCACGGTTACGTCCGTCCACCAAAGGAAGTACGGCCGCGTCTCGTTTTTCTGTAGAGCCGCAGACGTTGGTGGCAAGACAGAAGAGGTTTCCACATCGCGATCTTACCGCATCACAACGGCAAGCGTGTCTGACCGCGCCGTCAAGCTAGAAAGCGTGCGAGCGGGGTCGACAAGAACTCCTCGAGCGGTATCCCGTCGGCGCCAACCAGAAGTTTTCGCGTCGGCTTGAACGCCAGCGAGAACGCCTCTAGGCCGCGCCTTGCCGTGGGCCGGCGACCGCTCTTGACCTCCAAGGCGACGACGGTCTTGCCACGGCGGATGACGAAATCCACCTCCAGCCCCCGTTCACGCCAGTAGAAGATCTCGGTCGACGTTCCCGTGACACTGTTGAGTAGGTGGGCACCAACCGCGCTTTCGACCAAACGCCCCCAGAGCTCGCGGTCCTTGCGCGCCGCCGCGAAACCCAGCGATGATGTTGCCGTCATGAGCGCGGTGTTGAGCACCTGAAGCTTGGGGCTGGAGCCTCGTCGTCGAACTGCTCTGTTTCTGAATTTGGAAATGCCCGCAATCAGTCCTGCCCCCGCCAGAAGTTTCAGGTAGTGAGCAAGAGTCGTTGTGTTACCCGCGTCCTGGAGCTGGCCGAGCATCTTGTTGTACGACAGGATCTGCCCGGAGAAATCGCAGCCGAGCTGAAACAGCTGCCGAAGAAGCGCAGGTTTGTCGACTCGCGTGAGAAGGAGGATGTCTCGGGACAAAGCCGTCTCGATCAAGCTATCGATGATGTAGCGCCTCCACCGCTTCTGATGACGCACCAAAGTGGCGGCACCCGGATATCCGCCAAAATAGAGGAACCGATTCAAGTCCCATCCGAAGGCCTCCCGCATCTCCGCGAAGGACCAATGCGGGACGGGAATGAGCTCGAAGCGTCCCGCGAGGCTTTCGGTGAGGCCGGACTGCATCATTAACGGTGACGAGCCGAGCAGGAGCACTTTGACGGGCCGTCGAGCGCGCGAGTCCTCATCCCACAGCCTCTTGACGACTTCCGACCAGCCCGGGATCTTTTGCACCTCGTCCAGCACCAGGAGCGTGCTCCGGCGTCGTCCGGCTGAGCTTCGAATACGGACGATGCCCCATTGCGCTTCTACCCAGGCGCGATCCTTGAGGCTCGGCTCGTCAGCCGACGCGTAGTGACTCGTCATCTCCAGAGCTTTCATGGCCTGCGTGGCGAGCGTGGTCTTGCCGGATTGCCTTGGCCCGGCAAGAACTTGTATGAAATGACGAGGGGCGCGGAGCCTAGAAAGAAGAAGCCGAAACTGATGGGGACGTGAAAAAGGCATCCAATTACTCAATATCTTGAGTATTTTTACTCAATACACTGAGTATTTCAACTGGCCCGACAACCGACGAGCCAGCCTCAGCTACTGAATGTAGCCCAAGCTGCGCAGCCGCTCGAGCTCGGCGGAGTCCAACTGGCTCGTCGCGGCTTCATCGTCGAGGCGCGCCGCCTCCGCGAAGAGGCGCCAGTTCTCGAGCAATTCGGCGAGGCGCTCGACGATCTCGGGGTGCTCGTCGGCTACGTCGTCCAGGTTGAGCGGATCGTCGCGATGCGCGTAGAGCTCGAATCTCGGCTCGCCCTCGCCCTCGTCGTCGAAGCGCACGAGCTTCCATCCGTCGGAGATGATCGACCGAATGGTCGAGTCGAAGCGCAAGTTGGGGAGCAATTCCGTGATCGCGGGACGATTCCACCGCGCCTCGCCGCCTTCTTCAAAGAGCGACGTGAGGCTTTGCCCTTGCGCCGCCTCGGACGCAGGGAGTCCGCTCAGCTCGAGCATCGTCGGCATTAGGTCGATGGTCTGCACCGTCGTCTCGACGCGTCGCCCCGCGGGCACATAGCTCGGGCCCCAGAGCATCATCGGTACCTGGCTGAGCTCGCCATAGACGCTATGTCCGTGAAAATGTTGGTCGTGCTCCAGGAGCTCGGTTCCGTGATCCGACACGACGGCGACGAGCGCGCGGTCGCTGAGCCCGAGCTCGTCGAGCTTGGCGAAGACTTTAGCGAGCGCGTCGTCCATGCCGCGGATCGAGCCGTCCATGCCGTTGGTCTCGTGGCGTACGAAGAGCTCGGGGTCGACCTTGGCTTCGACGAGCTCGGACGTCGTCGGCATACCGAATTGCTTCATTATCGGGTCCTGTATATGCGGCCGCACTTGCTCGGTCAGCGCGTCGAGCTCGTCCATATCTCCAGGCTCGGCAAACGTCGTTTCAAAATCTTCTGTAGGGCGAAACGGGCTATGAGGGTCGGCGATGTGGAGCAGTGCGAAAAACGGCGTGTCGCGATGCGACTCCATCCACGGCAAGAGGCGCGACACGTACTCGGGCGAGCTCTTCAGGGTCTCCCAATCCTGCAGGGAGCCTGACTCGTGCAACACCTCATATCCCTGGTGCAAATTGGTGAGCTGGCCGACGAACGGGATCGACGTCAAAGCAAGCGTTGCGTAGCCGGCGGCCCGATAGGCCTCGGCGATCGTTGCCGCGGATGCGGGCAGGCGATCCGGGATGTCTTCGACGGTGTGCGTCGTGGGGTAGAGAGATGTCTGGATGGTCGTGACCGAGACTTTGGTCCAAGTCGCTTGGCTTATCGTATCCTCGAACCACACGCCTTCGCTCGCGATGCGCGTGAGCGTTGGCGCTGTTTCCCGGCCGTAGCCGTAGAGATCCAAGTGATCGGAGCGCAACGTGTCGGTGATGATCAGAATGACCGCTTGCGGCTGATTCTCGGGTGCCGCGTTCGATCGTATGGCCGGCGCACCCCAAAATCCGAGAGTTCCGGGGTCGGCGGCATCGATGCTCAACGTGACAGCGACGCTTTGTCCTCCCATCCCCTCGAGGTCGAGCGAGGCGGCGTGCCAGACGTCCGGCTCGTCTATGACGGTCTCGAGCACGCGGTCGCCGACTTCGACACGAAAGGTGACGGGTGCCGGCTCGATGGTGGCGAGGCCTAGCTCGAGAAACGGCTCCGCGGGAAGCTCGACCTCATAACGCACACGTTCCGGTGCGCGCGTCACGATCGCCTCGTTGTAGATCTCCGACATGCCGTGCCAGCCCACGCCCGAGGCAATCGAGCGTAAATGCTCGCCACGGAAAATGAGCCGGATGGATTCGATCTCGAACTCGGCGTCGGCTTCGTTCGTCGGAATCAAGAGCACATGTGCCATCTCTTCCGGTGAGCGGTTCGACGTGGCACGGATCAGATAGGTCTGCATCTCGTCGCCCGGTCGGATGGGTGTCGTGAAGGCGATAAGGGGATTGCCGAGTGTAGCCGGGAGCACGAGCTCGGGGCCGCTGAAGCGGACCTCCATCAGGGTGCCAGCACTGACGCGCGCCCGGACCTCGACGGCGTAGAGCATTTCGGACGCCGGTACCTCTCCGGTGTTTGCAACGATGAGGACGGGTTGGTCCGAGCTCGTTTGTCCGCGCATGACCCCGTCCTCGATACGCAGTCCTTCGACGCCTTGGGCGGCGCGCCAATCGAGCTCGTCCTCGTCGAAGCGCCATGAGGTGGGCGCGTAATTGGCGTCGGCCGTCTCGGGCGTACCTTCAACGACGGCTTCAGAGAAAACATCGACGAAGCGAACCGGGGCGGATGACGGTGGCGGCCCACCGCATCCCGCGACGAGCACAAGAACGACGAGGGACTTACGCATGCGTTACCTCTCTTTGATTCCTTGAATGGCGCCTTTGATGAGATTGTATGCCGCTTGGCGCGAGAGCCCATCGGTATCCCGATCGCCCCACGGCGTCGAGGCGATCCCTAGGGCGGCCGCTTTCTCGTAGCGGAACATCTCTGTGAGGGCTCCGGCGAGCTCCATGCTCGTTGGGCCGTTCGGTACCGTCAGCGGGTGGCCGGCAACTTCCTTTGGGTCGAGAACGTCCATATCGATATGGATGTAGATCTTGTCGACGAGCGAGGATAAGCGCTCCATTTGTGCGTGGATCTTCTCCGACCGGTTGCGAATGTCATCGGTCGAGATGTGCTCGACCTCGCTGCGGTCGAGGAGCTCTTGCTCGAGCGGATCCGTGTCGCGCACCGCGCCCATGACGATATAACGCTCCGGGAGGGGAATGTCGAGGCCGGATTCTAGGCGCAAGTTCCGTAAGCACATGCCCGCGGCCACCGCGACGGGCATACCGCCGAGCATGCCGCTGAGCGTCGTCTCCGGAGTGTTGATGTCGCCATGGGCGTCGATGAACACGAGGCCGATCTTGAGCGGCCGGCGCGATGGACCCGAGCGCTGGAGACCGCCGAGAATGCCGGAGAGCGAGCTGCAATTCGCGAGAAGGCCAACGGTCAAGTAACCTTCGCGCTCGTTCTCGGCGACGATGTTCCCAAGGTGAGCGTTGGCCAGCCCGAGACGATGCCACTCGCCATAATCTTTGTCCTCTGCTTCCGTGAGCTTCACCGTGGGGATCGGCTTCACCGTGCCGCCAGCTTCTTCGATCCACTGAACGACGCCGCCTTCTTCGAGATAGTCGGGGCCTCCCGAAAGCTCGGGGACGTTGCGTGCGCCGGAATAAGGCATCTTCACGGGGGCAACGCGGATCTTGCCGTCCGAGGTCTCGTATTTCTGCGCGGTGGCGAGCGCTGGGGTAAGCAAGGCCAAGATGAGCCACTTATTCATTGGGGGTCTCCTTCGGTCAATACTGCATCGAGAATTTTGTTGGGGTCGTCCCATCCATGCTCGTCCTGGACCTCGCGACAGCGTGCGAGTATATCGCCAAAAACTTTTCCAGGATGCAAACCGCGTGCGATCAAGTGCCGTCCGAGAACGACGTCTTTCGGCGCTTCCACCACGAGCTCGAGCGCCTCCATCTGCTGCCGAAAGTGAATACCGGCGGGGTATTGCCGCGCGAGCGCGTCTTTCGTCGTGCGGCCAAGATGATCGGCGGTCGCGACGCGCAGAAGAAGCTCCATCGTTACTCCGCGCGCTTTTAGATCGCGCGCGAGACGGCGATAGCCTTTCGCCGTCGCGCCGTTTCTGAAATAAAGACCCGGCGCGAGGTGATGGCGTACGAGCACGCCGACGCGGTCGACGAGCTCGGTCGGGGCGCGTAAGCGCTCGAGAAACGCTTCCGCGATGGATACACCTTCGCTGTCATGTCTGTGCGATCGGATCCGGCCGTCGACTTTTTCGGTTGTTGCGGGCTTTCCGAAGTCGTGGCAGAGTGCGCCGTACATGAGGGCCAGATCGTTCTGGTCGCCTAGGCGGAGCCTAGCTGCCTCGTCGATCACCAAAAGGGTGTGGACGAAGACATTTCCTTCGGGATGCCATTCCGGCTCTTGCGGCGTTTCGACCATCGCTTCTATCTCGGGAAAAATCCGCAGCAGCCCCGTCTCACGAAGAAACTCGAACGCGATAGAAGGCCGCTCTGCCTTCAAGAGGATCTTGTTGAGCTCCGCAAAGACGCGCTCCGCCGAGAGCTCCGAAAGGTCGAGCGCTGCGCAAAGCCGCTTGAGCTCGTCGTTCGGCGTCATCCCGAAACGCGCCGCGAACTGGGCCACACGCAAGCCGCGGAGCGGGTCTTCCGAGAAATGTGATGGGTCGGTGGCACGGAGGACCTTGGCCTCGAGATCGTCCCGCCCGCCGAAAGGATCAAGAAGAGCGCCGGTCGCAAGGTCGTAGCCAACACTATTAATCGTGACGTCGCGTCGCCTCGCGGCCTCCTCGAAGCTCATCTCCGGGTCGTAGGTGACCTCGAACCCCGTATGGCCTTTCGCGACCTTGCTGTCTTTCCGCGGCAAGGAGAAGTCGGCGTCGAGGCCCCGCACGCGAAGCACACCGAAAGCGCGACCAATCCGAGTAACTTTACCGAAGCGCGCGAGCACCGCTTCGAGGCGCTCCAGCGGAAGGCCAAAGACCTCGATATCGACGTCTTTCGAAGGGATGTCGAGAAGACGATCGCGAATGTAGCCGCCAACGAGAAAGGCGCGCCCGCCCGCCTCACGAAGCGCTGCCGCGATCTGCGGCAGAGGCTCTTCGAGACGGATCCTGATATTGATAGGGTCGCGCAACGTGATCAGGGCTCGCGCCACTCCACGGGGTCGCCGACCGCAATTTTCCCGTCATCGAGAACTTCGCCAAAGGCGCCGCCTAGCCACTCGGAGCGCATGGCGCTTCTGAGACCTTGATGCGCCTCGTCCATCCGCTCACAGGGTCTCGTCTCCCCGTAAATGCGTATACGCACGGCGCCGATGGCGAGAACCCGTCCGCTGGCGTCTTTCAGGTCGACACCGCTCACCATGAGATTGGCGCGGCGCAACGACGGGTCGGCGTCGCCTTTCGTTTGCTCCATGAGCGCTTGCCACGCTTCTTTGGAGAGAATGGTGACTTGGCGTTTGCCGCCCTGGTTGGCATTGCCTTTGATGCCGCGGCCTTCCACCATGGTGGCTTCCGATTGAGGATCCATGGGCCCGCGTTTGAAACGCTTGACCCAAATCGCCTCGAGACGTCCCTGCTGTGTCATGTCTGACGCTATTTTAGACGAGTTTTGCGATATTCTCCGTCCACGACGAAGCCACGACGTGAATTCTTCAAAACGCTATATCCGCAAGTTCGAGCACATCGGAACTCACCCGGTCGCCATCGAGCAGGCGCTTCTCCAGGCGATCAAGTTTCACGAAAGCCTCGGCCCCAAGCGCAAAGAGGAACGACTGCGCTACCTGAAGAACTACTGGGTCGAGCGTGTCCTGGAACTGCCGCGGGTCGTCATCAATACGCCGCTAAAGGATCATCAATCCTGCGGGATCGCGAATGTCGCCATCGAGAATATTTCGCCCAAGGCCGTCGCAGAATATTTCTACGACAAGCACCGCGTCTTCACGGTCGCCGTCGAACAGGGCGTGCGCGTATCACCCAACCTGTTCACGCGTCTGAGTGATTTGGACGCATTGGTTCTAGCCATTCAGGAGCTCGCGGCCGGCTAGCCGCGGCCGACGAAAGGCCGTTGGCGTCGAGCGGCAAGCTCGCCATGTAACGCACGGCTTTCACGTCGATGCGAGCAAACGCTTATAATGCGCCGCGCCCATGGACGACGTTTTCTACTTTGGCGAGGACGGCTTAAGAGTCGACGAAGTCTCGATTGCCCGGCTGGCGGAGTCTGTCCCGACGCCTTTCTATGTATATGGGGTCTCGGCTCTCGTGGAGCGCTTTCGTGCGCTCGAGCGCGCGTTCGAATCGTTCGCGCATTTGCATTGTGTGGCGCTGAAAGCGAATAGCCAGCCGGCGCTCCTCAGGCCGCTCGTTGCGGAAGGGGCCGGCGCCGAGGTCGTCTCCGGTGCGGAGCTCGCGCTCGCGCTCGCACTTGGCTTTCCGCCGTCGCGCATCGTGTTCTCGGGTGTGGGCAAGACCGAGCGAGAGCTGCGCGCGGGTCTCGAGGCGGACATTCGCATGTTTCTCGTCGAGTCCGAGACCGAGCTCAGTGTGCTGAACGAGCTTGCTGCCTCCGATGGACGGAAAGCCCGAGTAGCGCTCCGGCTGAATCTGGATATCGATCCCAGGACGCACCCGCACATCGCGACGGGGGTCTCGACGGCCAAGTTCGGTGTCGACGCCGTCGAGGCCGAGCGGCTCTATGCAGCCCATAAAGATTTTGCCCACCTCGAGCTCGTGGGGATCCACTCGCATATCGGCTCGCAGGTAACGTCGATCGAGCCCCTCGCCGAGAACGCTTGCATGCTTGCGGAATGGGTGCGCAAATTGCGAGACCAAGGCGTCCCGCTCCGCTATGTGGATATTGGCGGCGGGATTGGCATCCCCTATGAGGGCGAGGAGACTCCGAGCTTCGATACCTATGCCGAGCGTGTCATTGAGCCGCTCGCTGAGCTCGATGTCGAAATTCTTACCGAGCCCGGCCGCGTGCTACTCGGCCCCGTGGGTGCCTTCATCGTGCGGGTGCTCTATGTGAAAAAAGTGCACGGGCACAACTATGCCGTGGTCGATGCTGGAATCAACGATCTCATCCGTCCGGCTTTCTATAACGCTTATCATCGTGTCGTTCCTGTTGCGGGTAGCGGGAGTGGCGCGACGAAGCCCGTGGACGTCGTCGGCGCGGTGTGCGAGAGCTCCGACGTATTCGCGCGCAACCGGGAGCTTCCCGAGCTCAGCCGTTCCGACCTCCTTGCGATTTTGGACACGGGCGCATACGGTTTCGTGATGGCCTCGAACTACAATTTGAGGCCGCGCCCGGCGGAAGTTGTCGTGGAAGGCAGCGCGCACCGCATCGTGCGCGCCGCGGAGACGGAGAGGGAGCTCGTCAGTCGCGAGCTCGGAAAGGCAAACGCGTGACGACCTATCGTCCCTTGCTGAGGATGTTTCTCGTCGTGATCGTGGCGGCGTCTTTCGTGTTCTTTTTGCTCGGCGAGTCGTCTTGGGCGGATGCGGGTTGGGCTCTTTTCCTCGTGGTGCTTTGGAGTCCGGTAAAAGGGGTGACCTATCGCCGCCTCGGTGGGAGGCTGCCTTATCTCGGTGCTCTCCTCGGCAGTATTTCGTGGCAGGCTGTGGGGCTTCCGATCGACCTCGATTCGTTTTGGGTCATCATGGGGGTGAGCTTTCTCGCCGGGGTTGCGATCGAGACGCTCGCCCTCGCCGCGACGGGTACGGCACCGAACTTCACGCGCTGTTTATTCCTCGCGCTTTACGGAAACCTGATCGTGCACTTTCTTCAAATAGGGTGGTTTACGTCGCAGCGCAACTTGGCCCTCGGCGTTCTGTTCGTTCTCGTGGGGATTTTCCTTTTCTTCATTCCCGCCTTTTACGCCGACCATTTTACTCAGGAACCGCGGGAGCAGTAGGGCACTAATGTCGAAGGCTGGTCTCAGCCGCGAGCTCGGCCTGCTCGGCCTCGTGGCCACCGGCGTCTGCGCCATGCTTGGCGCGGGCGTCAACGTCGTGCCGTTCATGATCCAAAGGAACGTGCCCGGCATCGGTCCATCGGTGCTCTTTGCCTATTCCCTTGCGGTCGTCCCCGCGCTCTTGGCGGCCTTTTGCTACGCGATGCTCGCCTCCGCTATGCCAAGGGCCGGCGGGAGCTATGTCTTCGCGAGCCGCAGCCTCAGTCCTTATCTCGGCTTCGTGGCGAGCTTCTCGCAATGGTTCGGCCTGTCCATGGCCATTGGAGTTGTCTCTTACGTGCTCGTGCCGTTTCTACGCGATCTCGCCGAGGCGGTGTCTCTTTCGAACGTTGCCGCGTTCCTCGAGCAGGGACCGATCCGTCTCTTGCTGCCCCTCGCGTTTTTGTGGCTATTCACCGGCGTCAATCTGCTCGGCACGAAGTTCTATGAGCGAACGCTCGTCCCACTCATGATATTGATGTTCGCGGGTGGTTTCGTCGCGATTGCTGCCGGTTTCTCTTTCACCCACGAAGATTTTGCCGCCGCGGTGAAGCTCCGAGAAGGTGTTCTGATTGCCCTCCCCGAGCGCGTCCCCTTCGACTGGGGTCCGGTGCTCACCGGATCGGTGCTCTTGTTCTCGAGCTTCATCGGGTTCGACTCCATTGCTCAAGCGGGTGGCGAGGCGAAGCGGCCGGGGCGCAACCTTCCTCTGGCGATTTGCATCACCATCGGCACGGTCGGCGCCTACTACATCGCCTTTACCGCCGCTGTCTACCACGCCGTGCCGTGGACTTTCATCGCGGAGCGCGCCATGACGACCGATCTCACGGCGCCTGGGCTGCTCGGCTACCTGATGTCGCCGGGGTGGACGGTTTTGATCGTTGCGGCCGCAACGATTGCGCTAGCGAACGATTTGCCCGCGATGATCCTTTCCGTCTCGCGCCTCGTTTTCGCCTGGGCGGAAGACGGCATCTTCCCAGCCACTTTCGCGACCATCAACGCCCGCTACCGCACACCTCACTGGGCGATTCTGCTGAGCAGTGTCGCTGCCTCCGTGGGTATCGTCGGCAATCACGCATCGGGAGATTTCTTCCTCGGCATCGATTTGCTCGTCACTGCCATGCTCGTGAATTTCTTCTTGATGGCCATCTCCGTGATCGCGCTCCCCAAAAAGAATCCTGAGATCGCCAGCAATATCCAATTCATGCGCTCCCGTCCGCTGCAGCTCGCCGTGGCCGTCTCCGCGAGCGTTCTTTTATTCGCGCTCACCATCATCCAGGTGGTGAAGGACGTTTCGACGCAGGCGGATGCCTGGTACTTCCACGCCTTTTACACTTACTTAGTCGTCCTCGGCGTCGGCTCTCTAATCTACGCCTACCGCGTGGCAAAGATGCGCGCGCAAGGAATCGATCTGAAGTCCCGCTTCGCCAAACTCCCCGACCAGTGATGCTTGGCGCCAGATCAATGTCAAGAAAAGCATGACGCAAAGGCGCGCGCGTCGTCTTTATCCCCACCTCTCCTCCTTATAGGAGGGGAGGTGGGGATAAGAAAAAAGAGCAGCGAATCTGGGCGGTTGAAGGCTATAGGGCGCGTGGTCTTGTTTTGGCGACGGCGAGATCTCGGATGGCCTCGGTGAGCGCGTCCGCCTCGGACGGATCGAGTCGGCCGTCGGCGCTGAGCTCGACGTAAACGCGGAGAATTCGGAAAAGGTCCCGCCAGCCCAGGTTGCCGTCCTGGTTCAAAGCGGACAGCGCGTCGAAGGCGGCCGCGAGGCGAGCTCTGTCGTCATCCTCAGTTACCGTGAGCTGTTGCTCGCTTTGAAGCTTCAGTCCCTGAATCACACTTTCGTGAATGCGCTTGGGGTACATGCTGTAGACCGAGGCGGCAAAAAGACTCGTGAGGACGACGACACCGAGAACGATGGACGCGGCAACGATGAGCCAGCCGAGGCGGCGCTTGTTCCTTGGCACCGAGGCAAGCTCCTCTGAAAGAGAGACGGAGCTTCGGGGAAGCTCCAGGCGCGGGCGGTCGGCGTGTCGTTCGGGCTCGAGCGGTCGGTCGGGCTCGGGGTCCATCCGCCGGAAGTAATACACGCAGGTCAGGCCAAAAATCGCGAGTGCTGGGAGAAGGATCCCAGGCGGGATCCATAACGGCTCGCCGAGCGTGTCGAGATCGGCGAGATTGATGAGCAGGAGCCCCGCGACGTTATTGGTGAAGTGCACGATGATCGGCACGACGATGCTTCGGGTCGCGAATGCTATGAAGCCGAGCACGATTCCCGCCGCGGCGATGGCCGGAATGGGCAAGAAATGGATCACCATGAACAGAAAGGACGTCCACAGCACGGCACGGCTCCGCGACATGGCTCTCAGAAAGCTCATTTGGATGAAACCGCGAAACATCAGCTCTTCGGAGACCGCCGCGCCCACGCCGATCGTCCCAATCTTCAAGAGCCACTCGACCGGAGTCCGGGCTTGCATCATGCGTCGCGTCTCTTGGGCGATCTCCTCAGGCAATGCGAAGAGCTCTTCCGTGAGAAGAGAGAGTTGATCGCCGAGAATAAAAAAAGAGATGGCGAGCGGGAACGCCATGATGAAGTCGGTGCCCGATGGAAGCCGCAGGAGCAGCGTCTCCCTCAAATCGACGCGAAGACGGATTGCGGTGACCACCGTGAGCAGCAGCATCAGGGTGGGTGTCACGATGAGAACGACATTTTGCGACAAGTTCAGGGCATTGAGCAGCAAAATGGACGAAATGTGGACGAGCAGCACGATCACGTAGAGGCCTATGCCAGCTGCTGGCGAGGGAATGGGCGTGGCCGTGGGCAATGGCTCCTTGACGCTCATGGTCTCGAATACTATAGACCATGGCACCTTATTGAGGCGGGAGTAGACGAATAACGGGTGTTTGATATAAGCTCGTATAACTTGTCTCCTATCATTTAGTTGAATAGCTCAATCGGAGGTGTGCTCGATGAAAGCTCCGGAACGGATCCGGATTGCCGTCTATGGGCTTGGTCAGATCGGGCTCCAAACAGCGAAGGCTATTCTCGGCCGCCCGGCCCTGCAGCTCGTGGGGGCCATCGACACGGATCCCGCCAAGCAGCAGAGAGACGTGGCGGACCTTTCTGGGCTCACACGCCCGTCGGGTGTGCGCGTTTCGGATCGGGCCGAAGACGTCCTCGGCGTGAGCCGGCCCGACGTTGTGATCCTGACGACGGGTTCTCGCTTCAAACAGGTCCTGCCGCAGATCCGACAATGCGTCGAAGCCCGGACCAACGTTGTCAGCTCCTGCGAGGAGCTCCTGATGCCCCATGTCAACTATGCGGCGCAGGCGCGGGAGCTGAACAAGTTCGCCATTTCCCGGGACGTTTCCGTTCTCGGCACCGGCGTCAACCCCGGTTTCGTCATGGACACGTTCGCGCTCGCCGTGACGGCTCCTTGTGTCGATCTGACGTCGATCAGGATCGAGCGTGTCGTCGACGCGTCGACCCGCCGTGAGAACCTTCAGAAGAAGGTGGGTGCGGGCCTCACCCGCCTGAAGTTTCGCCGCGCCGTCAACAAAGGGGAGCTCGGACACGTAGGCCTTCTCGAATCGACCCATCTCGTGGCTGAGGGCCTCGGTTTCAAACTCGACAAAGTCAAAGAGACGGTCGACCCGATTCTGGCGAAAAAGAGCATGAAGACGCCGCATGTCACGGTCCAAGTCGGCGAAGTCGCAGGCCTCCATCACGTGTGCAGAGGCTATCGGAACCGCAAAGAAGTCGTTACGCTCGATTTACAGATGTACCTCGGGGCGAAGAAACCGACGGATCGCATCACGGTCGAAGGCAACCCCAACGTTACCGTCTCGTTCGAGGGAGGCGTGGCCGGTGACGAAGCGACCGTGGCCATGTTGATCGCGACCGCCCCTTCCATGGTGAAGCTCGAGGCCGGTCTGCGCACGATGGTGGACGTGCCCGTGCCGCATTATCGAAACGGGTTCTGAGGGTCAACAGGCGATCGTCGGAGTTGGTTGACGGAAGCCATGACCCAGAAAGGCGCGGAACGCGCCGAGGAGCTTCGCGCCCTCATTCGACGTCACGACTATCTCTACTACGTCAAAGACAACCCCGAGATCGCCGACGCCGCCTATGACAAGCTTCTCCGGGAGCTGATGGCGCTCGAGGAGCAATATTCGGAGCTCGCCACCGCTGACTCGCCGACCCAGCGCGTCGGTGGAAAGGTGCAAAGCGCCTTCGGTGAGGTGCGACACTTGGCGCCGATGCTTTCGCTCGAGTCTCTCATGAGCGCGGACGAGCTTCGCGAGTTCGTGAAACGCGTCGAGAAAGGGCTCGAAGGTGAAACGATCGAGTATATGGTCGAGCCCAAATTCGATGGCCTCTCCGTGGAGCTCGTTTATGAGAGCGGTCAGTTTCAACGGGGCTCGACCCGTGGCGACGGAGCTATCGGCGAGAACGTCACGGAGAATTTGAAGACCATACGTTCCTTGCCACTTCGCTTATACGCAGAGATTCGGGAGGTGCCGTCCCTGCTCGCGGTTCGGGCGGAGGCGATCATGCGTCTCGGCCAATTCGAGCGCCTGAACCGCCGCATGACGGAGCTCGGTAAAGAGCCGTTCGCGAATGCCCGTAACGCGGCCGCCGGATCGCTGCGCCAGCTCGACACGAGCGCCACCGCGAGCCGTCCTTTGGATCTCTTCGTTTACGACATCATGCACGTGGAAGGCGTCGAGCTCAGCTCGCAGTCCGAAGTACTCGCGGCGCTCGCGGACTGGGGTTTTCGCGTCGACAAGCTCGCGAAGCTTTGCAAGAGCGTCGACGAGGTCGTGACCTATCACGACGAGCTCGAGAACCGCCGCGACGAGCTCGACTACGAGCTCGACGGAGCGGTCGTCAAAGTCAATCGGCACGACCAGCAGACCGAGCTCGGGGCGCGCTCGCGAACGCCCCGTTGGGCCGTTGCTTTCAAGTTCAAGCCGCGCCAGGAGGTAACGGAGGTCATGAACATCGCTGTCCAAGTCGGTCGCACGGGCAAGCTTACGCCGGTGGCGCTTCTTCGTCCCGTCGACGTCTCCGGCGTTACCGTCAGCCGCGCGACGCTCCACAATCAGGACGAAGTGCTCCGCAAGGACGTCCGCGTCGGTGACAGAGTACGGATCCAGCGCGCGGGCGACGTCATCCCGGAGGTCGTCGAGGTTTTGCCGGAGGGACGGAAGAAAGGTGCGAAGCCGTTCCGCATGCCCGAGCACTGCCCGGTGGACGACTCACCCGTGGTCGAAAAAGGAGCGAATCACTACTGCACCGGAGGCTGGGGTTGCCGCGCGCAGCAAACGGGTCGTATCCAGCACTTCGCGAGCAGAGGAGCGATGGAGATCGAGTTTCTCGGCGAGAAGACCGTGGCTCAGCTCGTGGAGCGCGGGCTCGTCGAGGACCTGGCGGATTTCTACAAGCTCGGTAAAGAGGACCTCTTGGAGCTCGAAGGCTTCGCCGACAAATCGGCCGAGAACTTGATCGACGCGATCGAGAAGAGCAAACATGCGGAGCTCGACCGCTTCATTTATGCCCTCGGCATCCCCAATGTCGGACGGCATGTGGCCCGTGTTCTCGCGACCCATTTCGGTGCTCTCGAGCCGCTCATGCAAGCGAGCGTCGAAGAGCTCGTTGCCGTACATGAGATCGGCGACGAAGTGGCTCAGGGCCTCGTGGAATATTTCCAAGTGGCGCGCAACCGGGAAGTCATCGAGCGCATGACAGCCTCCGGGCTCGTTCTTGCGTGGGCCCAGAGTAGTGTTGAGCGCACATTGGAAGGGAAGAAAATCGTGTTCACCGGAACGCTCGTCGAGCTTCAGCGCGACGAAGCCAAGCGCCTCGTCGAAGAACGCGGGGGCCGCGTGACCTCTTCGGTAAGCAAGAACACGAGCTTCGTCGTCGTCGGAGAAAAAGCCGGCTCGAAAGCGGACAAGGCGAAGGAGCTCGGGGTCGAAGTGTTGACCGAGAAGGAGTTCCTGGCGCTAATAAGTTGAGGCCGGTACGGGCGAGTGGGGTGGGGTAGAGTTTCTTGCTAACAGATTGCTAACGCTTTATTAACGCTACACCGGACGTGAGAAAAAATCTAGGGTTCGAGGCCCCGAAGCGCCATCGGCATCCATCGAGCGCACGCGAAGGTCGCGTCCCGTTTCGGGATGCAGCTCAAGGAATACCAACTGCGTCCCGTCCGGCGAGAACGTCAGCGGTAGTGATGCGTTTGCACTCTCAATGAGCCGCTCGACGGCACCGGTGCCGTCGGCCGCTTTCCAGAACGTACTGAATACTCCGTCGCGTTCCGACGCGAACGCGACCTGAAGTCCATCGGGCGTCCACGCTTGACGGGTGTCATTAGCAGGATCGAAAGTCAGTCGGGTCAGCGTCTCGCGGGCGAAGTGCCAAATCCAAATGTCCGTTTCTTGATCGGCTAGGGCGAGGGCGAGCCGCGTTCCATCGGGGGAGACACGCGGGTAGCGGTAGGCACGGGGCTCAGCGGCAAGAGCCTCTTCCCTTCCGTCCCGATCCACCCACACGAGCGTGCGAACGACGTTGCCTTGCTCACGGCCCGCAACATACGCGAGAGATCCATTCTGCGACATTCCGAAGTTGGCCGCGCCGCTATCTTTGGTCATGACCCCGTCGAGCACGGGAACCGGGTCGGTCGTCACCTCGAGGTTGTCGAGGTCGAAGCCCACCGCGCGAAGCGTTCCTCCCACGCCATAGACGATATGCCCGGTGGGTGCGTAGCGGGGATTGCTCCCTCCGGGAATGAGAACCTTTGTCTCGCCGGAATCGAGTGATAGCAGCGCGATCTGAGCGCCCTCGACGGACCCACCGATGATCGTGAACAGCACGGCCGTACTTCCTGGAAGGATCTCGGGCCACAGGTGATCACCTTGTTCCGCGTCCGGCGTCGTCAGCTCCTGCGGCTCGCCGCCACCGGCCGGCACACGCCAGAGTCCTCTGGGTCCAGTCGTCGCGAAAACGATGGTGTCGTCGTCGCCCCAGCTCGCGCCGCGCGGAGCACCTGCTGGCCGCTCAGAGATGGTCACGGGCGGGCCGCCGAGGATCGAGACTTTCTTCAATCCGTCTGCAAAATACCCAACCCAGTTGCCATCCGGAGAGATGAACACCCCGCGCGGCATCTCGCCGAGTCCGCCGAGCGGCGTTGCCTCGAGCTCGTCCAAAGCGCGGACCACGAGCTGCCTTTCATCCATGAGCGCCGGGTACACGATGCGGGTACCGTCCGGCGTGATCGCCACGTCCACATCCGGCGGGCCGAGGTTCGGTGGCATCGATGGTGGGTTGACGATAGATCGAACGAGAGGACGCGGAGCGTCAGGCTTCAGGTTCCACCCCGCGACGCCAGCGACGACACCGAAAGCCAAAGCCGCAGCGACCGCCGTCGAGGGACGCCAGCCAACCGACTGGGTGACAGCGCCGCCTTGCCGTGTAGCGGTGGTATCGAACGCTCCTTCTATGGCAAGCCGCACGTCGCCGATGGCCTGCACCCGTTGACGCGGGTCTTTCTGGAGGCAACGTCGCAAGTAGGTCGCTAGACTCGGCGATACGGTCGCGGGAAGTGCATTCCAATCCAATCTGGCTCCCGGTCTATCACCCGCGCCAGAGTCTGTGAGATGTCGTCACCGGGGAACGGCTTCGTTCCCGTCAGCATCTCGAACAGGACGGCTCCGAAAGCCCAGATGTCCGTTCGCCTGTCCACCGCCTTGCCGCGTGCTTGCTCGGGGCTCATGTAGGCAGCGGTCCCGAGAATCACTCCAACCCGAGTCCCATCTCGCGTAAGCGTCGGTGACATCGAGCTATCAGCCTCGGCCGTTTCCTCCTGGAAGACTTTCGCTAAACCGTAATCCAGAACTTTGATCTGGCCGTCCTCGGTCTGCTTGACGTTCGTCGGTTTCAAGTCCCGGTGAACGATGCCCTGTTCGTGTGCCTCCTCTAGGGCTTCGGCCATCTGGGTGGCGATGTCGAGAGCCTCTTGGAGTGGGATGGGACCCCGCGCAATCCGCTCCGCCAGAGTCTCGCCGGGAACGAGCTCGAGAACGAGGTAGTGGGTGTCGTCAGAGTGCTCTAGCCCATAGATGGAAGCGATGTTCGGATGATTGAGAGACGCTAGGACCTTTGCCTCTCGCGTGAATCGAGCTAGACGTTCTTCGTTCTCCGCGAACTCTTCGGGCAAGACTTTGATTGCGACATCGCGGCCAAGCTTTCCGTCTCTCGCTCGGTAGACCTCTCCCATCCCGCCTTTGCCGATGGCTTCGAGGATCTCGTAGTGGGCGAGGCGCGTTCCTGGAGCGAGAGACATCGAGGGAATTTAACGGTTCGACGTGGAAGTTACAACCGTGTCACCGTGCGGGAACGCGGGAACTTCTGGCAACTCAGTGCTATATCGTTCGTGATGTCGGTCGTTGCGTGGCCGAGACGGTGCCGCAAGCCGCGCAAAACGTCGCAGCTTCGTCTCGTCTTGCTAGCCGTACTGCGCTTCAATTCAAGCAGACGGCTTGTCGCACGAGCGCGCTCTTGCGCATCTTCCCCCGCCGCGTGCACCGCTATCCTGAGGCGGTGCCATTCGAGCTCGACGCGAAAGTTTCCGATCGGCTTCACGCCGGGCGCCCTCGAAACGGCGAATTCGAACGATCCGATCTCGTCGACTATGCCGGCCGAGAGCGCTTCTGTGGCTGTGAGGAGGCGCCCACCGCCAAAATCAGCATGGACCCTCTTTGTGCGGCGCTAGTGCTCGGATACAGAAACTTCTGGATCTCGTTCGTGACCGAACACCGCCGAAAACTGTTGAACCTCTCGCGCGGTTCACTCGTAGACCTAGCTGTATGACCAAATTCTTGCTTTGGTTGCTCTTATTCATCCTTTGCTGGCCGCTCGCGCTATTCGCGATCGTCCTTTACCCGATTGTGTGGCTGCTTACGCTACCGTTCAGGCTCGTAGGTATTGCGGTCGGCGGGGTTTTCGAGCTGCTTCGTGCCATCGTGCTTCTCCCGGCACGCCTTCTCGGCGGCAAGGTCTGATCCAGACTAGCTGAGGCGCAGACGCACTTCGAAACCGGCCCCGCCGAGAGACGACGCCTGGGTGCGGATGGACCCTCCGCGACGCTCCACAATGGCTTTGACGATCGCAAGGCCTAGCCCTGTATGATCCCCACGGTGGCTCGCGTCCGTCCGATAGCTGAAGAAGCGGTCGAAGACGCGCTCCGCGTGCTCTTCCGGAATGCCCGGGCCGTCATCTTCCACGCGCACCACCGCCTCCCGACCGTTTGCTCTCGAGCTCACACGCACGTGGCCTTCGCTCGAAAAGTCGGCGGCGTTGTCAATGAGGTTCTCGAACACGCGCGCCATGCGATCGGGACCCGCGGCAACGTTGAGCTCCCCGTCGCTGAGCTCGAGCTCGAGCTCTAGGCTCTGGTAGCGCTCCCGTCCCGCCACGCCGCGTAGAACAGCGTTAAGGTCTACCGGCCCCGGCTCTTCGTCTTCTTCATCGCTCGTCCCGTCGAGCAGGGTCACTTCGCGCACCTCGGAGAGGAGCTTTTCGAGCCGTGCGATGTCGCTCTCGACGATGCGGGCAAAACGCGCGCGCTCTTCGGGGTCTTCGACTTCGGCGAGCATCTCCGCGGCGGAGCGCATCGACGCGAGAGGATTCCTGAACTCGTGGGAGACATCGGCCGCGAAGGACTCGATGAAACGCATGCGCTCTTCGAGCCGCGACGAGAGCTCTGAAAGAGCACGGCTCAAATCGCCGATCTCGTCGAGGCGCTCCAAGCCGCGAAAACGTCCTCTCAGCCGGCCGCGTCGATCGACGATCGCCTGCGCTTGTGCCCGCAGTCGCTTCAGCGGCCTCGAGATGGTCGTCGAGACGAGAAGGCTCAGCACGGCGGCGACGCCGACGGCGCCGAGCAGAAAGCGGAAGATCGCGAGCCGGACTTCGTAGAGGTCTTGAAGAATGTGAAAGGTCGAGCGCGAGACGAGCACCGCGCCCACGATCTCACCATCGTTCTCGATCGGAATCGCGCTGTAGAGCGTGACCGAGCGCTGGCCTCCCGTTGTTACACGGGTGGCGGCGCCGTATTGGCCTTTCAGAGCGAGCTCGACTTCCGCGCCGTCGAACGGGCGCTCAGCCGAGTAGAACTCTTCACCTATGGCTGGTCGGGGGCCGCTCACGACGTAGTCCACGAGGCGGAAGAGTGACGAGCCTAGCTGGTAGAGCCAGCTTGTGCGCAGGCTCTCGTCGTCGAGAGCGTCGTCGAGCCTGTCGGGCTCCCGCCGGGGCCCGAGCTGGCTCGTGTCTGAGACCAGCCGCCGGTCCGGACCGATCACGCGGAGGCGCGATGTGGTGCGCTGCCGGAGGCGGATGAGGATGGGCTCCGAGAGCGCCGCGTGGAGCGCATCGCGCTCCGAGAGCGCCGCCGCGAGTACGCGGCCCTGCTGCACCATCGATCGCTCCTGAGCTCTCAAGAGCTGCCGCTCGAAAATAGCGAGATAGGAAACCCCGGCAACTGGGAGAAACACGAGAAGGACGTTGAAGGCTAGAAGGCGTATCGAGATCCGCGAGAGAAAGCGGCGCAAGCTGGTCAAAGCACTTTCAGGATTCGCACTCACGATAGCGGTAGCCTAGCCCGTAGATCGTGTCAATCTCACTGAAACCGTCGTCGATTTGGACGAACTTCTTGCGAAGTCTCTTCACGTGGCTGTCGATCGTCCGCTCGCTGACATAGGCGTCGTGCGGGTAGCACTCTTCCATGAGCCGGGCTCGAGACTTGACGTGGCCAGGCCGGCGCGCGAGGGCATGGAGCAGCATGAACTCGGTGACGGTGAGTGTGAGAGGCTCGCCTCTCCAGGTCGCTTGATAGCGCCCCATATCGAGCATGAGCGGCCCGAGGCTCAGACGTTCCTCGGGGGCGGTGGCGGCGCCGGCAGCCGAGAGCGCGAGCCGGCGGAAGAGGACTTTGATGCGCGCGACGAGCTCGCGCATCGCGAAAGGCTTGCACAAATAGTCGTCGGCGCCGAGCTCGAGCCCGAGCACGCGGTCGAACTCCTCGTCTTTCGAGGTCAAGAAGATGATGGGGAGCATCTCCGACTTGCCGCGCAGCTTGCGGCAGAGCTCGAGCCCGTCCATGCGCGGCATCAAAATGTCGAGCACACAGAGATCGGGGAGCCCGTTCTCGAGCTGCTCCCACGCGTTCAGGCCATCCGTGTAGAGATCGACATGGTAGCCCTCTCGGCGGAGCGCATAGGCGACCGTCTCGCGAATGTTCTCTTCGTCGTCGATGACGGCAACCGAGCCCGTGTTTTTGTTCATGTAACTCCAATGTAGCGCATGAGATCGACGGCGGCTACCCGCGACACAGGATTGCCACATTGTTTCACTGTATCGCCTCGATGCCGCCGCGAGCTCCACGCATCGAAACGCTCAAATAGAAGCATGAACCTGAGGGGGAGGACCACGATGCTGAAGAGGACGAAATCTTGCCTGATCGTGCTGGCGTTTCTGGCGTTAGCTGCCGATGAAAGCCAAGCGTGGCGACCGCGATCGCAAGTCGTCACTCCAGCCGATATGAAGATGGGGAGCCTCTTGCTGCGCTCGGATGTCGACCGGGGCTATGTCGAGGCCCCGACGGTCGAAACGAAGGTGCGGATACGCGTCACCGGGCTCGTGGGGCGCACCCGTGTGGTGCAGCTCTTTCGCAACCCGTCGGAAGAGTGGGTAGAGGGCGTCTACGTCTTTCCGCTACCTGAACGGGCTGCCGTGGACACGATGCGCATGAAGGTTGGGGAGCGCGTCATCGAAGGTCAGATCCAGGAAAAAACCCAAGCGCGCCGGACCTATGAAAAGGCCAAACGGGAAGGGAAGAAAGCCTCTCTGCTCGAGCAAGAGAGGCCGAACATCTTCACGGTGTCGCTCGCCCATATCGGGCCTCTGGAGGAGGTTCGGATCGAGCTCGAATATCAGGAAGAAGTCCGCTACGAGGCCGGCCGCTTCGATCTTCGCTTCCCAATGGCGGTCGGCCCTCGTTACATTCCTGGAATTCCCGCGAAGACCGAAACCGTCTCCTTCACGGGAACGGGCTGGGCGCAGCCGACGCGCATCGTCACGGATGCCGACCGGATAACGCCACCGGTGCTGCCGCCGAATTCGCGTCGTGAGAACCCCGTCGAGCTCGACATCGAGCTGCATCTCGGGATGCCGCTCGTCAGCGTCGAGTCGTCCTCACACGCTGTGAAGGTGGAGCACCAAGTCGCGTTCGGCTACCACGTGACGCTGCGGGAAGGGGCAGTGCCGGCAGATCGGGATTTCACCCTCAGCTGGGCTCCGGATGTCGGTGCCGCCCCAAGGGCCGCGCTCTTCAACGAAAGCGTCGACGGCGACAACTACGTGCTCTTGATGCTGATGCCGCCTTCGGACGGCCAGAAGACGGCGCGTCTTCCACGAGAGACGATCTTCGTCATCGACACCTCGGGCTCGATGAACGGCACTTCGATCGAGCAAGCGCGCGGCGCCCTACTGCACGCGCTCGATAAGCTGCAGCCGGACGACACGTTCAACGTGATCCAGTTCAACTCGTCGACCTCGAAGCTCAACCATCAGCCCGTGCCCGCCACCGCCGCCGCGGTGGAGCGCGCACGCAGCTACGTCCGAGGGCTCGCGGCAGGCGGCGGAACCGAGATGATGTCGGCTTTGACGGCAGCCTTCGGCCAACGAAGCCCGCCAGAGATCCATCGTGTCCGGCAGATCATTTTTATAACGGATGGTAGCGTCGGGAACGAGGCGCAGCTCTTCGAGCATATCCAAGCTCATCTTGGAGAGCGGCGTCTGTTCACCGTCGGCATCGGCTCGGCGCCGAACGGGCACTTCATGACCCGCGCCGCGAAGTTCGGCCGTGGCACGTTCACCTATGTCGGCACCGCGGCCGAAGTGTCGATCAAGATGGAAGAGCTATTCGAAAAGATCGAGAGCCCTGTGCTGAGCCACATCGAGCTCGACTTCGAGGACCCGACGGCTGAAGTTTGGCCTCGGAACGTTCCCGATCTCTATGAGGGCGAGCCTATCGTGGTGGCGGCGAAGGTGCGTGGGGCTGCGAGCGGGCTCGACGTGCGCGGCCGGCGCGGAGAAGAGCCTTGGGGCGTCGGTTTTCAGCTGCGCGGCGGTCAAACACAATCCGGGGTCGCGAGACTCTGGGCCCGCCGCAAGATTGCCGACCTCATAGACACGATGACGGTTGCGAAAGAAGTCTCAGAGCGCGCCGCGGCGCGCACCGCCATCGTTGAGGTCGCCCTTCAACATCATCTCGTGTCACGCTTCACGAGTCTCGTGGCCGTCGACGTCACGCCCTCCGCCCCCTCCGGCACGATGGCGATGACAAAGGCCGTGCCCACGGCGCTTCCCGCCGGGTGGAGTTATCAGCATGTGGTGGGGACATTGCCTCAGGGAGCGACGGCCGCGGAGCTTCTGATGCTGCTCGGGTTTCTCGCCCTGACCGCGGGGCTTCTGATCTTTTGGAGCGGGGACGAGTCATGCAAAGAAAAGCCGTCGGTGTTCTCCTCTTCACCATAGCCCTCGCCCTCATCGGCCAAAGTGTGTGGATGCAGGCGAAGGCACGGTTGGCTCAAGTGCTACTGGCACGGGCGTGGCAGGAGCGGGTCGCAGGCGCGCCCGAGCCGAAGCCCTGGCCTTGGGCCGACACCTGGCCGGTGGCGCTCTTGCGGGCGCCCCGGCTAGGTGAGCGCCAGATAGTCCTCGCCGGCGCGAGCGGCCGGAACATGGCCTTCGGGCCGACCCATCTCTCGAGCTCCGCCCGTCCGGGAAGCGATACGAACGTCGTCCTGAGCGGCCATCGCGATACACACTTTGCGTTTCTCGAGCACCTCGAGCTGGGCGACGAGATCGTCATCGAGACTCCGGACGAGCGCGAACATCGCTACGCCGTAACGGGCGTCGCGGTCGTGGACGAACGCGACACATGGGTCGCGGAGCCAACGGACGACAAGACGCTCACCCTAGTGACTTGCTACCCGTTCGACGCGATCGTCCCGGGCGGGCCCAAGCGCTATGTTGTTCGGGCCACCGCCTATGTTTCGTCACAACGATACCCTCTGGCCCGACCTCGTCGAGAATTGCCAGACACCTCTCCTTGAACTGAGCCGCTCCGATGGTCTTTGCAGTCATAGCACCAATCTATCATAAGTCATACTATATGGCTAGTCGTTATTTATGACTAGTTTGCCTCTCGAAGCCGCTTCTTTTCGACGGCTATTTATAATGTGGGAATACGTGCGCGCTCGGTGAAGAGAACCTCGGGGCAGGCTGAGCGCTAGTCCGCGGGCCGGCGTAGCCCTTACTCAGGAGCGACGCCTTCGACAACGACGAAGTGGCCGGTGGCGGCGCCTTCGCGCGCCGCTTTGGCCTCCTGATATTCGGGCGAGTCGTAGAACTTCTTTGCCTGCTCGAGGGAGGGGAAGGCGACGATGACGACACGCGCCGTCTCTTCGTCGCCTTCGAGCGTTACCATACGTCCGCCGCGCGCGAGATAGCGGCCGTCATATTTGGCTATCGCCTCCGCGGCGAGCTTCTTGTAACCCTCGTACGCTTCCGGGTTCGTCACGTGAACGCGTGCGATGAGATAGGCGGCCATGTCGGAAATCTCCTCTTGGTCGAGTTACGGATAGCTCGCGGAAACCTCGATACTGATCCCGCCGCGTGGCGTGAAGCGTCCCGTGACGGTGGCTCGGCGCGGCGCGCAAGCCTCGACAATATCGTCGAGAATCAAGTTGACGATGGCTTCGCCGAAGCTTCCGTGGTTCCTGAAGGAAAACAGATAGAGCTTCAAAGACTTGCTCTCGATGCAGCGCTCATTCGGCACGTATTCGATCGTGATGTGGCCGAAATCCGGCTGTGCGGTGATGGGGCACACGGAGGTGAACTCGGGGCAATCGAAACGGATGACGTAGTCACGCTTCGGGTAGGCGTTCTCGAAAGTCTCGAGCTTGGCCTCATCGGGGGAGGCTGGGTAGGCCCGATCGTCGCTTCCGAGAAGCGTCAAGCCTTCGTAGACCTTCTTTTCGTCTTTCATCGAGCCCGATCCTACCATCTCGCAAGACGTTGACACTGGCGCGGCGGTCCTATATCCTCCTTCTTCCTTCGCTGGATGGTTCCAGTCCGGTTTTTCAAACTTCATAACGGAGACCGCATGAGCGTCCATTTGATAAACCCAAGCGACACCTCCTTTGGTATCGGCATCATCGTTCCGCGCTGGCTATACGTGCTCGCAACCGCGACACCGGCTCGTTTCGGAACGCCGAATATCGTGGATGAGACGCTCGACCCGATGGACTATTCGCAGATCCAACCGGGCGACATCGTGGGCATCGGTATCCACACGTTGAACGCGCTGCGCGGCTACGAGGTCGGGCAAAAGGCGCGCGAGCGTGGTGCGCATGTTGTCTTTGGCGGCTCGCATGTGACGCTCTATCCGGAAGAAGCATTCGAGCATGGCGGCGCGACCGCGGTCGTAAAGGGCGACGGTGACAACATCTGGAGTCAGGTGCTCGATGATATCGAGAAGGGTAAGCCGGGACGGATCTATGACGGCGGTCGCATCGAAGGGGACGCCTTCCTCCCTGCGCGGTGGGATTTGATGCGGTCGGAGGACTACATGATCGCCTCGGTGCAGACCGTGCGCGGTTGCCCGAAACATTGCTCCTTTTGCTCGGTCTGGCGCACCGACGGCCAAAGGCCGCGGCAGCGTACCTCGGACATCGTTCTCCAAGAGGTGGTCGAGCTGCGAAGGAAAGGGTTTCGTTTCATACTTCTCGCCGACGACAACTTCTACCCGGTCACAAAGCAAGACGTCGAGCTCGAGGAGCGCCGGAACGGCGCGCGCGTGGACGAGCTGAAAGCCATCCGCGCGGAGCGTTTCGAGCTCTTGGATCGCCTCGCGGAGCTTCCGCACGACATGGTCTTTCTCACGCAGATCACAATGGAAGCCGCGGACGATGACGAATATCTAGACGCGATGAAACGCGCGAACGTGAAAGGCGCACTCGTCGGCGTCGAGTCGGTGACGGAAGAAGGTCTGAAGGCCGTAATGAAGGATTTCAACGTCGCGGGAGACGCTCTTGTCGAACGGCTCCGCAAGTTTGTCGACCACGACGTCCACATCCTTGGCTCGTTCATCTTTGGGCTTTCGACGGATCGTGACGACACGTTCGACGCGACTGCCGACCTCGCCGCCAAGGCAGGGGTCGATTTCGCCCAGTTCGTGACCCTGACGCCGTTTCCGGGTACCGTCGATTTCATCAAGTGGGAGCGCGAGATCGATCAAGCCAAAGAGACGGTGGACGGGATCCCGCTGAACCGGTTCTGGCTCATCCCGCGCAGCAAACGTCCCAAGCTCTACCTCCCGCATCCAACGATGACGCCGCGTGAGATCCGGACGAAAACCCAGGAGGTCTGGAAAAAATTCTATAGCTTCACGAACGTGTGGAAGCGTTCGCGGGTCACGAACAATTTGCGCGATCGGCTGAGCTACATTCTGATCTCCTTGCTTTTCCCCCAGATGTACGCGAATACAGGGCTCGCCACCGACAGCGCTCGCAGCCGCGCGCGCCAGTGGGCGAAGTTGATCGCGAAACCGTGCCGTCGTGTCTTTACCGCAAAGCCGATGCCCGAGCTTCAGGTCCCGCCGGCCAAGCCGCCGCGGCCTCAATACGTCTGATTCGATCTCCGGGCCCAGTAAGTCGCGAGCGTTTTCGAGTGTGACGTGGCGAGGTTGTGCCATACGCTGAAGATCGCGCCGGGAACGACCCATTGCACGAAGAAACGTCCGGCGAGCTCGCCGACGGTCAACAATATCCGGAATGACCGCACGCGGCGATTGGTATGAGCCGTTATAGACCTGCCGCCCGTCTTTGAAGAGCTCGATCTTGGCGATGGCCGCGGGGCCGGTCGCGTCGATGAGGGTAATCTTGTGATCCCACTTTTGGTCCGCGGGATCCAAATCAGCCTTCTTCTTCTTCCTCGCCTCGATCCAATCGTCGAATCGCTGACTCGTCGAGCCGCCCATCCTCGAGCGTTTCCTCTAGCCTAGCCTCTAACCCGTCAGAACCGAGGATTTTGTACCACGTTCTGAAGCAAATTCTTTCTTATCCCCACCTCTCCTTGCTTTTAGCGGCGTTTTTAAAGGCAAGGGGATGTGGGGATGAGAGTCAGCTGTGTGGTTTGGATTTAGAACGCTTTCAGGTTTACCTGGCTAGATCTAGATCTAGAAGGGCCTTGACTTCCCGTTTTTGGAAACGGCGAAGATCATCGTGCGCGTTCACGGCCAAGGCAAGCCGTTCCACCTTCGTCGTTGTTAGCTGCGCCTAGCCTGTCTAGCCTTTCCCCTTTCATCAATCTTTCGCTGAATAAAGGCTGGCCCATAAACACGCTCCGCCTCCAGACCATTATGTGAGGCGCAGAGAAGTCTGAGTATTAGCTCCTCGTTGCTGTGAAAGATGCCAAACGGCTCCGAGTGGTCGATGTGGAGCCCTGCTCGCGCCGTACACCTCCTTCCGTCAGGAGCACGATAGGTGCATTGGTACCCACCACGTTCGTGAACGCGCTCGAGAACCTCGGCGGCAATGTATCGAGACTCGGCCGGCTCGTCCTCTCTCGCGATCTCGTTTGAACGAGATGGCGCCGTCGTAGCGGAGGCACGCTCTCGCTTTCTCCGCCGCTCGAGCTTCTTCTTCGGGTCTTTCTTCTCGAGCGCGATATCGAGCGCCTTCTCCAGGAGCGCGGCCATATTTTTCTGGGCATTCTCGACGCCCACGACTTCTGCGAGCCGGTCGAGCTTGTCCTTAAAATCCCGGTTGGCAGAAAAGCGAAAATTGAAAACCTCCGGTTGCGCAGGCTGCAGAATCGGCGGAGAGCTCTTCGGGGCCTCGACGGATGCCGCTGAAGGTGTGGATGAAGATGGGGGAAACGGAGACGGCGACTCCACCTGAACCGGAGGCGCAGGCCGCTTCCGGATCGACGGCTCGAAGACGGGCTTCGGCCTGAAGGCCACCATGTACTCCTCGGTCTCCTTCCGTTTCATCCCGGCGCAGTCCGAGATCACTTTGTCGACATTGTCCTTCGTAAGGTGGGGCGCCAGAAGGGCCGCGACCGTGAGACTGATGCGACTCTCCGCCAGCGCTACGAGTAGCTGCGGGAACCGCCGCGAGACGTTGGCTACATGAATACGAGTCGGTACCGCGCCCTCGCTCAAGTTGAGGCCCGTAATGCAATATTCGTAGAGGCTCTTATACCCAAGTTTGAGCGCGGTCTTCCTGCTCGACATCTCGGCAAGGTGAGCAATGAGCTTGGCGAGCGTTGTGTTCTCTCCCAGAACCAACTTCTCAGCCGAGCGATGGAGCTCGTCGTTAGAAAGTCGCTCGAGCTTCGTAGAGTAACTCGTAAACTGTTCGATCATCTATCCCCTCGATAATGGATTATACTCCGATCTTTTTCTGCCCTCTGAGACGGTACGGAAGCATCGACGACAGGTAGAATCGAAACGGAAGTTACGATGACGGATAGGAACGCCTCGTTGACCCGTACTGCGCATGTGACGACCATTCTCAGATGCGCTGGCCAATCAAACAATTTAGTCGCGCGAAACCTGTCAAGCCTTTTTTCGACTTTTTTGCGCGCCATCGACTGACCGCTAATTGCGCACGTTCCTTATTCGTCGGTAGACGCGACGTCAGCTCCCGCACTGACCCATGGTTCTTTGTTCAGAGGCGGACGGATGCATTGGGCCGGATCGCCCCACGGAGATCTGAAGAATGGGAGTGTGACGGAACAAGCTACGGCCGCAACCGGTGACGCTCACGGAAAGTTTCGTTGCATTCCAGAGTCTGCTAGAGACCGTGACCTCGGTGCCACATATCGAGACTTGACCGGGCGGCCCTTCATCGAGACCTCGTTTGAACGAGATCTGGCGGTCGGGCGAAACCGCTTCTTTTTCTGCCGCTAGAGCATCACGTCAGTGAATCCGCTCGGCTCCGTTATCATCCGGACAGACTGGGTACCGAAGTGCGTGAAGGAAGTGCGCGGTGCTTCTGGCGGCGGCTCAGAAAAACCGCCCTCCGGGTCCTGAGATTTCCGCAAAACCGGAAGAAGTGTCGCTGTAACTAACTTCGCTCGCCGGGTTGGACTCGAACCAACAGCCTGCGGATCGACGGCGCGTCCAAGGACGGGTTTACCTGAGGCTCCCCGACTACCCACTGCCGAAGACCAAAAACTTACGCTGTCTCAACGAGCGCCTTTTCGCTGCGGCTATTGTGGTAGCCTGTCTTTCCGAAGCCGGAGGATTCAACCATGCCACACCCACGAATCCCGATCGTCCTGATGATTCTCGTCCTGATTTTTTGTGCACTGCCCACTGCGGCGCAAACGCCCAAGCCGAAGCCGAAACCTCCGCCGAGGCCTGCAGAGACCGTAAAAAAGGAGCCGCAGGGCCACCTCCTCATCTTTACGACGGCTGCGCTGGCGGTAAGTGTCGACGGCGAGGAAGTGGGGTCCTTACCAGAGAACGGGACGCAGAAGATTTCGGTGACCGTGGGGCAGCACCTCGTCCTGGCCAAGGACGCCGCGGGAGACGTCGTATGGCGTCAGGTCGTCGAGGCAAAAGCAGGCGAGCAGGTCGTGGTGAACATCGAAGTCGATCTAACGCCGCCGTCTAGGATGAAAGACAACAAGGACGGTACCGCGACGGATAACCACGGGAATGATGTGGACTATTCGGGATAACGGTGGGGATATCGATTGGCACGGGGCAAAAGCCTATTGTGAGAACCTTGGGCTCGCGGGCTACGGTGACTGGCTGCTGCCGGACATCGATAGCCTTGCAGCGCTCTACGACGAGAGCCGTTCCTTCGATTGCTTTCAGTGGGAGGGAAAGACGTATCAGTGCCACGTCTCTGCGCCTATCTTGTTGACTGGCCCTAACGCTTGGAGTTCCTCGATGAGGGGTTCCTCGTGTGCGTGGGGCTTCAACTTCGGCTATGGCCGGCGCCTCGATTTCCACCTCGGCACCGCCCGCTACGGTCGGGTGTTGTGTGTGCGTCGTTCCGGATCGTGATGTTTGGTCATTTGATGATTCGATCCTTTGGTCATTTGTCTGTTTAGGACCTAACTCGTATCGTCTGCACGTCGAGAGCACAGGAAAGACGTCAGTCGGCGACGTGGACGGGACCATGGTCGTGCGTGTCGTCCAGAACGACCAGGGATTTTCTCTGCCCCCTGACCTCGTTGGCGGCGCGCCGAAGCACGCGGCGCGCGCGGAGGCCGGCGAGTTGATCACGCTGATCGACATGGAACACTTCATCGAGGGAAACTTCGATCCCAACGCCGAGTGGGTCGTTGCGAGAGCATATGAGATGCATGACCACCTCGTCGAGACCTTTCACGAGCACGTTGTGACCGAAGACGCGGTCGAGGTGTGGAAATGACGACGCCGAACACCTACGCGAAGCATGAAGCCGCTAGACAGGCCCGCGTAAGATTAGCGAACGGCGTTGAGCAAGACGCTTGGGTCGCTTTACTGAAGCCCGCGTGCTCGGGTAGCTCCGGTGTCGTTACACTCGTCTCGGGATACGGGCCGATCCTACTCCACGTGGGTTCGAGCTCATTCGTCGTCGACCGCAGACCTCTCAGGCAGGCCGGGACGATGAAGACGCCACGAGTCTCGGTTGGCTTCCACGAAGTCGTGGCGCTCCCGATCGTCGACCAGATGAAGGAGCTGCTTGCGTCCTGTCGCTGAACAAGTCCCAGCTCGCTCAGATTCTATGCGTGACGCGTCCCACCATGTATGACTGGTTTCAGGACACAGAGGGAACGCGGCCAACACGGAGCGCTTATATACTCTGTTACGCATCCTCGCACGGGCTGCTGTTTCCGGCGCGAACCCGCTCAACGTGCGGTTCGTCAGGCAATCGGTGGACCTCGACGAGCCGTCGCTCATCGACCTGCTCAGCGATGATTAGCTCGACGAAGATCGTGTCGTCCACGCCCTCGAGCGGGCGCGGGCTCTCGCAGAATCAGCGTCGCGTAGAAGAACAACACGAGAAGAGCGGCTGCGCGCCCTCGGATTCGAAGATCCCAGCAACGAGCAACGCAAGGAGCAGCTCGCCAAAAACGTAGCACTGGAGGATTGGCCCAAGCGGTAGAACATGACCAAGCCGTTCGACAGCGACGCGATAGCGAAGCTGGGCTGGCGTCAGGGCGCGATCCTTGGGTCCAAGCTGGCGGAGCTCGCCTGCAAGCACGCCCCGGACACCGTGGCCGTCGACCGTGCGGACTGGCTCATCGTGACGAGTCACGACTGCGACATCGTCAACTTCAGCATCGACAAGGAGCCTGTGGTCGAAGTCCTGCGAGCGAGCGTCGGTGCGGGCAAGAAGGTGGACAAGCAGCAGTCGTGGGGGAGAAACCCGCGGACCCTGCAGCTCGCCGTTGACCTGAACGAAGACCCGGTCGTGCTGTCATGCACCGTTCACGACCGATGGACCATCCCGCGAGGCCTTCTGCTGCAGGAGGCGCCGGCGGGATGCCTCCGGGACAAGGAGCGTCGCCTCATCGCCAAGCGGTACATCCGTGCGGCGTTCCCGACAGCGTTCGACCTCCGATGGCGCACGAAGCTGAAGGACTGGCAGAAGCTCCTCAAGAAGAACAGCGAGTGGCTCCAGGATGTGTATCTGCGGATGAGCACACTCGACGAGCTCCCCGAGGGCACGCCCTACAAGTGCCATCTCATCCTTGCGATCCCCCACGCGAAGCGCGGTGGCACCGTCTGGGCGCAGATGCGCAACCAGCTCGGGCGGGAGTTCCAGGCCTTCTGGGACCAGTTCAAGCCCCCGGCATCGAATGTGCCGGCGTGGAGGTGCAGGCACCCACAAGGGGAGACTCTTGTCCATACTTGGCGATGGCCTCGGCCGAGAGAACCCGCCGTGGAGAGAGGAGCTCGATTGGCTTCTGAAGCGGGTCATCCTTCATGACCCGACCGTCGGCGCCATTCGCATTGGCCGCGGCTTCGAGCGCACTCCGGAGCACAAGTCGCTCTATCATACGGGCAACCGCACCGGTCTCCCCATCGGGAACTACACGAGCCAGTTCTTCGCGAACGTGTACCTCAACCCAGTGGATCAGTGGATCAAACGGACGCTGGGCGCTCGATTCTACTTGCGCTACCTGGACGATCTCGTTCTGCTGCACCGCGACAAGGCCACTCTAGATCTAGAAGCGTGGGAGAAACGTATCGACGCCTTTCTCCATGAGGAGCTCGAGCTTGCGTTGAACCCCGCCCGGAGAAAGCTGGCCACGGTAGCGACCGGGTGCGACTTCTTGGGTTATGTAGTGAGGCTGACCCACCGTCTCGTCCGGCGGAGGGTCGTCGCGAATTGTCGCCGAGAGCAGCAGACTTCCATCAAACGGGCCATCTGCAAGGTAATGTACAGGAGCGAGTGGCGCGGGCGATCTGGATCCCGACGCCTGACCGATAAGCTGGTGTCTTCCTGCGCCCGCGGAGTTATCTTGGAAGAGATCTCTCATCGCGACGAGATCGCTGATGTAGTGTCGGGAGAGCTGCTCTTCGATATCCGCCAGAAGCTCCTCTTGGAAGCCATCGGCGAGCGTCGTCACCGTCGATTTTGCCAGGTCCTCTCGTTCGAGCTCAGCGAGGCCCTCGACTTTGTCGTTCGTTTCTCGCCAAAACGTTCCGACCTGGGCCCGAGAAACTCCCGCAGCCTCTTTTCACACCTTTGTGAAAGTCCGAGAACTGTCGCTGTAGCCGCCCTCGGATCTCACTCACGATGTCGGAGGAGCCCGACACCGACGGGCGTTGTTGAAACTGAGTGACCTTCTGCTGGGTCAGCCCTCGCTTGACCTTGAGTGCTCTCGATTCTTGCTCCAACGCCAGAGCGAAGACCTTCGACAGCGCATCGAGGGCTCTTGCCGCCGAATGGGCCCGCATATCTTAGCCGTCGGAGATAATTTGTCTCGCTAAGATGACTCCTCCGTCTGCGCCGGGGCGGCTGGCAAGGCCCTCATGCGAATCCGGTCGTCTGTGACCACGGAGAAATGGCCAGCCCAGTCGGTTCGGCTCTGGCGCGCTTCGATCGCACGCCGATTGTCGCTGTCCGGATCGCTACCGGCGAGACGCTGCAGAACGACGCCGCCGGGCGCGGACAAGAAGAACCGAAAGACTAATTCCCCGAAGTCCTTGTCGTGCGTCAGGACTAGCCGCCGTTCTGCGCGGGCCCGAGCCAGGACCGCGTCGTTACTTTGCCCGCGCATCGATTCCCTGACGGACAGGACATCGTCACCGGCCGCGCGCAGTCCTGCGATCACCGAGGCGGAAACGTTTTCGTTAGCGATGATCCGCATTCGAGCCTCATGTAGGCAACAGGTAGACCCGTTCGGCCTTCAGCACCTCGCTCGCGTAGGCGAGACATGCCTGGATGTCATCCGGCGTGAGGTGTTCGTGCTCCGTGACGATGGCGAGCACCAAGTTCCACTTCAGATGAACGTGAAGCACGCGACGACGGCGAGCCTGCGGGTCGTCGTGGCCATAATCCACGCGACCGTGGCGCCGACCCGTTTTACGAAAGCGGAAGCCCAACGGACGAGGCCCCAGAGATTCTGCGCGTTTCGGCGAGGGTCACTACCTTCGGGAGACGCCTTGGCGGTCCGCAAGATGCGAGCGGAGAGCGACGGGATGACCGTCATCGAAACGATCAACGACAATAACACCGCGCAGCTGATGGTGATGGCGATATCGCCGAAAAGTTGCCCATTTCGCGACCAAGGAAGAGCTTCTGTAAGTCCTCGCGAGCACGCTTACGACCATCGCCGTCTTCGTCTTCATCCAAGAGGAAGTCGGGCCGGGCTGGGGGAACGTCAACTGGTAAATCGGGTCATTCGGGATGTTGTTCCAATCAATGAGATCCTGGATGACGTAGTTGTTCACTCGGAATGGGAGCACGGCGGAAACTGCCTTCATGTCCACACGCTGCTCTTCGGAAAGGGTCTGAAGCTCCTGGATGTCGTCGATGTCCTTTCTCGTGTAGACCTTGAACCCTGTGCGGGTAGTCTCGTCCTCGAGGATCTCGAGATTGGTGGAAATTACCGCCACTAGCACCTCCCGTCATTCGCGACCGCCCCCGCTCGATTTGGGTTGTTCGACCCAAATTAAGCTCGACCCACGGGCGTTGTTTATCATACGGTGTGGATCCCGGCAAAGTTGGGCCCCGCGCATTCCTGCTTTGGGGCTTGGCGAGCCTCTTTGGGAGCGAAATGCTTCGGGTGCCTACCGTGGCCGGGTGAACTCTATCAGGGTGCCTGCGCGGTTACCAACCTCTGGTATTTGCTATATGAAATTAAACATGACGGATAGACGACGTATTGAACTAGAAGACTTGGATCCCGTTGATAAGAAGAAGCTTATAGACCGTTTTGAGGCTTTTCAAAACGGTGTTGCCGACCTCAAGAAAGCCGCGGTTGGAGAAGAGCCACTGTTCTCTTTGGAGGACGAGCCGTGAGCGGAGCCGAGACTCTCGTTTCCGTTCGTGACCGCCTCGAGCGCCGGGAGTTGAGCTCTGAAGAGCTCGTTCGCGCCCAAATCGACCGGGCCGAGAAGATTGATGCCCTGAACGCGTTCATTACGCTTCTCCCCGAACGCGCGATCGAGGCAGCTCGCCGGTCCGATGAAGAGCGAGCCCGCGGTGAGCTTCGCGGGCCGCTTCACGGCATCCCAATCACCGTTAAGGATTTGGTTCATTCGAGAGGCGTCCGCACCACCTCGGGCTCGAAAATCTTTGCCGATCTTGTTCCCGAGGCGGACGCGCCCTGTCTTCGGTCGCTGCTCGACGCCGGCGCCGTGTTGATGGGGAAAACCAACTTGCACGAGCTTGCCTACGGAGTTACGAACGTGAATCCCCACTATGGAGCCGCGCGGAACCCGTGGGACACCGAGCGGGTAAGCGGTGGCTCGAGCGGCGGCTCGGCGGCGTCCTTGGCCGCGGGCGTCGGATTCGGCTCGATAGGCACAGATACTGGAGGTTCGATCCGTATTCCGTCGTCACTCTGCGGCACGGTCGGACTCAAACCTACCTACGGGCAGGTGAGTCGTGAGGGGGTCACCCCGCTTTCGTGGAGCCTCGACCACGTCGGGCCGATGGCGCGCACCGTCGACGACGTGGCTCTACTCTACGAAGTGCTTACGGGGGTCGCTGCGAGCTCAGACGCGCCCGGGCCGCTCGCGCTCGGGATCCACGAGCGCTACTTTTTCGACAACCTAGCCCCGGACGTCGAAGCTTCCGTGCGCACCGCCATTACGGAGCTCGAGCGCCTAGGGATGAAGCTCGTCGAAGTGGATATACCGGAGATCGAGCTCCAGACTACGTGTCGAAACACGATCGCGTTCTCAGAGGCGTCGTCCTTCCACGAAGACAACGTGCTCGCGCGTCCCGAGGATTATGGTGCGGACACTCTCGAGCTCTTGCGGCTCGGCCTTCTGATCCCTGCGACGGACTACCTTGCCGCGACGCGTGCGCGGCGCCCTATCGTGCGCGCTTTCCGGAAAGCCTTTCAGAAGATCGACATGCTCGTGACGCCAGCGACCGTCGCGGCAGCGCCGCGCATCGGCGACAAAACGCTCGATAACGGCGAAGAGCTTCGCAGCGGTCTGCTGCGTCTTGCGAGTCCCTTCAACACAACGGGCTTTCCCGCGGTGTCGCTGCCCTGTGGTTTCACGGAGGATGGTCGCCCGATCGGTCTTCAGCTTGCGGCAGCGCCGAACGATGAGAAGCGGCTTCTCGAGCTCGCGCGCGCCTACGAACAGAGTCAAGACTGGTCGCGGCGCGCGCCAGTGATATAGTCCGCCGTCGGAGGTTTGGATGTTATTGGAATCAAAGCGTGGTCTCATCGTCGGCATCGCCAACAAGCGCTCGATCGCCTGGGGCATTGCGCAGTCGGTGGCGCGCGAAGGGGCGCGTCTCGCGGTTACTTATCAAGGAGAGCGGCTCGAGTCGCGTGTGCGCAACCTCGCGGAGGAGCTCACTGACCCAGTGATCTTGCCGCTCGATGTGACCAACGATGACGAGATGGACATGGCGGCGAAGACCATTCAAGAGCAGATGGGCGGGCTCGACTTCATGGTTCACGCGGTGGCTTTCGCGCTCCGTGAGGAGCTCGATGGCGCGTTCGTCGATACGTCTCGCGAAGGTTTCCGGATCGCTCATGATATCTCTGCTTTCTCGTTGACCGCTTTGGCCAAACGCGTCGTGCCGCTGATGGGAGAGAGCGGCAGCATCATCACGCTGAGTTATCTGGGCGGGGAGCGCGTCGTCCCGAACTACAACGTGATGGGCGTCGCGAAGGCCGCACTCGAAATGTCCGTGCGCTATCTAGCGGTCGACCTTGGGCCGAAGGGCATTCGCGTCAATGCGATCTCCGCAGGTCCGATCAAAACCTTGGCGTCGTCGGGAGTGCGCGGGATCTCGAAAATGCTCGCTTTCCATCGGACTCACGCGCCTCTGAGGCGCAACACTGATCAAGCGGAAGTCGGCGATACCGCAGCGTTTCTGGCCTCGGATCTCTCTCGCGGTATCACGGGCGAAGTGATCTACGTGGATGGCGGCTACAACGTGCTCGGAACGGTCTTTCCCCCGTCATGAGATTCGTCGTCACCGACGACATCTTCGAAGCCTTTCCCGATGTGCGTATCGGCGTTCTTGTAGCGCGCGAGATAAAAACCCCGCTCGGCATCGATCTGAGCGGCGCGCTCGAGGCGGCCCAGGAGAAAGTACGAGCGTCATTCGCGGGCACGAACGTAACCGACCATCCTCGCATCCACTGTTGGCGGGAGGCCTATCGAAGCTTTGGCGCGAAGCCAAAAAAATACCTATCCTCGATCGAGAACCTGGTGCGCCGAACGCTCAAAGGAGAGCCCATCCGGCCGATCCTTCCTCTCGTCGATATCTACAACGCCGTATCCCTCGAGCATTTGCTACCGGTGGGCGGCGAAGATCTCGACAGCATCGAAGGCGACATCCGTCTGACCCGCGCCTCGGACAGCGAGCCCCCCGTGCGCCTACTCGGCGAAGCCGATGAGCGTGCCCCGAAACCCGGCGAAGTTATCTATACCGATGACCGCGGCGCGATTTGTCGCCGGTGGAACTGGAAGGAAGCCGACCGCACGAAGCTCACCGAGTCGACGCGGAGCGCGGTGCTCGTCCTAGAAGCACTCCCCCCAATGACGGAGACCGACCTCCGCACCGCCATGGAAGCACTCGGAGCGCTAATTCGCAAACACACCAACGCCTCGCTAGCCGAGACCGTCCTCGACCAAAGAAAGAGGTACCATGCTTTTGTTCGTGAGTGAAACAAACGGTTGGAACCTATTCTCGGGGCGGTGGAAGAGGGTCAATGCCTCTTGAAAACGAGTGCTCCGTAGAGGCGAGAGAGATGGGGGTCTCCCTCTACGCAGCGTGACTCGAAGAGGGTTCTCAGGTCCACGTCGCCGTGGGCCGGCGCGACGCTATCGAGCGGGGTGGTCTCACGCTCGATGCCGTTTGGAGTGGGCTGCTCTCGATAAAGCCGGTGGCCCAAGATCACGCCGCGGGCTTTTACGCTCTCGACGAGACTCTCCATCTTTGCTCTCAGCACGCGCTCGCGAGTGGATGGGTCGATCTCGAGCAGGGTCGAGAGGTCCGGATAGGTCAGCCGTTTTCCCGCCAGGCCCTGCGGGCGATCGGGCCGCGACCACAAGCCGGTCTCGACGCAAATGGGCCGCGCTGTATCCACCTCGAAGAGCGAGCGGCCGTCTCCAAACGTCACGGGGCCTCCGAGCAGAGCGCGGATGGTGGCCGGCACATCGTAGAGGCGCACCTGGGCATCCGAGTGAAAGCCTTGCGGTACGCCTGGACCCCGAATCCATATCGGCGTACTCTGGCCAAGCCCGAGCCCCGGATCTTCAATCGCCTTGCCGTGGGCTCCCGTGATTAGGACCAACGTGTTCTCACCGACGCCTTCCAGGAGACGGTCCGTGGCGCGGTCGATCGCCGAGAAGGTCGCATCGAAACGCGTGGCGGATGGCTCCTGCTCAGCGTTCGTCCCGAAATTCACGAGCCCGGCGAAAGGCCGATCCGAAGCTTCTCTCGAGCGGTGAAGCGCGTCGTCCACGACCCAGTCCGGGGCGACGAGCGAGGCGATGTTTCGCCACGACGGGAGGAGCCTGCGAATGAGACCGAGACGCAAGAGCGCAAGGCTCCATATGTGGGCGCCGAGCGTCTCGCCGCGCGCGAGCGCATCGACCGTGGTCGACGGTGTATCGAGACGCTCGAAGCCAGAAGCGAAACCAGAGAAGCTCTCCCCGGCCGCGTCCGACACAACGAACGTGAAGTAGCCCTCGTCGCGTAGCTCGGTGAACAGCGTCGCTCCAATCTGCTGCCGGCTCTCGACCGTCGGAAACTGGTGGCGGATGTCGTGCGTTCGGGGCTCCGTTCCCGTCAGCGTCGAGACCCACGAAGGGTAAGCGCGGGCTATCGGGGTGAAAGCATTTCGGTAGAGCGCTCCGCTCGGAATCTGGGAGGCGGTGAACGGCATGACCTTTGGGTCTTCGAGCCGATCCGCGTCGAGAGACTCCGAGGCGATGATGAGAACGTTGGTGGGATCGGAAGGTTGAGCGTTCGGCGACCCGCCCATCGCGGCCCAGAAAAGGATCGCGGCGACGGTCGCGATGGCGGCTTTCTTTCGCGTGTGAGCATCGTTGCCGAAGCGCCTGAAAGCAACCACGGCGGCGGCTCCGAGCAGCAAAGCCAAACAGGCGAAGTCGAAAATGCCTGAGAGGTTTGGACCTTCGATGAGCCACCATCTATCCGCGAAAAGCTCTGGGTGGCGCGCCGCCATGCCGAGGAGTGCGAGAACGGAAACAGCCACCGTGTAGAAGGCGGAGACCGCAAGCTGCCGACGGAGCCCGGTGTTCTTACTCATGAGCCCGGTGCTTGCCGCTCCAAGGAGGCTGCCGGTTATGAGGTGAAGGCCCAGGAGCTCGACCTCTAGAACGAGCTCTGAGCTTTCGGTGCCCGCCCAATCGAAGAGCCACAAAAGGCCCGTGACGCTCGCACCGACAAAGATGGAAAGCGTCATGACGCTTCCACCCAGAGCTCGTGAAGAGCGACGCGCGCCGCAATGGTCTCGCCTTGGATCTCGACGCGAAGCGTGGTGAGTGCGGGTACGTCCTCGCTCACGCGGACGCGGCGCACACCCATGCAAAGGACGTCCCCGCCACTCGCGAGCGGGTGCCACGCGCCGGAGCGGTCTCGGCCGAGAAGCCGAACACGGATGGCGGCTCCGTCGATCGCGCGCGCGACCACGTACACCGTGTGGAGCATCAGGGGCTTTTCGAGCGCCACGTCCAGGAACACCGCGCGCCCTTCCGGCCGCGCCGTCCATCCCTTGCCGAGGGCGGGATCGAAGATGCTGTCCAATGCACCGCGTGGCTGGGTGCCGTCGAGGCTTGCGCCCGAAGAGCCGATCACGGAAAGCGGCACGTGATCCGCGTGCGACACCAGGCGCGGGATCGGTTGGCACTGCGTGTCGCCATCCGCTCTCCCGAGGAGATCGCCGAGCGTGTCGAGCTCCGCGTGGAGCTCACGGACGGAGCTCGACAGCTCGTCCAAAAGCCAAAAACTTGCGGCGTCCGAGATCGTGGGCTCATCCGACCACAGTCGGGAGAGGCTAGGCACAGCTCTTGGATCGTCCCACCCGCGCGTGAACGCCGCTTGCGCGAGAGCCTTCTCGAAACGTGACGGCTCGCCTCGGAAGGGGATGGGCCGGCTACTTCGAAATGGGCGAAACACCCGACGGCTCTGAACGTATGGGCCTGGCTCATCCGGCTCATGGGCGATGGGCCGGTCATCGCTTGCGAGCTCGGCCCGGCCTAAATGCGAAAGAGCGCTCAGCGCGTCGTCAAAGCGATCCATGTCGTCATCGGTCACTACGAGACCATCGAGTAGCTCGAGCGGTGAGCCGGAGGCGAGCTCGTCGAGATAAGGACCCATCTCGGCGCGAGCTCGATCCGAGCGCAACGCTTCGAGGTCCACGCGCAGCGGCTCGTTGCTCGACACGATGAATGCCTGGCCGTCCGCCATCCAAAGGCTGACGTGAGGAAAAACGGAGCGTGCTGTTCTCACGACGAGTAAAAGTTGGCGGGCCGAAGGCGCTTTGGCACTGAGAGGCGAAAGCAGCACGCCCTGTCGTCGCAAACGGCTCGCCGCGAGCGCGTAGAGCTCTCTTCGGTGAAAAAAGGATCCGGCGGATCCGGCTTCGACGGCAATCACATCGTAGCGGTCTGCGCTTTCCATCAGAACGTTACGGGCGGTTTCCTTCAAGAGCACGAGCTCCGGCCGATTCAAGACGTCACGATTCGCTTCCGCGAACGCGCCTCCTGCCGCCGCGATCCGCGCCGCGCTGGTCTCGGTGCAAACGATCTCCTCGAATCCGTGCGCGGCGAGTGCGTTGAGCATCACACCGCTGCCCACGCCGATGAGGAGCGCGCGCTCACGCCCGGCCGTCAGAAGTGTCGCTGTATGAGCCGCTCGATGTTTCCCGCGGCGAGCGCCCGCGTCGTCCCCGACGACCCTGTCGTTCGCGAAAATCGTCTTCACGCCGCGCGCCTCGATGACGCGGATGAGACCACCGTTCACGTCCTCCGCGCGAAAAAGCTCCTTGCTCGGCTCGCTGGCTGGATGCGGCACGGCCATTAATGCCGCGACGTTCTGTGTTTGGATCTCCCAGCTTGCCGGAAAGAGCGGCGCCCAAAAGACGCCCGAGAGCGCTACCGCGGCGAGGAGTCGGCGGCGCGGGATGTTCGCGAGCACGTAGATGCCGATGGCGCCTGCGAAGAGTAACAAAGCGCCAAAGAGCTCGAGCGTCCGAACACTCCCGAGCTCCGGAATGAACAAAGACGGAAACGTCCATGCTCCCAAAGCCGCGCCCAGCGCGAGGGCGGCGTGAGCTTTACCCAGACGACCGACGTCCCACGAGCCTTGGGTGGCGGCGTGGAGCGTCAGGACGAGATGAAGGCCGAGCGAGACTGCGGGCAAGAGTAAAATCCCGAGGGCGATGATGTGGCGACCCAATTCGATAACGTCACGATCGGAAGACGCGGCTAGAAATGCCGGGATGCGGTCCCATGCGTCCATGCCGAGCAGCACGGAGATGCCCCCGAGGGCGAGTGCAAAGCCTATCCAGTATCGTGGTCGTCCGCTCGAGAACAGTAACGCTCCGCAGGCGACGGCGAGAAAGAGTGCGGCGAGCGCCGCGCCCCACATGGGGATCGGGCGCTCGCCAAAAACGGCGAAGAGATGTGTCCACACAAAGCCGAGGCCGCAAACGAGATAGCCGTTCACGAAAGCCAGGAACAAGAAGAAGTGGAAGGAAGGGCGCAAGGATATGCCGCGACGAGCGAGGAGTAGCGCTCCGAGACTTGCACCGCTAACGAGCGCCACCGTTGTCGGACGCTGAAGCACGAAAGCGAGCATCGATCGAAAGAACACGATCGTGAGAACGAGTCCCACGAGCCCGAAGACTGGCACCAACTTGTTCCAAGCGATCGGGGGAGCTTCGATCTCGGGCTCGTCGAAAGCTCGCCGAGCTTCGCCCTCGAGTCTTACGGGAGCGGCGTGGCGGTAGGCGAGAAAGGCGAGTACAAGATGGATAAGAACGACGAGCCACATGCTCCCGAGAAGCCCGAGCGCGGGGACGAGCACATAGGCGGAGGTCCAAGCGCCGAGAGAGGCGCCGAGCGCGAGACGCGCAACGAGACCGCCGCGCTTGGCCCCGTGGAGTAACGTGGGCGTCGACACGCCCGTTAGGAATGCCGGCAAGCCGAGAGCGAGAAGGCCGAAGCCGAAACGTGCGGCGCCTCGTGCCGCTTGGGAGCTCTCATGGATCGACGGCGCGAGCCCGAGATAGAGCTCGCGAAACATCGGAAGAAGAAGAGGGAAGCTCGCCCCGTATAGGGCCAACGCTGTGATGGCTAACGCATAGAGGCGCAGCGGGCGCTCGGCCCGCGCCGACCAGATACTTGCACTCAGTGCGCCGGTCGCGTGCGCGAGGAAGAACGCGGCGAGCACGTTGGCCCGGGTCTCCGCGGTCGAGCCGAGCACGTGCTCGACATAGTAAATGGAGAGAGCGGTGAGAACGAATGCGCCGAAGCCCGAGCCGAAGAACAGGAGGGGCGGGATGGAGAACGGTGCGCGATTTTGTGGGGATGTCACCGAGCGCATCCTCGGATCTTGTTATTATGCTTGGACTAATACTACCATAGCCGCGCGGGGGCGGAGCGATGCGCGAGCTCTAGCTCGCGGGCTCTATCGCGGCCACGCGACGAAAGTAGTCGGCGAAGGCGATCATCCCGCCTTCGGCCTGTTGCCAGTCGTAGTTCTCGTTCGGCGCGTGATAGCCGTGCTCCGGAAGCGACAACCCGAGAAAAAACACGGGCGCTTTGAGCACCTTCTCCATCGGCACGACGGCTCCAATCGAGCCACCTTCACGGACGAATACGGGCTCTTTGTCGAAGGCGAAGTTCATGGCCGCGCGGATGGCATCTGGATGCGGGCCCACTGTGTGGCCCTGATAGGCAGGGAGCCCGTGCTCCGCTTGGACTTTCACATCGGGGTTTTTCTCTTTCACGAAAGCTCTGACGAGCTTCACGATCTTTCGGGCGTCCATGTTGGGCACGAGCCGACAGGACACAATGGCCGTGGCCCGTGGCGGTACGATGGTTTTGACCCCTGGCCCGTGATAGCCGCCTTCGATGCCGTGGACCTCGAAGGTCGGCATGCACCAAATGCGCTTCATGATCTCGACGGGGTCGGTCACCCTCAACGATTTGAACTGATGGTCTTTCTTGAACGTCGCCGTGCTGAAGCCGGACTTCTTCAAATCGGCGAGCTCGGCCTTCGTCGGTTCGACGACGTCGTCGTAAAAGCCCGGGATTTTCACGTCACCCGTCTTGGCATCGAAGCAATCTGCCACGAGCTGGCATATCTCCGCCACCGGGTTGCGGGCGGCGCCGCCCGACGTTCCGGAATGCTGATCGGTCTCGCCGGTCTCGAGAAAGAAGCGGAAGCCTTGAAGGCCCCGAAGCCCGGCCGGGCAGGCCGGTCGCGTGCGCGACACCCACACTGTATCGGACACGACGACCGAGTCCGTCTCGAGCAGCTCTTTGTGCCTCTTGACGGTCGACTCGAAATTGGGGCTTCCGATCTCCTCTTCCGCCTCCCAGAGAAAGTTCACATTGATTGGCGTTTGGTGAGCGAGGGCGTATTTGGCGCCCCAGAGCGCGGTGAGCGCGGGGCCTTTGTCGTCCGTCGTCCCGCGTCCCCAGTAGCGATCCTCTTTCTGGACGAATCGAAAAGGTTCGGTGTGCCAGCCGTCCGACATATCCGCCGGCTGGACATCGAGGTGGTTGTAGACAGTGACGGTCGGGTAGTCGGAGCTCTGCTCGAAACGGGCATGTAGCAGGGGATGGCCGCCCGTCTCGAGAACGCGGACCTCACCTCCCATCTGCTGCATCAAATCGGCCGCGCGCGAGACAACTTCCGCGACCTCGGGTTGGTGCCGTGGCTCCGCGGAGACGCTCGGGATTTCGACGAGCTCTTTCAACGTTTTCTCGAAGCTTCCGCGTTGCGAGGCTGTATAGTCGAGAAGTGATTTTTTCGAAAACCCGCTGGGCATCGATGTCGTCATGGATCTGCCTGTGCTCCTTGTAGGCGATAGCATAACGGCACCTATTGTCTTCAGTCAATGCCGGCGCTTACTTGGCGGAAAACCCCCTGTCGCGTAGGCGTTTCACTACGTCGGCATCCTTGATCCTTGCCCACGAACGGCCGAGAGCCGGTTGTATGCGTCGTAACGCCTTGCAAACAAGGAGATTGGGCCGCACCCGCGAGCCCGAGGCGTCGGAACGGATCTTGCTTCGTTCTCTAGGGCATCACCTTGATGAGATGATGAGTGCGGCAGAGAAGGACCCCTTAATCGGGAAGCGTTTGCGCGAATACGTGATCCTGGACCTGATCGGCAAGGGCGGGATGGCGAAAGTCTACAAGGCGCGCCACGTTCTTCTCGACCAAATCCGAGCCATCAAATTCCTTCGGCCGGAGCTCCGCGAACGCCAAGAATACATCGCGCGCTTCCACCGCGAGGCTCGAGTCATGGTGCGGGTGAAGAACCGGCACGTCGTGACGCTTCACGAGTTCGGAACGGTGGGAGGCGAGCTCTTCTTCCTCGTGATGGAGTTTCTCGAGGGGGAAAGTCTCCGAAAGCGCCTCCGGCGTACCAGCTGGCTCCCGACCGCCGAGGCCGTGCGGATCGTACAGCAGATCGCACTCGGTCTCGTCGACGTGCACAAGCTCGGGATCGTGCATCGGGACATCTCTCCCGACAACATCCTCATCGTTCCCGAAGACGGCAAAGAGATCGTGAAGATCATCGATTTCGGTATCGCGAAAAACACCGCGCCCGGAACCGTCAAGATTACCCAAACGATGAAGTTGGTGGGTAAAGCGGAATATGTCGCACCCGAGCAGATCTACGGTCCCATGGGCGCTGACGACCATGGCGTGGATGGTCGTGCCGATATCTACTCGCTCGGCGTGACTTTCTACGAGCTGCTCGCCGGTGTGAAACCGTTCGAGGCGTCGACCTCCAAAGCCTTGCTCGCCAAACACCTCACCGAGGAGCCGAAGGGTCTTTCGGAGGCAAACCCTCGCGTTCGTGTATCGCCTGCCATCGAGAGCATCGTCTTGCGCATGCTCGCAAAGAGTCCATCGGATCGACCGGCTTCGATGGACCGGTTGTACATGGAGCTCGCGGCGCTCGCGCATGACGCGCCGGTCTTGACGCCGGTTTAAAAGAACGTAAGCCGGGCGACGGCGGGGTCTGATAACATCCCATCCGTGCCGACCAGTTTTTCGCGAACGCTCCGCTCTCTCGAGGCCGACCGCTTCAGGGGGAGCCTTCTCGGGATTGCCGTGGGACTTGCGCTCCTCTCGGGATGGCTCACGTGGTTCGTCTTTGCTCGCGTCGCACTCTACGAAGTTTCCGATGCCGCTCGGCTCGAAGTCGATGTCGAGCCGCACGAAGTGATGAGCCCCATATCCGGGCGCGTTATCCGCAATGAAATGGTGCTTGGGCGAGAGTTCCAAAAAGGAGAGCTTCTCATTGCGCTCGACGCGGTCGAGACACAATACGAGCTCGCAGAAACGACTGCCGAAGCGCGCGGGGGATTGGATCAGCTGGAGCGGCTCCGTCTCGAGATATCGGCGCAGAGTCAGGCGCTCGTTTCGTCCGAGCGCGCCTCCCGCTCGGCGCGCGCGGAAGCCCGGGCGCGTTACCAGGAGGCGCTCGAGTCCGCCAGTTTTGCCGCGCAATCAGCGGCGCGCCTAGCGAGACTCCACGACGAAGGCTTGCTCGCCAAAGCTGAGTCCGATGCGGCCGCGACGTCCCACATGCAACGCGTGAATGCCGCGCAAGCGCTCGCGAGCTCCGTCGAGCGGTTGAACCGCGAGTGGCAGATCGATTTGGCCGAAAAGCGCGCGGAGCTCGAGAGCCTCGAGCGGGAGCGCTCTCGACTCGAGTCGTCGGTCGAGAGCCTCGATGCCGTAGAAGACCGGCTCGAGCACACGCTCTCGTTGCATCAGCTGCGCGCTCCAGTGGCAGGCCGTATTGGCGACCTCGTGAGTCTCAAAGTTTCCGAGGTGGTCTCGGCGGGGCAGCACCTAGGTACGATCATCCCCCCTGGCGACTTGCACGTTGTCGCCCAGTTTGCTCCCCACCGCGCGCTCGGACGTATTCGACCGGGTCAGAGCGCGAAGTTGCGTCTCCAGGGGTTCTCGTGGGTCCAGTATGGCGCCGTGCCGGCAACCGTGAGCCGCGTCGGTAGCGAGCCGAGCGGCGGCACCATCCGGGTCGAGCTCAGCCTCGATAATCCTGACGGGTTTCCCGTCGATCTCGCTCACGGACTCCCGGGTATCGTCGAAGTTGAGGTCGAGCGCATCTCGCCGGCCACGCTCGTTCTTCGAGCTGCCGGCAATACGTTGTCGAGACCCGTCTCTTCGGGGGTGCGATGACGGGCTTCTCGAATCGTATAATCTAACTGTATGACACAGCTCGTTGAACAGATAGGTGCAGCGGTGGCTTCGGGGAGGTAACGCGTTGTCGCGAGAACGCGATCTCATCTACGACTGGAATCGGGTCGATCCGTCGGTTTTGGAAGCGCTGCCGAAAGCGCTCGAGCTCAACGACGAGACACTCCGAGACGGATTGCAAAGCCCGTCGGTCCTTTCCCCACCCATCGAGTCGAAGATCGAGATTCTGCACTTGATGGCTGCGCTCGGGATTCACTCCGTGAATATCGGCCTGCCGGGTGCCGGGCCGCACGTACAGAAGCAAGTGCTACGCCTCGCGAAAGAGATCGTCGACCAAAAGCTCCCCCTCGTCCCCAATTGTGCGGCACGCACTCTCGAGGCCGATATCCGCCCCATTGTCGAGATCTCGCAAAAAGTCGGGATCCCCATCGAAGCCGCAACGTTCATCGGCTCGAGTCCCATCCGCCAATATGTCGAGAACTGGGGACTCGACAAGCTCGTGAAACATACCGAGTCCGCGGTGCGCTACACGGTCGAGAACGGTCTTCCGAATATGTACGTCACCGAGGATACGATTCGCGCAACGCCCGAAACGATCCGCAAACTCTATACGACCGCAATCGAATGTGGCGCTCGGCGTGTCGTGCTCACCGATACGGTTGGCCACGCTACTCCGCTAGGGGTGAAAGCGCTCGTGGCATTCATGCAGCAAGTCATTGCCGACAGCGGTGAAGACGTCAAGATCGACTGGCACGGGCACCGCGATCGCGGGCTGTCCGTCCCGAACAGTTTGGCGGCGATCGAGGCGGGTGTCGATCGCGTCCACGCTTGCGCGCTCGGCATCGGCGAGCGCTGCGGCAATACGCCGATGGACATCTTGCTGGTGAACTTGAAGCTCTTGGGCTGGATCGATAACGACTTGAGCCGTCTCGCCGAATATTGTCGCGTGGTCTCGGAGGCGGTGGGCGTTCCCATCCCCGCGAATTATCCGGTTGTGGGGGAAGACGCCTTCCGCACGGGGACCGGCGTGCATGCGGCCGCGGTGATCAAAGCTCTCAACAAACAAGATGCCTGGCTCGCCGACCGTGTCTATTCCGGCGTTCCCGCGGGCGAGTTCGGTCTCGAGCAAAAAATCGAGGTCGGCCCGATGAGTGGTCTGTCGAACGTGCACTATTGGCTGAGCTCGCGAGGATTGCCCGTCGAGGACGCTCTCGTCCAGGCGATTTTCGAAAAAGCGAAAACCTCGAACCACGTTCTCGACGACGCGGAGATCGAACAGGTTGTGCGCGAGCTCGGCGAGCGCGCCTGAATGGCCATTCACCCGACCGCCATCATCGACAACGGAGCTCGCCTCGGCGAGAACGTCACGATTGGTCCTTACGCGGTCGTAGAGGCCGATGTCGAGGTTGGCGAAGGAACGGCGGTCGGCGCGCACGCGGTGTTGAAGACCGGACTACGTCTCGGAAAGAACGTGACGGTCAACGAGGCGGCGGTGCTCGGCGGGCTCCCCCAGGACCTAAAATTCAGTGGCGCTCGAAGCTATGCGGTCGTGGAGGACGGTGCGACGATCCGCGAGTTCGCCACGATCCATCGAAGCGCGCAAGAGGACGGCGTCACTCGGATCGGACGCAATTGTTTCATCATGAGCTACGGGCACGTTGCTCATGATTGCGACATTGGGGAGGACACCATCATCGCTAGCTCTACGACGCTAGGCGGACACATCCGCATCGGACCGAAAGCCTTCATCTCGGGCGGCGTGGTGATTCACCAGTTCACGCGCGTCGGCGAGCTCGCAATGGTTGGTGGTGGCTCCAAAGTGAATCTCGACGTGCCGCCATTCGTGACCGTCGACGGCGTTCCGGCTAGAGTCATTGGGCTCAATACGGTCGGGCTTCGACGCGCCGGCGTTGCCGCGGAAGAGATCAAAACGTTGAAGGGCGCCTATCGAGCTCTCTTTCGTGAGAAGCGGTCATTGGAGCAAGCCCTTTCCCATTTGGATGGTTTGGAAGGCGAGCTCGCCGCGAAAATGGCGACGTTTTTCAGGGGGAGTGAGCGTGGAGTCTGTCGCGCCCGCGCCGCGAAACGTTGACGCCCATATCAAGTACAGCTTGCCCGGCCCCGTTTATTCCGCGGCGGCCAAGTAGCTCGCTCTTCCAATCGTGCTATCCTTCGCTCCTTTCATCGGGGGCTGGCGATGGACAATCTAGGCCTAGATGGGCTCAAGAAACACATCCCGAATATCGTTACCGTGACGGGCATGGGATGCGGATTCTTTTCCATCCTCTCGAGCCAGCGCGGTGCGATAAGTACCGCACTACTTCTACTGTTATGTGCCGGCCTCTGCGACATTCTCGATGGAAAGCTCGCCCGAATCTTGGGAACGTCCTCGCGCTTCGGCGGGGAGCTCGATTCGCTCGCCGACGCTATTTCCTTTGGCGTGGCACCGAGCATCTTACTTTACGAGACATCGCTTTATCGGCTCGGATGGTTTGGTGGGGCCTGTGCCTTCTTCTTTACCGCGATGGCGGCCTTTCGTCTCGCCCGTTTCAACCTTCCCTCGGCTGAGCACGATCGCCGGGACGTGTTTCGAGGGTTTTCGACGCCTACTGCCGCTATCTATGTCGGCACCTTTGTCGTGATGAGTGACCGCCTGCCGAGCGAGCTCGGTGCCTTTTATGCCGTGGCACTTGGTGGGCTCATGGTCTCGCGCGTTCCTAGCCCAGCCTTCAAAGGTGCTGGCGTCTCGTCGATCTATCTCGTCGTCGGCCTCCTCAATTCGCTAGCTCTTTTTCTTTGGCCCAGCTTCTGGACTTTTGCGTGGTGGAATCTCTATACGGGTTTCGTTCTTTGCCTGGCCTACAATATTTCATCGAAAATCCAAGCTCGGTCCGAATCTGCATCGCCGGGATAGAAGAGAACGATCGCCGAACCGCTGAGCTCCGTGGCGGTCGGGGTTTCTGCAATTAGAGCCAGCGCCGAACCTGGGACTTGTAGTGGCGATAGGTGTCACCGAAGGCGCGCTCCAGATAGGCTTCTCCGCGCGCGATGACTTGGCGGGTCATCACGAAGAGTAGTGGCACGAGCAGCAATATCACCCACAAGCTATTCATCCAGAGGCCAATCCCGACATAGAGCGTTGCGAGCGCCACATAGAGCGGGTTGCGCGTGAAGCGGTAGGGCCCGCTGTTCACAATCGTCGAGCTTGGCTGATCGGGTCGGATCGTCGTCTCGTGGCGGCGCAGCTCGCGGAAGCCGGAGACACTGATCGCGATCGCGATGACGATAAAAACGATCCCGAGCGCTGTCGCGTAAGAGTTCGGCACGACGGTGAGAGGGTGCATTCGGGAGAGCAGCAGCCCAGCGGCGAGAAAGCTCAAGTAAATGAACGGCGGCGGAAAGCGGATGCCCGCGTGATCTTCACTCACCCCTCACTCATACCGCAACGGGGCTTCTGGCGCAATCCACGTCGCGTTGACGTAGACGGGCGGGCGGCTGGCCGATACACTCGTTCCACAACCTTTGGGAACGGACGCATTGATGCGGCTCGCTATCTTTCATGGCTTCGAGCTCACGGGCTCGGCAGCAACGAGTACACGCGCTATCTGTCGCGGGCGCTGGCCCGGCACGGCCATGACGTCCAAGTCCTGTGCCGCGAGCCCCATCCGGCGGATATCCCGCACGTGGCGCGCGCCTTTGCCTGGGATGCGTCGGGAAAGAGCCGACAGCTCTTCTCGCGTGACGTCGGAGACGAAGGCGTAACGCTGCACCAGCTTGCGAACGGAGCGGTGCGACCCGTTTACGTCACCGACAAACAACGCGCCGGAAACGTGAAAGCCTTCGAGTCGCTGACGGATGACGAGCTCTCCGCCTATCACGCGGAGAGCGTGCGGCTCGTCGACCTCGTTTTGGGCGAGCACCCGTCGAGCTCGTGCACGCCAACCATCTCGTGTGGTAGCCCTGCGTTCTTGCCGACACGTCGCATCCGTTCATCGTGTTTCCTCACGGGAGCTCTATCGAGTACACCATTCGCAGAGACCACCGCTATCGTGGCCACGCCGCGTTAGCACTGCGTGCGGCGAGGGGCATCATCACTGGGAACCAGGAAGTGCTCGATCGCATTCTCGACCTCTATCCCGACGAGCGTGACGCGCTACAGGCGAAGAGCACCATCGTGGGTGTGGGCGTTGATACGTCGTTGTTTCGTCCCGTGACTCGCTCCGAGCGCAAGAAGACGGTGTCTCGGGTCCAGGGGCCTCGCGGCGGGAAGACGATCGCGCAATCTCGCGAGCTCGTCGAACGGCTCGAACGGGGAGAGCTCGATGCGATGACGCGTTACCACGGAACCTATGACCAGGCCGTGCCCGACGAGCAAGTGAAGGAGAAGATCGCGTGCATTCCCTGGGACGAAGGCCGGATACTGCTTTTCGTTGGTGCGCTTACGGCCGGGAAGGGAATCCAAACGCTTTTGTGCGCACTACCGGCGATCCTGCGTGAACATTCGGATACCCATCTCGTCATTGTCGGGAGCGGCGCCTATCGCGAGGTTCTCGAGGCACTGGTCTATGCGAACGCGGCCGGCCGACAGAAACTGTTCGACTATCTCGTCGCCCATGGTTTCGACCTCGACCGCAGCGCGCTTACAGGTGGCTGGGAGGGGCTTTCGGGCGCGGTGCCCGCTTATCCCGGCCTCGAAGAACACGTACACTTTCTCGGCCGACTCCCACATGCGTTGTTGCAGTTCGTCGTGCCGTGCGTGGACCTTGCCATCTTTCCCTCCGTGGTGCCCGAAGCCTATCCTCTGGTTCTGATGGAATCGCTCGCAGCCGGCGTCCTCCCGCTCGTTTCTGATTTCAGCGGTTTCGCCGACGGACTAGATCAACTCGAGGTTTTCTTTGGAAGGGATCTGGTCGACCGGCTTCGCCTGCCATTCGCTCCGGCCGAGCGCGTGGAAGGTATGATCGACCGGGTTTGTGGCTTGTTGAGGGATTTCCCGACGAAGAGACCCACGAGCGATTGCGCGCCGTGGCGGTCGAGCACTTCGACTGGGACGTCCGCGCCCGCGAGATGGCGGCCGCCTATCGTCGCTTCGCTGCGCGAAGCTAGGGAGAGTTCTTACTCACGGCGCAACGCGGTCACCGGCGCGATCCGCGTCGCACGTCGGGCTGGTACATAGCTTGCTAGAAGCGCCACGATTCCGAGAAAGAGGGTGAAGGTGATGAGCGTTACCGGATCATTGGCGCGGACGCCGAAGAGAGGCCCCGTCATCACCCGTGCTGCCGCGAACGAAGGATTGCATGCTGCCTCCTGGTCTCATTAGACGAAAAGAGCAGGCGGGGAGTTTGCTCGAACGTCAGTCGGGCACGATCCCGAGAGGGTCTGGTGCGTCAGGGTCGACGCCGAGGGTCTCCGCCATCTCCTGCGCGCTGCGGTCGATGAGGAACTCGGCCCAGAGAGGGAAGTGGTCCGAAACGCGGTGGGTCATGGCGTTTGTCGAGAGCTCCGGAAACAGAGCCCCAACGAAATCGATGACCCCGGCGGCATTGTTAAACGTGAGCTTCATGTCGTCCCCCATGAACCACGCAATTTGATCGTAGAACTTGGGCTCGTTCCCCGCGGTGGTCTTGAGCCCGTGGAGCTGCGCTGGAACCACGAGCCCGGTCGACACGAAAGCTTGAAAGAGCGGGTTGTCCCCTCGGCGATCGATGTTGAAATCGCCAAGCACGATGACGCTCCCGATCTCGCGATCGTTCTGGCGGGCCCGATCGCGAAGGTCCTTCGCGACGACTTTAGCGAGCTTTTCGAGCTCCGGGATCCGGTTGGCAGGTATATCGCCGAACTTGATGTGCGTGGTCACGAGTGAGAAACGCATGTGGCCCGCGTCGAACCCGACGATATACGGCGTTCGGTCGAACTGCTCGGCCGGATCGCCCGCATCCGTTTCTGGGAGAACGATCTCTCCCGCTAGCCCAGACAGCTTGACTCGGCGGCGATCGAAAACGAAACCGAGACGCTCGGTGTTTCCGGCCGATCCGGCGCTGACGTCGGTGAGGATGAGGTCCCAGTCGGGCCCGAGAAACTCATCAACGAGCGCCCGCACCGCGACCGTGTCGCGTTTGATCTCCTGTATCGCGACGACGTCGAATCGCCGGAGAATCTCTGCGATCGAGGCCAGCGCTCTCAGGTTTCTTTTCGGACTATCGTCGTTTTCGGTGAACTCTGGATGAAAGCGTCCGAGAGCTCGGATGTTCCAGGAACCGATGACGAGATTTTCATCGCTACGCTTGCTAGGAATGCCCGATGCTGAGATGCGACGCCTGAGCCTCGCGATGTCCTCGACGACTTGGACGGGATAGTCCGCATGCGTCAACACGGACGATGTTTACCCCTTGGCGTTCCAGATATCGCGATGCATGAGCCACTGGCCGTCGACTTTCTTCCACACAACGATAAACTTCGCCACCATCTGCGTGGCCTCGCCTCCGGCGGGGGCAAAATCGAGCGTGGCTTCGCCGATCTCGCAGGCCGCGTCGTCTGAGATGAGCTCGAGATCCACCGTCTCGAGCTTGACGGCTTTCAAGCCCATATCGTTGACGACCGAGCCCCAGAGACCACGCAGAGCCTCGTGCCCTTTGACCACGGGACCGTCCGGGGGAAGAGCGACGCCGTCCTCTGTATAGATGGCGGCCATCCCTTCGATATCGCCCTTCGCGGCCGCTTCCTCGAACCGACGGTTGACCCTTGCGATTTCTTCACTGCTCATCATGCCCTCCTTTAGACAGGAAGCCCGGAGAGTTTACGAAACGTGTATGGGGGTGTGCAAGTGACGGCAGGCTATCGACGATCAGCTATTATGGGGGAGCATGAAAATCGCCGTCTTGCTATCCGGGGGTGTGGACAGCTCGGTGGCGCTGAGCCTTTTGAAAGAGGAGGGGCACGACCTCACAGCTTTCTACCTCAAGGTGTGGCTCGAGGACGAGCTCGCTTATCTCGGCGAGTGCCCGTGGGAGGAAGACCTCGAGCTTGCCCGCGCGGTCTGCGATCGCTTCGATGTGGCGCTACAAGTGCGCTCGTTGCAAAAAGAATATTGGGATCGCGTCGTGCAGTACACGATTGACGAGCTGCGCGCCGGCCGCACGCCGAGCCCCGATATCTTCTGCAACCAGCGGATAAAGTTCGGCGCGTTCTACGACGAGATCGACACGAGCTTCGAGCGCGTGGCGACGGGCCACTATGCCCGGCTCGAGCCGGTGAACGGTCTTGTCCTTCTCAAGAAGGGCGTCGACCAGGTCAAGGACCAAACGTATTTCTTGTCGCACATGTATCAAGAACAGCTCCAGCGTGCATCGTTTCCGATTGGCGCGCTCCAAAAGTCTGAGGTGCGCCAGCGCGCCGCCGCGCTCGACCTGCCGAATCAGGCGCGTAAAGACAGCCAGGGCATCTGTTTCTTAGGGAAGATCAAATATAGCGCGTTCGTGCGCCATCATCTCGGAGAGCGAGAAGGCGATGTCGTCGAGCTCGGAACTGGAAAAGTCCTCGGCGCCCATCGAGGCTACTGGTTCCACACGATCGGCCAGCGGCAGGGGCTCGGTCTTTCGCATGGCCCTTGGTTCGTGCAGAACAAAGACCTCGCGCGGAATATCGTCTATGTGACGCACGCGGACAGGTTGGAGCAGTCGGCGAAGGACCGCTACTGTGTGGAGAAGCTCCATTGGATCGTGGGCCCGCCTTCGGCGCGCGAGCTGCAAGTGCGGATCCGGCACGGACGCGCTCTCTTCGACGCGGACGTCGAGCTCACCGACGACGGAGCGCGTGTGCATCTCGATCGAGGCGAGACCGGAATTGCTCCCGGGCAGTTCACGGTTTTTTACGATGGAGACGTCTGTTTAGGCGGCGCGAGGATCGTCGGCTAGAGACTCATGGTAATCTAGTCCATGAGCTTCACGGTTCAGCGAAAGGCCGCTCAGTACGAGGATGTCTTGTCGGCGCCCGAACATCTCGTTGCCGAGATCCTGGACGGAGAGCTCTTTACTAGCCCGCGACCTGCCGTCCGACATGCGCGCGCGGCCTCGATACTCGGGGCGGATCTCGTGAGCCAATTCGATGGTCCCGGCGGTGAAGGCGAGAGCCCCGGAGGGTTGTGGTTTCTGTACGAGCCCGAGCTTCACTTCGATGATGACGTGGTCGTGCCCGACATCGCGGGCTGGCGCCGTGAGTGTGTTCCCGAGCTGCCTGACGTGGCGTGGTTCGACGTCGCGCCGGACTGGCTGTGCGAAGTGATCTCGCCAAGCACTGAGTCCATCGACCGGGGACGCAAACTCCGCATCTACGCCAGGGAGGGCGTCTCGCACGTGTGGCTGTTGAATCCTGTAGTCAAGCTACTCGAGGTCTATCGCTTGACGGAAGGAAACTGGATCCTGGTGAAGACTGCTGTCGGAGACGATGCTGTTCGGGCCGAGCCGTTCGATGCTATCGAGATGGAAATGTCCCGTTGGTGGCTCCCCGAAGCTCTGCCATCCAGCGAAGCGTGAGAGCCGGGTCGCCGAAGACCTCGTAGTGGTCGGGAAGGCGAAGGTTAAAGTTAAACGATCCTAGAAAGTAGCCTGGCTTTCTTTCGAAAACCAGACCACACTGGGGGCACGATTTCGAAGGCCCCGAAATCCGTTCATAGACGGTGCCCTGGAGGCATTCCGCGGCCTCGCTCAGTTATCGGTGGATCAGGACGCAGCGCGGAGCTCTTGTTCGGCCTGAAGCCAGTCCGCATTCGGATTGCCCGAATTGCAGCCGCTCGTGTAGAGATCGAAAGCACGGAGCCGGATGGTGTCTTCAGCAACCTCTGTCGTTTTTACTTCCGTCACGGTCGTTTCGGGTTTCTTGGTCGCCCGCCGCGGCTTGCGCGCCGTGGTCGTCTTCTTGATCGTGGATTTCTTCGTCACTTTCTTAGCCATGTTGGGTCTTGTTGCTCCTTTGTTGCAAACACACAGAAAGCTGCAAAGTCTGCAGCATCCGGTTTGGTTACCTTTTCGTGGGAGAGTTCCCAAGAAAGATTAGCAATAACCCATCAGACTCGCAAGAAATTAGTCCCGTCGCCACACTTTTTCGAGCCATCGGCCCGCTTCGTGTAGATATTCGGTGAATCCTGCGACATTGTAATGCGTCACATCGTCGACGACGGTGAGCTCGACATCCGCCGCGTTCCAGGCGCGCAGCTGCTCGATCGCCGTCTTGGTCGGCTCGAGGGCCACGACGCTATCGATGCGCGAATGGATGGCATAGAGCGGCAGCTTCGTGAAGACGCGCAGCTTGTCTTCCGGGACGCCCCTCGGCGCTCCTGCCATCGGTACCACGCCGGTGAAGCGGTCGGGATGTCGGCTCGCGATGGTCCACGTACCCATGCCGCCCATGCTGTAACCTGTCAGGACGATCCGTTCTGGGTCGATGCGGTAGCTTTTCGTGAGGAAGTCGAGAAGGTCGAGAACCACCCTTTCGCTGTCCGGGTTGGTCCACCCCTGGCCCGGACTGTCCGGGGCTGCGATGATGGCACCGAGCTCGCGCAAGCCTGGCTCGACGAGGCTCGTCAAGATCCCGCGGCCGAAATGCGCGCGGTTCTTGCCGGCAAAGTGGAGGGCCACGACGAGCGGCCGAGCCTCGCCCGGGTCGAAGCCTTCGGGAATAGAGAGAGAGTAGACGACGGGGGCGGCTTTTTCCCGCTCTAGCGTGAGGTCGTAGATTCCGGGAGTCGTGGCGAGCTGCAAGGCCATCAAGAACCACATTACTGCAAGCCGCCGCGAACCGACGTGATCCGGTTCGTGTTGAACCCGAGCCAATGCATGCGGCCCACGTAGCGCGCGTGCTCGACCTTGATACAGCGGTCCATGATCACACAAACACCGCCGTCCTCGGCTATGCGCGCGCCTTCCTCGTTGATCACGCTGAACTGGCACCAGAGAGTCTTTGCCTTCACGGCCACGGCTTCTTCCGCGATAGCCGGAAGAGCCGCCGGAGCGCGGAAAACGTTGACGATATCGATCGGGACGGGCACGTCCTTCAGGCTCGGATAGCTCGTCTCGCCGAGGATTTCCGACTCCCGCGGGTTCACCGGGATGACGGTGTATCCGTGGCGTTTGAGATAGAAGCCGACGAAGAAGCTTGCGCGCAGAATGTTGGCCGAGAGCCCGACAACGGCCACCGTCTTCGAATTGTGAATAACGTTCTGGATCGTTTCGGTGTTTTGGTAACGGGTGATATCGAAGCCGCTCATGCGCCGACAACCTCCTTCGCCCCGGCTTTTTTCGCCGCTTCGAAGCCTTGGTCGAGGTCCCAGAGCAAGTCGTCGAGACTCTCCGTGCCCACCGAGAGCCTCACGGTGCCGGCGCGCACGCCCGCGGCCTCGAGCTCTTCGTCGTTGAGCTGCCGGTGGGTCGTGCTCCCCGGGTGAATGATCAAGCTTTTGGAATCGCCGACATTGGCGAGGTGCGACCAGAGCGTGACGCCGCGGATGAACCCTTGGCCCTCGACACGTCCGCCTTTCAAATCGAACGAGAAGACCGCGCCGGCGCCTTTCGGGAGATATTTGTCGACGAGCGGCTTGTAGCGGCTCCCCTCGAGCCCCGGAAAGGTGACGCGCTCGACCATCGGGTGAGCCTCCAAATATTTTGCGACCGCGAGCGCGTTCTCGACGTGCCGCTCCATCCGAAGGGACAAAGTCTCGAGACCTTGCAGAAACAAAAAGGCGTTGAAGGGGCTCATCGCCGCGCCGAGATCGCGCAGTGTTTCGGCGCGGAGCTTCATGCAATATCCGTAGGTGCCGAAGGTCTCGTGAAAGGCGAGCCCGTGATAGGCGGGCGAAGGATCGGCCACCACGGGGTAGCGGCCGTTCGACCAGTTGAACTCGCCGGAATCCACGACAACGCCGCCGATGCTCGTGCCGTGGCCGCCGATGAACTTCGTTGCCGAATGGACGATGATGTCGGCGCCCCATTCGAATGGGCAGCACAAATAAGGGGTCGCGAAGGTGCTGTCCACCATGAGCGGCATGTCGTGCTCGTGAGCGATGTGCGCGATGGCTTCGATGTCGAGCACATTCCCGCCGGGGTTGCCGATCGTCTCGCCGTAGAGAAGCTTCGTGTTGTCCTTGACGGCGCCTTTCCACGCGTCGAGATCGTCGGGGTTGACCCAGCTGAGATCGACGGACATCTTGCGGAAATAGTGCTTGAGCTGATTGACGGTGCCGCCGTAGAGTGCTCTCGACGCGACGACGTGGTCGCCGGGCTCGAGCATCGTGAACAGCGCGGCCGCTTGAGCTGCGATGCCGCTAGCGAAGGCCACCGCACCGCAGCCGCCTTCGAGATTGGCGATGCGCTCTTCGAAAGCCGCGACCGTCGGGTTCATGATGCGGGAATAGGTGTTCCCGTATTCTTTGAGATTGAAATAAGCGGCCGCGGATTCCGGATCTTCGAAGACGTAGCTCGTTGTCTGAAAGATCGGAACGGCACGGGCGCCGGTATTGGGGTCCGGCCGTTGACCCGCATGGACTTGTCGGGTCTCGAAGCCGAAAGCGCGAGGTACTTCCATGGTGATACGCCTCCTATTGGCGAGCGAGAAAATCTCGAATCATCGGTGTCTGCCGCGCCTCTTCGAGCAGGAAGCAATCGTGCCCATACGGTGCGTCGATGACGTGTAGCTCGACGTCTTTGTCGTTTGCCGTGAGAGCGGCGGCGAGTACCTCCGAGTTCTCGGGCGGGTAGAGCCAATCCGAGCTGAAGCAGATGAGAAGTGTCTTGGCCTGAACCCCGGCTAGGGCACGTTCGAGGCTGCCGTCGCCGTACTGGCGTGTCAGATCGAAATAGGTCAGGGCGCGAGACGTGTAGATGTAGGTATTGGCGTCGAACCTCTTGACGAACTTGTCGGCTTGGTAGTGAAGATAGCTCTCCACCTCGAAGTCGTGGGACGTCAAGCTATAGGAAACGTCGTCCTTGTTCTGGAGGCGTCGCCCGAACTTCTCCTTCATGGAGGCCGCGGAGAGATAAGTAATGTGGCCCACCATCCGCGCCAAAGCCATACCGGTTCGGGGCTCCCGGCCGGTCCTATAATAATGACCGTCTTGCCAGTCGGGGTCGGTGATGATGGCGTTGCGGGCGATGGCGTTCCACGCGACACCCTGGGCGTTGAGCGCGTGCGTGCTCGCGATGGGGATGATGGCGGAAACGGCATCGGGATATAGAATGGCCCACTCGAGGGCTTGCATCCCGCCGAGCGAGCCGCCCGCGACGGCGAAAAGCTCGTGGATATCGAGCTCTTTCAAAAAAAACCGTTCTGCCCGGACCATATCGGCAACGGTGATGACGGGGAAGTCGGATCCGTAGGGCTGGCCGGTGGCGGGGTTTTCGGATGAAGGCCCCGTCGAGCCGCGGCAACCGGCGATGAGATTCGTGCTCACGACGTAGTATTTGTCGGTATCGAACGCTTTCCCGGGACCGATCATGCCGTCCCACCAGCCCAAACCCGCCTGTTTCGAAGCGTCCCGCTCGTCGGCGCGAAAGCCGTCGCGAGTACTCTCGCCTGTAGGGTGCGCGGAATAGCCAGCTGCGTGGGCGTCGCCGCTCAGGGCATGGCAAACGAGGATGACGTTGTCTTTGCTTGGCGAAAGGGCGCCGTAGGTTTCATAAGCGATCCGGACCGGGGAGAGCTCTTTCCCGCAATCCAGTGCGAGGGGTTCGCGTAGGTCGAGATATCGGGGCTCGGTCACACCGACGGCGCCGTCCTCCGGCCTCACCGAGGGCTTCGTCATGGGCTGCATGATACCGCGATCTGACCCCGGCAGAGGTCTTGACGAATCTCTTTGAGATCGTTAGCGTTGAGGCCTCATGCGTCTCGAAAGGGAAGTTGCCATCATCACCGGTGGAAACTCGGGCATCGGCCGAGCTACGGCTGAGGCTATGGCGCGCGAAGGAGCGACGGTCGTCGTCGCAGCGCGGAACAAGAAGCTCGGCGAGGAGACCGTCGCGTCCATCCGCGCTTCCGGCGGTAAGGCGATGTTCGTCGCGACGGACGTGACACGCGAGCCGCAAGTTCGCCGCATGGTGGCAAAGACGATCGAGGCCTACGGCAAGCTCACCGTGCTCTTCAATAATGCCGGCATCTTTCTCAAAGGCACCGTCGTCGACATCCCGCTTGCGGATTGGGATCGCGTGATGGACGTTAACGTGCGGGGCACGTTTCTTTGCTCGCGCCACGTGATTCCGAAGATGATCGATTCCGGCGGTGGGAGCATCATTAATTGCAGCTCGGTCTCGGCCGTTGTCGGGAATGTGGGAGGCTCCGCATACAACGCTTCGAAGGGCGCCATCCAGAACCTCACCCGCAACATGGCGCTCGATTTCGTCGGGGACGGCATTCGTGTCAACAATATCTGCCCAGGAGTCATCGAGACACCGATGCTCGTGGGAGACATCACCAACGAAAAAGAGCTCAGGAAAGTGCGGCGCCGCTCGGGCAAAAAGCAAGTGATGGGACGATGGGGCAGGCCGGAAGAGATCGCGGAAGCCGCAGTCTTCCTCGCTTCGCCCGAGGCGTCCTATGTGAACGGGACGTCGCTTTTCGTCGACGGCGGCCTTCTGGCGCGATGGGGCACGCAATGAAAATGACCGGATGCTGCGTCACCACGGCGCTTGCTGTTCTCTCGTGGGCGTGCTTGACGTCGCAGACGGCGCCACCACCGACGAACGACCTTATCATCGTTGGCTACGACCGCGAGCCCGACACCTTGAACCGCTTTGCCACCCACATTCTCGAAGACACGATGATCTGTATCGTCGAAGGCCTCACCGTGTGGAACGAGAAGATGGAAGTCGTGCCCGTTCTCGCCGAAGTCGTGCCGAGCCCCGAGAATGGGCTCGTGCAAGTGAACCCCGACGGCACCATGGACGTCACGTGGAAGCTCCGCGAGGGCATTCTGTGGCACGACGGCACGCCACACACCTCCGCTGACGTCGCCTTCACCGTCAAAGCCATCAACGACCCGAGCTACAACCCGGAATCGACCGAAGGTTTCGATCTCATCGAATCCGTTGCGACCCCGGACCCGCACACGGCCATCGTCAAATATCGCGAGATTTATGCCGCCTATCAGGACCAGTTCTGGCGCGGCACGCTTCCGAAGCACGTTCTCGACGGGAAGGACCTGAACGCATTTCCCGAATATGACCGCAACCCGCTCGGAACGGGCCCGTATCGCGTGAAAGAGTGGAAGACGGGAGAATATCTGCTGCTCGAGCGTCACGAAGACTATTGGCGCGGGCCGGCTGCGATCAAAGAGATCTTGTTTCGGTTTCTTTCGAGCAGCAATACGCGCGTCAACCAGCTCCGCTCGGGCGAGGTGCATGTTGTCGACAACGTGCCGCTCGACAAGCTCGATGAGCTCGAATCCCTCGTAGGCGTGACGCTCACGCGCACGATGGCGAACTCCTACGCACATGTCGCGCTGAACTTGAGGGAGGTCCCGGCGTTTCGCGACCTCCGCGTCCGCCAGGCGGTCGCGCACGCCATCGATCGGGCGTCGATCGCGAACGATGTGCTCGAAGGCGTCGTGACGGTTGTCGACTCCGTGATCCAGCCGATGTCGTGGGCGCATAACAACGCGGTGAAGTTCTACGATTACGACCCCGAGCGCGCTCGATCGCTCCTGCGCGAGGCAGGTTTCGAGGACACGGACGGAGATGGCATCGTCGAGAAAGATGGCGAGCCGCTCCGGTTCAAGGGCACGACCCGCTCGGGCCATGCCGAGTGGGAGATGGTGCTCCAAGTCGTGCAGGCCCAGCTCAAGGATGTCGGGATTGGGCTCGAGATCCAGAACTATGAGCCCACCCTTCTCGGGGAGCTCTGGTTTTCTGGGAAGCTCCCTTTTTTTCTCTCCGCCTGGACGCTCCCAGCCGATCCAGAAATCACACGCTTTTTCGCCTCGGACCGCACGCCGCCGCGCGGACGCAACATCTATTATTACGAGAACGAAGAGCTCACCGAGCTTCTCTACGCCTCGGACCAGGTCATCGACCGCGACAAGCGCAAAGAGCTTCTGTTTCGCGCCCAGGAGATGGTCGCCCGTGAAGTGCCTGTCATTCCGCTCTATAACCGCACGATCGTGAGCGCTTATCCGGACGTGCTCCGTAACGTCAAGCCCAACCCGACCAATGCAGGCCTGTTCTGGAACGTGCACGAATGGTCCGTCTCGGCTCCTTGAGCGTTCATGGGCGCCTACATTCTCGGTAGGCTTCTGCGAGCCATCCCGCTCTTTCTCGGGCTCTCGCTCATCATCTTCGCACTCATTCACGCGGCGCCGGGCGGCCCTCTCACGGTCTATCTGTCGAACCCGAACGTGACGCCCGAGGACATCGCGCGTCTCGAGCGCAACCTCGGGCTCGACCGCCCGTTGCCCCTGCAATATGTCAGCTGGCTCACCGGGTTCATGAAAGGAGATTGGGGCTACAGCTATGTCGACGGGCGGCCGGTGCTCGACCGCATTCTCGAAAGAGCGCCCGCGACGCTCGAGCTCATGGTGAGTGCTTTCGTGCTCGCGCTCTTCGTGGCGCTTCTTTTCGGAAGCCTCGCCGCCTTGTGGCAGGGAAGCTGGCTCGACCGTTTGGTCTCGAGCGCGTCGATCGTGGGTATCTCGATACCGACCTTCTGGCTCGGGCTCATCCTGCAGCTCGTCTTTGCCGTCGAGCTCCGTTGGCTCCCAACGGCGGGCCGCATGGGGCCTGTGAGCGGCGGCGATCGCATCGCCTACCTCGTCTTGCCGGTGCTGACGCTCGGTCTCTTCTACGCGGCTTCTTGGATCCGCTACATCCGCGCGTCTTTATGCGAGACCCTCGGCAAGAACTTCGTGCGCGCGGGACGGGCGCGCGGCCTCTCGGAATCGGGTGTTTTGATCGGACACGCCTTTCCGAGCGCGCTCTTTCCGCTCATCACCGTGCTCGCGCTCGACTTCGCTTTGCTGTTCAGCGGCGCGGTCGTCACCGAGACGGTATTCGCCTGGCCGGGCATGGGGACGCTTCTTGTCGACTCGGTGTTCCGGCGTGACTACTCGGTGCTGATGGGGATCTTGATGGCGGGATCGGCGCTCATCGTCATCTCGAACCTTCTCGCCGACATCGCTTATGGCGCGGCAGACCCGCGCGTGCGTTTGGTGCAGGGGCGGACCAGATGAAACGATGACGACGCGATACGGCGCGCTTGCTTTGGCGCTCGTGACGGCGCTCGCGCTCGTTGTGCCGTGGCTGTCGCCCTATCGTCACGACGCGATCGATCTCTCGTCGATCAAAGACCCTCCGGGCGCGACGCATTGGATGGGAACCGACGAGCTCGGGCGCGACGTGGCGACGCGTGTTCTTACTGGAACACGTCTCTCTCTCGTGATCGGGCTATTGGGCGCGCTCGTGGCCACGAGCATCGGGGCCGGGCTCGGGGCGCTCGCGGGCTATTACGGTGGTCTCGTCGACGCGATGTTGATGCGGCTCGTCGACCTTCAGCTTTCGGTGCCGCTCTTGCCAATCTTGATCGTGGCGTCCGCGCTCATGCGCCCTTCGGTCGCTCTCCTCGTCTTGATGGTGGCGGCTTTCGCGTGGATGGAGCCGGCGCGCATCACCCGCGGCGAGCTCTTACGACTCAAGGAGCAGGACTTCACCGAAGCCGCGCGCGCCATTGGCGCGTCGGACGCACGCGTCATTATCAAGCACCTTCTTCCCAACGCCCTCGGCCCTTTGAGCGTTGCCGCGACGATTCTCGTGGGCCGCGTGATTGTGATGGAGTCGGTGTTGAGCTTTCTCGGGCTCGGGGTGCAACCGCCCGAGCCGAGCCTGGGGAACTTGCTCTATGGCGCCCAAGCCTCACTGGCCACCGAGCCCTGGCTCGCGATCTTCCCGGGAATGTTCATTTTCTGGATCGTGCTCTCGGTGAACTTGCTCGGCGACGAGCTACGGCAGTGAGTCTTTCTTCTTGTCTTGGGGCTTCTTGTCTTTGGGCATCGGCTTTCTTGGCAGCTTTTCATCCCTCATCGCCGCGTGATAGAGAAACGACGCCATGATCACCGATGCCTGCTTGAGATCGTCCTCGCGAGATGGACTTACTCGGCAGGACCCATTGCTTTACAGAACAACGGTGGCCTCATTCGATTCCGCGCCGTGCAAGTGAAGCCGCTTTGACACTTGCGCGCTGTGGCGGAACGACAGCTCAGCGTGAGCGTGGCTCGAGCAGGATCTCTCCGAGGATGAGCGCTTCAGCATAGTTCTGACGTGTCCATCCCTTGGACCGCTTCGTCGTTGCAACGGCGCGCTTGGTCCGCGGCTTCGGGGCGCTTTTCTCCCTCAGCGATTCGTAGAGGCTCGCGTGGATTGTGGCGAGGGCGTCGGGAGATTCGATAGCTGCGTCGATGGCGCCCGCGACGAGCGCTCGCGCGGAGCCTCGTGCGCGCTCACCGGCCGGAAGCGCCACCCTTGCGTCGTGCGCGTCGTGTGCCTGGCTGCTCCAATCGGAAAGCCCTGGCGCGTATTCGAGCCGCGTGCCGGAAAGTGAGGCGAGCGGGGCTTGGAACATTTGGTCGACGAGGCTCGCGGCTGCCTCGAGAACGTCCGCGGCCGGTAGGCGTGACATGGAGCCCACGAAGCCGAGCATGGACGGCTCGCCGTGGGTCGCGTCCCACGCGTTGCGGACCTCCGCGGCTTCGGAGTCGTAGCCCATGCGCGTGAGCCATTGTGCCGTCATGTGGATGCGCAGGTGGAGTGGAGGCTCATCGTGGATGCTGCCATCCGTGTTGAGTTTTATGGAGGTCACGTTGGCTGGGGCATCGGGTTGGGCGTAGAGCCGCGCGAGAGCGCGGAGATAGGCGGGGCCGAAGAAAAGAGCGCCGACCGCGTCGGCGAGGATACGATGGAGCCAGGACGCGAAGAGAACACGCGTGATCGCGGTAGCGTCGGCGCCGATCCGTGCTTCGTTAGCGCCGAGTCCGAGCTCATCGTGGATTTCCTGGTGCAGCTCCGGAGCGCTACTCTCGATGTAGCGTGTGAGAGGGTCGGCGAAGAGCGACCAGTGAGAAGGATCCGACATCGCTGAGCGCGGAACGAACAGGGTAAACGGGGCGAGCGGGGAGGTGCGCAGCCGATCGTCTCCTGCAACGTCCCAGACGATGGCGACCGGCGGGGCGAGACTACCGTCCGCTTTCTCGGCCTTGTAGAAATCCGCGACGAGACGATCGGCGATGAGGCCCGGCCCTTGAATCTCGGGCCGGGCCCGGATCGTCGAATGCATCCGCCCTGCTTGTATTACGTTGCGATGGAACGCGATCGAAGTATCTGCTTGCCGCAAGACGTCCGTTTGGTTCTCCGACCTCTCGCCGACATTTGGGGCGAGCTCGCGCCGAAACGCCACGGCCTCGTTGCGAAACCGCTCGTGGTGAAACGCGACTTGAGCCCGGACTTTCTCGTCGAGCTCGAGAAGGGCCGCCTCGCTCTCCTTTTCCATCTGTCCGAGCGCTTCGATCGCATCCTTGGCCGGGTCCGGGTCGGCTGTCCGCACGGGGAGCTGGGGTGGGACCTTCGGGAGCTCGGTGCGCTCGCGCAGGGGCTGACGTGTCGGCGGCCGCGGCGGCGGTTTGGCTTTCGCCTTCCTTTTCTTGGCGGCACCTAGCGCTGTCGAGACGAGCCAATAGAGGGCGAGCGCGATGTAGAAATAGTCTCCGGAATCCATCGGTACCTATCTCTTCGAACGCGCGGACTTCCGCCCCTTCGGCGGAGCGAGTGCGATGGCAAGAACGAGCCGCTCGCGGAGCCGCTTCCGTTTCCGAAACAGCTCCGCGATACGGATCTTCTTACGTTTCGTCGCCACCCGATCCCTCGTCTTCCGAATCGGCGGAGCGCGAGATAGCGTCGCGCATCTTGGTGTCGGAGACGACATTCTTCATGTTGTAGTAGTCCATGACCCCGAGATTGCCGTCGCGAAAAGCTTGCGCCATCGCGAGTGGCACTTCCGCTTCGGCCTCGACAACTTTGGCGCGCATCTCGTGGACGCGCGCTTTCATCTCTTGCTCCTGCGCGACCGCCATCGCGCGGCGGCCCTCCGCCTTGGCTTGCGCGATCTGCTTGTCGGCTTCGGCCTGTTCGGTCTGGAGCTTGGCGCCGATATTGGCTCCGACGTCGACATCGGCGATGTCGATGGAGAGGATCTCGAACGCGGTTCCGGCGTCGAGACCCTTCGCCAACACGGTCTTCGAGATCGCGTCGGGGTTCTCGAGCACCGATTTGTGGCTATCCGACGAGCCGATGGTCGAGACGATGCCCTCCCCGACGCGTGCGATGATGGTCTCTTCACCGGCGCCGCCGACGAGGCGATCGATGTCGGCGCGCACGGTGACGCGGCTCAAAGCGGTGAGCTGAATGCCGTCTTTCGCAACGGCGGCGACTTTGGGCGTCGTGATGACTTTCGGGTTGACGCTCATCTGAACGGCTTCGAGCACGTCGCGTCCCGCGAGATCGATCGCGGTGGCTTGCGTGAACGAGAGCTTGATGTTGGCTTTGTCGGCGGAAATAAGCGCGTTCACGACGCGCGCGACATTTCCGCCCGCAAGGAAGTGCGCTTCGAGCTCATCCACGGTTACGTTGAGGCCCGCTTTGACGGCGCTGATGCGCGGTTTGACGATCATGGATGGAGGCACGCGGCGGAGCCGCATCGCGATGAGCGTAAAGATGCTGACCGACGCGCCGGAAGAAAAGGCCGCAATCCACAGCCCGAGCGGCACGAAGTAAGAAAGTATCGCCAGGCCGACGAGAACCAACAGAGCAAGGGCAGAGAGTCCCATGAACTAAACCTCCTTCTAATTAATCTTCGTTTTCCGTGGCAGCCGCTTCGACCACGACGCGGGAGCCTCGGACTTCGGTAACGACAACACGCGTCTGCGTGTCGATGAACTCGCCTTCGGTGACGACGCTTTGGCGGAGCTCGCCAAAGCGGGCTAAGCCAGCCGGTCTCAGATCGGATTCCGTGACACCGAGCTCTCCGGGCTCGAGCGCTGTCTCCGCCGCTTTGGCGGTCGCGAGCGTCGACGAGTGTACGACATTTCGGCCGAAGCGTGTTTTCGGAAGCCACCACATCGCGGCCGTGATGGAGCCGAGTACGAGCACGATGGTGAACGTTCCCAACGCGGGGCCGAACTCCTGATAGGCGAGATAGCAACCTGCCCCGAGGCTGAGAAGCCCGGCAATCCCCGGGACCCCGAAGCCGGGGATGACGAACGCCTCGACCGCCAGCAAGAGATAGCCCGCGACGAGAAGTGCTACGACGGTCAGGGTCGGCTCGCTCAAGTGTCCTCGCGCACGATAGCATTTCCGGAACGCCAAGCGACGATCGTCACTCGCGCGCCGATGCCGATGAAATCACCTTCGGAGACGGCGTCGATGCGCGCGCCGTCGATCTTGACCTTGCCCGCGGGGCGCAAGTCCGTAATGGCTTCGCCCGCGGTTCCGAGCGGAAAGCTTTCTTTCTCGCCTTCGTCATGCGAGCTGAACCCGTCTTCGGCTTTGAGCGTTTCGCTCAACACCAAGCGACGCGCGGTACGCGACGATGGCAGGAATCGCAGCAGGAGAACGCCGGCGACTCCCGCGCCGACGATTGCGGTCGACACCGTGAAGAGCGCTTCGTTGAGAAATCCCAGATCCCAAGATACGCGGAGATCGAGTGCGAGAAGCGACATGACGACGCCGGCGAACATCAATGCCGCCCCGCTGACGCCGGCAATGCCGAAGCCGGGGATGACGAGAAGCTCGATGAGTACGAGCACGCCGCCGAGCGCGAAGAGAAGAAGCTCCTCCCAGCCCGCGAGCTGCGCGACATGGTGGCCGAAGAAAAACGTGGCGAGCGACAAAACGCCAAGAGCGCCGGGAAGCCCGAACCCGGGATGCTGGATCTCGACATAGATCCCGAGCATTCCGAGCATGAGCAAGATGGAGGTCACCTGGGGGTCCGAGACGACCCGGGCTAGCGACTCGGCCCATGAGAGCGAGCGATCGAGAACGGTTGCGCCCGACAAGCCCAAAACTTCGAGCACTTCGTCCACCGTGGCAGCTTCGTGGTCGGCGATCTCGAGTGCTAACGCCTCTACGGTGCTGAGCGTGAGCACTTTGCCTTTCTCGACGACCCCCTCGATCTCGATCTCACGGTCCACCATGGCCTCGGCGATGTCGCCGCGACGCCCGCGCGTCTCCGCGGTGGTGCGCATCTCGGTACGCATGTAGGACATCATTTTTTCATCGACCGCGGTTGGCTCTTCCGATCCGCCTCCCGCGTAAATAGGTGTCGCGGCGCCTATGGAGCCGCCGGGAGCGATGACGATGTCTTCGCAAGCAAGAGATATGAGAGCGCCCGCCGAGATGGCGCGCGGGTGGATGAACGCAACAGTGCGCACGGGCGATTCGAGAAGCACGTCGCGGATGAGCACCGCCGCGTCCACGCGCCCACCGAAAGTGTCGATGTCGAGGAGCACGACTGAGCCTTCGATCGCCGAGGCCTCCTCGACGACGCGCGCAACGAACGGTGCGAGCCCGTGATCGATCGTGCCTTCGATGGGGACCCGAAACACCGTCGGCGTTTCATCGCTTTGGACACCGAGAGCACGGCCGAGCAAAGCTGTGAGAACGAGAAGCAGCCAAGCAGCTTTGATGTGCGATCGAGGTTTCTTTGTCACGTCATCCTTCGGATGGAGCCCAGCGCTGTCGTTGTGGTGGTTCTGAAATCGGCTGTCCACATTGTATAACAGCGTCCGAGCGGTGGGGAAAGGCGGCAGGGGTGTTTGCCTTGACTTGACGGGTAGACCGGCCCAATGTCGCTGTTTTCTTTGGTGCGCACCGCGCTGTCTTGCCGTTGTGTGCGTTTCGTCGGCGCTCGGTCGGCCTATTTCCGAATATGCCCCGCAATCGCTCGCCACGCTCGCCTACGACGCTTTGGCCGAAGAGATCGAGACGGGCATCGCGAAGCGCCGATTGAAGTTTCGGCCCAGCGACCTCCCTCACGCCGCGTCCTACGGTTCGTCGCTCCCCCGCTCCGATGAGATGCGCTCCGCCATCGGGCGTCGAGTGAAAATACCTCTCGGCACGCTATATCGCGCTATGATACATCTGATTGAGAGGTATTTCGATGTCGCTGAGCTTGCCCATGCTCCAAATCCTGCTATCCCTTGTCGACGAAGACCGTCATGGCTACGGAATCTTACTCGAGATCGAGAGCCGTACTGGTGAGACGCGCCTCGGAACGGGGACGCTCTACACGGCGCTCAAGCGCTTGCTCGGAAAAGGGCTCATCGAAGAAGCTCTCGACCGGCCGGTCACGGAGCTCGACGATCCTCGACGCCGCTACTATCGGATGACCGCCGCGGGTCGCGAAGCAGCCGAGCACGAAGCCGCGCGGCTAGCACGTGTTGTCGGCATGGCGCGCGAGAAAGAGCTCTTGTCATGAAATGCCTGGCGCGTGCGTGCTACCGGCTGTGCCTTCTTGTCTACCCGGAGGATTTCAGGCGGCAGTTCGAGAGCTCGATGGTCGCGACTTTCGACGAGCTCGTCCGAAGCCGCGGGACCATCAGCGTCCTATCGCGCGAAGTGCTCGACGTGCTCGTGCAAGGTTTGCGCGAGCGGGCCGCCCGCGGCCGCCGAAGCCGTCCCAACAAAACAGCGTCCACCGCCGAGCTATGGCTCAAAGACCTTCGCTATGCGGCGAGGACGCTCGTAAGAAGCCCGTCTTTCGCTCTCGTTGTCGTTGTCTCGCTCGCGCTCGGCATCGGCGCCAACACCGCGATCTTCACTCTCGTCAACGCCATGCTCTTGAAGCCGATGCCCGTCAAAGCGCCCGAAGAGCTCGTCGCGGTCTATGCGATGCGGCCCACCCATCGTTTCCCGAGCAACTTCAGCTACCAGAACTATCTCGACCTTCGCGAGGAAAAGAAGATCTTCAGAGACCTCGTCGGGTTCTACGGCTCTCCCGTGAGCTTGCACGCTTCGAGCGAGCCCGAGCTCGTTTGGAGCGAGTTGGTCACCGAGAACTACTTCGAGGGCCTGGGCGTTTCGGCGGCATCGGGGCGGCTCTTCGAAAGCACGGACGTCGAGGCGCCCGTCGTGGTGTTGAGCTACGAGTTTTGGAGGCGACGTTTTCTCGGCGCCGTGGATGTCGTGGGCCGCGTGGTGCGCTTGAACGGTCATGCCTTCACTGTCCTAGGCGTCGCGGCGCCCGGCTTTACCGGAGCCAAGATGCTCGGCTTCAATCCCGACTTGTGGGTGCCCCTCACGTGGCATCGGCAGATTCATCCCGGCGATGATGGGCTTCTCGAGAGGCGCCATGGAGGTTGGCTGAACGTGCGCGGCCGCTTGGCGCCAGGCGTCACGCTCGCCGAGGCCCAAGCAGCGCTTGGAACCATCGCCGCGCGCCTCGAAGCTGCGTACCCCGAAGCGAACAAGGACTGGCAGCTCCACGTTTACAAATCCCCGCGCAAGACCGAGCCGTTTCTCGAGGTCATGACGGGCGGTGCTATTCCTGTTGCGGCGGGTGCGCTTCTCGCGATCGTTCTGATCGTCCTTCTCGTCGCTTGCGCGAACGTCGCCAGCCTGCAGCTCGCGCGCTCGATGGGGCGCGAGAAAGAAATGGCGCTGCGAATCTCGCTGGGCGCGTCGAGGCGACAGATCCTCCGCCAGCTCTTGCTCGAAAGCCTGTTGCTGTGCACTGCGGCGGGCTTATTAGGCCTATGGCTCGGCGGCCGGCTCTTGAACCTGGCTCTGCGGATGAACCCCGTGCTCGACTTCTCTGTGGATTTCGGCGCGACGACGGTTGCTGACGCGCGGGTCCTCGGCTTTACGCTGGTTGTCTCTGTTTTGGCCGGGCTCGTGTCGGGACTCTTGCCGGCTGCAAGAGCGTCGCGCCGTGACGTAGCGGCGACGCTTGCGGAGCGTGGCTCGAGCGGTCGCGGCGCCGGGCGGCGCTTCATCGTGATCCCTCAGCTTGCATTGTCGCTCGTGGCCCTCGTCGTCGCGGGATTGCTCATCCGGAGCTTCGACAACATGAAGGCGGCGAGCCCAGGATTCGATACGGAGTCCATAGCGCTCGCCTCGTTCAATCTCGAGTTACAGGGTTACGACAAAGCCGAGGCCCGCGAGCTCGGCCGCCAGTTGCTCGACCGTATGCGAGGACTTCCGGAAATCTCCGCCGCGAGCTTGGCCTTTCCGCTGCCGCTCGATGCGTACCAAGAATCTGCGGTCGTCGTGCCGATGGACGCCGCTCTCGGCCAGGAAGAAGAAGAGCTCTGGCTCTCATACAGCGCGGTTAGCGAGGATTACTTCGAGACGATAGGAACGCCGCTCTTGGCGGGACGAGGATTTCGACGAGAAGACAGCGAGGAGCGCCCGCTCGTGGCGGTGGTCAACGAGACCATGCGCGCAAGATGTGGCCGGAAGAGAGCGCGCTCGGCGGGCAATTTCGGCTCGGCCGCGAGGGCGACGTTGTTGAAGTTGTCGGCGTAGCACGCGACGGAAAGTACATGACGCTCGGCGAAGCGCCGCAGCCCTACATGTACCTCGCGCTCTCGCAATTCCATCACACGCCGGTGACGCTGGTGATGCGCTCGGACGCCTCTTTGCCCGAGCTCGAATCGCGGCTGCGCGGCGAGCTCCGTGCTCTCGATGAGACGTTGCCTATCTTCGGCGTGAAGACCATCGAGCAGTTTCTCGAGCGCACCCTCGCGGGCCCTCGAGCGATGGCCTACAGTGTTGCGTTCTTCGCGCTTCTCGCCATCACCCTTGCGATCGTGGGCATTTACGGGCTCATGAGCTTCACCGTTTCCCAGAAAAGTCGCGAGCTCGGCATCCGCATGGCGCTCGGCGCACAAAAACGCGACGTCGTCGCTCTCTTCGTGCGTCAGACGGCGAGCATCGTCGCGCTCGGCGTTGTCTTTGGCTTGGTCTTGGCGTGGATGTCGAGCCGTGTTTTGACGAGCTTGCTCTTCGGTGTCGGCGCAGAGGCTTTTGCGATTTTTGCGGCCGCGGCCTTACTACTCACCGTTGTCGGTTTGGCGGGCGGCTATGTGCCGGCTCGCCGAGCCGCGAAGCTCGACCCGCTCGTCGCATTGCGCCACGACTGAGAGCACGTGTCGCGGTGGCGAGATCTTGTTGGAACGAGGTCATCCGTCTACGGAAATCATGAGCTGAAACTCGGGAGCTCGCTCAATCTGCTCGAGCCGTGAATCCATATCGGCATATAGCTGAATGGCTTCACGTATGATGACGCTAAGATTTCAGGGCACGGTGGGCGGCCAGTTCCTCGAGCAGCTCATTATCGTGTTCCCGGTCGTCTAGCGGGAGAAGGTAGCGTAGTCAACACTATTCATGAATGATGTGTAACTAGCGAGCCCGACTCCCGAAGTATAGACTTTGCATGAGCCATGTCGAGTGCTGAAATTCGCCGTCGTGTGAGCCTTCTGAGGCAGCTCCTTCGCTCCGGCGCTCTTGATAAGGCGGCGGGAGAAGCGGAGGACGCGATGGCGCTATATCCGGATAGCGTCGAGCTCCTCGCCGTGTACGCCGATATTCACCGGCGCGCGGAAAAGCTCGACGAGGCGAAAGCGCTGCTCGAGCGGGCGCGCGCCATCGAGCCCATGCACCCCGCCGTCCTCGCTTCTTCCGCGGACCTCGCCTACGACCGCGGGCGGTACGAAGATGCGGCCGCCCTCTACTTGGAGCTCGTGGACCGGCGCCCGAGCAGCTATCACTACTCGCGTCTCGTGGCGGCCAAAAATCGGATCGGCGCGCACGAGGAAGCGGCTGCGATTGCGCGGCGTGCGCTCGAGCGTTTTCCCGGCGACCCGTGGAACCTCCGCGGCCTCGCCACCGCTGAGAGCAAGCTCGGACGACGGGAAGAAGCCGTTGCCGTCTACGAGGAGCTTCTGTCAGTCGAGCCCAATGACCGCTTCGCTTACAAAGAGCTCATGCGCCTCAAGACCGAGGAGAGCTCTCCCGAAGAAGCGGCGTCCGCTCTCAAAGGGCTCATGCGGAGCGGTGGTCGCAGCCGAAACCCCCACCTCAAGACCTTGGCCGCTGACCGGCTCCGCAAGGCAGGGAAGCTCGAAGACGCGGTCTCCGAGTACGAAGACGCTCTCGCTCTCGAGCCCGGAAGTCCCTATATCCTGGCCCAGCTCGGCTTCACCCAAAAGAAACTCGGTCGCGACCAAGACGCGCTCGAAAGCCTCTCCAAAGCCTTCCTGGCAAAGCCTTCCGACCCCTACGTTCGCAAGAGCCTCGAGTCTCTCTTGAAAAAGCGCTTCGAGCTCGCGCGTTTCGTCGAGCTCATCGACGAAGCGCTGACGCTGCATCCCTCGGTGAAGGCCCTCCATGGCATTCGCAAGCGCGTCGCCCGCCTCGCTGGCCTGTAAGGTACACTTCTCGCGATGGCCATGGTCCGTATCGGCGAGCTCGTGGAGCTTCCACGTGTCCGCACCGTCATCCAACTCGCCGACGTCTCGGACGAGACGTTAGCCCGCGGGATCCTCGAGGACTTCGTCCTCACGGCTGATTGCGACTTCGCCTTGAGCGCGCTGCTCGACGCGATGACGCATGACGAAGGCCAGGGTTTTTTCCTTCAAGGAAACTTCGGATCGGGTAAATCCCATCTTCTCGCGCTCGTGGAGCTCCTGTTCCGACCTGACATTGACCTCAACCTTAATAAAGATAGCGGTTGGGGAACGCTCATCCGGCAAAACCGGCGCTATGAGACGCTGCGAAAAAAGCTCTCGCCCCACGCTGGAGCAAGCGTGGTCGGCGCGGTTTCTCTCGTCGCCCACGCGGGCTCGGAAAGACTCGAAGACATCTGCATCGCGGCGCTCGAAAAGACGTTCGAAGGGCCGCTCGGTTTCGCGCCGAGCTTCACTGCGGAGACCGCGGCGGTGGGAGAAATCCGGGCCGCTCTCGAGTCGCGACATCGGGAGGCGCTCGAGAGCTTCCAGAGCCGGCGCTCTGTAACCGCCGAGCGCTTGTTCGACCCCGCCCGGCCCGATCTGCTCGACGATCTTGTGCGCGAGCTCGACCTTCCGTTCCGCGTCCGTCGTCAGCGAGCCGCGTTCTTCGATGCTCTCGAGGCACAGCTCGGAAAAGACAGCGCGCCGAAACGCGCTCTCCTCATCGTCGACGAGCTCTCGGAATTTCTGCGCTCGAAGCCCGATGCCCGCGCGTTCAACGAGGACATTCGCTTCCTCCAGTTTCTCGGCGAAGCGACCCGCCGCATGCCCTTCTTCATCGTCGCTTCGCTTCAGGACCAGATCGAGACGACGGGCGAGATCGATCAGTCGACATTCAGCAAGATCAAAGACCGCTTCCCTTCGCGACTCGCGCTGACCGGAAGCCATCTCCGCGAGATTGCAAGCACACGTCTCATCCGGCAAAAGCCAGGTGCTGAAGCGCAGATCGCAGATCTTTATCGGAAATTCCGCATCGCTTTCGAAGGCTTCGCCGTATCCGAGGCAGACTTCACGGCACTCTATCCGGTCCACCCGGCGACCGTGGATCTTCTCGACGACTTGCTGCCGCTCTTCAGTCGCCATCGGGGGGCGGTAGACTTTCTCCATTATCAGCTTGCCGGCGATCCTTCGCGACACATCGTCGGGCTCCTGGACGCCCCAGCCGAGTCTCTTCTCGGACCCGACACCATCCTCGACCATTTCCGGATTCGCATAAAAGAAACACTAGAGACCAGCCCCTACATCACCGTGGTGCTCGCTTTCTACGAGAAGGAGCTCTCGCGTCTGTTCGCCGAGCCCGAAGATCGAGAGACGGCGCTCCGTCTCGTCAAGATGCTCATCCTTTTCGCGATCTCTCCCATTCCCCGGCGCCGCACGGTCGCCGAGCTCGCCGAGATGCTGCTGAAGAGCATCACCACGCTCGAATCCGGAGCCAACTACGACCACGTTCACGATCTCCTCGAAAAGATGCACCTCGAGGGCGCCTATTTGTCCCGCTCCCCGGGCAAAGAACCCCACGAGGATGTGTACTCCCTCGACCTTGCCGCCGACGTCCAGCTCATCATCCAGAGACGGATGGAGACTTTATTGAAGGATCCGGGCTTCACCGTCTCTCGAGCCGTGGGGAGACTTCTCCCGTACTTCAATAGTCCCGACCTTCCGCTCGCGTCGCTGGCTAAATCGCCGATCACGGAGAGGCGCGTCCCCTGGCAAAAGACCTACCGCGAGGGAAACCTTCTGTTTTGTCGCGATGCAGACGACCCCGTGATTTCGGATGCGCATCTCGACGAGCTGGTGGAAAAACTCTGGACCACGGAGCTCGACTTCTGTGTCATCCTCATGGCTCCGGGTGGAGGGATTGAAGAAGCGGCGCTCGACCGGCTCATCGCGCGACTCGAAGAGCGCGCACCCGAGCCCTTTCTTCTCTGGGTGCCGGCGCCGCTCGAAGAAGGTGACGAGAAGCCCGGCCAACTCATCCGCCGAGCGGCGGCGCGGCTCGCGATCCGCGAGCACTTTCATCAGGAAGGCTCGGACGTGGCGAAGCGCGTGCTCGCGGCCCTCGAGCCTCTGATCCGGGAAGACCTGGAGCTCAGCGAGAGCGTTGTTCAAAAAACCTATCGAAGCGGGCGCTTCCTGGCACCGTCGGGGAGCCCTACGTTGACGCCGGCCGAGCTTCCATCGATCGGCTTCGACCGCATCGTGACACGTCTGGCGGAATTTCCTCTCACGCGACGCTTTCCCAGCCACTCCGACATCGCGCCCTCGCTCGAAGCGTCGGCGACCGACGTGGCCGCACCGATTCTGCGCGAGTTTTTCCGCGCCGGCGAGGTCGCGAGACAAAACACCTCCGAGATGCTTCGCACGATGCTCGAGTCGAGGCTGCGTGCCCTCGGACTCGTCCGCCGCACCGCGACCGGGTACCGCTTGCAACCCGACCCCTCGGAGAGCGCGCTCGTGCGCCGCGTGCTCGAGCGCGTCGGAGAAAAGCACGTTGTTTCGGAAGTGCTGTACCAGGAGCTTCGAAAGGGCACGTTTGGTCTCACGCGACCGTCCTTCGATCTCGTCGTGCAGGCATTGTTGTATTCGGGCCAGCTGACGGCCTACGCTTCGGGTCGAAAGCTTTCACTCGACGCGCTCGAGACCCGCTCCGTGAGCCGCATCCAGGAGTTGGGTGCGGGCGAGATGCTTTCGCGCGACCTGCAAGCCGTGCTGGCCGGACTTCCTTTCGTGCCGCCACGGCTCCAACAGGGAGCGTTCGGCTTCGCGCAACAACGTGAGCTTTGGGACTGCGTCGTCAAATGGAAGACGGAGCTCGAGCGCAGCGTTGCCGATTTGAAGGCGGAGATCGAGCGGTCGCGCAGCTACCGCTCGGTGGCACACCTCGATCTCGACGGGCTGGCCTCGCGCATCGAGCGACTCGAATCGCTGGGCAAAGAGGTCAAGGTCTCCTACACGGCAAGAGAAGGACTCGAACGCTTCGCGCGCCGCGCCCGCGAAGAGCCCGACCTCACCCGGGACTTCGAGGCTTTTCAAGAACTCTCGCGCTTTTTTCGAGAGGACTGGGAGCGCTATCTCTTCGTTCATCGCTACTTGAGTGATGCGGCGATGGCGCTTCCCAGCAAGGACGAAGAGCACAAGGAGCTCGCCGCAAGCCGACTTCGCCTTCGGGAGCTTGCTTCGCGCCCCGACTTGCCCTTTTCCCCCGAGCTGACGCGGCGGCTCAACGATGAAATGCAGGCTTTCATATCCACCTACGGCGCTCTGTACGAGAGCGCACATCGCACGCAAAAATCTCGCGAGCGAGTGAAGCGCCTTCTCTCGCTCCGGGACGAGAAGAGCTATCGCTTGCTCGGGCGTCTCGCGGCGCTCGAGCTCATCTCGGTCGACGACGATCGGGTGAAGGTGGACCGCCTTTTGGACGAAGCGCTGGCGAAAACTTGCGACAGGCTCTCCCCAGAGCTTCTGCGCGCGAAGCCCACATGCGACTGCGGCTTCGAGCTCGGAGACGTGCTCGAGCTTCCCGCACCGTCCGAAGTTCAGGCCGTCATCGATCGCGGCATCGTCCAATACTTGGAAAGACTTCGCGAGCCGACCTATCTCGAGCCGATCGAGAGCGCACTCCACGGGCTTTCGGAAGTGGGCAAAGGCTCTCTCGTGTCGAAAATCCGCAAGCTCGTGGAGCTCGACCTCGAAGCGCCCGATCTTCTCAATCGCGTCGACAAGCTTGCCGCGAGGGAGGTCATCGACGCGGTGAACGATGCGCTCACCGGCCACGCGGTTCTCGTCGAGAGAAGCCTCGAGGATCTCGCTGAGCGCATTGCTGAGAGGAGCTTTACTCGAAAGGCGCTCCTCGACATCGTGGCGCGATGGATCGATGGCGACGCGGCGCTCTCAGCGGAGGACTACGTCAAAGTGGTCTCTCAAGGCAAGCTCGCGGCCGAGCCAAGCGTGCTCGCGTCTTTCGTCCGCGAGCGTTTCTCGGAGCTTTGGCCTTGGTGGGAGAAGCTTGGTGAGCGCAAAGCTTCCCGGCTCATGGTGCTGGCGTTTCGCGCCGGAGCAGAGACGCCGGTCGAAGACGTCGAGCCACGGATTGCGGAGCGTCTTCGTGACGCCTTCGAAGCGTTTACCCGCGAGGCACCCGACGAGGTGCTTTCTGTTGTCGAGCGCGTCGAGAGCGAGCTGACGGATGAAGAGCGGCGCGCGATCCTCTCACAGGATGACGCCGCCGACGCGGAGACGCTGACTCGTCTCGCTTATGGGGAAGCGTCGTTTCGCTTCGCGGTCAGGGATCGAGCCAGAAAGCTCATCCGGATGATTCTTGCGGGCTCGCTGACGAGTGTACCGGCGGGCGCGCGTTCGTCGGATCCGGATGGCGGGGACGTTCAGCGCGAGCAGCTAGGCCTCGAGGCACTCACCCGAGCGCTCGAGTCGGGCGTGAGCTTGTACGGCGGGATGCGCTATATGGACGGGCTAGAAAAGTCTCCCGATACCCCGGAGGGCTGGGAGACGCTCTACCGTGAGCACATGGCACCGATGCCCGCGGCGCTCTGCCATCTGAAAGAATCACTCGACGAGCTCAAGCTCGCGGAGGAGATAGACCTGAAAGGCGCCACGCAAAACGCACGACGCCTTCTCGAAGCGCGGGCGTCCGACTTCGAGACGTTCTTTCTCGCGCAGGCCCCCGCCGAGGGCCCGAGGACACTCCGCTACCTCTTCGAAGAGCTCGCCGAAAAATACCGAACAAAGCTCGACCCAGCCAGCGAGAAATTCGTGTTCCTCGACGGCATGCGCTGGGACGTGTGGAGTCATTTACGAGTGACGCTCCTGCCTCGACTCCGGGCCGTGTACCGCGTCGTCGACGAAATTCCGCTCTGGTCCATCCATCCCACGACGACCCAAGCTCAGCTCGAGGCCGCCGGCATCGGCGTTCCCCAGCTCGAGCTCGCCGCGGAGTCCCGGCCGAGCTACGGCCGGGAGGCGGAGACTTCGGTACTGCCTGGTTTCCAGCGTCTCTCAGGACCGGGCGGTGAGCCGATCGAGCGACTGAACCTAGTGGACGACAAGATCCACGAGTCGTCGATGCCCCTATGCGACGTACTCCGCGAGATCGAGCTACACGCGCGAAGAACGCTCGGGGCATTGCTCGAAGAGGCGCCGCGCCGAACGCTCGTGTTTCTCTTCTCCGACCACGGCTTTCGCGAAGATCCCCACTGGAGCGAGACCTCCCGACATCGAAAGCCGCGCTACCGGCACGGTGGCGCGAGCCCATGGGAGGTCATCACACCGCTCGTGATCTTGTCTCGAAGCTGATCGCCCGCGCCAAGCGCATCATCGAGCCCACCGCTTGCCGTCTCGGAGTGTTCTCCCTTCACGATGCGACCGGCAGCGGAGCTTACTCTGTCCAGAACGAGTAGATGGCAAGAGTAAGGTAAAAATAGGATGACGAGGTATAGAAATGAAACAGTTTACGGCGGTGATCGAAAAGTGCTCCGATACGGGCCTTTACGTAGGATACGTCCCAGGTTTCTCTGGCGCTCACTCACAAGCCGAGTCCCTCGATGAGCTCCACGAAAACCTGAAGGAGGTCGTCGCCATGTTGATGGAGGACGGAGAGCCCAATCTCGAGTCCGAATTTGTCGGAACGCAGACTCTATCGACGGACAACGAATAGTCGATGGGTAAGACCCCGACCCTGAGTGCGGCGTAGCCTCGAGCGGTGGTTTCCGCATCGTCAACTTTTGAGCTCGAACGATGCCGGCGAAGAGGACGCTTGAGCGCGGAGAAGCACCGTGACGCTTAAGGATCGACTGGAACGAGGGCCTTCAACTCATCGAACCAGTTCACAAAGAACGTGAGAGGCGTGCGGTTCGTGTTTTCTCGCCGGAGCATCACGAAGCGTTCGCCGTCCGGGGAGACGTCGTACTCCGCGCGTGGCCCCAAGGCGAAGGGGCCTCTGAAAAGCTCGCGCGGCTTTCCGGGCGAATCGTGTCGCCGTCGATGCGGTACTCGGCCGCCATCAGCCGGACGTCTCCATCCGTCTCGGCCTCGACTTGATAGAAGATCTCGCGGCCCGCCGGGTTCGGACTCGAAGCGCGCAACGACGAGACCGAAGGCGAAATTGAGGGCCGGACGTCTCTCGAGTCGACCGCGGGAACAACACGAGTGCATGTCGGTCGCGGCTGTTGCGACACTCCGGTTCGGCCGCGGCGATCCATCAACGCGTGCCCGAGACGAAGGCCAATAAGGCCGACCGGATCGCGGAGCGTTGCGAAGACGGTTCGTACTCATCGACATCACAACGATAATCAACATGCTGCAGATTCTTGTAATAAAAACGGAACAGGAATATGGTGTTGTCGGGAATGAACCGCGTTCCCTCGAAAGTCCAGTACTGCTTTTCAACCAGGTCTCGAAGGAGCATACGAACCTCATCGTCTGTCACGGTCCACTCGTCATGCTGCTCTGGTGAGCCAGGCGAATCCCATTCCCGCTTGACGATCTTCCCATCGGCAATGAGATAGCTTCGATGCGCTACCATGCTGCCGTCCATCAGCTCGATGCGGAGATCCGCCACCGGAGCCTCTCCCTGGCTCAAGGCGATCAACCGCTCTCTCATGAGTAGCTCGTCTTCAGACAACTCTCTGGCAGCCATCTGTGGCTGGATGAGTCCAACGCCCAACGTCAACAAGACCAACAGTCGCCCGATCATTTACGACCTCCTTCCGATTGCCCGCTGCCCCGTTTCGTCATGAACGAGCCCTGGGGTCAGAGTCGCCCCATCGGCCTTATTGAATCGGAACCAATCGCTTTAGCTCATCGAACCAGTTCACAACGAACGTGAGAGGCGTACGGTTCGTCTTGCGGCGGAGCATCACGAAGCGTTCGCCGTCCGGGGAGACGTCGTACTCGGCGCGTGGCCCCATGGCGAAGGGGCCGCGGAAAAGCTCCCTTGGCCTTTCGGGGTTTAACGTGTCGCCGTCGATGCGGTACTCGACCGCCATCAGTCGGACGTCACCATCGGTCTCGTCTTCGACTTGGTAGAAGATCTCGCGGCCCGCTGGATTCCATATAGGGTACTGGCCGCCTTCGGTGGAAACCTGAGTCTTGGCGCCGGGCCCCGGATAGGGCCGCACGTAGACCTCGTAGCGTCCCGACTCGTCGGACATGTAGGCGAGAAAGTGGCCATCGGGAGAAAAGGTCGGGTCGCTTTCGAAAAAAGCGGTTGCGAGAAAAGGCGCGGGCTCGCCGTCCCCGTCGACGGCCAGCACGTATACATCGGTGCCGGTGCTGGTCCCATCGTCATGGGTGAACGCGATGTGCTTACCATCCGGCGACCAGTCGCCGCCGTACTGACCGTTCTGACCAGAACTCAGTTTCTCCGCATCGCCAGAACCGTCGGCGCGTCTCCGGTGGAGGTTGAAGGGCAGATTATCTCGGTTCGATGCGAACGCGACGAAGACGCCGTCGGGAGACCAGGCAGGCGTGATGTCGGCCGCCTTCGCGTAGGTGAGTCGGCTCATGACACCGCGCGCCGGTTCATAAAGCCAAACATCGCTGTTACCGGTCGAGCTCTTGAGTAGAGCTAATCGTTTTCCATCTGGCGAAAAGCGCGGCTGCATGTAACGCACGCGCTCTGCCACCAGCGGCGAAGAGACGCCCTGACGATCGACGCTCAGAAGCGCGAAGTTATCTCGTCCTCCCTCTCGATAGACGAGCGTCCCCGTGTCAGCGACATCGAATTGTCCTGCGCTGTCGCTAACCAGGTTGGCCGTCTGGACACCCTCGACCACGACCACCGGTGGGCCGTTCGTCACGAGCCGGACCGGGTCGAACGGTATCGAATATAAGCTGCCGTCCCGCAGAAAGACCAAGTGCCCCGTGGGTAGGTAGCGCGCATCGGCGGCGCCTTGGATCAACCCTTGTCTCTTGCCCGTCGACACCGAAAGGACGTGAACACTGAGGTCGTTGTTCGCTTCCATAACGGTAAATACGACGTCTCCAGTCGGCAAGTATCGCGGCCAGCGGTGAGAGCGCTCCTCGAGCTCCAACATGGTCAAGCGTTCCGGTGTGCCTCCGCTCGATGGCACGCTAAACAGCCCGTCACCAACACTACCGAATACGACGGAGTCATCGGTTCCCCAGCTCGCGCCGAGTATTTGCGAGGCGTCGCAAACGACTTCCGGCGTGCCGCCCGTCAAGGGGACTTTCTTCAGTTGCCCGTCGGCGGAAAAGCCCAGCCACTCGCCGTCCGGTGACAAGAAGGGTTGCCGCCCGTTCTGCGTGCCGTTAACCGGGGCTCCCGAAAGTTCTTCGAGAACGCGTAGCTAAATGCTGCGCCCGTTGGGGTCGGTTCCTTGTCGGACGACGTAAGCAAGATATTTGCCGTCGCGCGACAGTGATAAGGCCGTGCCGCCGATCAGGTTAAGAATATCCTCGGGATCCTGCCGGAACCGCAAGGTCGGTTGGTCAGGCGGCCCCGATCGCCTCCAAGGCGCCCACGCCAACGCGAGAGCGATGAGCGTCATCGCCGCGAACGCCCACCACGCTTTCGTCGCTTGCACAGAGGGAGCCGCGGGAGCGGAACGCTCCGGCCCGCTCTTCGCTTCCTCGATATGGATACGTGCATCCCCGATATCGCGCAGCCGAGACGTCGGATCCTTCCGAAGGCAACGTGCAAGAAGCTCGCGTATAGCGACCGGCGTTTCCCGAGGAAGCTCCTCGAGATCCGGCTCCGTCATGAGCACGGCCGCCATCGTTTCCGACACCGTCTCCCGGCGAAAAATGGAACGACCGGTAAGCAGCTCGAGCAACACGACCCCGAAAGCCCAGATATCCGCTCTACGATCGACCTCTTTTCCCTTCGCTTGTTCCGGACTCATGTAGGCCGCCGTCCCGAGAATCACCCCCGCGCGAGTCGCCGTGGGGCTCAACGTCGCGAGCTCGGAATCCGTCGTCGCCGTGTCGTCCGCCAAAGCTTTGGCCAGCCCGAAGTCGAGAACTTTAATGCCGCCATCGGCGCCCACGATGACATTCGCCGGCTTCAAATCACGATGGATGATCCCTTTCTCGTGCGCACACTCGAGCGCCCGCGCGATCTGAACAACGATTTTGAGCGCTTCGTCCACCGGAATGGCCCCCCGCTCCAGCAGGGATGCGAGCGTTTCTCCTTCCACGAGCTCTAAAACGAGGCAGCGGACGTCGCCCGTATCTTCGACGCCGTGAATGGCGGCGATGTTCGGATGATTCAGATTCAGAGACGCGAGAATCTGGGCTTCGCGCTTGAAGCGTGCCATCCGCTGCGGGTCGGCCGCGAAGGCATCGGGCAGGACTTTCAAGGCCACGTCGCGCCCGAGCTTGTTGTCGCGCGCTCGATACACGTCGCCCATGCCACCAGCACCGATCTTCTCCGTGATCGTGTAATGCGCGACCTGTTTTCCAATCATGTCCACATCGCAGAGATTAGAATGGCACAAGCGAAGTTGCAACGTGCCGGTCCTCGTGTGTGCGCCGTCGCCGTTGGCCGGCAGCACGGTAGCTTGAGCTATGGCTCTTTCAACAAGGCGCGATATTCGACCGCCAATTCGGGTTTGCCCCAAGATTCGTACACGACGCCCATCCCGCCTTCACCGATTTGCCGCAGCAGGCGGTACGGGCCAACTCGATCCACCGATATCCCGCAGCTGACTGCCGCTTCGGCTGATGACGCGTTCCGGACCGAGCTGGCGTTTCCGCGGAAACGTCAAGCTGTGGAAAACTCCCGCGAGGGGTGTGGAAAACCTGTGGAAAGTATGCCTCACGTGAGTCATAACGACCTGCGGGGGAGCTTACTGCGTCCAGACCGAGTAGATGGCCGCGATGGCCCTTCACTCCACGAGCTTATAGGCGACGCCAATCGTCTCATAGACGCGAATCGCGCGCCGGTCTCGGGTCAACAAGGTTGCACCAGCGTGGCGTGCGGTCGCGCCGACGAGCGCGTCGTATATGGCGCCTCCAATGATGCCCTCGTCGATGGCATGGGTGAGTAGAGAT
>SMVB01251588.1_pt1 | contig 87776 bp, 77 predicted proteins | sample 2456461 | NCBI WGS metagenome assembly SMVB01 (sample SAMN11095934, study PRJNA526329) | marine sediment metagenome | biome: Marine sediment; feature: Surficial sediment; material: Deep marine sediment; isolation source: Hadal surficial sediment | place: Pacific Ocean | collected 2014-05 | depth...
ATCCAGCAAGCTGATCCGAGCCCGACCGGAGGTGGCAGGCATTCTGAATGGGTCGATTCTATCAAGGCAGATTACTCGCCGGACGCTTCGACGGATCGAACAAGAGATGGAGATCCAACTAATGAGCGGTATCACGAAGCGATCGGCAACGTGAAGCCGGCCGATGTCTACTTCGGGAGACAGTACGAAGTGCTGACGGAACGATCGAAGATCAAGCGAAGAACGATGGAACGAAGAAAGAAGGAGTACCTGGCCCAGAAGGCGGCCTAGACAGAAAACCAAAACCGTCTCTTAGCGAAGAGCGATGCTTGTCCGAAATATTTTGACGACCTACACCGCTTCGCTCGTTTGCTTCCTCTGGTTCGCCATGTCGAGACACTCCTCGGGATCCTCCGGACCCCGTGATATGTCTCTTAGCTTAGGAGGGGATGGAGTCCGAATCCTGCTGACGGGCTACACTTCGAGCCCTCCCGTATTCTCTTCGAGCGCGCGCAGGAGCGCGGCCGCGAAGATCGAATGATTGTCGCGTCCGCCTGCATCGGAAACGGGCTCGACTCCACCAAAGGTCAAGACTACACGTGCGCGGCGGCTCGAAAGCTTCTTCAAGTAGCCGGGCGTGACTGTATTGATGTGAATTCCGCGAACGAGCTTCCCCTAATAACATCTATCCGCGATGATCATGACATGCTTGGCGCTGATGGCCCGGGTCTTCGACGTAATAGATTCATTGGCGATCCAGAAAACGTCGTCGTCCTGGGTAGTATCGACAGGCAGCCAATATCCCCGATCCTCCTCTTCGTCGAGCCAGCCGTGCCTGCGTAATAGATCATGAGATTGTCGCCGACGCCGAGAATTCGCCGATAACGTGAGAGCGCCTGGAGGATCTCCGCGCGTGTAGCGTTCAATAGAGTCGTGACGCGATAACCGTAGCGATCCCGTAGGAGTTCACTCAGGGCCTTCGCATCGTTGACAGCGGTTCGGAGCTTCGGAAAATATTGGTAGTCGTCATTTCCAATAATCAGCGCATAAGTAGTTTCCAAAATCGAAGTCGTCGGCGATTTCGCCCCGATTCACCGGCAAGGGTTGTGCGGCAAGGTGAGGGGCAATGGAGGTCGATTGCCGGGGCGCTGACTTCGCGTTGAGAACGGGAGACGACGCAGTGTGCGGCGCTGGACGTTCTGTCGAGAACTGTGTCGGTCGCGCCATATCCGACCGCTGTGACGTGGGCGTGGTTGCTACCTAAAAATTCCCGCGCTTCCGTTGGTCGACCCCACGGTCGATGGCATAAAGAATGTTCGGGAGGCGCGCGGCTTGTTCCCTTGCGTTTCTTCCTTTCGTATCGCGCGCCTCGATATCAGCGCCACCAGAAACGAGGACCTGAACGGCTGATGGCTTCTTCAGGCGTATGGCGACGCTGAGGACCGAGGCCCTCCACTTCCGCACCATCATCTTGTCGGGATCCGCACCGCGAAGGACCAGGGCCATCGTCTGATCGGGCTTGCCGTGGGTGATCGAGTAGAGCAATGCCGGCTGGCCAATCGTGTCGACACCATTGGGATCGGCGCCGGCATCAATCAAGGTGTTGATCACTCCGGGTGACCCGAAGCGCGTGCTGGCCCAGATGAGAGGGGTTCGTCCGCCTTTGTTTTGGCGGTTGACGTCGACGCCCTCTGCAATCAACAAGTCGATCATCTCTGTTCGCTTGAGGATGATCGCCAATTCGAGCGCGCTGCGTTTCTTGAAATCCCTTTGATCGACGCTCTGTCCCTTACCCAGATAATATTTGACTGCCTCGATATCGCCGCGCCCCGCGCTTCGCGAAAGACAGCCGGGCGCGCCGATCGATAGAATCGCAAGCAGAGACGCCAGGAGGATCTTCGAGATGATGCGTGGTGAAACGCGATTGAGCGAGAGATTGGACACGGTGTGGGCTTCTGTCATATGGGCCCCGTGCCGCGACTTCCGTCGAGTTGCGGTTCGAATACTTATTGTTTTCGATCTCGTGCCCGTAGAAAATCGCAGGCCATGACGAGAGTTGCAAGTTGTCTGCAAATCAGCCTCTCGAATCGGCCTCGATCTCTTCAGGAGTGCCAGATTGGACGTTCTGGTTCCGACCAGCACTATATTCGCGCGCTCTCGCAGTTCGTCGTACATCGCGGCGGCTGTCGCGAGGAACGCATAACCTTGATGTCGCACTGCGGTCCAAGCTTACCACGCGAGTCGGTTCCGAGTCGGCCGCCAGTCTGGGCTCAGGGCATTGGATCCAGTAGGCTTCCTGGCCTGTATTGATTACTTCGCAACCACCGAATTAGAGAGGTTCCTCATGAGTCGTACTCAGTCGATCAGCTCCGCGTTGGCCATGATCTTGATCCTCGTATCGGCGTCGGCGTCGGCGAGTGACGGAGTGTCTCTCGTCAGTCCCGCAGCCTACAAGCCCGGCATCATCGTGAGTGATGCCGTCAAGGCAGAGTGTGATCTGCCGACCAAGGTTCCTCTGTACATCATGGAGGCCGCCGACGACGACGTCTTGAATCTGGTCGATGGCGAGCCCAGCACGAAGGGCCGGGTGCTGCGGGTCGTGATCGACGACGTTGTCACGAGCGGCTTCGCCGGACCGAAGGCTTTGACGATTTCCGGTGAGCTTCGTGAGAATGGCAAGGTCATCGGCACGATCCGAGCGCGTCGGACCACGATGGGCGGCCCCTTCGGCGCTTTTCAGGGCGTATGTGGCATGCTTCGCCGTTGTGCGAAGACGCTCGGCAAGGATCTCGTAGAGTGGCTCGAGGCGCCCGCCATGGACGTCGTCAAGGCTAACTAACGAGTCGTGGACGGCTCTTTACCGATAGAGCCGAGAGGCGGAATTAGGTCAAAATCGAGAGACCCCGGTGGCACATCATCGAGAACGTCGACACCAGGATGAATCGCAGGACCTGCGAAAATCAATCCGTTCTTCGTACGGACGAGACCCAATCTGAAGAAATGATTCAACGAAAATTCGGGGCCGGCGATGTCCGCCAAAATCGGAACGAGCCAGAGTTCCTGATACACGATTTAAGGGTTCGCACTCATTCGACGTTTTGAGAGACAGTCGCCTGCGATCTTTCTGTCGTAGGCTAAACCGACTTCAAGGTAGTCGGCTGAGATGTAGCGGGCCGGGAAGACATTTGACGCGCCCTCGGGGCGAACGCCTACGATGTGCGAACCTTCGACGCTCTGGCGTGCGAGCAGACTCTGGACCCGCCGAACACGCGGTGAACATCAAGAAGCAGTTGATCGAGGATAACCAGTTCAGACCCGACACACGCCCCACGTGAGGACCTACATGAACTTCACAAGTCGCAATCGACTTCTTCTTTCTGTTCTGACGATCGTCATCCTGGAGAGTCCGGGCTGCTCGGTGCTCCACAACGTCCAAGGCTTCAAGAAGCAGGCCGCCGCCGCCCGCGCCATGGTGCATATCACCGGCACGATCATGACGGAGGGTCCTGTAAATGGGACCCTTGTCGTGATCTTGGCGTCCCCCGACTTGGAAGAAGATGGGTCTCCCACTCTGACTGAGAGCGGGGACCCGAAACACACCGGTCGCGACACCTACTCGCGAAAAAACCCCGGCACCTTCCTGTTCGTCGTCGACGCGGGAAACTACCGCCTGGGCGCTTATGAAGACCAGAACAAGAATGGCCTCCTCGACCCAGGCGAGCGTCTCGTGCAGCTCCGCGAATCGGAACTTCTCGAGCTAGGCCCCGGCGAGCAGGGCCACGTCGATCTCCGCCTCACGAATGACAGACGGTGGGACGGCCCCGCCGTCGACCTCCTACAGCTGGTCGAGCGCGACGTTCGAGAGCAGGGACGCTTTGCACTGTGGGCGTTCTCCAAGAAGGGCGAGACCGTGGGCAACCTCTCCGAGAAGCGTTTCGCACGCGCAAAGGGAACCCAGGGCCTATGGAGGCCGATGGACTTCCTTAACGAGGAGCTCGCCGGTATCTACTTCCTCGACGAGTACGACCCCGATCGCATTCCGATCCTCTTCGTCCATGGCATCATGGGCTACCCGCAACAGTTCGAGAAACTGATCGACAATCTCGACAGATCGCGCTTTCAGCCTTGGTTCTACTTCTACCCTTCCGGAGTCAGTCTTGATCGCATCTCGAGCCATCTCTCCGATTTATTGCGCGAGATCCAGATCCGGTACGACTTCGAAGAGATCGGGATCGTGGCCCACAGTATGGGCGGGCTCGTCTCTCGAGGTGCAATCCTCAAATACTTCCACGAAACCCAGCGGGATGACATCGAGATCTTCGTGAGCATCAACTCGCCCTTCGGTGGATCGGTGTCAGCGAGGCGCGCGGCAGATGCGCCGATCGAGATTCCGGAATCGTTCAAGGACATGAATCCTGAGAGTGCATACGCGACCTGGGTCTACTACGAAGACGAAGAGCGAACGATCTTTAAAACGCTCCCGGGCGGGACACCGCACCACATGATTACGGGATTCGGCGGGAAGGGCTCTGGCTGCACCGACGGCACCGTAAGCTGCGCAAGCCAGCTGCCTCTCGATCTAATGGATCACTCTTCCAGCTTGCGGAGCTACGAATTCACGCACGTGGGGACTTTGCAGGAGCAACATACTCTCGACCGGGTGACGACCCTGCTCGAAAACGCCTTCTGATCATCACGAGGTGGCCCCTCAGTCGGCCGAATACAGGAAGCGTTTTGGGTATCTGGTGGTAGTCGATTCAGTGCAACACTCTCCGCAATCGGCCCGCGGTATGCTCGCGACGGCTAGCCAACACTCGAGATCGCCCGTGCCATCAGGGAGAGACTGAATGCCTCGAAGAGTCCTCGTCACCGGCGGCAGTCGCGGCATCGGCCGCGCGATCGCGATCGCAGCGGCCCACGACGGATTCGCGGTCACACTCACGTATCAGAGTCGCTCGGATTCCGCCGCCGAAGTGGTCCGCAAGATCGAAGCGGAGGGCGGGTCGGCCTCCGCGATTCAACTCGACATCGCCGATCGCGAAGCCACGGCTTCCACCCTCGAAGAGTGGGTCCAGGAAAACGACCCCTTCTATGGCGTCGTCTGCAACGCAGGGGTGACCTCCGATGCACCCTTCCCCGGGATGACAGGCGAAGCCTGGGATCATGTCCTTCGCACGAATCTCGACGGCTTCTACAACGTCTTGAAACCGCTGACGCTTCCCATGGTCCGACTCCATCAGGGGGGACGTATCATCGTGCTCTCTTCCGTCGCTGGTTTGAGGGGCAATCGCGGCCAAGTCAATTACAGCGCGTCGAAAGCGGGACTCATCGGAGCGACCCGCGCCCTTTCCCTGGAACTCGCAAAGCGAAAGATCACTGTCAACTGCGTCGCGCCGGGCCTGATCGCAACCGATATGGTGGCGTCGCTCCCGGAGGCACAAATCGAAACCATGATCCCGATGCGGCGATTCGGAACGCCCGAAGAAGTCGCCTCCGTCGTTTCGTTCCTGCTCTCGGACGGAGCGAGTTATGTGACAGGCGAGACAATTTCGGTCAACGGCGGAATGGCCTGACGCGAAATTCGGTTGGACCACTAATCGAGCCGCTCGATGCTCTTTGTTACAATCCTCAGCTCATAGCCATACCAATCGTTGGTCAGTACGGCGCGACCCGGGATGGAACCCCGATCCATCCAATCGTCGTATCGAACGATGATCGTGCCCCTTTTGGATTCACCCAGATCTTCAAAGCGACGCTCCTCGAGATACGCTGAACCGATCCGCTCCGAGATCGCCAGCCCCGGTCGCGTGACGTACCGCTCACAATCGACGCACGGCGGTTCAGACGTGATCCAGGGGTAGAAGACGCGCTGGACGTCGGCGAGAATTCGTTCCGGCTCGAAAGCCAGGTCGCGTCCACTTCGATTCTCGAAGTGGACGCCGCCGTCGTCAAGGGTCAAGACGAAGCCAACCCTGTTCATCGGACCCAGACCGAGCAACAGGAGTTCATCACCACGTTTCTGCAATACGGCGTCGAAGCTCTGCTCGTTGTCCCCCCAACGAATCGTCACGCGCTGTTGCAGCACCAGATCACCGCGCAGCGCCGCAACCGGCAGCAAAACCTCCGCAACTTTCTCCTGAGGCGTTAGGGACACCGCTCTTTCGAAATGTCTCCCTGTGCAACCCAGAACCGACAAGATTCCGAGCGACAAGCAAACGACGGCAGCTCGCCGAATCACGCTTCCTGGCCTCTTCGTCCGGGCGCTATCAGCGCAAGCGTCGCCGGAGCCAGAAAAAGACTCGTCGCAATCCCGACGGCGGCCGTCAAGCCCAGATTCGAAAGTACCGGATGATCCGACACCGCGAGCAATCCGAACGCAACCACCGTCGACGCGCAGGCCAATAACGCTCCAGTGAGCGCTGCCTGAACTCCTCTTGGATTCGAATCCTCGAAAGCATCGACGAGAAAGACGCTGTAGTCGACTCCCATGCTCACGACGAACAACAACGCCGTCAAAGAAATCAGATCGAGTCCGCGCCCCAGAAGCGTCAGAACGGAAACCGTCACGCCCGCAGCCAATATTGACGGCAAGATCGCGACCACCGTCTTCCGAAGATCGCGGTAGCGAATTCCGAGCAAACAAAGAACCCCGAGCAACCCCCACCCGAGCAATTCGATCGTGCTCTCCTGATACTCGAGCTGTGCCGAATTGAAGAGATCAGATTGTCGCAGAAACAGAGCGCCGGGCAGATCCGCCAGTCGCGCCTCGATCGCATCGACATCCCGGACGCCGTTCAGGTACGTGATGATGCCCACGCGACCGCCGAGAGTCACTCGAAACGTCCGAATCAGCGATCCAGCGGGTGACGCGAGCAACTCATCGAAGGTGAGCACATCCGGGCGCGGCTCCGTAAGGGACTTCAAGAAGGGGTCGAAAGCACCCTCGGCGAATCCTTCTTCCAGAAAGATGCGCCGCAATCGATGCGGTAACGAAGGGTCGTCGATGGCGGTCGCCGCAATTGCATTCTGCAAATGAGGACCGGGCAAGAGCAGCGAGATACTACGCTGCGAAACGAGTTCTTCAGCCGCGATCGCGTCGCGCAGCCGGGAGGCAACCGCGTCATTCGTATCGAGGGCTTCCACGTCATCACTCCCCAGGGCCACCACGAAACGCATCTGCTCGAATCGAGCCACCTTCCCCCGAACACGCTCGTCCTCGGCCATGAGCTCGGCGTCCATGTGATTCAAGTTGGCGAGATCCGAGTTCCATCGGGCGTTCGGAAGCACCATCGCCACGAAGCCGATCGCCAGCAGCGGTGCCAAGGAAAAGCCATAGCGCCTCGCCATCAGCCAGTCGAAGCCCCGCCCAACGCCAGCAACCAGCGCATCTCGGGCACGCACCTCTCTCGAGTGATCTGGTATCAGCGAAGGCAGGAGCAGAACCGTCGAAAGGAAAGCCGTCAGGATGCCTACCACAGAAAAGCAGGCAACTTCGCGAAGCCCGATCAGTGGGGAAAAAATCAGCGCGGCGAATCCAGCGATTGTCGTAATCGCTCCGGTCCAAAGGGGCCGCATGATCGCACGCAGAGACGCTTCAGCTCCGCCCTCGGGTTTGACAATCGCATGATGACAATAAAGATGAACCACATAATCGATCGAGACGCCGATCAGCGAAGCGCCGAAGGCCAAAGTGACTCCATGGAGTCGACCGAAAATCGCGAGCACCGCCGCACTCCCCGCCATCACGCCAAAGCCCACCGGAATCGCCGCCAGCCCGGCAAATCGCAGACTTCGGAAGATCAGCAACAAGAGTCCGCAGAGCACCACTGAGGACACGATCGATACACGCTTGATGTCGCGTTCAATGGCCACAGCCGCCCAGGTCGCAAACCGATTCAAGCCGCTTTGATCCAAACGCAATTCCTCGTCGAAGCGACCTTCGACCTGATCGAAGGCCTCATCAATCGCGTCGAGCAGGGGGGTCTGCGCGTGGGCGTCCATTGCGCTGGCGTGGGTTCCAAGAAAGAGGATGGCCGTTTTCTGGTCGGCAGCAAGGAAGCGCCCGTCAACGACGCCGAGTTCGCTGCCACGTGATCGTTCAAGTCGGCGAAAGAGCGCGGGGATCGTCATGAAGGGATCGCGCGAGGCCACGCGCGAGGCGAAGACAGACATCGGCCCGGCCAGTTCATCTTTCAGACTGGCTGCCGCCCGACGCAGGCCCTCGTCCCCGAGACGACGGCGCGCGTCCGCTACGTCGACACCGAGAAAAGACAGGCGCCGCGGTTCGTAGAGCTCGAAGAGCGTGCGTTCGAGGCCTTCGGTCGGCCCACCCTCCAAGAACGAAATCGCTGTTCGAATTCGTGGATCGTCGCGCAGGGTCCGCTCGAAGTCCCGGCTGGCCGCGAGCGCGGTCTCGAGGTTCGGCGCTTCGATCGCAAGAATCATGGTTCGGCTCAGCTCGCTGTCCGCAATTTCGCGCGATAGGACAGCCATCGCATCGTCGGCGACGTCGGGCAAAAAATGGCTGATGTCCGTCGTGACTTGGAAATTCAGAGCGACGTAGGCCGAGAGCGCCGCGAATAGCAGGACTGCGAAGGCAATGCGTACATTCTTCATCTATCGGCCGCGCCGAAGAGTTCGAGGCGTTCGACCGGACTGAACTCGCGCAGAGGGTTGGCATCGAGAAGGACCGTGACCGTTCGATCGCCGGACGACTCGACGAGTTCCAGCGTGTCTGCCAGCAGCCCTCGTCCGCGGACACGCAACTCCCGAATCAGAGCCGAGAGCGCAGCCGACCGGGGCGTCAAGCGGACTTCCCAACCCTTCGAATCCTCGCCACCGCCATCTCCACGAGTCGATCGCTGATAGTCCACGCTGTAGACCTCCTCGAGGGCGGCGCGATTACCCGTAAAGATCCAGATCATCGATTCCACGAGAGGGCGAATGCCTTCATGTGTCGAAAGATCGATCATCTGGACTACAGGGGGCTCGCCATCGACTTCGTTCGATCGGGTCGAAATCCGAACCTGACCTGCGTGAATCAGGATCTCTTGCCGGCGTGGCGACTCGACCCGTCGCAGAAGCGTGGAAGGGGGAGCGAAATATAATCGACCCTTGCTGCGCAAGGGGGCAGCCAGTATGGCGATAAATTTCTCTTCTTCGAAGCGCGCCTCGAGTCCCGGCATTCCGGCGAAAGCCTCGAGCAGCTCCTCGAACGAGGCTGGGTTGAATTCTCCCTTTTTCGAGTTCGCAGAATCCGCGCCGGCACTCGGGCTGGAAGCGCACAGAGCGAGAGCAAGGCCAAGCGCGATTACCCGACATCGGGGTTTATTCAAAGATCCGCTTCGTGATTTCATCAGGTGTCTCAGGCAAGAGCCGACCGCTGATATCGGTCGTCGCGAGGGCGACAAAACCGCGCGCGCTGCGTCGCAATTTACTCAGGTTGCGAATGGAATAGACGATTCGAAGCATCGGCTTCCATGCCGTTGCCCTGGCGGTGACTTCGATCTCGTCCCCATAGGACAACGGATAGGTATATCGACAGCCCACATCCGTGACGTACATGCGATAACCCAACTCTCTAATCTGTGGAACATCAACTCCGTGCGTTGAAAAAAGTTCTGTTCGCGCCAGCTCGAAGTACTCGAGGTAGCGCCCGTGCCAGACGACCGAGAGCGGATCACAATCATGAAAGGGAACGATCGTGCGAACGCGGACGATCTGAGAAACCTTTTTCATGCTGGCTCCGACGATCGACTGGCGCCGAGTCGCAGTTCCGGATCACCGAGAACGAGACGGTCGTTCTGCAAGATCTCGACGACTGCTGCCTGATCTCGATCCATGCGCCGATCTTCGCGCAAACGCGGAACGACTTCCCGCACGGCGGTATATAACGCCGCCGGTCTACCGACGCCGGACCGGCCGTGCAGGTCGAACGCCTGACAGCTTGCCAGCAAGGCAATCCCAGACACCTGCTCGCTCAGGTCGAGAACTCGAATCAGGTCTCGGGCTGCGGTGGTTGCCATCGGAACTTTGTCTTGGTTATGAAGTTCGGTGCTTCGGCTGAAGGCGCTCGCTGGCATGGTTTGTTTCATCGCCTCGGCCGTCAGACTCGAAGCCGCAATCGAGGCCGCCTTGAAGCCGTTATGTGCACAGGCCTCTGGACCTTCAACTCCGACAAGATCAGCCGGCAGCCCCGCGTTCTCGGCCGGATTACACAGCAGCATGATCTGACGATCGAGCATACACGCGACATTCGCGACAGCCGGTTTGAGTACGTCGCAGACGAATCCGATGTGACCGCCGTAGAAATTGCCACCATGGAGAACGGATTCGGTCTCGATGTCGACGATCGGATTATCGCTCACGCCATTGAGCTCCGTCTCGATCGTCGTCTCTGCCCACGTCAACGCGTCGACGAGCACTCCGATGATCTGTGGCGCACAGCGAACGGAGTAGCGGTCCTGAAGTCGCGCCGGCGGCGCGGCAGCGTTCATCCCTTCGAGATCTTCGCGAATCCACTGCGCAACAAGACGCTGACCTGGATGGGGCTTGGCGGCATGGATCCGGGCGTCGAAATGAATCGGATTGCCATCGATTGCGCTCGAGGTCATCGCGGTCAGGGTCGAGGCCAATCTGGCCATACGCCTGGCGCGGGACCATGAGAGACAAGCAAGCGCTGTCGTCATGCTCGTTCCGTTCATCAATGCGAGACTCTCCTTCGGAAGGAGTTCGAGCGGTTCGAGGCCGAGCTCTCGAAGCGCTGTGGCTGCCGGCACCTCTTGTCCGAGAAACTGGACTTCGCGCTCGCCGACCAACACGGCCGCGACATAAGAAAGCGGAGTCAAATCACCGCTCGCTCCGACTGAACCCTCGGACGGAATCCTCGGCAGCGCTCGCGCCTCGAGAAGCTCGATCAATCGGTCTGCGATTTCGGGTCGAATCCCTGAAAACCCCTGCGCCAGTGAAGAGAGGCGAGTCGCGATCACGGCGGCCGATTCGACATCATCGAGAACCCGGCCCGTGCCGACTCCGTGCATTCGCATCACGTTGAGCGAGAGGCGAGACGCATATTCGGATGGGATCTGCGTCCCGACTGAACCACCCACACTCGTCGTGACTCCGTAGATGTCACCCCCGCGCGCGTGCAGACCGGAAAGGATGTCGGCGCTCCGCTTCATCCGATCGCGCGCACCGCTGGCAAGCGCCGGCCGAAGCGTGCCATTCGCCAACCCAACGATCTCATCGATTCGAAGCGGGCCGTCGCCGATCGCACAGATACGTTCGTCTCCGGGCTTTAAGTCCAGCATTCGTCTATCCCTTCCCACCTTCCACATCGTCTGCGCGATCGCTCCGCGCCCGGAGGTCGCGTCCTATTCCATCCTGTCTCGCCTCGTGGCCCGCCCAGAAATCGAAGAAGTTGAACCAATTTTCCGGCGCGCGACGACAATACACCTCGAGTCGTTGAGCGTAGCGATTCACGACCTCCTTGAGCGCCTCCTCCCGACCCCGACGCGGAAGTTCGAGTCGATCGGTGAAGGGCTCACAATACAGCTCGTACCGATTCGGCTCGAAATAGAGACCGAAAACGAGATAGATCGGGCATTTCAGGATCGAGGCCAGAATGAAGGGCCCGGTGGAGAAAGCCGCTTTCGCGCCAAAGAAATCCACCTCGAGGAATTTATCGTTCATCCCGACGCGATCGGCGGTTACCGCGATCAACCCGCCCTCGGCAATCCGGTCCCGGAGCGTGAGAGCGAGCGTGATCGGATCGCGACCGGTATGAACGACCCGACTCGACAATTCGGGATTGAGTGCTTCGAGAACCGCGTTGATCGTCCGTGCATTCTCGAAATGGCCAACGACCGTAACGGGAAGCCTCTGGCTCTGGCCTTCGGCACGCATCGCATCCATGCTGCCCAGATGAGCACTCAACAAGAAAGCGCCCTTGCCTGTTGCCACTTGCAATTCGAGCGCCTTCGTTCCGGTCCGTTTAATTTCGAACGCATCCGTCGAGCCGCGAACAAAAAACAGTCGATCGAGGGTAACCTGTGCAAAGTGGAGGATATGGGCGTAGACCTGTCGGAGGCTGGCTGGCTGACCATAGACGCGCGACAGCCAATTGCGCGATGCATCCCTTGCGACGCGATCGAATAGCACGTAGTAGGCGGCGATTACACGAACCAGGATTCGGGCGGGTTTGCGCCCGAGAATTCCAACCCAGAACGAGGTCAATCGAATGATCCAGATCACACCCCTTTCCCGCTGATTGAGCCAATTATCCGGGTTATCGGCCATGGTGCGGGCTGTACGCTGGTCGCTCGCTGTCATCACGATCGCTTCAAACCCGCAGGTCTCGGAATCCAGCTGAAGCACCAGCGGACAAAGGCGGAAGTGCAGAGCCGAGTATGTAACCACGATAAACGTAGATTATCGAGAATGGGTTGAAAATGGGATCGACCGCCCTCCTTGGCGGTCAGGTAACGCACTCCCACCGGAAGATTCAACACTTTTACGCCTGCCCAGACCAACAAGACCGCGATCTCGACATCAAACGACATCCGATCGTCTCGGAGCGTGAGCCGTCGCGTCTGGGCGATCGGATAGACACGAAACCCAATCATCGCGTCTTGGATCACACCTCGGCCTACCTCGAGATCGACCCAGAAGCGTGTGATCCCACGCGCCGCACGCCGAAGAGCGGGCGCCGACACGTCGTATACCGGCGCACCAAAGATCGCGTAAGAAAAATTCCGTCGAGCTTCCGCTAGAAAAGCCGGTATCTGTTCCAAATCGTGCTGCCCGTCGGCATCGACCTGAAACACATGACTGAAGCCAGCCTTCTCGGCCTCGAGAAGTCCGCGCTTCACGGCCGCACCCTTGCCGGAATTCGTCTCCAATCGAAAGACTGTGGCCATGCCTTCGCGAGCCAGGGATTGACACGCTTCGCGTCCCGCCACACTACTCCCGTCATCGACAATGAGGATGTCCGGTAGATGAGCCCGAATTCGCTCCACCACCGAACGAATCGTCTCGGGGTTGTCGTAAGTCGGCACGACGGCGCAGCACCGAAACTCCGTCACCGCAGCCGGATCCATCCCGTCCATCATGTCGACGACTCTTCCGACAGGACCAGAACGCCGCGAGAACAGATCTCGCTGAATTTGCGAATTTCGAACTGGACGCGACCGAGCCTGGCCCCCCGATCGACGCGCACGCAGACCTCATCGCCTGGGACGATCCGGCTACTGAATTTGATTCGACTCATCGAAAGCACAGAACCCAATTCGGGGAAGGCCCGTGACACGGTCGGCAGGATGAATTCTTTCAGCTGAACGGCGCCTGCGAGCACGGGGAAGTTTTCGTAGTGACCTTCGAACCAGGCATAGTCCTCAGGAATGCGAGCAGAGATCTCGAAGCTCTCCCGACCCTTCGCATGCCCCTTCGTCGGTTTGCCCCACTCGAGCTTCCAGTTCACCGGCTGCCCATCGACATTCAGATCGAAGAGTCGAAGCAATCGGTCGCGTGGGACCTTGCCGTTCTCGTCCTTCGGAATCGCGTCGACCGAGAGAATCCGTTTAGGCAAACAGCTGGGTTCAAATTTCTCGCGGAGCGCCTCCCGGAGCTTGGTAGCGAGTTCGAAAGCTTCATTCGACGCCGGCACGATGGCGGCAAGAAGTTGATGACCGCGTCCGCCTTCGGCCGGAACCGCGACGACCGCGGCGTCCTGGACATCCGATTGTTGACGGAGACACTCTTCGACTTCGAGGAGCGCGACCCGGCGACCGCCGATCTTTACGATGCCATCCGCACGACCGAGATGCGTGAAGCAACCGTCCGCGTGGATTTCGACAAGATCGGCAGTTTCGAAAGGACGGCGAAGACCGGAATTCACGAAGGGCGAGTCGACTTCGAGCTTCCCGTCGGCCGTTCTCGAAATTTCGACGCCGTCGAGCGGGCGCCATTTCGCGCCATCGCCGGCCTGACGAACGCGCGAGGCAATCCCGCCGGTTTCCGTCGAACCCAAGATTTCGGTCACGGGCAAATCGAAGCGCGTCGCGAAAGAATCGGCCACGACTTCGGGCAGAGGGCCGGTCGATGAAAATACACGCTGGAGACTCGGCAGAGACCCCTCCGGCAGCGCCGCCATGGCGCGCAGCTGAACCGGAACGGTCACCAGGATATTCGCATCGTTTTGCCGAACGCAATGTGCGATGGCTTCAGCGTGATGAGGTGTATCGCGGGAAAACCCCGCGCCGCGCATGAGGGGCAACAAGATCGTAAAGAGCAATCCGTAGATATGTCCTGGCGAAACGGTGCCCACGATCTTCGACCCGGGCTCGACGTCGAAGGTCGATCCCAGGGTCTGCGCCTCACCCAGAAGCTCCGCACTCGTCTTCTGCCAGGGCGTCATCGGTCCCATCGTTCCCGACGTAAAGACGGTGGCGATCAGCCCCGGCCCCACCAAGATCGGCGACGAGAGAGGGCTTCGCTCCCCCCCATGTACGCCCTCGGCTTCGGTGCCGGCCTCCATCAAGCCCGCAAAGCTGATCGGGATCCCCGCATGGGTATCGTGGACGATCGCGACTGTTTCGGGTCGCGCACGGACGGTCATGATCGAGTCACGCCGCGCACTGGAGGGGAGCGCGACCGCATGCCCACAATCGAGGGCCCCAAGCAATGCTGCGGCCATCGCATAACGATCGTTTTCGAAAACGAGCAGAACATGGGAGTTCGCAGTAGCGGCCGGCAAGGCCCGGGAAACGCGCGCGGCGTCTGCGAGGAGATCCGAGGCGGTCTTGGATCCAGCACCGCCGAATGCGACGAGGGAATCCGGATGATGCATCCCCAGAAGTTCGAAAGACTCCCCTTCCGCTTTTGGCGTCGCCGGAGACATCGCGTGGCTCACCGCTTTTTCCGATGGGAACCCCAACTAGCCGGCATCGGATTCCGACCGAATGAAGTCGGCCAGGGTCTTCACGGAATAGAAGAGTTCCTGATTTCGCTCATCGTCCGGAGAAGTCGTGACCCCGAATTTTTCCTGAATCGCCAGGGCCAACTCAAGTGCGTCGATCGAATCCAACCCGAGGCCTTCGACGAAGAGCGCTTCTTCCGTCTTGATCTCCGATGGTTCGACGTCTTCGAGCGCGAGCGACTCCACTATGAGATCCTTCAGCTGATCCTCGAGCGATTCTGACATGATGTTCCCTGGTCCTGGCCGATCGGATCGGCTCGTCGTGTTGATTTCGTGCGGGTGTTCGGAGCGTCGATCCCAGGAACGTCATCCAGCGTCTGGGCCACCAACCGGGCCAGCGGGTACGGCGGTACCACCGACCAACGCCTGTGGGAGATCATATTGGCTGCTAATTAGCGACCTTTTCACTCGAGTTCCGACTCAATCCGAGCGAAGACTATATCTCGCAGAGTGCGGCTAGACGACCCCGCGCTCGCGGGCCAGACGCCCGGAAGTGCGCGAATCCGCAGGCGTGGCAATTTGTCAGGGGGATTGAAGATTCCGCGCTGCTTCCAGAGCCAGCGCGGTCTGCAAGTGATAACCAGCGGAATGATCGGTACGTTCGCACGGCAGGCGATCTCGAAGGCGCTGCGACCGAAGGGGTGCAATCCCTTCTCGGGGGAGCGTGTCCCTTCCGGGAAGATGATCACGCGGTAGCCGCGTTCGAGCCGATCGACGGCATCGTCGATGACTTGACCTACGGCCAGCGCCCCGGGACCCGCGCCCGCGAAATGCAGGGCCTGAGCGAGTAGCGGCCGGGCCCAGAAACTATGGAAGAGCGCCGGCTTCACCGTGAAAACCAGATTGCGCTCCGTCGCCAGGAGCGCGCTGATATCGGTCAATGTGGGGTGATTTGCAACCAGTACGCATGGCGAGTCGGGAATCTCGCCTGTCACGTGTCGGGGATGAAAATCCAGGATCCCCATCCAGCGCAGCGTGCCGTGCATCAGGCGAAAGCCCGACTTCATGAAGAATTGCATCGAGCGAGCGCGGCGGTCGGGGTTCCGATTTGGGATCACGGACCAGACCGCGAAGAGCGCATATCCAAGCGGCGCGGTGATAAAATACATCGCAATAATCAACGCGGCCCAAAAAATTCGCCACGCGCGAACCAAGCGATTGCCCTCCCGTTTGGCTATGGCTCTATTTTCGGCTTGGCCAGAGCTCGGCGAACCTAGGGAACGAGCCCGGACGGTCAAGGGCAACGTCCTGCTCGAGCGATCCAGTGACTGGTTGAACGCCTGAATTGAAGGAATGAGACGTGGCCAACCATCCCCTGCGAAATCTGCCGGATCAGATCTTCGATGTGGTGATCTGCGGTGGCGGGCTCGCGGGCCTGACCCTCGCCCGCCAACTGAAACGAGCTCATCCGTCGCTCGACGTCCTCCTGGCGGAACGAACGACGCGACCCATCCCAGAGGCAACACATAAAGTCGGCGAATCCAGCGTCGAACTCGGTTCGCGGTACCTGGAGAATATCGGTCTCCGCGATTATCTCGTCGAGAACCATCTCCTCAAGTTCGGCCTGCGATTCTTCCTTGGCGACGGAAGGCTCCCCATCCACGAACGCACCGAAATCGGCCCCGCCATCGAACCGATCGTTCCTTCCTACCAACTCGACCGAGGCCGATTCGAAAATGACCTTCGCGCGATGATCGAAGCGGACGGCGTAACCCTGATCGAGGGTGTGAAGGTCGGCGCCATCGACTTGAACCCCGGCGACCAACCACACGAATTGGAACTCCAACGAATCGCGAATCCGAACGACGAAGGGCCGAAGGAGAAACGGCGAGTTCGCGCACGCTGGCTCGTGGACGCGACCGGACGCGCCTCCCTCCTTCGCAAACGATTGAAGCTCACGCGCGGAACAAAACATTCTGCCAACGCGAGCTGGTTTCGCATCGACGGCAAAGCCGACATCACGGACTTCGTCTCGAAGGACGTCGAGGAGTGGCACAAGCCGGAATGGGCGTCTGAACGCTGGCGTTCAACGAATCATTTCATGGGTCCAGGCTATTGGGTCTGGATCATTCCGCTTTCATCGGGCAAGACCAGCATCGGCGTCGTCACACACGACAGCCACCACCCCTTCGAGAAAATCCGCAATCTCGACAATACCCTGGCCTTCCTCGAAGAACACGAGCCCGCGATCGCTGCAGCCCTGGCGCCCTACCCGATTCTCGATTTTGGATGTCTCCGTGGCTACAGCCATAACACGGCACGAAGCTGGTCCGCCGACCGCTGGGCGATCGTTGGCGAGGCCGGTGCCTTCGTCGACCCCTTCTACAGTCCCGGAACCGATTTCATCGCCTACGCGAATTCATTCACGGAAGACATGATTCGTCGCGACCTCGCGGGTGAAGACCTCGTGAATCGCGCCCGCGAACTCAGCGCGCTCTACCGATCGCTGGTCGGGGGGGGCGTCGACCTCTATCGAGACGCCGCCGAGATCTATGGCCATGCAGAGGCTCTTCTGACAAAGGTCTATTGGGACAATTTCGTCTACTGGTCCTACCCCTGCCAGCTCTACGTTCAAGAACTCTACCGTCTGACGGGCAAGGACCTGATGGAAGTGAGCGTACTCGGACAGCGCTTCGCCGAACTCACCAGATACATGCAGGCTCTATTCGGCGAATGGGTGAGGCAGAAGCCCTCCCCTCCACGACCAGGATTTCGTGGAATCTTCGGCTTTCCGTCGCTACTGATCGAAGCCCACATGGCGCTCCAGAACGAATGGAGCCCGAGCGAAACCCTCGACTATATCCGAATGCGACTCGCCCAGGCGGAAGAGATGGCCGGCGAGTTGCTGATCAGGATCATGGACGAGGTCGGCGAAGAACGTGTCGACGAACTCGTGGAGAGAATCGACGTCCAGAAATGGGGCATCCATATCTCGGACAAGCGGGTCTCTGCGCATGAAAAGATCGGACTCGCGCGCCGCCATGCACTCCCGCTGCTGGCGCGAGATGTGGAACGCTCGATGGGCAAGCCAGCGCGGAATATCGCTGAAGCCACGATTCGACGCGTCCTGGCGCAGATCATAGACGAGCCGGAGACCGATTTGCCCAGCGACATCCCCAGGGCAGCCCCGGCGAGCGCCGAAGCCCGTTCATGAGCAAAGAAGCGGAATCCGACGAACCCGCCGAGACTCTACTTCGGCTTCTTGGTGGGAAATGGTTGGCCGCGGCCATCTCGGCCGCCGCCTCGCTCGGCCTGGCCGACATCCTGGCCCGCGAAGCCTTGTCACTGGACGATCTGGCCCGTCGAATCGGCTGCCAGCCCGATGGGCTGCAGCGCCTGATGCGCGTTCTGCTCGGCGAAGGAATCGTTTCCCTGAACGCGACCAACCAATACGAGCTCAGCGAGATGGGCGAACTGCTTCGAAAGGATGAACTCGGCGAGTTGGCGAGGTTCGTAGGGTCTCCCTTCAGCTGGGATCCCTGGTCAACGCTGGCCGAATCAATTCGGACCGGAGAATCGGCCTTCGCCAAGCATCACGGTCTCCCGCTCTTCGAGTATCTCGATCACCATCGCGAGCACGCCGAGCTCTACCATCATGCGATTGACGCCTTTTCTCGACGCGAGGCCCAGGCTGTCGCGGAGGCGTATGATTTTTCCAAGGCGCGACGTGTCGCCGACATTGGTGGCGGACGAGGCCGACTGCTCATCGAGGTCTTGTCTCGCTGGGATCATCTTACCGGTGTGTTATTTGAAAGACCCACCGCCGCAGAGTTGGCCGCAAAGGCGCTCCGGCGTGCGCATCTCGAGAAACGCTGCGAGGTCCGTATTGGCGATTTCTTCGAAGAGCTCCCCGACGACATCGACGTCTGCGTCCTCATGCACATCATCCATAGCTGGGATGACGAGACAGCGACACGCCTTCTTCGTCGCTGCGCGGATGCCGTCGGTCCGGATGGAACCTTGTTGATCATCGAGGGCCTGCTCGTCCCAGGTGCACACCGCGATTTGACGAATCTTCTGGATCTCGAAATGCTCGTGCTCTGCGGTCCAGGACACGAGCGGAGAAAGCCGGAGATGCGACGTCTAATTTCGGCTGCCGGATTACGACTCCATGATGCGGTGCCCCTCGTCGGCGGAATACGTTTGCTGATCGTTCGTCCCCGTTCGGCCTCCCGACGAGACGACTAGGACGTTTGCTCGGCCAGGGTCTCGCCGTGAAAGAGCGTGAGCGTTGCCATCGCAAACGAATCTTCGCCTCGGCGGACCGCGCACCTGAAATGACTCAATGTGTCATTGCCTCGTTCGCGCTCAGCATCGACTCGCAGTTCTTCGCCGACAGCTGCGGCGGCGCGATAAGCCGTGAACTCTCGACAGGCGACGATCATGCCAACCCGGACACCGAGACCCCCGATATAGGCCTCATAACCAAGACAGGCCGCCACCGCCTGGGCCATATGCTCAATGGTAAAGGGCGCCTCGAGTCGCCCATCCTCCACGAAGCGCGCGCCCTCCTGAACTCGGAGCGCACATTCGATCTTTCCTGGCGCCCAATCGACGATTCGGTCCAACAGAACCATCGGTCCCTGATGCGGCACGACAAACGCAATCGGCGGAAAGTCACTCATGTCACGACCGCCCTGAGTCGGATCGAGTATCCCCGACCCCGGCCGCGGTCCAGCCGGAGGAGACCGTCCTCGCCTGATCGAATAGCGACGGCCAGATCCAGCAGTCCGATATTCGGATTACCGGCGATCCAGGCGCTTTGGGTATCTCCGCGTTCGGGCAATTTGATCGTCGCCTCGGTGATCGCCAACTCCGATAGCCTCGGACAGGAAGGCGGAGCCTGGTCCGCCGGGCCGATCGCGATCGCCGCCGTCATCATGCCCCAGCCCGCTCCATCGGGAATCAAATCGACCGGGGGGGATTCGTCGCCGCAACAGACGATCACCGATTCTCCACGCCCAAGCACCAACCCGATCCCTTCCATCAGCGACATCGCGGGCGTATCGAAGTCCGCACCGATCGCGGTCGTGATGCCGCGGTTGGCGGTCGCGATCGAGATCACACCCGACGCGGCGTTATGGACACTCGTTGCAAATCGCATCGGCGAGAGCATCGCCGCCTCGCCCCACATTTGATCCAGCAAACCCACCATGGTCGAAGCTTCGCCAATCGCGGAGCCGAACACCGACGCCACCTCGGCCGGATCGAGAGACGTGGCGGCAAGGGCATCCGAAAAAGCGTCGGCGAGCGCCTTCGACAGCGGACTCGCTCGTCGACGCTGCCGTCTGGGGATCAGCTCCGCCCTGGGCGCGTCATGCGCGTCGCTGGGCACCGCCTCCGCCCACCCCGTCAACCCATCGAAACCCGGCACAAACGCTCCGCATCCGAGCACCGCTACTTCATGACTCATTGCGGTTCTCCGATCACGATACTGACGTTATTTCCACCAAACGCGAACGAATTGCTGAGGACGCGGCGAACTGGACCATCGAGTCGCTCGACGTTGATCCGAATGGTGATCTTCTCGTCGACGGGCCCTGCCCGAAGAGAAGCTGGAAGCCATCCTTCCTTGATGCAGAGGATGGCCATCGCCGCCTCGGTCGCCCCCGCCGCCCCGAGCAAATGGCCCGTATAACTCTTGGTGGAAACGACGGGTACGTCGCGACCGAACAACTCCTCGATGGCGGCCGCTTCCGAAACGTCGTTCAGTCGTGTCCCTGTCCCATGTGCATTCACATGATCGACGGAGGACGCCGAACACCCAGCCGCCACCATCGCCCGTTCCATCGCCAACTTTGCGCCGAGACCCTCCGGATGTGGCGCTGAAATATGATAGGCATCAGAACTCTCGCCGACGCCTTCGAGCATTGCGATGGGATCGCCCTCACGCTCGATCAGTAGAAACGCGCCTCCTTCGCCAATGTTCAATCCGTCGCGTCCCGCATTGAAGGGCCGACATTCGCCCTTCGAGAGTGCATCGAGCGCGTGAAACCCTTGGAGCGTCATACTGCAGAGCGTGTCGATTCCACCGACGATGGCGGCATCGATCATACCCACGGAAATCATTCGAGCGGCACTCGCAAGCGGCTTCGCGCTCGAAGTGCAAGCCGTCGAGGCCATCCACGAGGGACCCGTCGCGCCGGAGAGTTCTCGGACGACGTGGAGAATCGCGCCGAAGGTATGCTGACGAAAGAGGTCATAGCCATCGGGCAATGAGCCCTCCATGAGATACTGCCGATACGCGGATTCGGTCACGTCTGCTCCACCCGTGCTTGTCCCGAGAAGCACCGCGATCCGCTCCGGGCGCCAGCGCTCCCGTAGACGGTCGAGTTCCGGGCCCAGCCCGTCGAGCAGCAAGGAGGCGATCCGTGTCGTGCGAGTCGACCAGGCCTCGAGCGGTCCCGGAAGATCCGGCAGCTCGAAGTCGACCGCGCCCACAACCGTCTCGAAGGGAAGTGGAATCGGAGAGGGCCCCAATCCAGAACGCCCCTCGTAGAGCGACTGGGCAACTTCATTTCGATTGGCTCCGATCGCATTGCATAACGCAAGGCCGGTGATCGGATAAATCGAAGTGGGCGAATCAGACATCGAACGAATGTTCCTCTTTCCCTCGAACAGAGCCGTGGTCTCAGATCTCTGAACGAGCACCCTCTTGGGTCCGCTCTCCTTCACCGACTTTTCGGACTCGATGACGACGCGACTCGAGGAGCATCTCTTGGAATTCGTTGCCTTCCCGCAGGACATCTCCAGCCAGAACGCTCACAACTCCGGCTCGAAGCCTACCCTCGGCGGGCGCTCCGAAAATCAGATTATCGACAAAGCGCGTGTTGTAGAAGCGATAAACGAGAGCGGCGAAGGTGTCGTAGCCTCGCTTCATGGAATCCTCGACCGGCTTCATGAGTTCGGTTCTGGCCTCGTCTCCGGCGCCCAGTGCTCGAATGAGCCGCTTTGCGACCAGTAGACCTCGGGTGATGGCCAACGACACACCGGAGGAGAAGACCGGATCGATGAAACAGGCCGAATCCCCAACGCATGCAAACCGGGGTCCAGACGGAATTACATTCTCGAAACTGAAATTTCCAATCATGGCGGTCTCGTGTCGGGTTGCGCCCGGGAGAACTCGCTGAAAGAAGGGGCTGCCCTCGAGATATTCGTTCAGACGTTCGCGGCGGAGCCCAGACTTTCGACTCACGAGTCCAACGCTCAGACGATCATCCGTCAAGGGAATCGCCCAGAGCCAACCGTCTGGAATCATGATGATCCGAACGTCATTGTCGGGCATGAATTCGGCATTGGCGACCTCGCTCACCCCGGAAAAGCGGGTAAACACAGCCGCCTTCCCGAACTGTTCGAAGGTTTGAACCGAGTTGTTCTTGCGAGCCAGAAGCCGATCCTGTCCGGTCGCATCGATGAAGAAACGCGCATAAAGCTTCTCGTGATCCGTCTCGACCCGAACCGCGTCTTCCCCACAGTCGACATCGAGCACGCGAACGCCGTGACGAACGAGCGCCCCGGAATCCAGCGCGCGGTCGCGAAGAATCGTATCGAATTGCGCGCGATCGACTTGCCAGGCGTAGCGTTGAGGGCCGGGCAACGCCTCTTCGAAGGCGAATGTCTGTTGACGCCCCGTCTCTTCACAAAGAAATTGCGCGCCGCCCTTGAATAGAAAGACGTTCGGATCCGGATCGATTCCGAGCTCGTTCACAATGGTCTCGACCGATGGCAGAAGAGACTCGCCGATGTGGAAACGTGGAAAGACCTCGCGTTCGAGAACCAGGACTCGAACGCCGGCCTGCGCAAGTTTGATCGCGGTCGATGCGCCACCCGGACCGGCACCCGCGATGATCACATCCCATTTGTCAGTCCTATTCGTTCTGTCTTTGGACTCAGACACAGCCAATCGACTCCTCGGCTACTTCAGAACCACTCCCTGATCCTGCCCACGACTACTCAAGATGATGCTCGACCGCCTGCGACTACGATCGCGGTGGAAAGACCCTTCTCAACAGCGGATCGGCGACGCCGCCGACGAAACGTCGAAACCGCCAGTGACGGTAAAGGTATTCCAAAGCGAAGAGTGTCCCTATCAGGATATATGAGATCAACCCCGTGAACAGTGCCCAGATTTCGATGTCCCTGGCCAGGGCCAGGAACAGTGCGATCGATCCGTTGACCACGAAGAAGACACACCACACGACGGTCACTGATCGGCAATAACGCACTTCCGCCTCGCTCAGGTCGTCCGCCTGCAAACGGGCAAAGCGTTCGATGATCGGTCGCTCGCTCCAGAGCGACGATCCGAAGCTGAAGAGCAACGCCGAATTGATCAGTGTAGGCGTCAGCAGGAGCCCCATCGGATGATTCCAGATCGCCGTGACAAGAGCGACGGTGCCGATCGCGACTGCAGGAAGCCAGACTTCCCTCGCGAAGGCAATCGCCGCCGAGGAACGTGCGACTACCAGACGAAGTCCGGCCAGGCCCAGCACGGCGAAGGCGACGACCCGCGGCTCAAACCAGGAGAGCGAGAAGAAAATCACGACGGGGTAGACAATCCCGAGAATGACCTGAAGGACGGCCATATCGAGCTAGCGCTCCCGAGTCAGGCTGGCGTGGACCGACTCGCCTCCTGAAATTTTGCGCCCGAGCGCACGAAAGGCCAGCTCGGCCTGGTCGAGTTTGAAGACGTATGTGTGCGTGATGTCGACGTCCGCACCGCAACCGTCTGTCAATTCCTCAATCCGCCTTCGGGGGCCTCTAGTCTCGACGTCTAGCGTGGCCGTTGCCCCGAACGCTCTCCTGATCCGAAGCTTCTCGGCGTCGGTCGCGAAACCCACGACCGCAATTTGACCGGCACCGCTGGTCGCGTATTGGGAACCGTTGGCCTCAAGGGAATTAGATTGGAGCATATTCACTTCCTGAAGGTGGAAAATTCTGGACATCTCGGTTTCCAGAAACTCGGACTGTAACTCGACGTGTTGACAACCGAGGGATTGCCCCCGCTCTTGAACCCCTCTGAGTGGCGGCTCGGTTGATTGATCTTAGGCGACGCGCTTTACGTTCGCCTCTGTGAAGTCTGCGAATCGATATTTCACATCGAAACACCGCTCAATCGAATGGACCCGAACCGGAAGGACGATCGTCGGCTAGCGCCGATCCGGACCGAAGGCTTCCTCGTACGCGTCGACGATCTTCGACGCGCTCTCCTCGACCGCCCGGCCAGAGACGTCGACCTGTACCCAGCCGTTCGCCCGGAAGATCTTCCGCGCGAGGTCGAGTTCGAGTTCGACCTGATCGGGGTCGGTGTAGTCGGTCGCGGAGGGCGCGCGCATCGACCGCATCCGCGCGGTTCGAATCGAAAGCAGCGTGTCGGGATCGACCGTCAGCCCGAAAACACGCCTCTTGTCGAGCTCGAGCAGCTCCTTGGGCGTATCGAGTCCAGGTACCAGCGGAACATTCCCGGTCTTGAAACCACGCTGCGCGAGATACATCGAGAGCGGCGTCTTCGACGTGCGCGAGACCCCCGTCAAGACGATGTCCGCCTCGTGAAGCGTGCGCAAATTGGCCCCATCGTCGTGGCGGACCGCGAACTCGACGGCATCGACGCGATCGAAATAGTCTTCGGAAAAACCGTGGAGCAATCCCGGCTGATGGAGTGGCTCGATCTTGAGCCGTTGGGCGACGCGCATGATCAAGGGTCCGAGCAGGTCGACGACGACGACGCCTCGATCATCCGCCTCGCGCGTGAGGGCCTCGACGACCTCCCCCTCCACCAGACTGAAGACCACGAGCGCCCCCACCTCCTGGGCGAGCCCGATCACACGTCGGACTTCCGAGATCGTCCGAGCATCGCGGAAAACCCGCAGCCGCCAGCGATCGCGGAACTGGATCATCGCCGCTCGGACTGTCGCGCTCCCGGTATCGCCGGTCCCGTCGGAAACGACGAAAACGGTCATGTCGCTTGCGTTCGATGCCATGCCGCGGGAGGGTAGCGACGTCCAGGGAACGTGCCGCCAAGAGGCGTAATCGCCCGAATTCATTGACGCCACGATCCACCGACCCCATTCTCTGCGGGCCATGGCCTACGACCCGTCCCGAATCGAAAAAAAGTGGCAATCCTTCTGGCTGGAGCATGAAACCTTCCGCGCCGAAGTCGATCCGTCGCGCCCGAAATACTACGTGCTCGACATGTTCCCCTACCCGTCCGGCGAGGGTCTCCATGTGGGCCACCTTGAGGGCTACACGGCCACCGACATCATGGCGCGATACAAGCGCATGCGTGGGTTCAACGTGCTCCATCCGATGGGCTGGGACGCCTTCGGACTGCCCGCCGAGCAGTACGCGGTCAAGACGGGAACGCATCCGCGAATCACGACCCAGACCAACATCAGCAACTTCAAACGCCAGATCCAATCGCTCGGCTTCAGCTACGACTGGTCACGCGAGATCGACACGACGGATCCCAACTACGTCAAATGGACACAGTGGATCTTCCGCAAGCTCTACGAGCGCGACCTCGCCTACCAGGCCGAGGTTCCGGTCAATTGGTGTCCCGCCCTGGGCACCGTCCTGGCGAACGAAGAGGTCCAGGACGGGAAGAGCGAGATCGGCAGCCATCCCGTCATCCGGATGCCGATGAAGCAGTGGATGCTTCGCATCACCCGCTACGCCGATCGCCTGATCGAAGATCTCGACGAGCTCGACTGGCCCGAGCCGATCAAGAAGATGCAGCGCGATTGGATCGGCCGATCCGAAGGCGCACACGTTCGTTTCAGCGTCGACGGTCCTCACGCGACCAAGGGGACAGCGGAGATCGAGGTCTTCACGACACGCCCCGACACGCTGTTTGGCGCAACCTACATGGTGCTTGCGCCCGAGCATCCCCTCGTCGCCAAGATCACGACCGACACCGAACGCGAAGCGGTCGAAGCCTACGTCGCGCGGGCCGCGCGGCGCAGCGAACGCGACCGGATGGCAGACGGTGGCGCGAAGACCGGCGTCGCGACCGGCGCGACCGCGCGCAATCCCGTGAATGGAGAATCGATCCCGATCTGGATCGCCGACTACGTACTCTCAAGCTATGGGACGGGCGCGATCATGGCTGTTCCCGGTCACGACATTCGCGACTGGGAGTTCGCGAGAACCTTCGATCTCCCGATCGTCGAGGTCGTTTCCGGGGGCGATGTGACGCAGGCGGCGTGGACGGGCGACGGTCGGGCGACGGCCTCGGGATTCCTCGACGGCCTCGCGACTGAGGACGCCAAGGCGAAGATGATCGAGTGGCTGGAAGCCAAGGGCCTCGGGCGAGGGACCGTCACCTACAAGCTCCACGATTGGCTTTTCAGCCGCCAACGCTATTGGGGCGAACCCTTCCCGGTCGTGCACCACGAAGACGGCTCGATCGCACTGCTGCCGGAATCCGATCTCCCGCTCACGCTGCCCGAGCTCGAAGACTTCAAGCCGAGCGGTGAGGGGTTCGAGGCGCCGCTCGCGCGCGTGACCGATTGGATCGAGACGACGGACGCGGCGGGTCGCCCTGTGCTGCGGGACTCGAACACGATGCCCCAGTGGGCAGGCAGTTGTTGGTATTTCCTGCGTTTCCTCGATCCGACGAACGACGAAGCGCCCTGGTCGCAGGAGGCCGAGCAATATTGGATGCCGGTCGATCTCTATGTGGGCGGCTCGGAGCACGCGGTTCTTCACCTGCTTTACGCGCGATTCTGGCACAAGGTCTTCTTCGACCTCGGACTCGTCCACACGAAGGAACCGTTCCAGAAACTCGTGAACCAGGGCATGATCCTCGGCGAGAGCTTCCGTTACTACGACGACAATCTGGCCGATGACATGAGCGATGCGGCCCAGAATAAATTGACACGTTATGTCAGCAGCGATGTACGCGAAGCCGAGAACGGTCCGGTCACGAAGAGCGATGGCTGCGAAGTCAAGGTGCGCTGGATCCAACTCGGCCAAGTTGCCTACGACGACGACGGGGAGCCCGTCCACCCCCAGGATGCGTCGCTCCCACTCGAGCGCGTCGTCGAGAAGATGTCCAAGAGCAAGGGCAATGTGATCAATCCGGATGATGTCATTCGGGAACACGGCGCCGATGCGATGCGTTTGTACGAAATGTTCATCGGGCCGCTCGAAAAAGCAGCACCCTGGTCGACGGATGGAATCCAGGGGATCCATCGGTTTCTGCAGCGCACCTGGCGACTCTTTCATGAGGCGGACGAGACGAGCGATGAGGAGACCGAGATCTACCGCGCGCCGGATGAGGGTTCCGGGACCGACGATCAGCGACGGCTAACCGCCCAGACGATCGTGGGCGTCACCGAAGACCTCGAGAACATGCGCTTCAACACGGCAATTTCAAAACTGATGGTTTTCGCGCGGGACATCAACAAGCAGGCGCCGCTCCCCCGCGAGTCGGCAGAGGCGTTCATCCTGTTGCTCGCCCCGATGGCGCCGCATCTCGCCGAAGAGGTCTGGTCGTTGCTCGGCTACCCCGAGAGTCTTTCCGACGCGCCCTGGCCGGTCGCAGATCGGGACCTTCTCGTCGAAGACGTGATCACCCTCGTCGTGCAACACAACGGCAAGAAGCGCGGAGAGATCGAGGTGCCCGCCGACGTAACGGAAGAGGCCGCAGGCGAATTGGCCCTGACCCTCGAGAATGTTCAGAGGAGCCTCGGGGGCCGCGACCCAAAGAAGGTGATCGTCGTCCCCGGACGTCTGGTGAACATCGTCGGCTAGCTACCCCTGGATCGAGGCTCTCGTCCGACTGATTTCGCGAGCCGCGCGGCCGGCCTCCATTCCCTTCTCGACGAAGTGGTTCCGGAAAAAACTGCAATGCACTTCGGTTTCCTGGAAGTTATGCGGCGTGAGGATGATCGAGAGGACCGGCACCGAGGCGTCCATCTGGGCGCGCATCAATCCGTCGAGAACGGTCGCCGCGACGAAATCGTGTCGGTAGATCCCACCGTCGACCACGAAGGCCGCCCCGACCACAGCGGCGTAGCGCCCGGTCAAGGCCAGGTCGCGCGCGAGCAAGGGGATCTCGAGGGCCCCGGGCGCATCGAAGACGTCGACCAAATCGGCTCCCACCTCTTTCTCGGAGCCCACGAGGGCCTGGTCCACGATATCGGAATGCCAGGTTGCCTTGATGAACGCATAGCGAGTGGGTGTCATGACTTTTTCCTCATGGCTGATTACGGCGCGTCACCCAGAGCGCAATCGACCCACCCGAAAGCCCGAGGATCCTCGAATGGATCCCCACACCAGCCCGCCGCGTCGGTCGTTCTCTTCCATCCGGACTCTCACCGTCGGCTCCGGCCTCTCACCGGATCTGCTGACCTCTCGAATGCATTGGATTCGAGAGCGCTCGCGGGCTCGCGAAATCACGCCGCATACCGCCGGTGGGGAATTTCACCCCGCCCTGAGAACAGATCGAACGTCGCAGGTGTGGAGCCCGCTCGCAAGACGCCCTCGAGGGATGCCGCCAATCGAGCGATTCCTCCGGATGCGCGGTCGATCGGGCCTCGGGACACCCACGCGGTTCCGATGCGTCTCCGGAGCGGCCGTGAATCCTGCCGCGTCTGAGACGCTCCGCACCCCGGCATGCAGACGCGGCGGGACTCCAAGACAAGGCTAGAGTCGCGGCTGTGATCACCAGGAGATGAACATGTCCCAGTCCCTCGAAGGTCGCGTCGCGATCGTCACCGGCGCCGGCCGCGGAATCGGTCGCGCAACCGCCCTCGCCCTCGCCTCCCGCGGCGCACGCGTCGTCGTGAATGACCTCGGCGCTTCCCTCGAAGGTGTGGGCGACGATGCCACCCCGGCCCGAGAGGTCGTTCGCGAAATCGAGAAGGCGGGGGGTGTGGCGGTCTCGAACCCCGATTCCGTCGCCGAATGGGCGAGCGCGAGTCGGATCATCGAGTCGGCGCTGGATCATTTCGGGCGCATCGACCTGCTCGTGAACAACGCCGGCCTCTCCTCGAGCGCTCCGATCTTCGATCAAGACCCGGAGCTCTTCGACCGGGTCGTGCGCAGCCATCTCTACGGCACCTTCTACTGCATTCGCGCCGCCTCCCCGCACATGAAGGATGCGGGCTACGGACGAATCGTGAACGTCGTCTCCCGAGCCGGGCTATTAGGCATCCCCGGTCAGTCGGCCTACGGTGCCGGCAAGGGCGGTGTCTTCGGCCTGACCAACGTCGCGAGCCGCGACCTCGCGCCCTTCGGGATTACGGTGAACGCCGTCAATCCTGCGGCGACCGAGACGCGCATGGTCACGACCGCAATCGACTCGTTTCGCGCCCAGGGTGGTGCGGGCGAGAAGATGGCGAAGGGCTTGGCGGCGGCGCTCCAGTCGCCCGATAACATCGCGGGACTCATCACGGCGCTCTGCCTCGACGAGGCCGGACGATGGAACGGCGAAATCTTCCATCTGGAGAAGGACTGCGTCGGGCTCTTCGACCCGCTCACCGTGGCACAGGAAGCGGCGAGCCACGGCCCTTGGACGATCGAATCGCTCACCGAGGCGATCGCGAAATTCGAGCCCCATTCCCAGAGCGTGGTCTATGCAGACGACTGAAGCGGGACCCTGAACGCTTCCCCCTCCCCCTCCCTCTCCCCCTCTCTCTCATCCCCACAGACCACGTAACGGAGTCCCCCATGATTGAAATCGCCATTCGCGGCGGAATACTGGTCGATGGAACGGGTGCGCCCAGCCGACGTGCGGATCTGGGAATCGCGAACGGACGCATCGTCGAGATCGCCGACCGCGTGACTGCACCGCGGGAAATCGACGCGTCGGGCCGACTCGTGGTCCCGGGCTTCGTCGACATCCACACACACTACGACGCCCAGGTCCTCTGGGACGCCACCCTCACCCCTTCGAGCGATCAGGGCGTGACGAGCGTCGTCGCCGGAAATTGCGGCTACAGCCTCGCTCCCACGCGCGAAGCCGGCCGAGCCTCACTCATGCGTACGCTCGACAAGGTCGAGGATATTCGCATCGCGACCCTCGAAGCCGGCGTGCACTGGGACTTCGAATCCTATGGCGAATACCTCGACGTGATCGAGCGGCGCGGAACCGCGATCCACTTCGGAGGCTACGTCGGCCACACCCCGATCCGCCTCTATGTGATGGGCGACGACGCCTACGAGCGCGAAGCGACCGAGGACGAGATCACGCAGATGAAGACGCTCGTCGCGGAGTCCATTCGCGGCGGCGCACTCGGCTTCTCCTCCGACCGCGCGGGCTTCCATCTCGCCGATGGCGGCCGACCCGTCCCCTCGATCGTCGCGACACAGGCCGAAACCGAAGCCCTGATGAACGTGACCCGAGAGATCGAGCAGGGCGTTCTGCACCTCGCGGCCGGCGAAGACTTCGACTGGATCTACGACTTCCAGCGTCAACTGGGCCGAGTCGTCAACTGGTCGTCGATCCTCACCTACCCGCCCGGATGGGCCTCCCGCGCGCCCTACCGCGAGAAGCTCGCCCGACATCTCGCCGGGCGCGCGAGCGGAGCGGACGTGTCCGTCCAGGTGACATGCCGTCCGATCGTCCAGCGCATCGTCATGCGCGAACCGACCTCGTTCTACCAGATGCCCGCGTTCGCCGAACTGGTCGCGATCCCCGAGAACGAGCGAGAACGACTCTTCGCCGATCCCAAGTGGCGCGCGAGAGTGACCGAGCAATTCGACTCGGGCCAGTGGATCAACCCGGGTTGGGCAACCTTCACCGTCGCGGAGTCGAAGCGACACACGGACCTGATCGGACGTTCCGTCCTCTCCATCTCGCAAGAGCGAGGCGGGACACCCTGGGACATCGTCTGCGACCTGGCGCTCGAGGAAAATCTCGAGACCCGCTTTGAAATCGTGTTTGCCAACGACGATCTCGAGGGCGTGAGCGAGCTATTGAAGGGCGAGGGATGCATCCTCGGGCTCTCCGACGCGGGTGCTCATGTCGGCCAGATCTGCGATGCGGTCATGCCGACCGACTTCCTCTCGAATTGGGTGCGCGACCGCGGCTTGATGTCGATCGAAGAGGGCGTGCACAAGGTGAGTGGCGAGATCGCTCGCGTCGCCGGACTCCGCGACCGCGGCGAACTTCGCGAGGGTTGTCACGCCGACGTGGTGGTACTCGATTGGGAGGCACTCTCGTCCGGACCCGAGCGGCGCGTGCATGATTTCCCCGCCGCGGGCGAGCGATTGACGGCGGACGAGCCGTGCGGCCTCGACCATGTCCTCGTGGCCGGCATCCCGACCCGAAGCGAGGGAAAATCCGTCCTCCATCGGCTCGACCGCTTGCCGGGACAGATCCTTCGGAGCCAAGCCGGGTGACTCACGCGGCTGCTCCCGGGGTCCGGCCCTTCGAGATCAAGGTCCCCGACGAGGTTCTCGAGGACCTTCACCGCCGACTCGAAATGACCCGCTGGCCGGACGCCGTCGAAGCTGCGGGCTGGGACTACGGAACCGACCTCGACTACGCGCGCGAACTCTGCGGCTACTGGCGTGACCACTTCGATTGGCGGGCCCAGGAAAGCGCGCTCAATGCGCTCCCCCAATACCGCGCAGAGATCGATGGGATGGGCATCCATTTCGTACACGTCCGGGGTCGGGGCGAAAATCCAATCCCACTGGTCTTGACCCACGGCTGGCCGAGCAGCTTCTACGAAATGCACAAGGTGATCGGGCCGCTGTCGGACCCCGCGGCCTTCGGAGGAGATCCCGCGGACGCGTTCGACGTGGTGGTTCCCTCTCTTCCCGGATACGGCTTTTCGGACCGACCCCGGGAGCGCGGCTTCGATACGAACCGGATCGCGGACATCTGGGCGCGTCTGATGGTCGATGTCCTCGGCTACGATCGATTCGGGGCGCAGGGTGGAGATTGGGGGGCCGCGGTGAATACCGGGCTGGGAACGCGCCACGCGGACCGGCTGATCGGCTTGCACTACAACATGCTCGCGCCGCCGATCGATGAGGCCACGCTCACCCCAGAGCAGCGCCGCTGGTGGGACGAAGTGAAGGCCTATCGCGAAAAGGAGTGGGGCTACGTGCAACTCCAGAGCACCAAGCCCCAGAGCCTCTCGTTCGGACTCGCCGACTCGCCCTCGGGCCTGGCCGCCTGGATGGTCGAGAAATGGCGACGCTGGAGCGATTGCGAGGGCGACATCGAGCGCGTGTATACGAAGGACCAGCTGCTGACCAACATCATGATCTACTGGGCTACGAATACGATCGGTTCTTCGCTCCGGCTCTATTTCGAGAGTTTCGGGCCGATGACTGGCCCGCCCGCCTACTCCGGTGTCGACGTCCCGACGGGCGTTGCGGCCTTCAACGAAATCAACCGCCCGCCGCGGGAGCTCTGCGAAGCGCATTTCGACATACGCCGCTTCACGGTCATGGAGCATGGCGGACATTTCCCAGCGATGGAAAATCCAGACGGACTCGTCGAAGAAATTCGGGCCTTCTTCCGCCCACTGCGATACGAAGAACCTGACAGGAGACGATAGAGAGGCTCGAGATGAAACTCCTTGGACTGAACCGCGTCGAGATGCTCGTCAGCGACCCCGATCAGGCGGAGAAGGACCTCTCTTCCCTACTCGGTGGTCTTTCCTTCGATCGCGAACCCGCGGAAGGCGTCCTCGATTGTCGCGTCGACTGGAAGGCGGGAATCGAGATCGTCCATCCGGAAAGCACGCAGCACGTCGTGGGGCAGCTGCTCGAGAACAAGGGCGAACACATCTTCACCGTCGTCTTTGAAGTCGAAGATCTCGAGGACGCGAAGGCCTGGGTGACCGAGCAGGGTTTCGAGATCTTGTACGCATTCGACAACGGGACAGACGACCAACCTGCAACGATCAAGCAGCTCTCGATCTCACCCGAGCGCACCCACGGAATGCTCGTGACGCTACTCGAGAAGGTGCCACGGCAAGGCTAGTTCCGCAGTCGGAATGGCATGGCGCGGGGGGTGCGCGGCAGCGGGAATTTGCGGTGTGGCGTGTTCTGCGCTGCGGCGTATCGAGCGCCGCGGTGTGTCGAGCGCTGCGGCGTATCGAGTGTTCGATGCGCCACTGAGTTCACGGAGGCCGCTCGAATCGTTGGGGCTCTTCTTCTCCGACCAGATAGGCCGAGTCGAGGTCCAGCTGCACATCGCGAAGTACGATGACGACCGCATCGATCGTCTCATCACTTTCGAAGACCGCCTCCAGAAGCTCAGCGGGAGAAGCGAATGATCCGAGCGCCGTCCTCGCTCTCGCATAGGCCTGCACGCGAAGTCGCATTTCACCCATCGCTCGAAGCGGCTTCGTCTGCCCCTCGCGTTCGACCTCGACGCGAACCTGGACCCGCGCGGCCGGCTTCGAGTACATCGCCCAACCGAAGAATTCCCAGGCATCGACACCCGCTTGCGCGACCAGCCCGAGATGGACCAGCGGCCAGAACAGAACCAACAGCACGAATCCCGCCATCATCGTCCGCCGCACGCGCGCGCTCATGGACCGGCTCCAGCGCCCAACCAGTCTACCCATTGAGGCCGCAGCAACCAGAACAGGTAGAAGACCCCGAGCACGGGAAGAAAGGCGGCGAGCCGATCGCGACGTGCGAAGAGCAGCAACCCGCCGATCATCAGCCCGGCAAAGAAGACTTCACGCGCGCCCAGCTGAATTGCAACCATGAGCGCGAGCGCGACGACGATCGAAACACCTCGCGTCCGCGACCACAACAATCCAATCGGCATGACGATCTCCGCCAGCCAGGTGATATTCGAGATCGCAATCAGCATCGGCGCTTCGACGCGAAAGGGGCCGGCGCCCACTCGGTTTTCGAGCAGAGTCAGACGCGCCATCTCCCCATCGGGCACGAAGGCACCCAAAACCCATGCGAATCCGGGATCCGTCGCGATTCGAAACGAAAGGAATTCCGCACCGAACCAATAGCCGTAAACGAGCTTCATCAGTCCGGACCAAGCGAGCCCGATTGCGATGATCCAGCGGACTGCCTGAAGACAGGCCGTGTCGAGCGAATCCGAGGCTACCGCTTCCGACGGACGCCCAACCAAGATCAACAGCGTCAGAAAAACGAGCAACAAGTACTGATGATTCGCGTTGTCCGGGAAGGCCGACAGGACGATCGACAATTCGAGCAGAAAGGCTGCGCAGACGGCGGGCCACGCGAAGCGATCGCGCCAACCGAGAACCGCACAGATCGTGAGCGCGGCGGCGGCGGCGCCATAGAGCGCGGGTCGACTCGAATAGGGAATGAAGCCGAGTGCGTACCAGCTCTCGTAAGCGACGACGAGCAGGACCAATCGACGCAGCGAGCGCAGTTTACTTTCGGCCACCTCGGGCGCATCCGTCCCGGTCACCGCAAGCAGGCGATTGACGACCCCGGCTTCCCCCATCGTCCAGACCATACCGGATCGGTGAAAAACGACGCGGACCGCGTGGCTCGGGAGAGGCCTCGGGCCGTGCCGACTCGATCTTTTCGGGTCTGGACGACGCCCCATCCATCTCCGATCATCAATCCGCGCGCGAACCCAAACCCCGCGCGCCAGGAGCATGGAACCCGATGAGTGAGATTACCCCCTTCGAGATCAAGATCGCCGACGACCAGATCACCGATCTGAAGCGTCGCCTCGCCAACACGCGCTGGCCCGACGAGGAAACCGTGGACGACTGGTCCCAGGGCATCCCGCTCGGCTATCTCAAGGAAGTCTGTGAATACTGGGGCAAGGAATACGACTGGCGCGAGCGAGAATCGAAGCTCAACCGGTTTCCCCAGTTCAAAACGGAGATCAACGGCCTCGGTATCCATTTCATCCACGTGAAGTCGCCGGAGCCAAACGCGACACCGCTCATCATGACCCACGGCTGGCCCGGATCGATCGTCGAATTCCAGAAGGTGATTGCCCCGCTCAGTGATCCGGTTGCCCATGGCGGCAAGGCCGAGGACGCCTTCCATGTCGTCTGCCCGTCGCTTCCGGGCTACGGCTTCTCCGACAAGCCGACCGAGACGGGTTGGGGTGTCGAGAAGATCGCGGACACCTTTTCAGCCTTGATGGCGCGACTCGGGTACGATCAATACGTCGCCCAGGGTGGCGACTGGGGCGCGATGGTCACGACCTGCATCGGCGGCCAGGATCCCGCGCATTGCCAGGGCATCCATCTCAACATGCCGATCGCCCCGCCCACCGAAGACTCGATGGACAACCTGACCGAGCTCGAACAGGCGGCCCTCGCTGGCATGAAGCACTATTCGGAAAAGGACAGCGGCTACTCGAAACAGCAGTCGACGCGCCCACAAAGCCTGGGTTACGGACTCGTCGATTCCCCCGCCGGTCAAGCCGGCTGGATTCTCGAGAAGTTCTGGAGTTGGACCGATTGCGACGGCCACCCCGAGAACGCGCTCACTCGAGACGAGATGCTCGACAACGTCATGTTCTACTGGTGGCCCGCGACCGGCGCCTCGTCCGCGCGGCTCTACTGGGAAAGCTTCAACGGCCCGCCTATGATGGAGATCGAAGTCCCGGTCGGCGTGAGCATCTTCCCGCACGAAATCTTCAAGGCGTCTCGACGCTGGTGCGAAGCGCGATTCAAGAAGCTCGTCTACCACAACGTACTCGAGAAGGGCGGCCATTTCGCGGCATTCGAACAGCCCGAGACATTCGTGAACGAAGTTCGAACGGCCTTCCGTGCAATCCTCGCATAAGCGATGACTCGAAGGCGCGCGATCGCCGGGTGAACGGCGACCGCGCGTTTCGTGCTCACTAGTCCTCTTGCGACTCGTCCTCCGCCGCGTTGTCCTCGCCCGTTTCCGGGGTGGTGGGCGCAGCGATCGTCGTATCCGACGATGAAGCCTGGACCGGCGGCAATTCTTCCGCCGCCTCGGTGCCCTCGCCCGCGTCCATCTCGTGGCTGTCGGCAATGGCCGCAACCGAAATCATCAATCCCATCAAAACAACAAAGCTCATCAATGCAATACGCATAGTGGTTTCCTCCGGGCATAAAGGATACCCGCCGAAGGGCTGCGCCGCCGTGCCCCGCATCACTAAAACACCGAACAGAGGCGATTTTATCTCGAATCCAGCTCGAGCGAGGCTCGAAAAGCGGCAAGCACCCCGAGACGGTCTCAAACGTCGAACGCAGGCCGATTCCCGATCACCTGTTTCTCGCGCAGATCCGCAAGCTCCGCCTCCGACAAACCGAGCTCGCCCCCGAGCACCTCGTCGTTGAACGCCCCCATCGTGGGCGCGGCCCAGCGATAACAGACGGCCGCGTCGTTCGAGAGCTGGAAGGGTAATCCCGCGTAGGCCAACGTCCCCTTGACGGGATGTTCGAGTTCAATCCGAAAGCCGCGTGCATCGATCTGCGGATTCGGTGAGAGCATGTACCCGTTGATCAGCGTCGCCGCTGGCAGGCCCGCAGACAAGAGACGGTCGACCACTTCGTCACAATCTTGCGACGCGAACCACTTCGCCAGCGCGTCCTCGATCACGTCTTCCGCCCCTCGGCGCCCAGCTTCGGTCGCATACTCGTTCGAAGTCGCCCATTTCGGTTGACCCAACAACTCGACGAGCGCCGCCCAATGCGCGTCGGTCACGATCGAGAGCGCCGCAAATTTTTTCTCGTATCGCGTCTCGCGCTTCGACGGGAGGCATTCGAAGACGGCCTGGGGTGATGCGACCGGGCCGCGGTTCTCGCGACGCGTCAAGAATTCACCGTAGGCCGTCCATTCGATGACCTGCTCCGCCGCCAGGTTGAGTGCGGATTCAACGAGCGCCACCTCGACGAGCATTCCCTCTCCTGTGCGCTCCCTTTCTTCGAGCCCCATCGCGAGGGCATGGACGGTATGCATCCCCCCCACCGGATCGCAGACGCCTCGCGGGATCAGCGGCATATCGTGATAGCCCGTCATCCAGGCCAACCCACTCGCCTGCTCGACATTCGGAGCGAAGCCCGTCCGATCTTTCCAGGGACCGTCGAGCCCCCACGCCGGCATACGCACCGAGATCAAGTGGGGGTTGATCTCGTGCAGGACGTCCCAGGAAAATCCGAACTTCTGCATCACCCGAGCCGAGAAATTTTCGATCACGACATCCGCATCCGCGAGCAGTCGACGCAAGAGCGCCTTGCCTTCCTGCGAGTCAAGATTCAGGGTGATTCCACGCTTGGTCATATTGCAGCCGTGAAAGATCGGACAGTTCTCCCAGAGCGGATCGCCCGGAATCGCACCCGCGAAGCGCATCCCATCGGGCCGCTGAATCGATTCGACCTTGATGATGTCTGCGCCCAGGGCCGCCAGAATTCCTGTCGTAAAGGGTCCGGCCCAGAATGCAGTCAGATCGATCACTCGAAGGCCATCGAACGCGGGCTTGACGTTCTGCTCCGAGATCGCTTCGGTCGAGACCGAGGATTCGGGCAGGCCCGATTCGACAGGCGTGTTGTCGCCGCCCAGCGCAGGCGCCGGACGGAAGCCCGGAAGCGACATCCCGCCCACGAGATACGGAACGCGTGGCGCCTTGAAGCCGTCGGGATGATCCTGGAAAACGCCCCGTTCCTTGAACTGATCGAACTCGAGCACGGCTTTGCCGTCCCCGATCGGTGCCACGGGAATCCGCATCAGTCCCGCGAGTTCCGTAATCTCCTGCATCGTGTGCTGCCGGGTCCAGCCATGGATGATCTCGAGGATGAAATCGAGATGCTGCATGCGCGCCGCACCGTCGTAGTAGGCCTCGTTCTCCCCGACATCCTGCCGCCCCATCAGGCTGCAGAGATCCTTCCATTGCTGGCCGGTATACGTGCAGAGTCCGATCCAGCCGTCCTTGGCCGGTTCGATCGAAGGCGTCTCGATCCCCTGCGGAGCCGTCAGGCCCGGCAGGAATTGACCGAAGAGATCGTGATAGTTCGTCATCGTGAGACTCAGCGTCTCGAGCATCGAAAGGTCGGCGTGCAAACCCACGCCACTCGCACGTGCGGACCGCCACGTCGCTAGCGCCGCGACCGTGGCCGCAGCACCCGCAGCCCACTCGCCGATTCGACCGCCCGCGGCGACCGGTCCACGCTCGGGCAGACCGCGATAGGCGAGCGTCCCGACCTCCGCCTCGAGGGTGAACTCGGTCGCCGGACGATCGGCCCAGGGACCTTCGGTTCCGAAGGGCGAAATCGAGACGAGAGAAATTGCCGGGTTGCGTTCGCGCAACCGGTCGAATCCGATGTCGCGTGCCGCGAGCCAACCCGCCCCGCCACTCTCGATGACGAGATCGGCGGTCTGGCACAGCCGAAGGAATCGATCGCGACCCGCGTCGGTCTCGAGGTCCCAGTCGACGCTTTGCTTGCCGCCGTTCAAGAACTGGAAGAGCGCACCATCGCGACCCGCGAGTTCCTGCTTGGAAGCGCTCCAACTCCGCAGCGGATCGCCGCATGGCCCCTCGATCTTGATCACTTCGGCGCCGGCATCGACGAGCATCTTCGTCGCATAAGGACCCGCGATCTCCGTTGAGAGATCGATCACCTTTACGCCCGAAAGGGGATATGACGGGGATTCCGACACGTGTGACTCCTCCGACAGCGAGCGGCGATGCGACCCAGACGGAGAGCGCACGCCGAAGCGAGACTAGAGCCCCAGCAGGAGATCGACGAGCAGCCCGAGGAAAACCCCGAACAGAAAGATCAGCGAGACACGGAAGACACCCTGCGCAGCTTCATCCGTCCGCTCCTCGAAGAGGCGCCACGCGCGGTAGAGGAACCAACCGCCCATCGCCGCCGCAACCACGAAATAGACCGGCCCGGCGAGCCCGAGAAAATACGGGGCGAGCGTGACGGGAAGCAGCCCCGCGGTGTACCAGACGATACGCTTGCGCGTCGCTTCGTCGCCGATCACCTCGGGTGGCATCGGGATTCCCGCGGCGCGGTAGTCGTCCTTGCGGTAGAGGGCGATGGCCCAGACGTGCGGCGGTTGCCAAAAAAACACGATTGCAAAGAGCGTCCAGCCGGCGACGCCGACCGTTCCGTTGACGGCCGCATCAGCGATCAGCGGTGCGGCTGCGCCCGCTGCCCCGCCGATCACGGCATTCCAGATCGAACGCGGCTTGAGCCAGATGGTGTAGACGAATACGTAGAAGAGAATGCTGGCGATTCCGACCAGGGCCGCCGGCGCGCCGCTGACCTGATAGAGCAACACGGTCGAGAGGACTCCGAGCGCCAATCCGAAGAGCAGCGCCGAGCGGGGCTCGATCAAGCCGGCGGGCAACGGTCGGGTCTTCGTGCGCTCCATCAGGGCGTCTATGTCGCGCTCGATGTAGGCGTTGAGCGTGTTCGCGGAGGCCGCCGCGAGGGCAATGCCCGTCATGACGAGCACGCTGAACGAGAGTTTCGGCCAGCCACCCGCCGCCATTCCCAGAACCGGCAGACCGGTGAAGAGCACCATCGGCAGCAGCCGGGGCTTCGTCAGGTCGAGGTAGTTGCGGCCGATGGTGAGAACAGAGTCGCTCATGTTTTCCGCGGGCGTCGCTCGATTCGGGCGACGGGGTAGGGGCTGGATAAGACCTTGAATTCAAAGCGGTTCCCCACTCAGAACCCCGTCGACAGCAGGCCAACGGGTACCACAGGGCCTCTCCCCGTGCTTGCTCGTCCGGGCGGGCGCATCGGTACTAGGGCTCGAATCCGATCGGAGGACATTGCGATCGGATCAACATTCGAGTTCCGGAAACCGCGGATTATTCTAGCCTACCCCCTCGATGAGCGAGACCAATCGGCACCAGCAAACGCAGCAGCAACCAAGCGATGCACGGCGACGCGGCCCGCTCGGCCGGCTGTCGCTGTGGGTGTTCGGGCAGCTGACAGCGGCCCTGTTGCGGCTCCTCGGCGCGACCTGGCGCATCGAGCTGGTCGGATCCGATCCACGCGGGTCCGATGGCCCTGGCTCAGCCCAGCTCGCCGCCCTCTTCCACGAGTCGATGCTGCCCTGTGCCTGGCTCTACCGCGCACGCGGCTACAGCGTCGCCGTCAGCCGGAGCCGCGACGGAGATCTGATCGGGGCGACCCTGCGCGCGTTGGGCTACACGGATCCCGCCCGCGGCTCGAGTTCCCGAGGCGGCTCGGCCGCACTCCGCGGATTGCTCCGGCATCTCGAAAAGGGCACGACGACGGCGGTTCTCGTCGACGGCCCACGCGGCCCCGCACGCGTGGCGAAGACCGGCGTGATCGTCCTCGCGCGTCTGGCCGATGTCCCGATTCAACCCGTCGCCTTCTCGGCGCGACCGGCCATCCGACTGAAGAACTGGGACCGCAGCCTGATCCCGCTGCCCTTCGCCAGAGTGGTGTGCGCCTATGGCGAGCCGATCGCCCCGGAGAGCGTACAGGACGAATCCGGCGAACAAACATCGGCAAGGCGACTCGATGAGGCGCTCGTCGCTTTACACCACGAGGCGGACGGCCTGCTTCTTTGATCTTGAGCGGCGGGGGCTGACGGCGGCGCTGCTCGGCCCCTGCTCCGAGAGAAAGTCCCGCCTGAGGATCCGCTGTCGGTCTAGACCGGTGCCAACGCGTCGTCGAGCAGCTGCCCGAGCCACTCTCCGACGTCGGGATGATCGACCAGCCCGGCCGAACGCAATCGGGTCGCCGCGATGACGTGGACCTCGGCCGGGGTCTTTGCGTCGAGCGCGGCGCGCGCGTCCGCTTCGACTTCTCCGGAGTCGAGGGCGCGGATGATCTCCTTGACGACGGGGATCGACGCCGGTGTTCCCGACAACTCGCCGATCCCGAGTCCGATCAGGATCGGCACGGCGAGCGGATTCGTCGCCATCTCGCCACATACCGAAACCGGGATGTGTGCTTCATTGGCGGCGCGAACCGTCATCTGGATCAGTTGCAATACGGCGGGGTGGAGCGAGTCGTAGAGATGGGCGACCCGCTCGTTGCCGCGGTCGACCGCCAACGTGTATTGGGTGAGATCGTTGGTGCCGATACTGAAGAAGTCGCATTCCTCCGCGAAGACCGCTGCGGTGAGTGCCGCGGAGGGCACCTCGATCATGATGCCCACTTCCAGATCCCGATCGAATCGGCTGCCGTCGCGCTCGAGCTCGAGGCGAACCTCGTCGATCAGGGCCTTTGCCTCCCGCAATTCCGACAGACTTCCGATCATCGGCAGGAGCAGTCGCAGATTGCCGAGGGTGCTCGCTCGAAAGATCGCTCGAAGCTGTGCGCGGAAGTGTCGGCGATTCTCGAGCATGAGCCGAATCGAACGACAACCCAGCTGTGGATTTTCCTCTTCGTCGAGGCCGATATTCGGAATACCCTTGTCCCCACCCAGATCGAGGGTTCGAATCGTGACGATCCTCGGATCGATGGTCTGTGCGACACGGGTATAGAGCTGTTCCTGCTCTTCCTCGCTCGGAAAGCCACGGTGGGCCAACGCGAGCAATTCCGTCCGGAAGAGCCCGATACCCTCGGCGCCGTGTTTGTCCACGAGCCGCAAGTCGGCCAGAAGACCCGCGTTTGCCGACAGCTTCACGCGCCGCCCATCGAGCGTCTCGGCCGGCCGCTCGCGCATGGCATCGAGATGCTCGACCGCAACCTCGAAATTATGCTGAGCCTTCTCGAATTCTCTTGTCAGCGCGTCATCCGGGGAGAGATAGATCGTGCCCGTCGCCCCATCGACGATGGCCCGCTCGCCGTCGCGCGCCTCTTCCAGCAAACCCGTCGCACCGGTCACCGCCGGTATCTCGAGGGTCCGCGCGAAGATCACGCCGTGAGACGTCTGGCCACCATGCTCTGCCACGATCGCCGCAACCTTGTCCATCTCGAGCTGGGCGAAGATCGCCGGGAGGAGCTGTTCCACGACGACGACCGAGCCACGTTTCATGGGCTCGAGTTGGTCGCGCAAGCCAAGCAGGCGCTCCATCACCCGGTTCCCGACATCCGCGACATCTGTGCCGCGTTCGCGGAAATACGGATCTTCGATCTGGTCGAAGGTCTGCCGATAGGTCTCGAGTACATCGCGCAGCGCCGTGCGTGCGTTTCCGGTCGCATCGATCGCCTGATCGACATTCTGGACGAAGCCCTTGTCCTCGAGAATCTGGATCTGGGCGTGGAAGACGGCGGCGAATTCCGGACCGAAGCGATCGCGAACGACGTCGCGCATGTCCTCGATCTCGCGGCGGGCCTCGGCCATCGCCCGTTTGAAGCCGGCGTGCTCCGCGCCCAGGTCCGCACTCGGTTGATAGTCCACGCCCTCGAGATCGACCGGTTTGTCCATCCGGAAGATCGGCCCGATCGCGACGCCTCGGGCCGTCGCCAGGCCACGTAGCGTGACGTTCTTCTCCGCTCGCGGCACCTTTCTCTCATGCGGATCACGACGCGATCGGACCAGATTCGAATCCGCGATCCGGGCAACCACCGGTGCGCGCTCGCCGTTCGGCATGGACAGCAGCGCGAGCAGCTGGGCATTGACCACGACCGGCGCCAGCAGCGATGCGCAGGTCTGGAGGAGTTCGACGTCCGGATCATCGAAGCGGCGAGCCTCGACGGTCTGGATCACGATCACGCCGATCACGGAGCCCTGTACGATCAACGGGGCCGCGAGCAGCGATTTGAAACGCTCCTCGCCCGTCTCGGGAAAATATCGATAGTCCGGGTGGGACTGGGCATCTTCGATCGCGATCGGCTCGCCGCGCTCCGCCGCCATGCCCACCAGGCCTTCGCCCATCGGCATCTCGACGCGACCGACAGCCCCTGCCTCGAGACCCATCGTGGACGCGAGCGTGAGTTTCTGCTGATCGGAGTCGATCGTATAGATCGAACAGACATCCGCATCGAGCCGCTTCGAAACGAGCCCCGTGACGTTCGCGAGCGTCTCCGGCAGATCGTGTGAACGGGACACGATCTCGGCGACGTCCGCGAGCAATGTAACTCGATCCGGAATGGGCGATCTCCTGGGTGAACCTCCCACGCAGGGGTGGCCAGGCGGGCACCCGAGGGTAGCAGGCCCGAACCGGAGTACTGTGGCCCCTGGCCCCAACCACTCGCCCAAAAAAAAGCGCCCGGGAAAACCCTCGGGCGCTCTTGTCAGACTTTGAAAGCGTCAGTCATCGCCCGCTCGGGCGTCGACCTCGACTCGACGTCGCGTCTAATGCGTCATCGGGAAGCTCATCGGCCGATTGACCGGTGGGAAGACCTGGTCCTTGTCCTCGAAAGAGAGGCCGAGCGCGAGAAGGATCTTGCGCTTCGTGTCCATCCGACAGTTCATACCCTTCTCGACGCTATGAATCGTTCGCAGCGCGACCTTCGCTTTGCGCGCCAGCTGCGCCTGCGTCATGAGCTTGTTTTCACGAAGCTCTCGTACGCGGTTCGGTACGCGCTCCTCCTGAGCACCCATCTGTTCCATACCAATCACAATCAGACCCCCGTTCCCGATGCTCCGGGAATCACTCCCGAAGTACATTGTTTGAACCGATTGGGAATTCGACCCACCCGGGCGAATCCTTGAGCCAAATCATTGGGTTGGAAGCTTTTTGGGGAGCGGGACCAGGCACCGGGTGCCGATGCAGAGGATCCGCGCGGAACCGGCGCCTTAGAGGCACTGAACGCACTTCCGAGACCCCTCATTGACATGAAATGAGGGTTCAGCGATGTGCAACGCGACGGCGGGATCGACCCGCGGCCGAACCTCTCGACAATCGGCCCTCTGCTAGCCTCCGTGGCCAATCGTGGGGGAATTCGGGTGCGGCGAAGCTGGCTGCGCCTGTTCTGGCTGACCGTGGTGTGCTTGGGTGCAGTTGCCGGCTACCTCGTGTCCTCCGGCCTGGGCACGCGCCTTCTACATCAGGAAATCGAGACCCAGCTGAGTCGACTCCTCGAGGGGCCCGTCGAGATCGGCGAGGTGGAGGTGCATTGGGCGAACGGCTTGCATGTCGAGGCTCGCGAAGTCTCGGTCTATCCCAACCCGACGCCCGGCACGCCCCCCGCCCTTCGCGCCCGCCGCGTACTCGCCTGGGTGGACCTCGTCGCGCTCTTGATTGGCCGGCTCGAGCTGAGCACGCTGGTCCTCGAGGGCCCTCACCTGCGACTCGTACAGAAGCAGGACGGCTCATTCGTCGGCCTTCCGCTGCCCGCGAGCCCGCCCCTGCGGAGAGACGAACCCGACGAGCGCTCCCGGGCGGAGCAGATCGTCGCGCGCATCGCGTCGCTCGAGCAAGCCGCCTCGGTTTTTGCCGATCGCTTTCGCGCCGCCGACCGGATCGAAGTCCTTGACGGCACCCTCAGCTGGGTGGGCTGGAGGGACGCCGCAGAGGAGAGCCAAGGAGGCACCGAACGCGACCTGCGCATCGAGCTCATCAACGGAATTGGCGAGCGGAACTGGCTCTCCGACGCGATCGCGGTCGAGTTGAGCGGCGTCTTCGTCGATGGCCAGCACGTGCCCTTCCCCTTCGTCGTGCAGGTAGGACGAGACGAGGGTGAGCCCTTCGTCTGGTCGCTCGACCTGTCTCGAATCCCGCTCGAAGCTGCCGAGACGTCACTCGCTTTCATCGACGGAATCGAGGACCTCGGCGGCACTTTCGACGTGCGTCTGCGACTCGAGGGTCAGGCGGGTGGGGCGCATCGGCTCGCGATCATCGGTCACATCGACGACGCGAAGATCGCATTGAGACGATCCCAATCCGTTCTCGAACACGAGCGCGTCGATGTCGAAGTCGAATTCGTGATCGATCCCGGCCAGCTGCGCGTGGCGTCGGCAAAGCTCTCGGGCGGGCCCCTCGAGATCGATCTGATGGGGACGATCCAGAGGCCGATCCGAGCGGCCTCTCCGATGCGGATCGAAGCGCGAGTACTCGGTCTGCGTCTCGAGGGCGTTGCCTCCTACGCACGCTCACTCGAAGCGGAATCCGAAACCGCCTTCACGGTCGCGCGCTTGACGGATCGCGTGACTTCCGGCCGGGTCGAATACATCGAAGCGGCCTGGAGCGCGCGACTGGAGGACTGGCTAGCCCTGGCCAGTGGTAAGCTGGGGGGCCGGCCGAGCGGATTCGTCCTCAGTGGCGCGTTCAGCGACGTCACCGTCATGGGCGGACCGGGTGACCTGCTCGAGGATCTCGAGGGTGAGGTCGAGTGGGTCGACGATCAGATCGTGCTCCGAAACGGCAACGCGACGTTCCGCGGCAAGCCCCTCCCACAGATCAACGCTGTCCTGGACGGCGTCTCTCACCTCGTGCTCACCAGCGCGTCCGCTCGAGAAATCACGCAGAACCCGCCTGAGATCCCGGGTTATTTCGCGCTCGCTGAGATCCTCCGGCCCCGAAACCCGAATCTGCTTCCGCCGGTCAAGGCGATCGCCCTCGCGATCGACCGACTCGATCACCCGATCTTCCGTTGGCCGCTCCGCGACCTCCGCGTGTTGATCGAGCCTCTCCGGCAAGGCTTCGAACTCAGCATCCGCGAGGGCACATGGGGTGGCGCAGCGATGTCCGGCGAAATCGTTTGGTTCACCGATCCCGTCAGCCCGAGTCTCTCGGCCTCGCTCACACTCAGTTCACATCCCGATCGGGAGGAGCCGTTGGAAAGCGCACGGGTCCCCGATCGCTGGGGATCGGGCCAATTCGAAGTGGAGTTCCGACCCCGTCGTTGGCTCCCCATCCAATCGGCTACCGGGTTTTTCCGGCTCGATGGCACGAATCTGATCGGCGACGAACTGGAGATCCAGCTCGCCAACCAGGGAACCATCGCCGCTCGCCTCACACTTGGGCTCGAAAGCGCCGATTCGGTCGGTTTCGACACGAGCTTCGCGCTGACCGACGGCCGTTTGGCAGAGGTCGCCCCCTTCATCCGACTCCCCGCGAACCTGGCGACCGGCTCTATCGGTGCGACGGGATCGATCGCCGGTCGCATCCGACCCCATACCTCCTTCATCGCGGAGCTCGACGGGCGCGTCCGAGCCGAGGCGAGCAAGGGCCGCGTGTATATGAACCTCCCCTTGATGTTCCGACTCGCCAAGGCGACGGAAGGCTACAACCCCTTCGCACACGAGGACGAACTGGAATACGAAACCATGACCGGGTCCTTCGACCTGAATCACGGGGTCATCAGCGTCGAGAACTTTGAGATCGAGGGGCCGCTGCGCGTCTACGCGCGCGCGGACATCGACACGAACCCGAAGCCGACCACGATTCGCGCGGTCGTCGGGATCTTCATCTTCCGCAAGCCGTTCCAGATCCTCGAGAACTTGCCGGTCCTGCGGTTCTTTCTACCCGGCTCCGAGCGCGGCCTGATCGGCACGTATTTCGAGGTCGGGGGCTCCATCCGGGAGCCGGAAGTCGACGCGCTCCCGCTCCAATCGCTCATGACCGGTGTCCCGAGCGCGATCAAGGCCCCCTTCAAGGCCCTGCGCTTTCTCTTCGATCGAACGGTCGGTGACTCATGAGCGCGCAGCCGCCCCGCTGGATGCGCACGCGCGAGAAGATCCGCTCACTCGAGGCGACCAAGCTGCTCGTATCGCGAGCCCGCAAACGCGGTGAACGCATCGTCTTCACCAACGGCTGTTTCGACCTGCTGCATCGGGGCCACGTTCGCAGCCTCGAGGAAGCCCGGTCGCTCGGAGATCGGCTCGTCGTCGCCGTCAACCTCGATGCGAGTGTGCGCCGACTGAAGGGTCCCGACCGACCGATTCAACCCGCACGAACCCGGATGGAAGTCGTCGCCGCCCTCGCGTGTGTGGACTGGGTCCTGGGCTTCGGCAGCGACACGCCGATCCTTCCGATTCGAATGCTGCGTCCGGATGTGCTCGCGAAGGGCGGTGACTGGGCCGAGCATGAGATCGTCGGTGCGGACGAGATCGAGCAATGGGGGGGCCAGATCGTGCGGCTCGCGATCGTACGGGGCGAACGCACGTCGGATACGATCAAGCGCATTCGCCGCGGTACCGCGCACGGAAAACGCTAGCCCGCCACGGACGAACGCCGTCGGGTGTCGTGCCAGGCGTCCAGCGGGGAATGGGCGGGCGTCGCGGATCGTAAGTCAGACGAAGCGGTCGGCACCCCGATCCTCCTCGACGTCCGCTAGTCGAACCCGCTGATACGGGAGATCGAGCAGAGGGTCGATCCGATCCATCACCAGCTCGGTCACGGCTTTGAAGGGCTTGGCGAAGTCGCGCTCCGCGGTCGCCGAGAACGGCACCCAGTCTTCGGCAATATGGTAGGCCGCCAGGTCCGCGTAGTAGATCGGGTCGCCCACGCGATAGAGGATGCGGCCCTGCTTGCCGACGGGAGAGCTGCCGGGGTAGACGCCGTCCGAACCATTGCAGCCGATCGGGACGATCGGAATTTCGAGGGCGAGCGCCATCTGTGCGATCCCGACATGACCGGGGAGCAGCCGAATCGAGCGCGTTCCCTGCGGAAAGACGAGCAGGTCGAGACCGATGTCGCGCGCCTCGCGATTCAGCTCGACGAAGCGCCCCATCATCGCATGAAAGAGGGCGCAGATATAATCGGCGTAATCCGCATCCGCGGGGTCGTAGGTCACGCCGAGTGGACTGCGCGTCTTGCGCAGCAACATCTCGGGGATATCCGGCGGAACCGGCAGCGTACCCGCCTCACCGACGGCTCGCTCGTCGACCGCCGCTCGCAGCAGCGCGTATTCCTGATCCGTCGGCATACGACCGAGAACCGACACGAAGTCACGTGTAATCAAATAGCCACGCGAAACCGTTGGAAGCTGGAACATGCTCTCCATGAACCGCGCGAGCAATCCATTTTCGTAGTACTTCCCCTTGACCCAGGTCGCCGTAAAGCGATCGAACGTCTTCCACAACAAGTACTGGAAGGGAAAATAGTTGTACCGGTCCGTATGGTTCATCGCGAAGATCACCGGTTCGTCGGGAATCCGTTCGGCGTCCTCGAACGAAAGCTCCACCCCGGGAAACCAACGATAGTTGACGTGCAGCAGGCTCCCGTAGAATCGATGGGAGAGAGGTCGCCTAACGAGATTCAGGCGCTGGAGACGTTGCAAGTCGAGCATCGACCTAGCACCCCTCCGTACGCACGAACCCCGTCACCTCATCGGGAGCGATCGCCTTCGTCCGCGTTCGCGAAGCGAGATCGCCCAACCCAAGCGTCAGGAGGGTGACCCGAGCGCAATCGATCCGTCCCAGCAGCGCATCGAGCGTGAGCCGCTCGCTGGCGAGCTGCTCTCGGACGATCGGCAAGACCGCTTCACGCCGATAGATCGCACACAGCGGGTGATCACCGCCTGCGTCATACGCATCACACACGACGACGGCATCGTGTTCGGGCCAGCTCGTGAGCGCCAGGAGCAGGTCCGAAGAGAGAAAAGAAAGGTCGCTCGCAACCACCAGGACCCGTTCGTTCGAGGCGGCTTCGAGCGCCTCCGCCAGGCCGCGCATCGCGCAGGGCGGGCCCTCGAAATCTTCGACCCGCCGGCCGGGGGCATCCGGTTCCGGGTCCCCCCCCACGAGCAGCGTCTCCTCGAAGAGACCCTCGAGCAGCCGCGCCACCGGTGTGAACCGGCCCTCGCCCTCGCCCTCGCGCGCGAGATGCGCCGGGTCGCGTCCCCTGCCCGTCGAACTGCCCCCCGGCGCCAGAAGAAGCGCGCCGGTCACGTTCCCCAGGCGACTCGAATGCATCGTTTCAAAAGCCTCGCTCGGTCCGATCGAAAAATCCCAGATCGAGGATCTGGACATCGACCGTCGCGCCGGCCTCGACGGACTCGGACTCCAGCGGAATCACCGCGAGCCCCTGGCCTCGAATCAGCGACGTCAGTACCCCCGAGCTCTGATTCCCGATCGGTGTGGCGAGGATCCCCTCTCGCGTCCTCTCCAACCCGACTCGCACGAAATGAAGTCGCCCCGCCCTCTTCTGGATTCCATCGCGAAGCGTCGCCTGAACGACGGGTCGATGAACCGCGCGATGTCCCATCATCTTGCGGAGCGCGGGCCTGACGAATTGCTCGAAGGTCACCGCCGTGGAAACGGGGTTGCCGGGCAGACCGAAGACCAGTTGTCCCGTCGACTCGATGATGCCGAACGCCAACGGATAGCCGGGTTTCATCAGGACGCCCCAGAAACGCAGCGGGCAGCCCAGCTTCTCGAGCACATCCCGCACATGATCGTGGTCCCCCACCGAGACGCCGGCGCTGCTCACCAGAACGTCGGCACCAAGGCCCGCACGCATGCGCGCCTCGATCGCTTCGGGCGTATCCCCCGCGATCCCGAGGTAGCTCGGGATCGCGCCGGTCTCGCGGCACTGCGCCGCGAGGGTATACGAATTCGAGGAGACGATCTGTCCCGGGTCGGCGGGTCGATCCGGCTCTACGAGTTCGTCCCCTCCCGAAAGGATGGCCACCCGCGGACGTTGATGGACGGACACGATCGTACGTCCCACCGATGCCAGCACGCCGAGATGGGCAGGGCCGAGGACCGCGCCCGCTTCGATCAATCGATCCCCGATCTCGAAATCCTCTCCGCCGTCGCGCACGTGGTCTCGAACCTCGGGCTCGACGCGAATCTCGACGCGACCGACTCCCATGTCGGTGTCTTCCTGCTTGACGACGGCATCGGCACCGGGGGGCAGCGGCGCTCCGGTGAAGATTCGTACGGCCTCGCCCGACTCCAGCGGACGCAGGGCCTGGCCCCCCGCTGGCACCTCGTACACGACCGGCAATTGCCGCGGTTGTAGAGCGGACGTGCCCAACAGATCCTCGCGGCGAATGGCGTAGCCATCCATCGCCGAGCAGTCGGCGGGGGGATGCCGACGGGTCGAAACGATGTCTTCGACGAGTATCCGGCCCGCCGAATCCGAGGCTGAAATCGTCTCCGCTCCGAGGATCGGGGTCGCCTCCAGAATCAGGTTCTGGGCCTCTTCGACGGTGAGTCCTTCGCGCATGGGGCGAACGGTACCGATTTGCGGACCATCGGGGGACCCCAGACCGCGCTCGGCCTCGCGCCCGCGGGTCAAGCGAGGATCGAGTGGGCCGCCAGGTCCCTGCCGAGGGGAGATCACGCGGCTGCAGTACGACGATCACGCCACAGGGAGAAATCCCTGGAGAATCCGTGCTTTGGGCGTTCGCAGTCGGGTGCTCGTGAATAATGCGGGCTAGAGTGCCTAAAAATCGGGCAGTCCAGCACCGAACGACCGAAGGATTCATGAACCTCGACCTCCACGGCATTTTCGACGCACTCCTCGAAGGCGTCCTCGTTCTCGACGACGACGACCGGATCGAGCTTCTCAACACCGAGGCCGCCCGCTTGCTGGAGGCGACGGGCGAATTTTCCCCCGGCAAGCAGCTCACGGAAGCCCTCGGACCGGACCACCCGATCTGTCGGATCGTCGAGCGTGTGCGGCGTTCGGGTCGGGCCTCGATTCATGACGAAGTCGAGATTCCCCGTCGATTCGCGCCACCGATTCCCGTCGACATCTCCGCCTCGATCCTGGGGGACGATCGCGATGGTCCGCGTTCGATCGCCATCTCCTTGCGCGACCGCAGCGCCGCGCTCTCCCTGCGCGAAGAGATCCGCGAACGTGAACGCCAGGAATCCTACGGCCACATCGCCGCGGGCATCGCCCATGAAGTCAAGAACCCGCTCGGCGGAATCCGCGGCGCCGCGGAACTCCTGCAGCTCTCGGCCCGGGATGATCGCGGACGCAAGACCGCCGCACTGATCGTCGGCGAGGTCGATCGAATCGCGAGCTTGGTGGACGAATTGATGATCTTCGCCCGCGGCGACGAACTGGAACTCGAAAACGTGAATATCCACCGCCCCCTCAACGCGCTGCTCGACCTGCTCGAACTCGAGCGCGGTTACGAATCGATCGAGATCGAACGCCTCTACGATCCTTCACTCCCCGAGCTCGTGGCGGATCCGGCTCGCCTCCAACAAGCCTTCTTGAACCTGGCGCGGAACGCGATGCAGGCGATGGAAGAGAGTGGCGGCAAGCTCACGCTCTCGACGCGCATGACCCTCGACAATCGGCTCGTCGGCCCCGACGGCCGCGCCCAGCCCACGATCGAAGTGGTGATCCAGGACAACGGCCCCGGCATTCCGAAAGAGATCCAACATCGCCTCGCGACGCCCTTCTTCACGACTAAACGCAAGGGGACGGGGCTCGGACTCGCGGTCGCCCGTCACTGGATCCGCCGGCATGGCGGCCGCTTGAAAATCGAATCCTTCGAGGGTGAGGGGACGCAGATCACCGTCGACCTGCCCTTGCGGCCGCTGATCCCGCCCCGGCTCGACAACACCTTCTCTACACCCACCTCGAGACCCGCCGCTAGCTCCGGGCGCTCGGCGAACCAGGAGCCTTCGGCATGATTGACGCAAACGATACGATGCGAGTCCTCGTGGCGGACGATGAACCCTCGATCCGATTCGTGCTCCAGGAAGTCCTCGAAGGACTCGGCCATTCGGTGACCGCCGTCGAGGATGGAGACGCGGCGGCGCGCGAGCTCGGCGGCGAGCACTACGACCTCGCGTTCCTCGACATCCGGATGCCCGGCCTGACCGGGATCGAGGTCCTGCAACAACATCGCGCTTCGGGCGGCGATGCCGCGATCGTCATCATCACCGCCCAGAACCTGATCGAAAACGCGGTCGATTCGATGAAGGCGGGTGCCCTCGACTATCTCGTGAAGCCCTTCGCGCTCGCCGCGGTCAAGGCACTCTCGGAGAAGGCGCTCTCGACGCGCGCCCTCAAGGACGAGGTGCGTTCGCTGCGACGGGCGGTGGGACGTGCCGTCGCACCCGGCGGCGACCGGCTGGTGGGAACCAGCCCGGCGCTCCTCGAGATCTTCAAGACGGTCGGCAAGGTCGCTCCGCGCAATGTCCCGGTCCTGATTACGGGCGAGAGTGGAACCGGCAAGGAGCTCGTCGCACACGCGATCCACGCAGCCAGCGATCGTGCGAACGGGCCCTTCATCGTGGTCAATGCCGCGGCGATCCCGCGAGAGCTGCTCGAGAGCGAACTCTTCGGACACGAGCGCGGCGCGTTCACGGGCGCCATCGCCTCGCGCGCCGGGCGCTTTCGAGAAGCCTCGGGCGGTACGCTCTTTCTCGACGAGATCGGCGACATGCCCGTCGACCTGCAAGCCAAGCTGCTGCGCGTCCTGCAGTCTGGCGAGGTCATGCCGGTCGGCGGACGCGATCTCGAGATCGTGGACGTCCGGATCGTCGCAGCAACCCATCGTGATCTCGACGAACGTGTCCGCGAGGGTCGTTTCCGCGAAGACCTGCTCTATCGGCTACGTGTCGTCCCGCTGTCGATTCCGCCCTTGCGAGAGCGGGTCGAGGACGTGCGAACGCTCGCGCTCTTCTTCACCGAACGTTATGCGTCCGAGCTGACCGAAGGCCCCGTCGCACTCTCGGAAACCGCCATCGATCGGCTCGAGAGCCACGACTGGCCAGGCAACGTGCGTGAGCTCGAGAACGCGATCAAGCGCGCACTCGTGCTCTCGACCGACGACGTACTCGGCCCCGAGGCGTTCGATTTCCTGACGGCGCGTCCCGAACCGACCGCCTCCCAGATGAGCCTCGAAGAACTCATCGTGTGCGAGGTCGAGGATCTCTTCGAGTCCGGCCTCGAACTCACGAACGTGTACCACCAGATACAGGAGCGCGTCGAGCGACCGCTGATCGAGGTCGTTCTCGATCGAACGCAGGGCAATCAGATTCGAGCGGCTGCACTCCTCGGCATCAACCGGAACACGTTACGCAAGAAGATCACCGAGCTGGGTATCGATCTCCCGAAGCGAGTTTGAGGACGCTGTGAACGAAGAACGGGGACACGACTACCTTGGACTTCATGTGCTCGCGGACGACGACCCGCGCTGGGGGCGCGATCCCGTCGCACTGGCGCGAGACGCGTGTGCGGCGGGGGCGCCCGTCATCCAACTCCGCACTAAACACGCAACCGATTCGCAGACCCTCGAATGGGCCCGGGAGATTCGCAAGATCACCCGCGACGCGGGCGCGCGTTTCGTGGTCAACGATCGCTTCGACATCGCGATGATCGCGGAAGCCGACGCCGTACATCTCGGCCAGGGAGACCTGCCCCCGGGCGCATTACCACGGGAGGTCCGCCAGCAGCTGGCCATCGGCCGCTCGACCCATACGCCTCGACAACTGGAAGCCGCACAGGACGAAGATGTCGACTACATCGCATACGGTCCGGTGTTCGGAACGACCTCGAAGCAATCCGAATACGCGGAACGCGGGCTCGAGGCGCTCCGCTGTGCCGTCGCCCTCGCGACTCCGCGCCCGCTCATCGCGATCGGCGGAATCCGGGCAAGCCATCTCGACGGTCTTCGTGAGGCGGGCGCCAGCGGCTTCGCGGTCATCTCCGTCATCGCCGTCGCGTCGGATCCCGTCGCCACGGCGCGCGACCTGATCGCGCGTTTCGCAGGGGGGAGCCGATGAACGACCTCGGCCCGAGAGCGATATCGGCCCTCGGCTTCTTCGTCCTGCTCGGGATCGCCTGGCTCACATCGACCGATCGTGCTCGCATCGATCGTCAAACCATCGTCTGGGGTGTACTCCTACAAGTCGGTCTCGCATGTATTCTCCTCGTCTCCCCGCTGCGTGAGATATTCTTCCCGGGAATCGAGCTCGTCGTCAGCCTGCTGATCGATTGGTCCCGGGCGGGCGCCTCGTTCCTGTTTGGCCCCCTGCTCGACGTCGGGCCGAGTTTTGCGCTCAGCGTCCTCCCCATCATCATCTTCATGGGCAGCCTGTTCGGCGTGCTCTACCACCTCGGCTGGATCCAGCCGATCGTTCGCGTGATGGCTCGAGTGCTGTCGCGGACGATGCACATCTCCGGCGTCGAGGGCCTGGCCGCCGGCGCCAATATCTTCGTCGGCATGATCGAATCGGGCATCGTCATCCGGCCCTACCTCGCGACCATGACGCGCAGCGAACTCTTTTCCTTCATGACCCTCGGCATGTCGACGATCGCCGGTTCCGTGCTCGTCACCTACGTATCGATCCTCGGTGGCGGGCCCTTCGCAGGACATCTCGTCGTGGCCAGCCTGATCTCCGCGCCCGCCGCCCTGGTCGTCGCAAAGATCATGCTGCCCGAAATCGAAACGCCCCAGACTCTCGACGATTCGAGCGACGAGCCCATCGAGCCGGAGCGGGCGACCACGACCAACTTGATCGATGCGGCGGCCGAAGGGGGTCTTGTCGGCATGAGGCTCGCGCTCAACATCGGCGCGCTCCTGATCGCATTCGTCGCACTGATCGCCATGGCAAACACGTTTGTCGGCGCCCTCGGCGGACTCTTCGGAGTCCCCGAGCTCACACTCCAAGCGATCCTGGGTGTCGTTCTCGCGCCCCTCGCCTTTCTGATGGGCGTACCCTGGGCCGAGGCCCAAGAAGTCGGCTCGTTGATCGGAATCAAGACGATCTTGAACGAGTTCATCGCCTATCAACAGCTCGCGGAAGCCATCGCCGACGGCGCCGTCTCCGAACGCAGCGCCGTGATCGCCGCCTATGCACTCTGCGGCTTCGCCAATTTCGGGTCGCTTGCGATCCTGCTCGGCGGGATTCAGGCCATCGCCCCGGAGCGTCGTCCCGAATGTGCCGAGCTTGGACTACGTTCCATTCTGGCCGGAACGCTCGCCACATGCATGACGGGCTGCCTGGCGGGAATGATCGTCTAGCAGCCGCGACGAACTCGCGCGCGCCAAGCGGAGGAACCATGAAGAACTTCGAGGGGCGGGTCGCCGTCGTCACGGGTGCCGCCAGCGGAATCGGTCGTGCGACGAGCCTGAGACTCGCTGCACGGGGATGTGCCATCGCGGCGGCCGACATCGACCCGGCCGGCCTCGAAACCCTCGAGGGTGAGCTCCGCGAACGCGGCCACACGGTCTCTGCCCATCAGGTCGATGTCTCCTCTTCCTCCGCCATGGAGGCCTTCGCCGGCGAGGTCGAGGACATCCACGGAGCGGCGCATATCCTCGTGAACAACGCAGGCGTCGTCATCAAGGGCACCTTCGAACGACAGCGCCTCGAAGATCTCGAGTGGCTCGTCGGGATCAACTACTGGGGTGTCGTCTACGGCTGTCACTATTTCCTGCCGCTGCTCGAGCGGCAGGACGAGGCGCACATCGTAAACCTTTCCAGCATGTTCGGATTTCTGGGCTTGCCGGAACAGAGCGGCTATTGCGCGACCAAAGCCGCCGTGCGTGCGCTCAGTGAGAGCCTGTGGGCAGAGCTTCGCTCCAAACGGATCGGTGTCACGAGCATCCATCCCGGCTGTATCGACACCTCGATCGTCGCGTCCGGCCGAATGGAGGATGGCGAAGCCCGCCGCGACGTCCAAAGCGTCTTCGATCGACACGGCGCCTCACCCGACGTCGTCGCCCGGGCGATCGTACGCGGAATCGAAAAGAACAAGCTCCGCGTACGGGTCCGCCCCGAATCGGTCCTCAGTGAGTGGCTCAAGCGGCTCGCGCCCGTCGGGGTCCATCGCCTGGTCGCCCGTCGCTGGGAACGCGGGAACGCCAGTCGGGCGCGCTTTCAACCCGAGGAGCAACCCGAGGAGCGATCCAAGGTACGACCGGAGGTGCAACCCGAAGTGCACGCCGAAGGGTATTCCGAAGGCGGCCCGGGAGCGGGCGTATGAAGCGCCGACAACTCGTCGCGCGTTACGGCGCGGTCGTCGCCGTCGTTCTGGCGGTTGCGTGGTTCGCGATCGCGCTCCGCCTGGAAGGATCGATCAACCGCGTGGATCCGGTCCCGCTCCCTGCGATCTCGCCCCGTGCGCAGGCGCTCCACGCGACCAGCTTCGTCGTCGACCTTCACGCGGACTCCCTGCTCTTCGGTCGAAACCTGCTCGAACGGAGCGACCTCGGGCACGTCGACCTGCCTCGCCTTCAGGATGGTGGCGTCGGCCTGCAGGTCTTCTCACTTCCAACGATCGTTCCCTACGGCATGAACATCGAACGCACCGAGCTTGGACGCGTCGACATGTTGACACTCGCCGGAATCACCCAACTCTCGCCCACCGCCTGGCTCGGCCCAACCGGCCGATCGCTGTATCGTGCAAAGCAGCTGCGTAGCGCTGTTCGCGATTCGGACGGCGCCCTGCATCTGATCGAAACACGCGCCGACCTCGAAAGGCTCCTCGCGGCAAGAGCCGCGGGCGGTGACGCCACGGGCGCCCTGCTCGCACTCGAAGGCGCCCATGCCCTCGAATCCAAACCCGAGAACCTTCAGACGCTCTTCGATGTGGGCTATCGCATGATCGGCCTCACCCATTTCTTTGACAACGACTACGGAGGCTCGACCCACGGAGTCGAACGCGGCGGTCTGACCAAACTCGGTCGCGACACCCTGCGCGAGATGGAGCGCCTGGGAATCACCCTTGACCTCGCCCATCTCTCGCCCCAGGGCATCGACGAAGCCCTCGACCTCGCGACCCGCCCGAGCGTCTTTTCACATGGCGGCGTGCGGGGTACCTGCGACAACCAGCGAAATCTCTCGGATGAACAGGTGCGCCGAATCGCCGACGGCGGCGGGGTCATCGGCATCGGGTATTGGGAAACCGCTGTTTGCGGCCGCACACCCGCGGATATCGCCCGGGCGATCGTCTACGTCGTCAGGCTCGTCGGGGCTGATCACGCGGCCCTGGGTTCCGACTACGACGGAGGCACCACGGTCGGCTTCGATACGAGCGAGCTTGCGGCGCTCACCCAGGCCATGATCGACGAGGGACTCCTGGATGAGGAAATCCGGAAGGTCCTCGGCGACAACGTTCTCCGCGTGCTCTCGCAGAATCTGCCGCCGGCCGGCACAGCGTCGACCTGAGATCAAGAGTCCCGGGCCGCGGTGCCGTTCGGGACCTCAGTTTCGGTCGAAGTTTCGGAAATCGGGCTGCCCCTCAGCTTGGCGGCGGCCCGTTCGCCTCAGCAGGGAGATCCGATCCGACGCCGGACTCTTCGACCGCAGGCTTCGGTTCTTCCTCGAGAAACATCTCGAGCATCAGGATCCCAACCCCCACGACGATCCAACAATCCGCCATGTTGAAGGTCGGCCAGACGTATCCACCGATCAGCCGAAAGTCGAGGAAATCGATGACCTCGCCGTAAAGCACCCGATCCGTCAAATTGCCGATCGCGCCACCGAGCACAGCGCCGATCGCCGTCGCAGACCGCCATTGGCCCGGTTCGAGCTTCCACAGGAAAATCGCCAGGAGCCCGATCGCGAGACAGCCCGTCCCGAGAAAAAACACCTGACGCAGTTGCTCGGGCATCGTTGCCAGAAAGCTGAACGCACCCCCCGGATTTCGGACGTGGGTCAAGTTGAAGAAGCCCTCGATCACGGTCAGCCGCTCGCCATAGGCGAAACGGTCGATGATCCAGGTCTTGGTCAGTTGATCGATCACCAGTGTGATCAGGAAGCTGGGCAAGAAGAAACGAAGATTCTGGGAAGACGTCTGCATGCGGGCCGGAGAGTATCAGATCGGCGCAGAGCCACTCTCGTCTCTTTGGCGGAGTGCATTTGCCCCGTGGGAATATTTTGGTTCTCTTTTTTGTATTACATTTAGTGAATCTAGTAGTCATATTATGTAATTTATCACGATGCCATATCCGACTGCCCGCAGTCTGATCCTCGATCTGCTCTCGACGCTTCGTCGAGGCACGATGCCAGTCCGCGCGTTGGTGGAGGCCGGCGCTCTGCTGGGGATCGAGGAGAATAATCTCCGGGTGAGCCTGGCGCGGCTCTACGCGTCCCGCCGGATCGAGCGGGACGCACGGGGCCGCTATCGCCTCGGCCCCGCCGTCGCGGCAACCAGCCACCAGCTCCGCAGCTGGCGAGACCTCGGGACGCGACAGCGCACGTGGCGGGGCGACTGGATCGCCGTCCATTGCGCGCGGCTCGGACGCGGCCCCGCCCGGCGCCGCCGCGAACACGCCCTCGAAATGCTGGGCTTTCGCGAACTCGAAGCCGGCCTCTCCCTTCGACCCGACAATCTCCGCGGAGGCCTGGCAAACACGCGCGAGCAGCTCGTCTCTCTCGCGCGCCGAGCCCTTGCGCAGGACTGCGCGCTGGGCAGGGTTTTTCTGATTCGCGATCTCGATCCGACCAGTGATCTCGAGGCGCGCGGTCTGTGGGATGCCGACCGGCTCGTGCGTGAAGCCCTCTCTTCGCGCGAAGAGTTACACGAGAGCGAGGCACGCCTCGCCCGACTCCCGAACGACGAAGCGATGGTCGAGAGTTTCCTGGTCGGTGGGCGGGTCCTTCGCCAACTGGTACGCCATCCGATGCTGCCCAGAGAACTGCTCGACCCCGCACCGCTCGACAACCTGCTCGAAGCCATGAAGCAATACGATGCCCTCGGCCGCGCCTGCTGGGCGCGTTTTCTCGCGCGACACGACGTGCCGCATCGAGCGCTGCCTCTCGACTCCCGAGTCTCACCGCCCGACCTCACGAGCGCCGCGCGAATATGACGACGATCCCCGTCGCACACGGAAGAGAACAGCCATGACGAAGCCTGCGACCCCGACCGATCCCGAGGCTGCCCTGGCCGCCGGAGAGGAACCGATCCTCGGCGACACACACTGGAAGAACCAGTTCAGCAAGGCAGAGCTGCGCGAGATCCTCAGCCTCGACGACCGGCGAAGCGTCGCGACCCTGCTCGTCAACTGGGGCATCATATTCGGCGCTTTCACCCTGGTGGGCTGGAGCGCCAATCCGATCACGATCCTGCTCGCACTCTTCTTGATCGGAGGTCGCCAGCTCGGCTGCGCGATCGTCATGCACGAAGCCGCCCATCGCAGCTTCCTCTCGAATCGCGCGTGGAACGATCGGATCGGCAACTGGTTCGGCGCCTACCCCACCTGGTCCGACGTCCTCCCCTATCGAAACTATCATCTGGTCCACCACGCGAAGACGGGCACCGAAGCGGACCCCGACCTCTCATTGACCCTCCCCTTCCCGATCACGAAGAAGAGCTTCCGACGGAAGCTATGGCGCGACCTCAGTGGTCAGACCGGCTGGACCCAGCTCGTCGCGACCTTCAGGCGCGATGTCGGGCTCGGCCATCGGCGCTCACAACGAAACCAGGGGCTCAAGCCCGGCGAGAAACCGGATGTGGGATGGCACAAGCTCGCTCCGGTCGTGATCTCGAACGGCATCATTCTCGGCATTCTCGGGCTCTTCGGCCGCCCGGAGCTCTACCTGCTCTGGCCCATCGCCCTGCTCACGACCTTTCGCCTGGCGCTTCGCATCCGCTCGATCGCAGAGCACGGGATGACCGGGCCGGCAAGCGACCCTCTGCGCAACACGCGTACCACGATCGTCTCCTGGTGGGAGCGACTCTTCTTCGCGCCAAATTTCGTGAACTATCATCTCGAGCATCACTTGCTAATGACGGTGCCCCACTACAACTTGCCCAGGATGCACACCCTTCTGCGCGAGCGGGGCGTACTCGGCAAAGCACTGATCACGGACGGCGGCTACCGAGAGGTTCTCGACCGTGCAACGACACCCGAAGCGGGTTCGGTCTAACAGACAGATTTTTGGCCTCGGCCCTCGATCTTGAGGGCCGCGTCCGCCGCGGCCCGACGGAAGATCGGATCTGACGCGTGCCGATCCTCGCGCCAACAGGCTTCCGCCATCTTGATCGAGTGCTCCTGGATCGAGCAGGCTGCGTGGTAGCGGATTTCGTCCCAACCCTCGGACACACGGAGGACTTCGTCGTCGAACTCCGGCGTCGCCTCCGATTCGCCGTACATCGAATGCAGCGCCCCAACCGCCTGAAGCGCATACCCCGCACCGAGGCACGCGTCGTGATCCGACAGATGCGCGGCGAGCACACGCAGCGCGCAGGGGATCGTCAACGCGTGGACATAGGCGACGCGCGCCTGGGGTTGCGCCACGTAGAGCGCAGCTGCCGTCCGGCAGAGCTCATTCAGATACGCATCGAGCGAGGCCGCCGCCGGCAGCGGAACCGCTTCGACGATCCGACTGAAGTCGCGAAAATCTTCGAGGCGCTCGACGACGCGACCCAAAAAACCCGACCGAGCGGCGGCATCCCCGAACAGCGGCCAGTCTGCGAGCGCACCCCCGAGCCCGATCGGCTGCGCTGCGCTGCGACTGCCCGGGAGCCCGGGGAGTGTCTGATAACGAGCGGCCCAATACGCAAGCCCATACGCCAGTTCGCGACGACGTATGAGCGTGTCTTCGCGCTCGAGCGCCCGCACCGCGTGGGCGACGCGAAGCAGACCGTGCCCCGCTGCCGCGAAAAGGCCTGGCAGGAGTCGCGACGCCTCGATCTCGATCACCGCCCGCCAGTCCCCTCCCTCGAGGCGCGTCTCGTAGGTCGCCACCCAATCGCCCCGCCGCGAGAGTTCACCGAGCGAGGCATCGAGCTCCGCCAAGGTCAGGGGCTGGCCCGCTTCGAGGGCCGGCAGCCGAGGCACGTAGACGTCGACAAAGGCCGGAATCAGCGCGTGGTGGCCCAGACTCTCGAGCGCCTCGGCGGCCATCGGGCCGTGGTTGGCGAGACCGCCGGCATACTCGAGATCGGCGCGATGAAACCGCTCGAGTGCCTCTTCGTAATTGCTCACGTTCAGTTACTCACGCTCAGTTTCTCGGGTTCTCTTGCTTCTCGCTTCGGCCGACCTGGCCCGCACCTCGAAACCGATCGGGCAGCAGACTGTAGCGTCGGCCTCGACGGTTCCGGGGGGCTTCCGGAGCGGGAATCCAGTCTACGGGCCCCGACTCCAATTCGCGCGACGAACTGCTAAACTCTGAGCTGCCAATCAGTCGCCGGGGCCGACTTTCGGAGCCTCCCTGAGGCGTGGGGACGGCCCTCGCAACGCAATCCGTCCTCACACCGGAACTGAAGAACAATCCCGCCCGAAGATAGGAATTCCCGCCATGGCCGACTCCGTCAGCGCGAGCCAGGTACTCGACGCGCTCCGCCCCATCATCGACCCCGACTTCAAGAAAAGCATCGTCGATCTCGGCTTCATCAAGGATCTGAAGATCGAAGGATCCGCGGTTGCCTTTTCGATCGAATTGACGACGCCGGCCTGTCCGATCAAGGCCGAGTTCGAGCGCTCGGCGAGCGAACGGGTGCAGGCGCTCGACGGCGTTGACAATGTGGCGGTCACGATGACCGCGAACACACGCCAGGCCTCCCGTACCGGCGGCGGTGACGGCCAGCAGGTGACCCTTCCCGGCGTCAAGAACATCATCGCGGTCGCCTCGGGAAAGGGCGGCGTAGGCAAGAGCACGGTTGCGATCAATCTCGCGCTCACGCTTCGCGACCAGGGTGCAGAGGTCGGCATTCTCGATGCCGACGTCTACGGCCCTTCGCTCTCGCTTCTCACCGGCGTGAAGGGCCGCCCCGACACCACTCCGGACCGCAAGATCGTGCCACTTTTCGGACAGGGCATGAAGCTCATGTCGATGGCGTTTTTCATGACCGACGACTCCCCGGTCATCTGGCGTGGCCCGATGGTCCACGGCCTCATCAAACAATTCCTGACCGACGTCAATTGGGGCGAGCTCGATTATCTGATCGTCGACATGCCGCCCGGCACCGGTGATGCGGCACTCACGCTCACACAGATGGCGCCGCTCTCGGGCGCGGTGATCGTCACGACCTCGAACAACCTCTCGCTGATCGATGCGCGCAAAGGTCTTCAGATGTTCGAGAAAGTGGACGTGCCGATTCTCGGGATCATCGAGAACATGTCCTACTTCACGCCCTCGGATGCACCCGACAAGAAATACTACATCTTTGGAAAGGGCGGCGGCGAGCGCGTTGCGAAGGAATTGGGCGTCGACTTCCTCGGCGAGGTTCCGATCGATCCACGCATCGCCGAGGACGGCGACGCTGGCAAGCCGATCGTCGTGAGCCAACCGGACTCCCCCTCGAGTCAGGAACTCCGGCGGATCACCGGGGAAATCGTGCGCAAAGTTGCGATGCTGGCCGTCAAGAGTCCGCCCGTGGCCGATGCGAATATTACCTGGGTGAGCGATTAGCGACGCAAAGCTCGTCGGCGACGCAGGCCGAGATGGCGCCCTCTCAAAGCTGACTCTCGATGGGAAGCCAGCGATAGAAGAAATCAGCAATGCGTTGCGTAAAGCGCCGCGCGGGCTGTCGTTTGAGGGTCTCGTCGCCCGCCCGCCATCGCATCTTCCCCATCTCGTCGAGTTCGACCCGCCAGGCATTCGAAGGGGCCAGCAACCCCTCGACATGCGTCGCAAGCTCGCCGCAAAAAGCTTCGGAGACGATCAGAATTCCGTTCTCCGTGTTGATCTCGATCGCCCGCGGATCGAGGTTCAGTGAGCCCACGAAGCACTCCGCACGATCGGAGACCAGGACCTTGGTGTGCAGTGAAATGAAACCCGCCTCGACCGGAGCCACGTCGGTGATGTCGCGGATTGCGGACGAAGGGTCGTGCCGGAATTCGTAGAGCGAGGCCCCGGTCGCGAGCAAGGCACGTCGATATTTTCGATAGTGGCTATGGGCGATGGTGTGATTGTTGGAGCCCAGAGATCCGGTCAGAAGTTTGACGTCGACCCCCCGCTCCGCGAGCGCTTGAAGATTCTCGAGGAATTTTTCACTGGGAATCAGATAGGGACTCACGACGAGGAGCGATTCAGTCGTCTCTCTCCTCGCGAAATCGATCATGTCGATCAGGCGAATCCGCTGGCCCTCGACCTCCACCGGCGTGTCCTGGAGGAAGTAGCCCGTGCCTTCCTCGAATCGCTCTCTCAGGTCGTCCAGATCGAGCGCATCTTCCGGATCGCCTTCGAAATAAGAAGCGAGGCGCGTGGCATTCTCCTCCAATGACCGCTCGATGTTTTCTCGCAGCCGATCCAGACCCTCGCGAGTCGCCCTGCGAGACATCGACTCGGCGGGATAGGCGATCTCTGCATTCCAGAATTCATCGAAGGGCTCGGTCAAGTCGGCGACGACGGGACCGACGATCAGCACGTCGAAATCACGAAAATTGTATTTGTCGCTCAGACCAAAATAGGCGTTCCCGATATTTCGCCCTCCCAGGATGGCCATCTGGCCGTCGACGATCATCACCTTGTTGTGCATCCGGCGGTTCAGCTCCTCGAAGTTGAGCATCATTTCGCCGAGGCTCCCGAGCTTGCTTTCGCGAATCCTGTTCGGGTTGTAGATCTTGAGATGGAGATTGGGCTGGAAGCCAGTCGAAGCGAGTGCTCGATTCGTCGCCTGCAGAAAAATATTGTCGACCAATAGACGGACACGGACCCCACGATCGCTCGCCTCGAGGAGTTTCGAGAAGAGCAACTGACCAGCCGCATCGTTCGACCAGATGAAATATTGCATGTCGATCGACGTGGTCGCGCGTTCGACCAACATCAGCCGGAAGAGCAGCGCATCCCGGTTGGCGACAAGCGGCAGGAAGGCAGACGCGTTCTCACCCCGGGCTGCGATGATCTCGTCGTGAAAATCGCTGAGCATGCCCGATTCGGCCGGTGGCAGACTCGACATCACGAGAAGCGGTGGGCGCTTCGGAAGGGTCGTGCAGCCCGCCAGCAGACCAAGCGACAGCGTCAGAATGATGAGGCGGCTCGAGAGCCCAGGGGTCGTCGACATCGAGGCGGATGCTATCGGATGGCCCCCACCAACACCTACCCCGAGATCGGAATCGCGTGCGACTCGGCGCGTTTCGACAACTCCCGCTGAATCTCGGCAACACGCTCCTTATCCAGACGGTATCGACCGATCGCCCAGGCCGCGACGACCGCGACGGCGAACACGCCGATGCCGTAGGCCCATCCGAGATCGGCAACGACTCGCTCGGAAACCTCCCCTGGCTGTGCAGTGGCGCGAAGGCCGATCACGTCCAATAGGATTCCTGCCAGCTGATGGCCAAGTCCGAACGAACACTTCACCAGCACGCTGACAGAGCCAAAGAAAATGCCCTCCTGGCGGAGACCCGTCGCAAGTGCGCTCTCGTCAGCGATATCAGCCGCCATTGAGACCTGAGCGAGTTGCGCGCCCGTCCCGCCTAACGCCGAAAGGAGAGAAAACAGGGCCACTGCCGGTACGATCAGCGCCTTTGATTCGTTCTCAGGAAAATAGTCGAACGCTCGGAGCAGAGGTGGCATCAACACACACAGTCCGAGCATCCAGAGCCCGGCTTGAAAGACTCGACGCTTCTCGATTCGATTGGAGAGCCAGGCCCAGAACGGAAATCCTCCGAGTAGACCGACGAGGGTTACGACCATCACGGTCCCGGTCTCTTCGCTCGAAAAATCCCAGAAGAACGTGTTCATGTGAAGTACGAGGGTCTGGCGTACGCCGAGCGCACCCGCCGCGATCACGCCTCCGATCGCAAACCAACGAAAGGATTGCTGACCAAACGCGGCGCGCGATTCGCCGAAGACGCGCGCGGGCCGAAAGGGCTCGGGGTGGCCCGTGACACGAAGTGTCTTTGCGGCCCAAGGATTCCGGCTGCCGAGGCCATCTGCACCAGGGCGATCGTGAGCGCGAGGCAGAATGCGAAGAGGCTGTAGGGCTCCGGATTCATGTGTCCGACCGGATATTCCTCAGTCGACCGGAAGAATCCGAAGAACGCCACCGCAGCCGCACCGATCCAACCGATCGCGCCGAAGCTCATGCGCGTTGCCACGATCCATGTGCGGCCGACATAGTCCTGACTCAGTTCGGCGCCAAGGCTCATGTAGGGCACACTGAACAGTGTCAGAAAGGTTCGCGCCAGGATCGAGAAACCCGTCAGCCAGACGAACAGCCCCGCCTCACCGAAGTTTTCGGGCGGAACGAAAAGGAGGTAGAAGCAGACGGCCAGAGGCAGGGGCCCGGCGAACATGAAAGGATGACGACGGCCCAAACGGCCCCGGGTCGAATCGGAGAGAGATCCAACCAGCGGATCGCTCAGCGCATCGAAAACGAGCGCGACGAACACAGCGAGGCCCGCGAGTGATCCCGAGATTCCCAGGACCTGGGTGTAGTAGAAGAAGATCAGGGTCTCGAAGGAGAAATGCACGATCGCGTCGCCCAGCTGCCCCAGGCCATAGGCGAGTTTGACGGGACGAGAGAACTCGATCGCAATATTTTCGTTGCTCACGCAGGGGCTCCTCGAGATCGAAGGGAGAACTGAATATACACTATTTATATTATTAACAAATTATGTAAAACTCTGCCCACGATGAAGCAACTCGAACATCCCGCCGCTGCCCCGGAGACGGGCCGGGCCTCCAATCTCAGATCGGCCCGAATCCTTGATGCGGCCAGCCGCTGCTTTTCGCAAAAGGGCTTCCAGAACACGACGATCATCGACGTCGCCGACGCCGCCGGCGTCTCACGCCCTCTCGTCTACAAATATTTCGGAGGAAAGGACGGCCTGATCGACTCGCTCCTCCAGTCGACCTTCTCGGATTGGAAGAGCCTGAACGACCACGACATCTCGACCGACGGTTTTGCGGCCGACGGTGCCGCGGCGGACACCCGAGGCCCGGCCCGAAATGGCGGCACCGCCGCCCACGCCCTCGAAGAAAAGTTTGAAAGCGCGATCGACTTCGTTCGGCTCCGACCCATCTTCAGGTCGATCCTCCAACAGGACCCCCAGATCATTCTGCGGGGATATCTCGAGGGCCTGCGCGGCTGTCGTGCGGTCTCTGCCGAGAGCACACGCGCGATCCTGCATGCGGGTGTGGCGAGCGGTGAGTTTCGCGGCGACCTCGACCTGGAAGCCACCACTGCGAGCCTGGAGATGATCCTCTTCGGGCTACTCGAACGCGCGCTGGGTATCAGACCAGAGCTTTCCCTCGAACCCTCGCTTACGCGGAGTACGATCGACCTGCTGCTGGCGGGTCTTCTCTCCGAGGAGAGCCGATCATGAATCGTTGCGAGGACAAGACCGCTCTCATAACGGGTGCCAGCCGGGGAATCGGAGCTGCCATCGCCGAGCGCCTGGCAGCCGCAGGCGCGCGCGTTGCGGTTGCGGCGCGGACTCTTCGCCCGGAGGACTCGACCGTCGACGGTTCACTCCTCGAAGTCGTCGAGACGATCCGAAGGCGCGGAGGAACCGCGGAAGCTTTCACGATCGATCTTGCGAACCCCGAATCGAGCCGTGAAGAACTCGTGGAGGCCGTCGTGCGGCGACTCGGTTCGGTGGACATCCTCGTCAACAATGCCGCTGCCAACTTCTATCACCCCCTCGAAGAGATGTCGGCCAAGCGATTTGGAATCGCAGTCGAGGTGAACCTGCATGCACCGCTCGAGCTTGCGAAAGCCGTCATCCCCGGGATGCGTGAGGCTAACGCCGGCTGGATTCTCAATATTTCGTCGGCCACAGCAGAGCGACCCCATCGACATCCGTCGACCGGCACCTCGGGACCCCTGCTCTACGTCGCAACCAAGGCCGCTCTCGAACGGGCCACCGCCGCACTCGCCGAGGAGCTCTACCCGATCGGGATCGCCGTGAACGCGCTCGCGCCCCAGGCGGGCGTGAGAACCGCGGCGGCCGAGCAGTATTACCAGCTCCCCGAGGAGAGCGTCGAGCCCGTCGAGACCATGGCCGCAGCGGCATTCGCTCTGTGCAGCGGAGATCCCCGCGAGATGACCGGGCAGATCACGCGAAGCCTCGAATTTCTCGTCGCTACGAAGACCCCGGTCCACCACCTCGACGGCCAATCGCTCGTCGACGGCTGGCAACCTGCCGACATCCCAAGCGCCCGACTCGTACGCAAAGATTCGTCAGCAGACGAATCGAGACTCCGCACAGATAACTAACGAAATAGGAATTCTGCAGCGCAATTCGGATCGACGCTGGAGAGGGAGGAATCAGCAACCGTGACATCGACAACCCCGTACTCGACCTTCAAGGTCGCACCCGTCACCGCCGCCCTCGGCGTAGAGATCGATGAGATCGACCTCAACAAGCCTCTCTCCGAGACGACCCGGGGCGAGCTGCGAAGCGCGCTGGGCGAATACCTCGTGCTCTTCTTCCGCGATCAATATATCGACGATGACGCCCAGCTCGCACTCGCCCGCTGTTTCGGAGAGCCCGAGGTGCATCCGATTCGCGGCGCACTCGGCGATCCGGCCGTGCTCCATGACATCGTCGACAGCGTCGACAGCGAACCCGATCGTGCCGGCTGGCATACGGACGTGACCTATATGGCGCGCCCGCCGTCCGCTGCCATTCTTCGATGCGAGCAGACACCCGAGGCGGGCGGAGACACCCTCTGGGCGAATATGCAGCTGGCCTACGACAAGCTTTCCGAGGGCATGAAGCATTATCTCGCCGAACTGAGAGGCTTCCATGCAACCGACGGAGGATTCGTAGATTACATCCAGCGCCATCTATCCTCGGACGCAGCGGAAAAAGTGATGAAGGCAGTCGGAACCGGCTCGAGCCACCCCATCGTTCGAACCCATCCCGACACGGGACGCAAGTCACTCTTCGTCGATCAGTCCTACCTCAGCCGGATCGAAGGGCTCAGCAAGGACGAGAGCCACTTCATGCTCGAGTTTCTAGCCAGTCGTGTGGACGATATCAGTCTCCAATGTCGCTTCCGATGGACCGAGGGCGCGGTCGCGGTTTGGGACGAACGAGCCACCCAGCATTCGGGGTCGGCGGATCACCGCGGCCAGGCGCGTTCGCTGCGTCGCTGTACGATCGCCGGCGAACCGCCCGCATAGCACACTCTTGGCTGCTGACGGGCTTCGTAGAATCGCGCCAGAAAGGGACGGCGCCGTTCCGAGACTCACCGCCGACGCACCGGGCGCGCGGTCAAGTCGGCATCCCGATCACCACGCGGGCGCCGCGAGGACCGAAAAGATCCGGCCCCGACAGCCTCCCGCCCCGTGGAGGGCTAGAAGATGATGTCTTCTACGATGTCTTCCCAGAAGGGCAGATGCTTCAGAAAGTCCTCGGTCCACTCGTTCAGGAGCACACCGTTGGCGTCCTGAGTGTAGAAAAGAGGTCCCTGGAGAGCGGTATGAGAGTCGTCGCCGGCGACGATGAACCGCTTGTAGCGGTCCGGATGAGCGTCGTTCAACAAACCGTGCTCGGTCACGATGAGATCTCGGAAGCCAAACGGGTCGGGGTCGAAGAGCAGGCCGAGGAAGAAACGATTCGTTAGATCCAGATCCGTCTCGTAGAACGCCTCACGAATGGTCGAGTCGTTTTCGAGCCTCCAATGGATCAGCGCCGTCGACTGGCCCAGGGCGTCACAGTCCGTGCAACTCGCGGGATAGAATTTCCCGAAGTCCCAGTCCGCAGCTCTCGCGGCGATCGGACCCGTGTCGTTCAGATTGGTCGTCACCGGTCCCGCATCATTGAAGACGGTGAGGTCCGCGTAGTTCCCGAACAGGAAGCGCACGAGGAAGGGGGCGAAGAACGATGCACCGACGCCGCCGGCACTCGAACCCGATACGGTGATGCGGTGGGCTCGGGGGAACGTGGCCTTCGCCAGATCCATGGCGGCGGACTGGTTTCGCAAGCCACGGTGGAAGCGAACGGGTCCGAAGGGGAAATCCGCGTCGACGACGTCATTGTCGCCGGAGAAGACCGAACCGTCGCAATAGGGCATATACACGATCGAGTAATCGGCGAACGGATTATCCCGAGAATCGAAATCCCAGATACCCACTCTCTCGGTCGGGGGTTCTTGATCCTCGGATAGAATGTTGCAGAAGTAGAAATTCTGCCAACAAGCACCGCCGCCCTGCTCGAAGATCAGCAACTTGCTCGGGTTGCCCGCGCGGGTAAAGGCCGAGAAGGGCGTTCCCGCGATACAGATCGGACCCTCGCCCCCGTCGGGGTCGAAGGTGTGTTTGGTCCAGCCATCCCCAACGTCCTCAGAGGAGATCGGTTCGAATTGCCCCAGATATTTATTCACCCCGGCCTCACGCAGCTCGGCCGAAGCGAAAAAATTCAGTCCCGGGCACCGGTTGCCTAATAGAACGACAGAGAAAAGGGTGAGCAGAATGAGTCGAGTCGCGTTCCGAGATCCCATGGATCCTCCTTCGGGAGATGGCACTCCGATCAGACGATAGACAGGCTCCCAGTGTCTCACGGCGGTCGCGCGGGTGTCAAAGCTTAATTGCACCCCAAAATGGAACTACCGGTTGCACCCCGTGGAAGCCCATCCGACAGTCGAAGGGATTTCAACCTGCGAGCGACCGAGACGCGGTCAGCGTAGCCCTACGCTCTCCTGAGTCGCCGGATACATAATGCCGGCGTCACGGTCACATCCACCAACCATGCGATCGCCAGCGTCGCCGCTCCGAGCACGCCAAACTCCGCCTGGTTGCGAAGCGCGCTTCCGCCCACGACGAGCAGGCCGAGACAGACAGCCAACGTCGTACACGTGATGGCGCGCCCAACACGGACGAGCGCCTGGCTGAGTGCCGCCTGTGCATCCCCGGTCTCACGCAGCGCTCGTCGGTATTCGACCAGCAGATGCAGCGTGTCATCGACTGCGATCCCCAACACGATCGATCCCATCAACGCAGTCGAGTTGTTGAGAGTCGTCCCCGTCGCTCCGAGCAACCCGAAATAGAGCAACACCGGAAGCATATTCGGAACGAGCGCGTAGAGCCCCAGGCGCAGAGAGCGAAAATAGACGACGAGCAGCAGACCGATCATCCCTCCCGCCCAGACCAGACTCAATGCCTGACCACTCGCAATCCGATCGGCTGCACGCGTGAGCAGGATTGCGTTGCCCGTCGTGTATCCCTCGATCCCGTCCGGAAGCTGCTCGAGGCGTGCGTCGATTCGCCGAGCCAACAAATCGAACTCGCGCGTTTCCGTGGCGGTCGATCGAACCAGAATCGTGATCACCTGATGCGCCCGATCGAGCAGGGTATCGAGTTCCTCGTTTGCCCCGAATAGCAGGAGCTGAGCCACCAGGTTTTCGCTGTCCGGAATCCTGCGCGTGGGAACGTCCTCCGGGCCGAGCGCTTCGTTCAGCACCTCGAGGTATTGAACGACCGAAGTCGTACCCCCGATTTCCGGCTGCTCGAGGAGCCATGCCTGAAGGGCCGCGACCTCGCGGAGCCATTCCGGGCGTTCGAACGCACCCTTCTCGTCCGCCCGGAGCATGACGTAGAACTGGTTTGCGCCTCCGAAGAGCCGATCGATCCTCTCGTAAGCCATTCGAATCGACGCTTCCGGGCGGAAATTCTCGATCACGGGCAGATTCACTTCGATGCGCGTAGCCGCGCCCAACGCCAAGACAGCGAGGACGCCCGCCACGGCGAGGATCGGCGTGGCATGTTTCGCATCGAATGCCGCGAGCCTCTCGAAGCGCAGGTCCAGCCAGGACTTCGACGGCTCGGAAACGGCGCCGGAATCGCTCCGCCCAAACGAAAGCAGGAGTGGAGCGAGGGTCAGCGCCGCGAGCAGCGTCGCCGCCGTGCTCACGGCCGCGAAGATTCCGAACCCCCGGATGACCTCGAGCCCATTGCTCATCAGCGACAGAAACCCCGCGGCGGTCGTGAGCGCCGTGAATGCAACCGGAAATGCGACGTGAGCCAACGCTTGACGCGCGGGCCCGACACGCGAGCCCATGCTCTGCGGGGCGAAGCTCGCAACGACATGTGTCGAGTAGGCGAATCCAAGGGCAAGCACGAGCGGCGGGATCAGCGTGGTCACGATATTGAGATCGTGACCGACCCAGCCCATGACTCCGACCGTCCAGAGCATTCCGAGCACGACGGACGCAATCGGAATCAGACCCAGCCGCAGGCTTCTGAAGAAGCCACACGAAAGCGCGCACATCAGCATGAAGACGAGCGGCACCATGATCGTGAGTTCCGAGGTCAGGAGACGGCCCACTTCAGCCTTCACATGGGGCGTCCCCGCCATCACGACCAACATCTCCGGCGCCGCCGCGCGCGCCGTATCGAGCACGCCAAGATCGATTCCGCTCGCCAGGAAGACGTCCTCTGGCATCCGCTCGAACGTAACCAGTATCGCAGTCGCCTCGCCGTCTCTTGAAACCAGGCTGCCCGCGCGCAGGGGATCGTCCACGAGCGCTCGGCGCAATTCGTCGGCCGCCGCCTGGGTCGCCACGCCTGATTCGAGATACCCCCCGATCTCGAGGTCTCCGTCGACCGCACGCATCCGGATGGCGGTCGCCAGGCCTTCGACGTGATGCACCCCCTCGGCGCGCGCAATCGCCTCCGTCGCCCGCACGACCGTGGCGAGCCCGGCGGGCGTGAAAAGCGACGCGGATTGGAGGGCGATCACGACAACGTCGTCACTCCCGAAACGCTCGAGCAGCTCTTCGTAGAAGACGCGCGCCGGGTCGTCCCGAGGGAGCATCTCATTCAGGGACGGATCGATCCGGATTCGTGGGACGCCTCGGATCGGATCGAAGATCCCGGCCAGGGCGATCAGCGTGAGAACGACCAACGCGACGGCAACGCCGGCCCGATGCGCGAGAATCCCCTCGGCGAAACGTTCGGATCGATTCAAGCCACGCCTCCGCTCAGCACTCTTGACGTTCTCGTGACGGGGTTCATGAATATCGCGGGATCGCCCGCATCATCCATGCGGCCTAGCGGGCGATCGTCGCGAGCGATTCCGCCTGAAGCGCGCTCTTCGTGAACTGGGCTGCGGGCAGGTCTTCGCTCGAATCGAATTGCTCGATGCGAATGATCGTATGCGTCTCACGGCGAAGGTCTTCCATCACGAAGACATGCGGCAGATACGAAGTACCGACCCTGCGGATCTCCTCATGGGGCGCATGCAGTCGTTTCCGGAGCTTGTCGTCTGCTCCGAAAAGGTCGATCTGGACGGGCAGGCAGGAATCCTGATCGACATAGGTGAGCACGCGCGCGTACTCCGACCCGTCCGCGCGATCGGGCAGCGATTCGAGAAGCCAGGCCGCTCGCCCCTCGACTTCGGAAACCCCGATGAGCTTGACATCCTCCCTCTCGAGGGGATCGCGCAATCGATCGAGATCCTCGTAACTGAAATCGGTCCCGAGGACCGGCCCACGCAGGCGCTTCGAACGCACTCGTTTGACCTTCGGCAGTTCCGGCAGCCGCAGATAGAACTCGGGCTGGCCTGATTTGCGATCGACGATCAAGAGCGCCGTCCCCGCCGTCTTGGCCGGCTCGGAAATCCGCAATACGATTTGCGCCCCCTGCTCGATGTCCTTGCGCCAGCGGATCTCAGCCCGGGACCGCGTCGCGACGCCAGTCCGATCCACTGCTTCGACGCTGAAGTCGATCACCCCGGCCGCGTTCGGAAGATTCCGGGTCGCGCAGGCCTCGATCTCGCTCAACGTGGCATTCGCGCCCAGCACGACCGGCTCCGCGGCGAACGCTCCGAACGGCGCGATCGAGAGAGCCATCAGCGTGGTTGGGGCCATCAGCATGGATAGAGCCATCAGCGGGGTTGGAGCCATCAGCCTGGGTCGAGTCATCTTCATTGCTCTGGCCTTCCACCTCGAATAATCGATCCGAATCGGTTGACGCATCGGTCTCGACACCGCCGCTCGGGTCGAGAGAGCCGTCAGCCTAGATAGAGCCGTCAGCCTATCAAGAGCCGTCAGCATTCATAGAGCCGCCAGCCTATGAAGCGCCGGTCGGACGCGATTCGACACGCGCGTATCGGGTACTCACCTCGGTGTAGGGAACCGCCGGGAGAGTCCGTCTCACCACCCGGCGCAGAGGCTCCCGCACTCGCCCGCGGCCGTCGACCTCACACCCGAAAAAGGACCCGACTCCGCCCGCGCCAGAGTCGAATCGAAAAGCCGGCGTGGGCGAAGCACGGGAAATCAGCGAGCCGATCGGAAATTTGACTCCGTGTCCGGGCATGGCTCGATGGGACCGCGACTCAGCGGGGCCGATTTCCGTGCAGCAGATCGGGATACAGGATCGGGATGGCGCCCACGGGTCCGTCGAGTGTTTTTTCGACGTATGCATCGTACTCGAAAGTCTCGATCTCGAAGTTCGCGGGCGTCTCGAAGAAACCGTCGTCGAGTTTGAGGTTGAAGGTCCAATCCGAGTAGTCGAGATTGATGGTCTCCGCCGCACTGCGATTGAAGGTCTCGATTCGAAGGGGCACCCGGGGATCCCCGGTCGTGACCCACAGCTTGCGTCGCGCCTGCGAATCGCTGACGCGCCAGATCTCGCCGTCCATCACGCCGATCTTCACATCCTCGATCTTTTCCCCGCCATCGCGAATCATCTCGTCGAATTCGAATGCGAAGGGTCGGATGCGCGTTGCATCGTCGCCCATCGCGGTCTTCGATCGGCGGATCGCGAGGCCGCGCCCCGTCAGCCCGTCGACGACCACATAGCGGTCGCCCCGCACGATCGTCGTGATCGGATGCCCCGCGATCAGGGTGCGCGCTCTCATGTTGGGTCCCTTCGACCAGTAGTCGATCACCCGGATGCCCATCCGGCCACGCACATAGGCCGTCGCATGCCAGGTCTCGGGTGGTTTCGTTTTCGCGGCCTCGACCTTTTCGACCTCTTCCGCTTCGACTCGGATCGACGAAGCGAGCGCAAGCCCGATCACGGCAAGACCCGTACTCACGACCCCCCTAACGATCCGTCGCCACCGCTCTTTCATCGCTGTCATTGCGCTGCTCCCCCAGCCACGGCCGCCCTTTCCAGCCCGCTCAGCAAGCCGGGGATCGGTTCTTCCTTCATCTGCGTGGGAATCGGCAACCCGAGCAGGTCCAGGACGGTCGGCGCGATCGCCAACCCCGAAACCCATCCCAGCTGCGTTCCTGCAATGACACCCCGCCCCCGCGCCACCAGCAACCCGGCCATCGCCGGTTCCCGGGCAGCGTAGCCGTGAAATCCGTCCAGAAAGGTCGTCCGACTGATTATGGCGACACCGATCGGTGCACGCACGACGACGTCCCCGAATCGCGGATCGTCGACGTGCCAATCGACCGGGGCCTCCTCCCGTAGCCAGGCCTCGAGGCCCAGGCCCCGTGCCTTCGCGACCGCCCGAGCGAGCGTCGCGGGTGTCTTCTTGCCCTTGTCGAAGACGACGCTCGCGAAACCGCCGATCCCGAGCACGCTGCTCCGCAGCCCGGCGCTGCGGAGTTCCTTCGCGAGATTGATGCGTCGCGGTGCCTCGACCATGCCGTGGTCGGAGACAAAAATGAGCGTTGTGGTTTCGAAGAGTTCGTGCGCCTGCATCTCACGGACCAGCCGTGCGATCTCGCGATCCTGAGACGCGAGCGACCGGGTCACGGCGACGGAATCGGGTCCCGATAGATGCGAGGCATGGTCAGCACCGTGAAACCAGGCCATGATCAAACGCGGTCGCTGCGCGGGGTCGGCGCGCGTCAGCCAGTCGAGGATCCGATTGACCTTGGTCTTCTCGGGGGTTCGGGACGAGAATTTTCGAGTCTCGCTCGGCCCCGGGCCACCCTGCCATGGCCCTTCTGAACCCACCCAATAGTAGGCGGCGGTCTTCACACCCCCTCGCTCCGCGATCGACCAGATCGGTTCGGACTCGATCCAGGTATGCGGTGCATCGCGATTGAAGCGGCCGCGCGCAGGATCGATGAATGCGTTGTTCACGAGGCGATGGATCTCGGGCCGCACGCCCGTCGCGAGGCTCACGTGGTTCGGAAAGGTATTGGTGGGATTGACCGGAATCAGACCCTCGGCGCGAGCGCCCCGCTTTGCGAGTGCGACCAGGCTCGGAAGTCGCTCCTTCGTCACGTCGGCCGGCCGCGTTCCATCCAGCGAGATCAAGACGACCGTTCCCTGTTTCGAAGCGGACACCTCCGACGCGGTCGAGCCCGCCGGCTGCGAAGCCTCCGCCTCCGTGGCGAAGGCCTTCGACGCAAGCGTTCCTGCGCAGCCCGTCGCGGCGAGCACAAAGCAGATACACATCGCCCGAAGCACGGCGCTCGTCCCGCGCCGGGCTGTGGTTTCGTCGATCTCAGACCGGGGCGTCATCGGTGATTCCTCGTCTTGCCAAATTCGGCAGCGTTGGTGGGATGCGTTCTCGGGGGCGGGAACTTACCATCCGTCCGCATGTTGAGCGCACTTTCGATCGCGGGTTCCGACCCCACCGGCGGAGCCGGCCTCCAGGCCGACCTCCAGGTCTTCCAAGCCTTCGGCATTCACGGCTGCGCCGTCCCGACCGCGCTTACGATCCAGGATGGTCTTCGGATCCGCCAGGTGCTGCCGGTCTTCCCGACCGCACTGCTCGCAATGCTGCGTACGACCCTCGATGCACTCCGGCCGGCTGCCATCAAGATCGGCATGCTGGGCACCGACGATGCCGTCCGGAACGTTCTCCTCGCCCTGGCTCCCCTGCCCGACACCCCGGTCGTGATCGATCCGGTCCTGGCCGCAAGCGATGGCAGCCCACTGCTCGAACGCCGAGCCTACCCGGCCCTGCGCGACCTCGCGTTTGGACGCTGTCTGCTCACACCCAATTGGCCCGAGGCGGAGATCCTGATCGGGGACTCCCTGCCCCGCCGGCGGGATGGCGAGGCCGCCGCGCAGCAGCTGGTCGAGGATCTCGAGCTCGAGGGCCTGCTGCTCACCGGCGGCCATCTCGAGGGCGACGCCGACGATCTGTTGGTGCTCCGCCAGGGAGATCGGAAGACCGGCAAGCTCGTCGTGGAGTGGCTGCCGGGTAAACGAATCGCGGGGAACCCCGTGCACGGAACGGGATGTGCACTCTCGGCCGCGATTACCGCAGGCCTCGCCCAGGGTCGTCCGCTTCGTGAGTCCATCGTCGACGCGCGCCGATTCGTCCGCACCGCCATCCAAAACGCCCAGACCCTCCACAACGGGGCACGGATCTTGTCGTTCTCGTGAGCGCCCCCGTCGATTCCAGAACCGACAGGATATCGGACGACGCAGAGGCGCCGCGTGCGACCTATGCCGAGGGCCTTTCCGAGGCGATGGCGGACGAGGGTTTCTGGAACGCCCGCGCGCGTCTGGCTTCGAACGCGCGACTGGCCTGCTTCGCTGCGATCCTGGCTTCGGGTTGGTTCGCCTTCGGGACGCACACGATCGATCGCGTCTGGATCGCGCTGCCGCTGTTGGCGTTCATTGCACTCGTCGTCGCCCACGATCGCGTGTTGCGACGCGAAGCGCGCGCGACGCGCATGCGGCGATTCTTCGAGGACGGTCTCGCTCGCCTCGAGGATCGCTGGGCCGGGCGCGGCGACGCGGGCGATCGATACAACGACCCGCAGCACCCCTATGCACAGGATCTCGACGTCTTCGGAACCGGGTCTCTCTTCGAACTCCTCGCCACCACGCGCACCACGACAGGCAGCGATCGGCTCGCGGCCTGGCTTTGCGAAGCCGCCGCCCCCCAGACGATTCGCGAGCGGCAAGCCGCCGTCCGGGAACTCTGTCCGCGGCTCGCGATGCGACTCGAGATGGCGATCGCCGGCGACGAAGCGGGCTCCGCTTCCCAACAGGAGGCGCTCGAAGCCTGGGCTTCGGCGCCGGCCGCCGCCCTCTCGCGTGCGATCTTCTTTCTGGCGCTCGCCGCCTCAGCACTTTCGCTGGCGGGTCTCGCCGCCTGGATCTTCACGGGCACCGGCGCCGGCCCCTTCGTGGCTGCCCTGCTGATCCAGGGCGCCTTTGCCCTGTCGATCCGATCGAAAGTGCGACCGGTTCTCGCCGCGGCCGAGACCCCCGTCGGCTCGCTTGCTCGATCGGCCTCCCTGCTCGCCTGTGTCGAGAATCAGGAATTCAAGTCCCCGCTCCTCGTTCAGTTGAGCCTCGAACTCGAGACCACCGGCCGAACCCCCTCCGGCGAGCTCGAAGCGCTGCGCCGATTGGTGGATCGTCGAGATGCGCGAAACAATCAGTTCTTTGCGCCGATCGCTGCGATCTTGATGTGGGGCACACATGCCGCACTCGCCCTCGAAGCCTGGCGCGCGCGATGCGGGCCGCGGCTCGCGGTCTGGATCGAATCGGCCGGCGAGATCGAAGCGCTGTGTGCGCTCGCAAGTCACGCCTACGAGCACCCGGAAGATCCCTTCCCGGAGATCGTCGAAGCGGGTCCCGTCTTCGAGGGCGAGGCGCTAGGCCACCCACTCCTTCCGAGCGATCGCGTCGTTCGCAACGACCTATCCCTGCACCATCGACCCCGCGCGCTCGTCATGAGCGGCTCCAACATGTCGGGCAAGAGCACGATGCTGCGAACGGTCGGCTGCAACACGATCCTTGCGCTCGCAGGAGCGCCCATTCGCGCTCGCCGCTTGCGCATCTCGCCGCTGCGCATCGCAGCCTCGATTCGGATCGTCGACTCTCTCCAGGAGGGGCAATCCCATTTCATGGCCGAGATCATGCGATTGCGACAGGTGGTCGAGATCTCCCACGGCTCACCCCCGGCGCTCTTCCTGCTCGATGAAATTCTCCACGGCACGAACTCCCATGACCGTCGCATCGGCGCCGAAGCCGTGATTCAGGGTCTCGTCGAACACGGCGCGATCGGAATCGTCACGACCCACGACCTCGCACTGACCCAGATCGTCGGGCCGAGCGGGGGTCGGCTGGCCAATGTCCATTTCGAAGATCATCTCGAGGACGACAGCATGAAATTCGACTATGCACTCCGCGAAGGCGTGGTCGAGAAGAGCAACGCGCTCGCCCTGATGCGCTCCGTCGGCCTCGACGTCTAGGCCCGCGTGACGGGCACCCTGGCCCATCTGGTCTCTGCGATTCTCCCGTGCTTCGAAATCCGCCGGATCAATCACCGGCAAGCCCAATCAAGAGGTCATCATGTTCATCGGCGTGCGCATCCCATTGATCCTCCTCGGCCTCGCTACGACCGCGTGTCTTGGAGCGCGCGTCGAAAGCCTGGCGAGCATGCCCGATCCTCGAGAGGAGAATGCCTGGTTCGCGGCGGGCCGGGCCACGGTTGCCAACGCAACACCCCTGATTGCGGCACAGCCACCAGCCCGGAATGTCATCCTCTTCGTGGGCGATGGGATGGGAATCTCGACGGTCACGGCGGCGCGCATTCTAGAAGGTCAGACGCGGGGCGAAACGGGCGAGGAAAACCTCCTCTCCTTCGAGGAACTGCCCTTCGTCGCCTTTTCGAAGACCTACAACATCGATGCCCAGGTCTCGGACTCCGCGTCGACCATGACGGCGATGGTCTCGGGCGTGAAGACGGTGACGGGCGTGCTCGGCGTGGATGAAACGGTTCGTCGCGGGGATCATACGAGCGTGGGCGCTTCAGCCGTGCTCACGATCCTCGAGGAAGCCGAGGATCGAGGGCTGGCCACCGGAGTCGTGTCCACCGCGACCGTCACCCATGCCACGCCGGCCGGATGTTATGCACATGTCCCCTTCCGATTCTGGGAGAACGATTCGCAAATGTCTTCCGCGGCCCGCGACGAAGCCTTTCCCGATATCGCACGACAGCTCGTCGAATTCGCGCACGGCGACGGAATCGAAGTCGCTCTGGGCGGTGGACGGAGCCATTTCAAACCGAAGGGCGTTGCCGACCCGGAGGATGCGCTCCAGGGGGGCGGCCGTCTCGACGGCCGGGATCTGACACGAGAATGGGTCGAGGCGCGGGATGGATCCGTCTACGTCTGGAACCTCGAACAATTCCGGAACGTCGACGTGTCGACGACCCGATATCTACTGGGCCTGTTCGAGCCCAAAGACATGAATTGGGAGGCCGACCGGGCAAGCGACGAGTCGGGTGAACCTTCACTCGCAGAGATGACCGGTCTCGCAATCGACCTCCTCTCGAAGGACGAAGACGGTTTCTTCCTGATGGTCGAAGGCGGACGAATCGACCACGGACACCACGCGGGCAACGCCTACCGCGCGCTGACCGACACGATCGCCCTGTCCGATGCGGTCCGCGTCGCGCTCGACAAGACGGACGCGAGCGAGACACTGATCGTCGTGACCGCGGACCACAGCCACACGCTCACGATTTCCGGGTACCCCAAGCGCGGCAACCCGATCCTCGGCAAGGTTGTCGGGCTCAACTGGTTCGGAGACGGTGAAGAGCAGATCGCACTCGACGCGCTCAAGGCGCCGTATACAACGCTCTCCTACGCGAACGGACCGGGCTATACAGGCGCCTCGGAAGGCCAGCCCGAAGACGCGCACTCCTGGGGTCATCGACCCTGTAGCCGCCATCCCCCGTTCGAGTGCAGCATCCAGGGAATCGCCCACGGACGGCCCGATCTCAGTGATGACGATACCGAGAGCCCATCGTTCTTGCAGGAAGCCACGGTACCCATGGGTCAGGAAACACACGCTGGCGAGGACGTTCCGATCTACGCCGGAGGGGCTCGCGCGGCCCTGTTCCATGGCGTTCGTGAGCAGAGCTACATCTATCACGCGATGGTCGAGGCTTTCGGCTGGACACGGGCGGGCGTGCCACTCGGGCCTTAGCCCTCGCCTCCGGACCGAGACGGATACGCAACCCGATCCCTCACTCGATACTCCAGATCTCGCCCAGCGTGACACCATCGCGGGTCACGAGATCGTGGAATGTGCCCGTTTGAGCACCTCCCGACCCGTGGCCGGCCGCCGAAGCCAGGATCCGCTCGATCATCACGAGTCTCTCCGGAGGCGGATAGGGGAACTCGTGGTCGCTGGGAAAACCCGGCTCCCGACCTGCCAGTTTGGCGATCCGTCGCACCACATTCGGCTCGACTCGGCTGCAGAAGCGCCAGACACAACCCTCAGCCGCCCGCCCTAACACGAATCGGGGCATAACCCCTTCATGCTTAAACCCGACGATTCGCCCGATCGCGTCGTACTCGAAACGCATCTCGAGCGTTTCGAGGATCACCTCGAGGCCGATCGCGGCATGGGTCATTCGGGACACTGCGAGAGTCTATCTGAATACGCCAACTTTATGCACGAAGCCTTCCCAATGGCGTTATGATGAGGCGCGCCCAACACCGAACGGAGAGGAAGATGATCGAGCATCCCAACTCGCTGCTCCTTCACCAATGCCTACAAGCAGCGAACGCAGGAGACCGCCAGACGCTTCAAGCGCTCTGGGCCGAAGACATCGTATGGCGTGTGAAGGGTGCGGGCCCATGGCGCGGAGAGATCAAGGGCGCCGAGGAAATATTCGAACACCTGGCCGACCTGGGTGAAGTCGGATCGGTCGGTTTTCATACGGAGATCGAAGATGTGATGGTGAGCAATCGCCGCGCCGCCGTCCTCTGCCAGTCGACCGCCGAGTTCGGCGACCGTTCCCTCGACGCAAAATTCCTGCTGATCGCCACGATCATCGACCGCCGCATCCAGGAAGTCGTGACCGTCCCGATCGACCCGGAGCGAGTCGAGGAATTCTGGGCAGCCTAGCCCGCACGGCAGATTCCTAGCGATCGCCGGCCACTGCGAGTTTCGCGAGCAGCTTTTCCCAGATCCCACCGAAGGCGCCGTTGCTCATGACGAGCACGACGTCGCCGTCTTCTCGACCCTCGACGACCCAATCGACGATCTCGTCGATTTCGGCGAAGGCCGCGGCGTCGCGGCCGAGTTCGCGCAACGCGGCCGCCACCGCCTCGGCCGACAGGCATTCGGTCACTTCACCCGTGATGCTGTAGATCGGATCGTCTCCGACCTCGGCGATCGCCGTGCGGTCCGCACGCTTGAGCGCTCGTATGTAATCATCCTGAAAAATCGCACGCCGGCTCGTATTGGTTCGCGGCTCGAGCAAGGCGACCACACGGCTTCCCGGATGTCGCTGAGCGATCGCTTCGATCGTGCCTGCGACCGCCGTCGGGTGATGTGCAAAGTCGTCGATCACGGTCACGCCCGCGGCGGTCCCGCGAATCTCCTGGCGACGTTTCACGCCTTGATGGTCACGAAGCGCTGTGATCAACTCCTCGACCGGGACCGACAGCGCGGCGAGCGCCGCGATCACACCGACGATATTCTCGACATTATGTGCGCCGAAGAGCGGGCTCAACACATCCCACTCGCGGCCACTGGCGCGATCCTCCAGGACGAATCGCAGACCCGTCCCGCCGGCCACCAGGTCTCGCGCCCACCAGGTCACCGCCTCCGGTACGTCCGACTGACCCTCGCGCTCGACGCCGTAGCCCAGCACCTCGCAGCTCGCATCATTCAACACATCGCGCACACCGTCGTGGCAGACCGCCGCGACGATCCGCCCGTCCGCTGGCATCGAATGCACCACCTCGCGGAACGCCTGCTTCACGTGGTCGAGGTCCCGGTAGATATCGGCGTGATCGAACTCGACGGAGGTCAGAATCAGCGTATCCGGGTGGTAGTGCAGGAATTTCGGAGTCTTGTCGAAAAAGGCCGTATCGTACTCGTCGCCCTCGACGACGAAATGATCGCCCTCGCCCTCGCGAAAAGAGCCACCGAAATCGAGCGAGATCCCGCCGACGAGAAGCGAGGGATCACGACCGGTCGCGAGCAAGAGATGCGCGGCCAGGTTGGTCGCCGTGGTCTTGCCGTGGGTTCCGCTGACCGTGATGCAATGGCGCCCGGAGATCGAGAGCTCATAGAGCGCGTCCGAGAAGGATCGGTACGGGATGCCCGAATCGATCGCCGCAACGGCTTCGGCATTGTCCGCGCGAACCGCATTCCCGATCACGACGAGATCGGGCCCTCGACCGCTCGCCCCGCTCGGCTCGAGGTTCGCTGGATCGAAGCCTTCGACGACGTCGATGCCCCAATCGGCCAGCGCCGTGCTCATCGGCGGATAGAGTTTCTTGTCCGAACCCGTGACCTCGATTCCGCGCGCCGCAACGAGGCCCGCGAGCGAACCCATCCCGGTTCCGCCGATCGCGATGAAATGAACCCGGCGGAGTGCGTCGGCTCGGAACGGACGCTGTTGATCGCCGGAACTGACGCCGCTGCGTTTCGAGGTCTGGCTCATCCAGCAGTCATCCGGCCATGAAGGCCTCGACGATCGCGTCGTGGACCTTGGGCCGGAGGCTGAATCGGCTGCGCTTGGCGACCTGATGGATTCGATTCGTCAACATGACCACGATCAGCTCGCGTTCGAGGTCGATCCAGAGCGAGGTGCCCGTGAAGCCCAGGTGTCCGACGGACTTCTCCGAGAAATGTCGACCGGAAGAGGAAGCGCCCGCGGTCGGCGTATCCCAACCAAGTGCCCAGTCCGAAGACACGGGCAGGTTCTGCCTTTCGCAGAATTCCCGGACTCGATCGCCGGGTAACGAATCATTCCGACCGTGATAGGCGTCGACGAAGAGCTGGGCAAAGCGCATGACATCGTCGGCGGTCGAGAACAGTCCGGCATGGCCCGCCACACCGCCCATTGCGGACGCATTCGGGTCGTGGACCTCGCCCCAGATGATGCGCTCGCGCCAGGGACAGTTTTCGGTAGCCGCCACTCGACGACGAATGGCGTCGGGCACCGCCTGGGAACCGTCGACCGGGATCGGGAAGAAGCGCGTGTCGACCAACCCCAGCCGCGTGAAGATCCGGGACTCGCAGAACGCGTCGAAGGGCTGCCTCGAAACGGCCTCGACGATTGCCCCGAGCACCATGAAGTCGAGATCGCCGTAGACCGCCGCCGCACCCGGATCGTGAACGAGGCCCCCGCGCAGGACGCGATCGAGAATCCATTCACGACCTTCCGGCGTGCCCAGCATGCGCTCGCCCGTCTTGCGTTCCTTCTGGATCAGCAGCTGGTGGAATTCGCGCCAGGGCTTGAGTCCCGCACAATGGCTGAGGAGGTGCCGAATCGTCACCTCTTCCTTGCCTCGATCGGCGAAGCTCGGCAGCGTCTTGGCGACCGGATCGTCGAGGGCAATCGAGCCCTCGTCGACGAGCAACATGATCGCCGTCGTGGTCGCGATCGGCTTGGTCAGCGAGGCGAGATCGAAGATCGTGTCCCGACGCATCGGGAGACGTTCGGGTCGGGCCGCCGCAAGGCCACGAACCCAGGCATACTCGAGTACCTCGCCTTCGCGGGGCATCCGCGCGAGCACGACGGCGCCCGGGATTTCCTGCTTCTCGATGGCCTTGTCGAGGGCCGTCTCGACCTTGCCGAGCTTGCGCTCGATCAAACTACGTTTCATTCCGCGCTAAACCCCCTCTTCACCCCGAAGAATCGCCCACCTTACCGCGTCGTCACCGCCGATTCCAATATCTCGAGCTCCCCTCGCGCTCCGTCGAGCGCTGCGCGTCCCGCGAAAGGCCAGGGCAGATTCTCCGCGCCATGGCCGAAGGGCAACCCGACGACGACCGGGATGCCGAGCGAACCGAAGACATCGTCGAAGAGCCGCTCGAGCGTCCAATCCGGGTAGCGCTCGTCCTCGCAATCGATGAATCCGCCCAGGGCGATGCCCGAGGCACGATCGAATTTCCCCGCGGCACGCAGCTGCTGCAGCATGCGATCGATTCGGTAGGGCGGCTCGGTCACGTCTTCGAGCATCACGATCCCGTCCCGCGTATCGATCTCCCAGGGCGTGCCCAGGCTGGCCACGCAGACCGTGAGCGATCCCCCGACGAGTCGTCCCTCGCCCCACCCGGGCACGAGCGTCTTGCCTGCGTAACGCGGATGCGGCCCGCTGCCCTGCAGCGCACGAACCAGCGCGGAGCCCGTTTCGCCGTCGAGCGTGCCCTTCGTCTCGAGCATCGGGCCATGGATTCCCAGCAGCCCTGCGCGTTTGCGCTGCCAGAGAAGCAGCGTCGTGATATCGCTGTATCCGACCAGCGGCTTGGCCGCGTCGCGAAACGCCTGGGCATCGAGGGCGGCGACGATCCGCTGGCAGCCATAGCCGCCGCGCGCGCAGACGATCGCGTCGACATCGGGATCGCGGATGAACCCCATCAACTCGGTCGCGCGTCGTTCATCGGAGCCGGCGAGATAGCCGTCGCGCTCGAGGATACCGTCACCCACCACGACTTCGAATCCGAGCCGCTCGAGGGCCACTCGGCCCGATTCGAGTGCTTCGGGATCGACCGGGCCGGCGGGCGCGGCCAGCGCGATTCGGGAACCCGGCCGAATCGCACGCGGCCTGCGAAGACTCGGCATCTAGAAGCCGCCCGGATCGGTGTCGGGGCCAAATCCGCCACCGCCACCGCCACCGAAGGGCACGCCGCCGCCGCCGCCGCCGTACAGATCGTCGGGCGGGGGGGGCGCAAAATCACCGCCCGAAGCACCCTCGTAGGGGTTGTCGGAAAGCGGCCAATCCCGAAACTGCGCGAAGCGGCCCTCGAACTCGAGCTTGATGGTTCCGGTCGGACCGTTTCGTTGCTTGGCGATGTTCAGCTCCGCCAGGTTCTCGAATTCGGTTTCCTTGTTGTAGACGATGTCGCGATAGATGAATGCGATCACATCGGCATCCTGTTCGATCGCCCCGGACTCCCGCAGATCGGAGAGCATCGGCCGTTTGTCCTCCTTGCGCGTCTCGGGTCCGCGATTCAGCTGCGACAGCGCCATCACCGGAATATCGAGTTCCTTCGCGAGCCCCTTCAGGCCCCGGCTGATCTCGGAGATTTCCTGCTCACGGCTCTGGGTATTCCGATCGCCCCGGGCGAGCTGTAGGTAGTCGACGACCACGAAGTCGAGTCCATGCAGCGAATGCATGCGTCGACACTTGGCGCGTATCTCGAGCACGGAAACGGCACCCGTATCGTCGATCCAGAGGCCGGCCTCGGCCAACCTCCCCGCCGCCGCCATCAGTCGCGAATGCGCTTCGGTCGAGATCAGACCGCTCCGGAAAAGACCGAAGTCGACTTGGGCCTCCGAGGAAAGCATTCGCATAACAAGAGAACGAGTCGTCATTTCGAGAGAGAAGACCGCGACTTTCTTGCCGTAGTCGACCGCCGCGTTCCGCGCGATGTTCAGCGCGAGGGCCGTCTTGCCCATCGAAGGACGAGCGGCGAGGATGAAGAGCTCACCGCCCTGCATACCGCCCGTCATCTCATCGAGCTTCGCGAAGCCACTCGACAGGCCCGTCAGCTCGCCGCTGCGGTTCATCAACATGTCGATGTGGTTGACCGCGTCGTGCATCTCGACTGCGATGCTCGAAAGGCTCGTGCTGGCTTTCTCGGTCGAGAGACCGAAGATGCGGCTCTCGGCCTCGTCGAGGAGGGTGTCCGCCGACTCGCCGTGTTCGTAGCCGAGGGCGACGATCTCGCTGGCGGTCGCGATCAAGCTCCGCTTGATCGCCCTGTCCCTCACGATCTTCGCGTAGTAGATGATATTCGCGGGTGTCGCTTCGTAGTCAGCGATCTCGGCGAGGGCGATCGGCCCGCCGATGCTTTCGAGCAGGCCCTCGCCTTTCAGGTAGGCGGCCAGAGTCGTCAGGTCGACGGGCTGGTTCTCGTCGCGCAGCCGCACCATCGAGCGATAGAGCACCTGATGGGAAGGGTGGTAGAAGTCCTCTTCGCGGACCTCCGTCACGATCGCGTGGATGGCATTATTGTCGAGTAGGATCGCCGAGAGAACGGCCTTTTCCGCCTCGATGTCATGGGGCGGAACGCGTCCAACGACGTCGTCCTGCCCGTGCGCTCGCTCGCTCACGCAAACCCCCTCTCCGAGTGATCCGATGACCCGCAGGCTCGGACGAGTGCGGGGATCCCGAGCATACCACCCCGTGGTGGCAGTCGGCCGGGCATGCCCCGAGATTCGCTCGAGCCGTGAAGTCGGACCGGCCAAACAGAGACACCCACCCCTCGATCGTCCGGATGGGACCGTCGGGAAGCGGGCGTCTTGAACGCGATCGAGCGAAGCTCCCGTGCGGCCCACCGATTCGATGGGGCGGATGCGTCGCTGGGCGGATCGGGCGTCTACGACGCCGCGGTGACCGTGATCTTGAATTCTGCGATCACGTCACTTCGCAACCGAATCGCCACCGTATGCTCGCCGAGGGTCTTGATCGGCTCGGAAAGCTGGATCCTGCGCCGGTCGACATCGAGGCCCTTTTCGGCCAACAGGTCGGCCAGGTTCTGGGCCGTCACCGAACCGAAGAGTTTGCCCTCGTCACCGGACTGTGCGGCAATCTCGAGCACGGTTGCGTCGAGCTTCGCCTTGACGGCGTTGAGATCCGTCAGCTCCTTGGCGAGCCTCTCGTTGATCACACGCTTCTTGTGTTCGACCTCGTTGACCCGCTCGGCGGTGGCGAGAAGCGCCTTGCCCTGCGGAATCAGGAAGTTTCGTGCAAAACCCGATTTGACGGTCACGACTTCGCCGGCATCTCCGAGCGCGTGCACATCCTCACTCAGGATGACTTGAATTTGTCCCATGACTCGTACTCCTAGAAGTGGGAGGGGGCGTAGGGCAGCATCGCAAGCTGCCGAGCCCGCTTGATCTCGAGGGCGAGCGGGCGCTGGTGCTTCGCACAGGTCCCGGAGATGCGCCGCGGCGTCATCTTTCCCGTCTCGGTGATGAAGAGCCTCAGCGTCTTCACGTCCTTGTAGGAGATTGTGACGTTCTTGTCGGCACAGAAGCGACACACCTTGCGGCGTTGGAACATGCCCTTCTTCTTGGCTGTTTTTCGTGCCTTCTTGCGAGCCGCCGCCCGCAGCCGGCCCTTCACCGTGAGCGGTGCGCGCGGCGGACGATCGCCGCGATCGGGGCGGTCGCCGCGATCGGGGCGGTCCCCACGGTCGCGATCCTCACGCGGAGGCCGCGGTCCGCGGTCGCCGGCGGGACCACTCGGGCCACCAGCCGGGCCGCTCGGGCCGCTCGTCGGACGATCCCCCCCTGCACGGGGGCCACTCGGAGGCGCTGAGCCCCCCGCGGCGGGGCCACTCGGCGGCTTCGGGCTCGATTCGGTCGTCTTGTTGGTCTCGTCGCTCACGACTTCTCCTCCGCGGCATCCGCAGCAGGCGTTTCTTCTTCCACCGAGGCTGCCGGGGCTTTCTCGACGGCGGGGGCCTCTTCCCCAGCCGGCGCAGCCGCAACAGCCTTCTCCGAGCCCTCCGAAGCGGCCGCAGTTTCTGCGGCGGCGTCTGCAGCCGGGGCAGCGGCCGCTTCTGCCGCATCGGCCTTTGCCGCTGCAGCCTGCCGTTCAGCTTCCTCCTGCTCACGGCGCGAAGCGGCTTCTTCGGCTTCGCGATGTGCGCGCTCGGCCGCGCGCTTGGTCTGCTCGACCTCCGCCTCGGCAGCGACGGCCATGCGTGCCTCGACGTCCGCCACCTCGTCGTCCGCCAGGATCGTCAGGAAGCGAAGCACCGACTCTTCGAGACGCAGAACGCGCTCGATGTCCGGCACGACCTTGCCGTCGTTCAGGAACTGAAGGGTGTAGTAGTGGCCCTTGTGAAATTTTCGGATCTCGTAGGCAAGCTTTCGCTTGCCGTGATCCTCACACATCAGGCGGGTGGCCTCGCCCGCCGCCAGGACTCCATCCAGCTTGGCCAGAATGGCCTGGCCGCCCTCGTCCGAAATTTCGGGCTGGACGATGAACGTCGTTTCGTATTCCCGCAAGATATTCCTCCCGGTCGGATGCATCGTGGCATCCGGGTGCCCCGCTCACCCCGCTCCACACTGTGCCGATCGATCGATCGGGTGAGAAGCGGGTCGAGCCGCAAAGGGGTGAGCGGCCCGATTCGGGAGCACCAAGGTCATGAGTGATTGAACGAGCCCGGCCGGATCCGATCCGACCCGGGCCCTGTTTTAGGAGCGCTGATGGGTACCACAGAAACCAACCGGCGGGCAAGTGCCTGTTTTCAAGGCCGTTTCACCGCCCCCGCGGTCTCGAGGGGCCGAACCCGCCGGGCCAGCGGTCAAGCAGACGATCGCGCCCTCGAAGATCGCTCCTCCGAGCGGGCGAGTCGTCGAGCAAGGCTTCGTGGAGGCGCAGGTCGTCGGTCAGCTCCGGGTGGAACGTGCAGGCAAAGCGCCGGCCCTGGCGAACCAGGACCGGTTCCCCCTCGACGCGAACGAGGACTTCCACA
>SMVB01451146.1_pt1 | contig 85441 bp, 73 predicted proteins | sample 2456461 | NCBI WGS metagenome assembly SMVB01 (sample SAMN11095934, study PRJNA526329) | marine sediment metagenome | biome: Marine sediment; feature: Surficial sediment; material: Deep marine sediment; isolation source: Hadal surficial sediment | place: Pacific Ocean | collected 2014-05 | depth...
AAGCACGAGTGCGTCCGCACCTGCTGCTAGAGGCGGAGCGTCGAGAACCACCACATCGAAGTCGGCACGAAGCTCGTCAAGCAGCGTATCCATGATAGCAGAATCGAGCAACTCGAGGTTGAAGTGCGAACCGGCGCCCTTCGCGACCATGGTCAGGCCATCGACTTTCGTCGTCTGGCGAATGTCTTCCGAAGTCGCCTTACCGGTCAAGAAGTCGGCGAGGCCGGGTGATCGGTTAACATCGAACATTTCCTCTGCATGTCCGCGGCGGACGTCCGCGTCAACCAGTACCGTGCGGTAACCTGCCGCGGCATAGGAAATCGCCAGATTCGCCGACACCATCGACTTGCCGTCACGTGGGGCCGGGCTCGTCACGAGCACGAGTCCGCGTGACGTACCGTTGGCGTGACTGATCTGGACGCGGATTGACCGGAATGACTCGACTGCCACGTGAGCGTCGATCCCACTGGCCGCATCGAGGCGCGGTACGATGCCCAGCAACCGCAGGCCGAGTCCCTTTTCAACCTGGTCCGGATATCGAATGCGCTTGTCCATCTTGTCGAGCAGCAGCGCTCCGACGAGACCCAATCCCAGGCCGGCCAGAGTCGCCATCATCAGGATCCGGGGAATCGTGTCTTCGGTGGGGCCGAGCGGTGGTGATGCCCGGTCCAGAACCTGGAGACCCGGTGAGCTCGTAGCTTCCGTGAGTTCTGCCGCTTTCAGGCTGCGTTGCAGGCTGGCATGCAGTCCGCGCGCGGCCTGCAGGTCACGCTCGAGTCGTGCCTCGTTCATCGTCCGGGCCGGGATTGAGCGCAATTCGGCCGTTTGCGCGTCAAGTTCAGCGTTCAGCGTTATCAGTCGCTGCGAGAGCTGGCTGGTCAGGTCTGCCACGAGATCAGGAATCGTGGCCGTCTTCAGCTGATTGAGTTCTTCGGCTACGAGACGCACAGGCTCCGCCTGATCGGTGTACGTAAGCAGCAGGGCCCGGCGATCGGCTTCCTTCTTGTTCAGCAACTCGAGCGTGGCCCGAAGGACCGGATAGTCGCCGGCCGATCCCAGACTCATGAGCGTCAATACGTCTACGGGTCCGCCCGCGCGCGACTCTCGCAGGATGACCTCCAGCTGCTCGAGTTCGTTCTCGATTTCTCGGTGTCTCAACCGCTGCTGGAAAAACGCGCCGAACACCGGATCGGCCGATCCCAGACCCATACCGCCTCGGGCTGTCGTTAAAGCCTGCTGCTCAGATGGCTGCGTGATAGCCCCGACGCGGAAGTTCTGGTAGGTGAACTCTGCTTCACGCAGCCGCTGCTCGGCCACGCCAGTCTGCTCCTGGAGTATTGCGACGGTCTCGCGAAGCTGAGCGTTCTTCAAGTCCGTCGCCGTCGTGATGAACTGTGTCTGCAGCGCATTGAGGATTGGCGCCGCCTCGGCAGGATCTGCCCACGTGAAGCTGGCGGCAATAATTCCCGCGTCGTCGAGGAACCGCACTTTCAGTGCGCTTCGAATCCGGGCCCGCGCCTGGCGCATGGACAGAACAGAGAATCGTGCCTCTGCGCTTGCAGCGAACGCCTCTGGGTCCGGGTTCCAGACGAGGCCGAACGAGCCACCGATCGGACTTCCAAGTCGACCCTGTTCGACGGCGTTCGTGTCGGCGACAGCCAGTTCGTAGGTCCCGTTCGGACGGATCGTGAGTGTATAGTCGCCGCCCAGCACCGGACCGCCCAGCTCAAAACCCTCGAACACGGTTGAGTCCACGCCATCGAGTCGCCCGGGAAGCAGGAAGAGCTGTCTTTCCTGTACGACCGGACCGATGACCGCGTTGCTCCGGAACACGCTGGCCCAACCCGCGCCGGCCAGCGGGTCGTCGCCACGAAGTGCGCCGCTCTTGCTTTCCTCTTCGAGCCAGATGGTTGCTTCGATCTCGTACATCGGCTGAACGAACCTGGCAGCAACCAGACCTGCCGCCAGTCCAAGAACCGTACATCCGGCGATCAGCCACTTCCAGCGCCACAGCGAATCGAACAGGCGCCGGACATCCAGGCCTTCTCCGCCATCGAAACTCTCGAGAGCGTGGCTGTCCTGCATCTGTATTTCGTAACCGCGCCTTGCCTGGACCGCCGGCAAGTGCTCCGGAGTTTCTGATTGGTGATTCACGCGCGCATATTCCTGTTCAGCCTTGATCGCCGCGTCGGTCGCGGGCCTCGGACGAGCCGCCAAAATGCAAGAGCGGTGCCGTACCTGAAGTCGATGGCCCGGGCTCGCTCATCTGCTGGAAAAGCCCCATGTGAGCCGCCTTGCGGGATTTCGCCAGTTCGGTGGCCCTGAGAACATAGTACGTCGATCCTACGAAAAAGAGCCCCACGTGTCGGATTCACGCGACACCCGGGTGCGTCACGATGGTTGGTTGCTGTGCTATAGCCCGCCTTGCGCGCCCGCGTACGGCGCGGAAGTACGGCCAATCCATGGTTGTTCAGCAGGGGAGCATACAGGATTCCTACGCGTGGCCCGTTGCTTGTATTTCCTTGATCATAAGCCCCACCCGACGGGGCCACACAAGCGACTCGCAACAGGCAGTCCAACCACCATGTGTGGAATCATCGCATACGTCGGCAGAGACGAAGCAGCGCCGATTCTCCTCAAGGGCCTCCAGCGCCTTGAATACCGGGGTTACGATTCGGCGGGGATGGCCGTACAGAATGGCACGCGTCTGGAGATCCGTCGAGTCTGCGGCCGCATCGATGCACTCAATGAGCGCATTCTGAAATTCCCCATCTCCGGCACGTCCGGCATCGCCCACACGCGTTGGGCCACCCACGGGAAACCCAGCGTCTCGAACGCCCACCCGCACGTGGATACGGCTGGGGAGCTCGCCGTCGTACATAACGGAATCATTGAGAATGCAGACTTGCTCCGAGAACAATTGCGGCGTCGAGGCCATACGATCCGCTCTGAAACGGACTCCGAGGTACTGGCGCACCTGATCGCCGAACAGAAGACGAAGGAGCCGCGCCTGCAGTTTGCGGTCTCCCGGGCTCTCCGACTCGTGGAGGGGACGTTCGGCATTGCCGTGATATCAGCCGGGGAGCCGGATAAGATCGTCTGCGCCCGCAGAGGTTCTCCCCTGATGATCGGTCTCGGCAAGGACGCGACCTATGCCGCCTCTGACGCGTCAGCCATCATTCAACACACCCGCCGCGTGGTTTACCTGGAAGACGGTGAGATGGCTGTGTTCGATGCGTCGGGCTGCGTCATCATGCGGATCGATCTGATGTCGAAGGTAGACATGCGGATCGAAGAGATCGACTGGGACGTCCAAGAAGCGGAACGTGGCGGTTACGCTCATTTCATGCTCAAAGAAATCTATCAGCAGCCAGAGAGCATCGCGAGCACGCTGCGCGGACGACTGGTTGGCGGCGAGGATCCAGTGCGGTTGGGTGGATTTCACGACATCGCCGAGTCGTTGCGATCGGCACGCCGGGTTATCTTCACTGCCTGCGGCACGTCCTGGCATGCCGGGCAGATCGGTGCCTACATGCTCGAAGAGCTGGCGCGGATTCCGACGAGCGTCGAGTATGCCAGCGAATGGCGCTACCGGGACCCCGTGCTCGAGCCGGATACCATTGTCATCGGGATTTCCCAGTCGGGCGAGACTGCCGACACGCTTGCCGCAATCGACCTGGCGAAACGTCGCGGCTGTCCCACATTCGGCATCATCAACACCGTAGGCAGCTCGATCGCCCGTCTCACGGACGCCGGCATATACCTCCATGCAGGCCCGGAGATAGGCGTCGCGTCCACGAAATCCTTTACTTCGCAGGTCGTGGCCCTGACGCTGTTTGCCCTCTGCATGGGCAGACATCGGGGGCTGGCGCCCGAACGCGTCAAGCAATACACGGACGCTCTCACGGCTTTGCCCGGCCAGGTGCAGGAGATTCTCGACCGGGCCGATGAAATTCGCGCATTGGCGGCGCGTCTGCTGGAGCATGACAATTTCCTCTACCTGGGCAGGGGATACAGCTTTCCGGTTGCGCTTGAAGGCGCGCTGAAGCTCAAGGAGATCAGCTATGTGCACGCCGAGGGATTCTCGGCAGCAGAGATGAAACACGGACCGATCGCGCTGATTGACGAGAACATGCCCGTCGTGGTCGTTGCTCCGCGAGATGCGAGCTATCCGAAGGTTCTGTCGAACATGCAGGAAGTGAAGGCCAGGGGTGGCCGTCTGATTACGATATCCAGTGAGCCAAACGGTCTCTCCGAGCTGTCCGACGAGCTGTTTACCGTTCCGCACACGCTGGATGCCTTGCTTCCGGTGTTGACCAGTGTGCCGTTGCAGCTCCTCGCGTATCATATCGGAGTGATGCGCGGCTGCGATGTGGACAAGCCCCGCAACCTCGCCAAGAGCGTCACCGTCGAATAGAACTGGGTGCTCGCAACGCGGCTCGCCCCAGTTCCTCAACAGGCTTCTAACGAATGCAGAAACTCCTTCACGTAGTCGGCGCCCGGCCGAACTTCATGAAGATCGCGCCGGTGATGAAGGCGTTCGATCGGACGGGAGAGGTGCATCAGACGCTCGTCCATACTGGTCAGCATTACGACGACGAGCTGTCGACGTACTTCTTCGAAGATCTCGGGCTTCCGCGACCTGATATTGACCTGGGTGTCGGCTCTGCGAGCCACGCCGTCCAGACAGCACGCGTGATGATCGCGCTGGAGCAGGTGCTTACACGCGCCCAGCCCGACTGGGTATTTACGGTGGGAGACGTGAATTCTACCGTGGCTGCCGCACTGGTGGCTGCCAAGCTCGGTATTCGGGTGGCCCACGTGGAGGCAGGTCTCCGAAGCGGCGATTGGACGATGCCGGAGGAGATCAACCGGGTCGTAACGGATCGGCTGAGCGACGCTCTGTTTACCACCGAGCCGTCGGCTGAAGACAATCTACTGGCTGAAGGCGTGCCGCCCGACCGGATTCACTTCGTTGGCAACGTGATGATCGACACGTTGCTCGAGCACCGGGAACGGGCTATGGCGCTCGAGATGGCAGACGGCATGGGTCTCGAGGCGGGAGAGTACCTGATCGCGACGCTCCACCGGCCGGCGAACGTGGATAGTCCGGACCGACTTGGGGCTTTGCTTGGGGCCCTCGGCCAGGTCGCGCTTGGTACGGGCCATCCCATCGTGCTACCGATGCATCCGCGGACGGCAGCTCGAATCCGGGAACTCAGACTCGAGCACCTCCTGGCGCCCTTGCACGTGGTGCCTCCGCTCCGGTACCTGGAATTCCTCGGCTTGATGAGCTCTGCCGGTCTGGTGCTCACCGATTCCGGTGGCATCCAGGAGGAAACGACGGTACTCGGCATTCCGTGCATCACGATCCGACCGAACACGGAACGCCCGATTACGATTACGCACGGGACGAATCGCTTGTTTGACGAGGATCCGGACGGGCTGCTCGACGTGGTACGCAACGCGTTGCTCGAGCGCCGGGAAATCCGCATCCCACCCTTATGGGACGGCAAGGCCGCCGAGCGAATTGCCCGGATTACGATCAGCCTGGAGGACTCATCGACCAATTCCGCGAAATCGAATAGTCCAGTATCTACCGGCTGATCCAGGTAGGCGGGCGAAATCCTCAGCTAGTCTGCAAATTGCCGCCGATTCAACGAATATTGGCCAGATTGTGCCCCGATCGGAGCTGCCGCTGACGTAGTCCTGTCCTGATGTACCCCGCCTAACGTCGCATCTTTCCCACATATTTCTGCATGAATGCCGGATTCTCGCCACACGGGCCCGGGAATTGCCCGATCCTTCCATGACTACGCGCCGCCCGAGTGGCGCTACCACACGACGTGCCGACCGGCAATTGTCGGAACGACAGGAGACCATGCGACGTGAGCCAGCCCACGGAGTTGGACGAGCAGGCGGATGAGATGGCACAGGACGTCGAGCAGACGGGCGGTCCGGTCATGCTCGATGCTGCGGCGCGCGCCGGCATTCGCATATACGTCATAGACGACGAGCCAAGCATTCTCGAGAGTTGCGAGTCTGTTCTCCTGGGAGAGGGTTATTCCTGCGAGGTCGAGCGCCGGGCAGAGGATGCGCTGCGCCGGGTACGTGCGCAGGAATTCGACATCGTACTGATCGATCAGAACATGCCGAACGTGCATGGCCTCGATATCCTCGCTGAAGTCCGCCGACGGAATCCCGATGCCTTGCCGATCATAATGACGGGGCATGCCACCGCCGAGAGCAGTGTTCACGCCTTCCAGGCTGGCGCCTGGGATTACATGGCGAAGCCGTTCACTGCCACCCAGTTGCTCGTCCTTGTTGGCCGGGCTGCTCACACGCTGGTTCGGACCCGCAAGGTGACGACGCCGATGGAGAAGAAGGGTGTCCTCGTCGAGCGTGGTATTCCAATTCTCGGCATCTCGAAGTCGATGCGCGAAGCGGTAGCCAAAGCACTCAAAGTCGCGCCGACGAACGCTTCGGTATTCATCACGGGGGAGAGCGGCACCGGGAAGGAGCTGTTCGCCCAGTATATCCATCGCGAGAGCCGTCGAGCTCGTCGGGCTTTCGTGGCCGTGAACTGTGCGGCCCTGCCAGGCGAGCTGCTCGAATCAGAAATGTTCGGCCACAAGCGTGGAGCGTTCACGGGTGCCATCCGCGACAAGGCCGGTTTACTCGAAGTTGCGGACCAGGGGACATTCTTTCTCGACGAGCTGGCCGACATGCCCACAGCCCTCCAGGCCAAGTTGCTGCGCGTGCTCCAGGACGGAGTTCTGCGCAGAGTGGGCAGCGAAAAGAACGAAATGGTAGTAGACGTGCGCTTCCTCTCCGCCACCAACCGGGATCCGGAAGCGGCGCTGGAAGAAGGGCTGCTTCGCCATGACCTGTACTACCGTCTGCGGGTCGTGCCGATTCACATTCCGGCATTGCGTGACCGGCCGGAAGACATCCCGGTGCTCATCCGCCACTTCATCGAGCATTTCTTTCGGCGCCACCAGTTGCCTGGCGACGAGGCCCCACGGCTGGCCCGGGAATCTCTCGAGCGACTCGTCGGCTATGATTGGCCCGGCAATGTACGTGAACTTCAGAACGTGATCGAAAACCTGGTCGTCCTGTCCGATCCCGACGAGGAGATTCAACCAGACCGGCTCAGTATTCTGGGTGGCGACTCGGACTTTTCCCGACCCATTTCGGGCAGGTCGAGCATCGACGCTAACATGCCGTTCCACGATGCGAAACACGAAATCATCGATCGTTTCGAGCGCGAGTATCTGTCACAACTCGTGGCCCGCACTGAAGGCAACATGTCCGAAGCGGCACGGCAGGCCGGCATCGACCGGACCACGCTGTATCGCCTGATGGACAAGCACAACCTGGCGAGAGAAGCTTTTGCCTCCTGATCCCGATAGGCGGCATGTGATCCCGCTTCACGGTCCGGGCAGCGAGAGGCTGCGTGCAGGCGATGCGCATCCTTCCGACGACCCGTGGAACCCCGCGCGCATCGTAGATGAAACACCTGAGCCTCTGCGGTCACTCGTCCTGGATCTGCTGGGGGCGATGGGCGTCGATGAGGCGATGCTGGCTGAAGTCCGCCGGAGCCTGGGTCTCACCGATTCCGCCCCGGGGCAGCCGGAACAGATGGGCGCCGCCGTTTCGGTTCTTCGCGCTGCCGTTGAGCGGGCGGCCGACCAGGGTACCGCACCGGAGATCACCCGGTCCCGGCACGATTGCTTGGACGCCGCCTGTGTGGCATGGGCGGATGAAACGCTGGAGCGGCAGGCTACCGCACAGCGACGCTTCCTGCGTGACGTGTCACATGACATCCGCTCACCCCTGAATTCGATCCTGTTCCTCGCCGATGCACTGAGGAGTCGACACAGCGGAGATCTCAACTCCGTCCAGAGTCGCCAGGTGGACGTCCTTTTCATGGCGTCGGTTACGCTGGTCAAGCTGGTCAACGACCTGATCGACTTCTCCCACCTCGATGGCAACGCGGACATCCAGGTAGCCTGGGTCCCATTCTCGGTCGAATCCGTGGTGGATGATGTCCAGAGTCTCATGGGGCCGTTGCTCGCGTACCATGAGGTCAGCTTCGATGTGAACCACCGGGAGACGAATCCGCGGAAGGGTGACGGGCAGATTCTCAACCGGGTGTTGCTGAACCTCCTGTCGAACGCAGTTCAGGCGCTCGACGATGGCGGGCAGGTTCGACTGGAAGTATGGGATGGGCCGACGGGCACGTTGGAGGTGTCGGTCACGGATAACGGTGCAGGGGCAGACATCGAGCGCATCCAGCGAGCCCTGCGAGCGGCGTTGCGAGGTGAAGCGCTTACCGTAACACAGGGCTGGACGCACGGTCTGGGCTTATCGATCAGCGCGAGACTCGTCGACGCCGCCGGTGGAACGCTCGAGGCAGAGGCATGCGAATCCGGCGGAACCCGGCTGCGACTCAGCCTGCCGTTCGGCGTCCTTTGAGGTGCTGTCCTCCATCCACTCGCAGGATCTCTCCCGTCACGTAGGTCGCTCTCGCCAGGTAGACGACGGCGGCTGCTATGTCCTCCGGGGTTCCCACACGGCCCAGCACGGTCCGGCTTGATGCTGCGGCGTGCGCGGTCTCGTCATCTTCGTTCTCTGGAAGCAGGACTGCCCCAGGCGCCACACCGTTGACCCGGATGTGGGGAGCGAATGCGGCTGCGAGGCCCTTCGTCAGGCTGGCCAGCGCTGCCTTGCTTGCGACGTAAGGCACATAGTTTGGCCACGCCTCGGTCGCACCCGCATCGACGATATTGACGATTGCCCCACCTTCGGCGCCCATTATTCGGACCGCCTGCTGGGCACACAGGAAAGGCGCCCGCGCGTTCAACGCGAATACTGCATCCCAGTCCCTGTCTGTTGCCTCCAGCGGATCGACGCGCGGAAAAATCGCCGCACTGTTAACCAGCAGATCGAGACCTCCGAATGCCTCCTCCATGGCATCGAACGGCATGCGGATCTGCTCGGGATCTGACAGATCGGCCTGTACAGTCTGCACCCGGGCGCCCCTGCTGCGGACCTGCCCGGCTGTCTTATCTGCCTGGTCAGCCGAAGAGTGGTAGTGCAACATGAGATCATAGCCGGCGTCGGCCAGGGCCTCTGCGATCGCGCGGCCTACCCGCACTGCACCGCCGGTGACGAGTGCTCTCGGCCGCTGGCTCATCCCTTCGACTCGGGTCGATTCACATCCGGCTGGGCGTCGCGTGGTGCGATCGACTTCACCCGCACCGACTTGGCAGGGATTCCAACATTTACGTGATATGGCCGGACATCGCGCGTTGCCACGGCGCGCGCGCCTACCATGCCCTGAACGCCCACATGCACGCCAGCGAGCACTATTGCGCCGTAAGTGATACGCACGTCGTCATCCAGAATCGTCGGGAGGTTGTAAATTTCCTGGATGTCGTCGATCGAGTGAGTGTGGCTGAACACTGCAGCATGGTCGGAGATCGAAACATTGTTGCCGATGACAATGCCGCCGCGATCGTCGAGCAAAACGTTGCGGTGCACCACGACGTTGTCGCCGACCTCGAGGTTGTAACCGAACGTCACTTCGACAAAGTGAAATGCCTTGAAGTTCTTTCCGACCCGTTTGAATACGTACGGAGCAAGAAGTCGACGCAGCCTCACGCCAAGGTGCACATTTCCACCCAGAGCTGACCGGTCGAACATCTGCCACAGCCAGATCAGCGGTTTGCGCGGGTAATAGAGTTCCGGATCGATGTCCCGATAGTATTCGGGTTCCATCGTCGCGCCCCGCGGGTCGAGCGAGGCAATGACGGCCCGGGAAGCCGCGGGCAGGCGGGACGTATCGACACCCGGCTCCAGCGAAGGAACGTAAATTTCCGTCAGCGCATCCCGCACCAATTCATTCCGGTCCCGCTCGGGATCGGCCAGGTTGGACGCCAGGGATGCGAGCCACTCCTCGTAAGTAGCTTCAGCTTCCAACGTAATGTCGAGTGGACGCAAGGGAAGATGTGTCATCGCGAGCCTCCTTGGCTCCTGTCAGATATGCCGTGGTGCGGACTTGACCGGTCCAACCGCGACGACTAGGCTGTGTCTCGTTGAGACTGATTATCAATATCATTTATAGTAAAACTGCGGCTGTTCCGCTCGCAGAATCCGAAACTCATGATCCTCACCGTCGTGACAAGACTGTCTCCACTTCTTGCCCTTGCCTGGATGTCGGCTGTACCCGCTCCTGCCGGAATGGTGGAGTCTGGTGGCTGGTCTTGCAATGTCGAGGGGGCAACTGAGGATGCTCCCGGCGTGTCCGTCGAGCGTGTTGCCTGGCTCATGGGGACGGAAATGCGGGCCGTCGCATGTGCGGACTCGCGATGGGCCGGGTTGCTTGCCCTGGAGGCTGCGTTCACCGAAGTCCGGCACGTCGAGAGCCGACTCAGTACCTGGCTGGAAGACTCGGAATTGTCGCGGCTGAATTCAACGCCCCCGGGTCAGTGGGCTGACATCTCGAGAAGCACCCTGGATCTGCTGGAGGAAGTCAGAGACTGGGCAAAGGCAACGGACGGTGCATTCGATCCGGCCGTAGGGGCGCTGCTCGACGCATGGGACATGCGAGGTCGGGGAAAAGTGCCCGAGGCGACGGAACTCGACCGGGCGCTGGAAGTCACCGGGATCGAGCATGTCGAGCTTGATCCGAGCAACGGGCGGGCGAGGCGTCTGAGGGCTGTAAGGTTAGATGCCGGGGCATTCGGGAAGGGCGCGGGCCTGCGCGCCGCAGCGAATTCCCTCGCGGCTTCTGGTGTGCGATCGGCGGTACTCGAATTTGGTGGGCAGATCGAGATCGTGTCTTCGGCGAGGGATAACACTCGTTGGACGGTCGACGTTGCAGATCCGGTGAACCGCGACGAAACGGCGGTACGGTTACATGTCGGGCGTGCCTCTTCCATCGCCACGACCGGTGCCTCCGAGCGCTTCGTCGAAGTGGATGGACAAAAGTTGGGCCACGTGATCGATCCACGCGACGGTCACCCTGTCCCGGCCTGGGGCAGTGCGACAGTTGTCGCTGCAGACGCCGTTACGGCAGACGTCCTGTCGACCGCGCTGTTTGTGATGGGCGCTGAGGCGGCCGAAAACTGGAGCCGGGATCTCGATGTTGGGGTTCTGTTGCTCTCAGGGAGCGGAGCAGAGCGGGTCGTGTTTCAGAACGAGGCTCTTAGAATGATGGAAACCAGCGGATGGTAAACTCTTTGCGGACACGAATGACCGACATCCTGTTGGTCGTCTCGCTGTTGATCGGTGTTGCGGCGACTCCGGCCGCCACCCAGGACATGGACGCCAGGGTGCGACAGCTGGAGGAGCAGGTGGAGGACCTGCGTCAGCTTCTAGAGGCTCGTGAGAACCTGGACCTGGTCGAGATTCGGCGCCAGATCGATGCGATCACGGCGGAAATCGAAATCCTTCGTTTCGGTGCAGACGTCGTGGTAGCCGGCGAGAGCCGATTCGGATTCGGACCCGCCGCATCGAAAATCTACTCGTCGCCATACGGCGTATCTATCGGCGGCTACGGAGAGACGCTGTACGAGAACTTCGCTACCGAGCGCGAGGACGGATCCCGGGCGACGGCACGTGATCAACTCGATGCGCTTCGGGCGATCATATATGTCGGATACAAGTTCGATGACCGATTCCTGTTCAATTCGGAAATCGAATTTGAGCACGCCAGCACCGGGAACGCCGGGAGTGCCTCGGTCGAGTTCGCATACATCGACTATCTGCTTTCGGAACGGGCGGGAATCCGGGCGGGCTTGATCCTGTTGCCGCTCGGGTTTCTCAACGAGTTGCACGAACCCACGACATGGCTGGGCTCCGAACGGCCGCTGACCGAGAATCGCATCATCCCCTCGACGTGGCGGGAATCGGGCGTCGGTATATTCGCAGAATTCGACGACTTCGAGCTGCGGGGCTTCCTGGTGAATGGCCTCGACGCAGTGGGTGACGGCAGCTCAAAGGCAGGTGGATTCAGCGCGTCCGGCTTGCGCGGTGGCCGTCAAAAGGGGTCGAAGGCAGTCGCAGAGGATTTCGGCTTTGCAGCGCGGGCTGATTACACAGGAGTGCCGGGTCTCGTGTTGGGGGCTGCCGGATATCTCGGAGAGTCGGGACAGGGAGCAGACGATCCAACGAGTCCGGGCGACGAACTCGGCGTTCGAACGCTGATCGCCGAAGGGCACGCCTCTTACAGAGCGCACGGCTGGGACCTTCGGGCGCTCTTCGCGACTGCGGACATCGCCGATGTGGCGGCGCTCAATGCGGCACGCGGGCTCGTCGGCAATGAGTCAGTGGGTGAGGAGATGACGGGCTGGTACGTACAGGCGGGGTTCGATGTTCTACGCTCTTCACGGACTCCCCTTGAACTGATCCCATACGTTCGTTACGAATCGGTGAACACTCAATCGGAAGTGCCGACGGGATTCGCCGCCAACCCGGCCAACGACTTGGAGATCTGGACGATCGGCGCCGCTGTGCGTCCGATTCAACAGATCATCCTGAAGACGGACTATCAGATTCGATCCAACGAAGCGCAGACCGGTGTAAACCAATTCAATGTAGCGCTTGGTTACATATTTTGAGGGCTCAATGACGGGCCTTTTCCTCCTGCGCCGTGCCCTCGGTCTCGCGGTCGTAGTCATCGCCCTGCAACCGCCGCCCGCAGGTGGCCAGGTGGTGCTGACACAGAACGAGGCGCTCCGACTGGCATTTCCGGAGCCTGCCACGATCGAGCGACGTACGGCCTTCCTCGACCAATCGCAGATCGATCGTGTAGCGGATCTGGCAGGTAGCGAACCGGCCGGAACCCTGGTGACATATTATGTCGGCCGCTCAGAGGACGAGCCACTCGGCGTAGCCTACTTCGACGTACACCGCGTTCGGACGCTGCCTGAGGTGCTGATGATCGTGGTGACGCCAGGCGGTCGAGTTGAGCGGATCGAAATCCTGCGTTTCTCGGAGCCTCGTGAGTACATGGCGCCGGGGGGGTGGCTCGATCGATTTACCGGGCACTATCTCGACGGCGATCTGGAGAATAAGGGCGCGGTCGCCGGAATCACGGGCGCGACCCTCACCTCCCGAGCTGTGACGAATTCCGTACGACGGGTCCTCGCTCTCCATGAAGTACTCGACCCGCTGCAGGCCGGCCGCCTGTGAGCCCGTTCGAGCGCTGGAGTGTCCGGATCACTTCGCTCGTCGTAGCAGTGACCGGTTTTGCCTTGCTGTGGTTGAAGTACGGGTTTGAAAGCGCGGATCCGTTTGCGGTTATCAATCACCCGCTCCAACCCCTGGCCCTCAAGTCACATGTTCTCGTGGCGCCCCTGTTCATGTTTGCCGTCGGATTGATTGCTACACGGCACGTGTGGCGCCATGTCGTGGGTGGCGTCAAGCCCGGGCGGACGACCGGTCTCGTAACACTCGTCAGCCTGGTGCCGATGGCAGCGACCGGCTACGCCATCCAGGTCGTGGTCTCCGAGACATGGCGGACTGCGGTCGTGGTCACGCATATAGCAGCGAGCGTGCTGTTCACGCTGGGCATTGTGGCCCATCTTGTGCTGATGTGGCGTTACCTTCGCGGCCTGCGGGATGAAACTTTCTGAATGCAGGCGCGAACGGTTGATACGGCCGGGAGGGACCGATGAACGAAATTCTGCGGAAAGAGATCTGGCGGAAACTGGAAGGCCTGCCGGATGACAAGGCCTACCAGGTGCTCGACTACATCAATTTCCTGAGGAGTCGGTACTCACAGAAAGATGGCGCGGCGACGCCAATCCAGCGATTCGGGGAAGTGGTGCAGGACACGATGCGCAGGGGAAAGGTGCCGGCACGAGCACTGCGCGAGACGATGAAGGCCATGAGTACGGCCGACCGCGTTCTCGGCAACCTTCGCGAGGCAGGTCGCGAGTTTCTGGTAGAACTCGAGGGTGGTCGTCCGGAGCCGTCAGCGCCCGAGCCTTCGAAGGACCCGCCCGAGGCCAGAGAAATCGTAGTCGACTAGAAGCCCCTCAGCAGGCTTCGGCCGGTTGACGACCCCGGGCCAGCGGCCTACCGTATTGCGATGAAGACCCGGACGATGCGCGATGCCCTCACGTTTGATGACGTTCTGCTCGTACCCCGGCACTCGGTCGTCCACCCCGCCGATGTAGACGTTTCTTCTCAGTTCTCCCGCGGTATCCGCCTCACCAGTCCGCTCGTCTCAGCTGCCATGGATACGGTGACTGAAGATCGAATGGCCATTGCCATGGCCCGCGAAGGCGGCATTGGAATCATCCACAAGAACATGCCGATCGATGTGCAGGTCGCGAAGGTCGATCGAGTGAAGCGCTCGGAGAGCGGGATGATTCTGGATCCGATTACGCTGGGTCCCGAGGCGACTCTGCGTGAGGCCAAGGCTCTGATGCGTGAATTCTCGATCAGTGGGGTTCCGATCATCGATGCGGACGGACGCCTGGTCGGGATCCTCACGAATCGCGACCTCGTGTTCGAGACCAACCTCGAGCAACGAGTGGCAGATGTGATGGTGAGCGAGGGTCTCATAACGGCGCCCGTCGGCACCTCACTGGAAGGGGCCGAGGAAATTCTTCGGCACCACAAGATCGAGAAACTCCCCGTGGTGGACGAAGACGGCACGTTGCGTGGCCTGATTACTGTCAAGGACATTTTCAAGCGACGTTCACACCCGAATGCTTCCAAGGACATCCACGGGCGGCTGCTCGTGGGCGGTGCGGTTGGAGCTTCTTCGGTGGAACTCGATCGCGCGATAGAGCTCGCGTCGGCAGGTTGCGACGTCATCGTCGTCGATACGGCGCACGGCCACTCTGACGGTGTGCTCCAGGCTGTAGAGCGAGTGCGGAATGAACTGCCGGATGTTCAACTCGTGGCCGGCAATATCGCATCTACCGACGGTGCGAAGGCACTGGTCGAGCGCGGCGTCGATGCCGTAAAGGTTGGCATTGGCCCGGGATCCATCTGCACGACGCGGGTCGTGACGGGCGTGGGGGTTCCACAGATTACCGCGATCATGGATGCGATCGTCGGGGCTGGAGACATCCCGGTTATCGCCGATGGAGGAATCAAGCAGTCCGGCGACATTACCAAGGCACTGGCTGCCGGTGCCGGCTCCTGCATGCTGGGCTCGATGCTGGCCGGCACGGAAGAGAGTCCGGGTGAGGCGTTTCTGCTCGAAGGACGGCGCTTTAAAGTCATCCGGGGCATGGGGTCGCTGTCTGCGATGGAAGAGGGCTCGGCGGATCGCTACTTTCAAGATGAATTGTCTCCGCGCAAGCTGGTTCCCGAGGGAATCGAAGGACGCGTACCCTACAAGGGGCCGGTCGCGGATACGCTGTACCAATTGATTGGTGGTCTGCGCAGTGGCATGGGATATTGCGGCGCGGGAACCGTGGATGCCCTGAAAAACGATACGGAGTTTGTAAAGATCACAGCCGGTGGACTGCGCGAATCGCATCCTCACGACGTCGCGATTACGCGGGAAGCGCCGAATTACAGGCTTTGAGGACACGGAAGACGATATTGCGCACGTTTCTTGAATTCCCACGGGGTGTCGTGTGTGAATGACTCAGGGAGAGGATGCAAGGAAATCGAATGAATCGTCTATCGCTGAAGCTTGGAATGTTGCTGCCACTGGTCGCTGCGTGCGCCACGGGTCCGGCGACTGTTGCCGCGCCCGATCTGGCTCAGAGTCCGATTGCCGGCGCCGAGTTGGCAAGCATTGACTCCGCGGCGATCGCGCAGGCGGCCGGCGACGCCGAGCAAGCGATAGAAACGCTCGACGAGGCAACGCGTCGCGAGTTCTATGCGTTGTTTGGCAGCGATCCCCTTGGCCTTTCCCGGCGACCCGTCAACGCGGCTCAGTACGAGATTCCCCTCGAGATGAACGAGCAGGTAGAGCGTTGGGTCGAATACTTCACGACGGGTAAGGGCCGGGAACGATTCACGATTTATCTGCAGCGCGCTGGTCGGTATGAAGCGATGATCCGCCAGAAGGCGCTGGATGCGCAGTTGCCCGAAGATCTGCTCTACCTGGCCATGATCGAAAGCGGGATGAATCCTAACGCGTACAGCCGGGCTCATGCAGTCGGCCTGTGGCAATTCATCGCGAGTACCGGCCGTGCGTACGGCCTGGAGATCAGCTATTGGTTGGACGAGCGCCGCGACCCCTTCCGAGCCACGGATGCGGCGATTGCGCACCTGGGAGACTTGTACGAACAATTCGGCTCGTGGTACCTCGCGGCGGCTGCCTACAATGCTGGCCCCGCGCGAGTGCGCCGAGGTATCCGGCGCACGGGCTCTGATGACTTCTGGGATCTTTCCGATGCTCGCGTACTTCGGCGCGAGACTCGGAACTACGTGCCGAAACTCCTGGCAGCGGCCACAATCGCGCGAAATGCTGAAGAGTATGGCTTCGGTGATGTTGAGCCTTTTCCTCCCCTGGAGTTCGACATCGTTCACGTGCCGGACGCCACGAGTTTTGATGTGCTCGCCGATGCTGCCGAGGTGACCGAGTCGGAGATCAGAGACCTGAATCCTCATTTTCTTCGCCAGGTTACACCACCTGACCGCGAAGTGGACCTGCGGGTTCCTGTCGGCCACGCTGAGATTTTTACGACGAACTACGCCAGGGTGCCGGCCTCGGAGCGCGTGACATGGTTGGAACACCGAGTGACGCGTGGTCAGACGCTTGGCGCCATCGCAAACCGTTATGGGACCTCGGTAGCCGCGATTCGCGCTGCGAATAACAATGTGCGTCCCCGACGCTTGCAGATTGGACAGCGTCTCGTGATACCGAGGTCGCGTGGTACGCGTGTTGCCAGTGCAGGATCTACCAGGGCGCCTGAGACGCGATCTCCACCGGATGGTCCACTGACAGTCACCGTCCGCCGCGGTGATACGCTGTGGGCCCTCGCTCGCCAGTACGGCACCTCGACAGGAAACCTCATGGCGATGAACAGCCTGGGTTCATCAGTGATTCGACCGGGGGATAGAATCACGGTCCGTCGCTGACGGAACCGTGTGTGTGAGACATCTGCCGTGCCAAGACTGATCGGAATCCGGGGCGCCATCCGTAATCCGTCAGACGGGAAGCAGCGACCCCGATCCGACTCGAGGTGGCCCGGCAATTGGATAGACCGTGGCTCCTCGCGTCTCACGAATGGCGTTGCGGGGGTCCACCACGATTGACGCGTGCTCGGTGACAAACCCGTAGTCCACGGAACTGTGATCGGTGGTGATCACGACGACGTCCACGGACGCCAGGAGCTCCGCCGACAGTTCCTGCGAATCGAGCATCTGATCCTCGAGGCTGACCTGTGGCACGTATGGATCATGGTATTCGATGTTGGCTCCACGTTGCATGAGCAACTGGGCGATGTCGAACGCCGGACTCTCACGCACGTCTTCTACGTCCGGCTTGTAAGACATGCCAAGCAGGAGTACCCGGCTGCCATTCAGCGACTTTCGCACACGGTTCATCGCTTCTGTCACTCGTTCAACGACGTAGCGGGGCATTTCCGCATTGATTTCGGCCGCAAGTTCGATGAATCGCGTCCGGTAATGAAGTGTCTTCATCTTCCAGGCGAGGAAGTGCGGATCTACCGGAATGCAGTGGCCGCCCAATCCCGGGCCCGGGAAGAACTTCATAAAGCCGTACGGTTTGGTCGCGGCGGCCTCAATTACTTCCCACACGTCGATTCCGAGCCGGTCGGAGATCACAGCCATTTCGTTTACGAGTCCGATGTTCACGGCCCGGAAAGTGTTCTCTAGGATCTTGGCAAGCTCTGCGGCCTCAGGTGAAGAGACTTCCACGATGGTTTCCAGAGCTTCACCGAACAGCGCGACGGCGAGTGAGTGACATTCCGGAGAAAGCCCGCCAACGATTTTGGGCGTGTTCACGATGTGCCAGTCGGCATTGCCTGGATCCACGCGTTCGGGACTGAACGCGAGCCAGAAGTCCGAACCGGCCACCAGGCCGGTCTCTTCCAGCATCGGCAAGACGATCTCTCTGGTAGTGCCCGGATATGTCGTCGACTCCAGGATCACCAGCTGACCCGGGCGGAGGTGATCACGCACCGCCTCCGTCGCCGACAGGATGTACGACATGTCGGGGTCGTCCGTCTTGCTCAGCGGAGTCGGCACGCAGATCACGATGGCATCTGCCTCTGCTAACCGCTCGAAGTCGTCTGTTGCCTCCAGAATTCCGGGGGTCGTCAACACTTCGAGTCGTTCCGACGTGATATCCAGGATGTGGGACCGACCGTTGTTGACACCATCGACGACGGTCGGATTGACGTCCAGTCCAATCGTCCGGAAACCGGCTTCGGCGAACGCCACACTGAGCGGCAGACCCACATAGCCAAGCCCGACGATACCTACGACGGCGTCGTGGGACTCGATCCGAGAAAGGAGGTCAGCGTGTCTGGACATCGGGAGCGTGACTTACTCCGAACCCAGGATCTGGCGGGCGTATCCGTTGGCTGGATCTTCACCACGAATCATGAGGGCACTGACGACGCCAGGGCCCCGATTGTAGGCGAGCAAGGCGAGCCGCACATCACCATACCGGTTCATGAGCATCCGCAAGTAACGAAATCCGAGGCGCAGGTTGGTGTCGCGGTCGAAGAGATCTCTTTCCGTTACGGCAGGATCGAGCCAGGTGGCCGTGCTGGGCATGATCTGCGTGTAGCCAATGGCCCCGACCGGGCTGATCGCCCGCTTGCGAAACGACGACTCGGTTGCCACCAGCCGGAATGCGATGTGAGGATCCAGGTCTTCGCGTCGTGCCGCCTCGTGAATCGCATCGGCCAGGTCAGCCGGAATGCGAAAGTCCGTCGAGTACTTTTGGACAAGCCGCAGCTGCTTGAGTTCGCCCGTAAGTTGAGACAAGTCGCTGAGTGCGTCCGTCGTCTCGGCCTGCGCCTCGACAACCTGAGCTTCCAGGGTGTGAAGCTGCGTGGTCATCGCCGCGCGCGTGCCCGCCAATGCCAGCGCCGCTATGCCGAGCGCCGTCAGCCATCCGACGACGAGATTTGGTCTCTTTATTGCCGCGCGCGTGGCGCTCGGCATGCTATCAAGTGGGGACGCATGTGCGGTGCCCACAAGATCGTTCGTTTGATTTGAACCCATCTTCTATTATGTCTCCTGCTTGATATTTTATCGGCCGACATTCGGCCGCTCACCCGGAGCATTTTCGGGTCTTCGCCAGACCCCGCTCCGTCCTCCCTGTTTGCTGACCAGCCAAACCTCGCTGATTTCCATTCCGCGGTCCATACCCTTGCACATGTCGTACACGGCAAGGAGACCAGCGCTCACACCACACAGGGCTTCCATCTCCACGCCTGTACGGGCTTCCACCGATGTTTCCACCGAAATCCGGACGCCCGGCAACGCCGAGTCCAACTCCAATTCCACTACCACCGAGTCTAACGGCAAGGGGTGACAGAGGGGAATCGTGGTCGCCGTGTGTTTGGCGCCGCCGATCGCGGCCAACCTGGCGACAGTCAGTACATCTCCTTTGGGTACACCACCCACCTGTATGGCGTTCAGGGTTGAAGAGTCCATACGAATCATGCCCGCCGCCCGCGCGCGGCGTCTGGTCATGGGCTTCTCGCCCACATCTACCATTCGCGCCCGCCCGTGCTCATCCAGATGAGTCAACCTTTTGCCGTCCATGAACGCTCCCGCTACACCTTTCCGGAGGCCACGTTCCGGCTTCTGACCACACCAGCTCGAAACTCACGGGCCAGGTTGCTTAACAGAACGGCAGCAATGGCCTGCGGGTTTCCGTTGCCGGCGGCGGCAACACGAGCTTGTTCTATGTGATCCATGGCTGAAACAAGGCGATCCGGTGACAATTCACTGATTTCCGGCAGCCGGTCGCGGACATCAGATTGCCACGCGAAGTCGCCAGAATCAACCTGGCAAGCGACGCAGTCACGCAACACCTCCTCGATTCTATTCAGTGTCACTGAGAAGGGTCCTCTGGCGCCACTGACCGGGAAGGCCACGGCCGCCGCCAACCGATCGGCCACCGATCCGGAAAGCGCGGTACGCACGAAGCGCCAACCCTCGTCCGCTTCGGATGGATCCGCGTCCGCCAATCGCAGGGCCAGGCCTACGGCGCCCTGGCTTCGACGCGCCAAGGTCCGAGCAACAACCGGATTCATTCCAACCTGATGTTCGAGAAATTGCTCGGCCAATGCGATGTCTGGACGGGTGATTCTCACGGAGAGCGTACGTGATCTGATCGTTGGAAGAAGCTCGCCGGGACGACTGGAGGTCAGCACGATCAGCGTATCCGGTGGCGGTTCCTCAAGCAGTTTGAGGAATGCGTTGGCGGCCTCCTGGCTGGAGGCCTGCGGGACCATGCGCTCGGCGTCTCCAATCAGGAATACGGTAGACCAGCCGATCGCCGGTCTACGTGTCGCGCGTGCCCTGATCTCATCGACCATGGACAGGTAGATCGCTGCGGACGCTTCGGTAGGTATGATGCCGAAAGGATCCTTTCGGCGAGCCTCGAGGGAATCCAGGCGCGCCTCCTCCAATAGTTCCCTGCGCTTCTTGGGTGTGGGGCTTCCCTTGGGCGCAGGCAGTGGAAAGAACCAGTGAAGGTCCGGGTGTCGCAGACTGGCCACCATTCCACAGGCGGGACAGAGGCCGCACGGACGCTCGCTACCCTCCGAGGCGCACAACACGAGTGCGGCGATCCACACACCAAGCCGCTGCTTACCAACGCCATCCGGTCCGTGTAACAAGAGACTCTGTGGCAGACGGCCGGCGGCTGCCGTTTCTTGGAACCGGCGCTGGATCTCCTCGTGTCCGCAAAGCGGGGGAAGGGTGCTCATGAACGACTTCTCAGCCAACGGACGGGATCCACCAAACGAGGGTTGTTATCGCTGTCCGGCTCGTAGATTTGAAATTCGATGTGCGTGCCTTCGGGTGTGTTCTCGTCACCGCCAACGCCGCCGAGCACTTGCCCCGCGACGATCTGATCGTCCATTCGCACACGGAGATCCTGCATATACAGGTACACGGACCAGTATCCTCCTCCGTGGTCGACGATTACCGTCTGGCCGAGCAGATCGCGCGAGCCGGCCCATGCGATCTGGCCGGCCTCAACCGCCCTGACAAGAGTACCGCGCCGGGCGCCGATACCGAGCCCATCCCAATTGGCGGTGCCCCCCTGCTTCGCTTCCCCGAATCGGTACACGACGGAGCCTTCGACTGGCCAACGGAGCTGGCCCAGGTCGGAGGTCGTCAACACCGACTCCGTCGTCAGGCCGGCGACACGCTCCGCTGCACGTCGGGCGCGTTCGAGCTCTGCGAGCAGTCCGCCGAGACGCTGCTCCTCAGACTGCAGTTCATCGATCCGAGTCTCGGTCCGAGAGACTTGAGTCCGAACGTTCCGGAGGCGTCTCTGTCGTTGGGCTTCCAGTAATTCCATATCTGAAACTTCCCGACGTTTTTCACCCCGCAACGTCTCGAGTCGAGCGTACTCGTTCGCCAGTAGTTCCCGCTGATCGGACAACAGCTCGGCGAGCGTTCGTACATTCGCGACCAGCATTCGGTCATAGCGAGCGACGAGGTGCAGGTACTTATAGCGATTGATCAGATCACCGAATGAACGAGCTTCGAGCAGCACCTGGAGCGTATGCGTGCGCCCACGCTTATAGATGTTACGAAGACGCTGCTCAAGTTCCGTCTGCCGCACGGTGTACTCGTCCCGCGTCGCCAGCAGGTCGCGCGTCGCGTCCATCACGGTCATGCCGTAAGCTTCGATCTGCACATCGAATTCAGCGAGCGCGCTCGTAGACGAACCAATCCGCGCCTCGATGTTGCGAATTTCGTCACCCATCGTAAGGATTTGTCCACGCATTTGTGTGGCTTCACGAGCCAGGCGTTGTTGTTCCTGCCGGATTTCTTCGAGTCGGTCCTGGCTTCGCCGAATCTGATCCCCGATATTTTGCTGCGCGAACGCCAGATGGGGAATGAGGATTGCGAGCATGACGGCGACGAGTCCGATGTGACGACGATCAGAACACATCGATTTTCTTCAGTTCGATACGGACAGCCCGCGCGGCAGCCAGCATGCCCAGGAGTGTGGCGATCGACAGGCCGATTCCTACCCACCATTCGGGGAGCCATTCGAGCGGGAGCAGGGTTCCGTCAATGATTCGATAGGTGCTCCAGGTAAGTAGCAGGGCGACGATCCCGCCAAGTAGACCCGTGAACAGTCCCTCAACCAGGAATGGCCTGCGGATGTATGAGTCCGTGGCGCCGATCGTCTTCATGATCGAAATTTCCTGCCGCCGTGCGAGAATGGCCATGCGGACCGCGATTCCAATCAGCAGTACCGCGCTCATTCCAAAACCCATGCCCAACAGCAAGGCGCCTCCGCCCGCGATGCGCCGCACCTGATACAGCCGGTCTACCCATTCCCGCCCGTACCGGACCTCCTCAACGAATTCATATCCAGCGACGCGCTGTGCGACTCGCTCCGCGTCAGCCGGTGTTCTGGCGCCGTCCTTGAGCTGGATGAGGAGCGAAGCAGGCAGCGGGTTCACCTCGAGGTCGGAGAAAATGTCGGAGAATTCCTCGAGTTCACTGGAGGCCCGGAACAGCGCCTCGACCTTTGAAATGTATGTCACGTGCTCGACTTCCGGGTACCGCTCGATTTCCGCGTTCGTGACCCCCACGAGTTCCTCGTCGACGCCATCGTGCAGATAGGCAACGATTTCGACACGTGATTCCGCGCCAGACAGGGCCTGGTCGACGTTGTAGCCCGCGACACTGAACAGGCCGATGATGAACAGACTGACACCAATGGCCGCAATGGACAGTCCGCTCAGCAGGGGAGCCCGACGGAATCCCGCGACCGCTTCGCGAACGCTCCTCACGCGCCGGTGCCCGCGTTGGAATCGAACACGACGGAGCCATTCTCCAGCTCGATTACACGGATTTCCGGGTGTCGTCGAACCAGTTCCGAATCGTGCGTGGCCATGATGATCGATGTGCCGGACGCATTGATTGTCCGGAACAGATCAAACACACCGGCGGACGCCCGGTGGTCCAGGTTCCCGGTCGGTTCATCGGCTAACAGGATGAGCGGCTGGGTCGCCAGAGCACGCGCGATCGCCACGCGCTGCTGTTCGCCGCCGGAAAGCTCTCGCGGGTGGCTGCGGGCCCTCGCCACGAGCCCGACCTGGCCAAGCAGCTTCTGGACCCGGTCGTTGATCTTCGCCCGTGGAGTGCCCGTGCACTCCAAGGCGAATGCGATATTCTCCGCAGCGGTCATGTTTTCGATCAGACGGAAGTCCTGGAATACGAATCCAACCCGCCGCCGCAACATAGGCAGGTCGCGCCGCTTGATGCGTTCTGAACTGAACCGCGAGACCCGTACTTCCCCTGAAGTCGGCATCGTCTGCATATGAATGAGGCGCAGGACGGTCGTTTTCCCCGCCCCCGAAGGTCCGGTCAGGAAGGCAATCTCACCTTTGTGCAGGCGCAGGGATACATCACGCAGCGCTTGCATGCGACGATAGTTCTTCGTGACGGACTTGAGTTGTATCATGTCGATGAACCTGCTTCGACTTGACCTGTTGCACGAGCGCAGAATCGAATGCAGGCTTTGATCGCCGCCTCCATGGACCCGGCATCCGCGATCCCGCGTCCCGCGATGTCCAGAGCCGTGCCGTGGTCAGGGGATGTACGTGGGAACGGGAGACCGGCCGTGACATTGATCCCGGTGTGTGGGGCAAGCGTCTTCAGGACTGCCAGGCCTACATCATGGGCAGGCGCGATTACCAGGTCGGCCTCACCTTCAATGCAACGTCGGAAGACGGTGTCCGCCGGGAACAGTCCGACGATCTCGATATCGCTCTCCTGATCCAAGCGGCTCATCGCCGGGGCGAGAACGCGTGCCTCTTCATCACCGAACAAACCACCTTCCGAAGCGTGTGGGTTGACTCCGGCGAATGCAAGACGCGGCCGCTGTATGCCCCACCAGTCTCGCAGCGCCGCTGCGGCGATCGACGCTCGTCGCCAGACAAGCTCCTCCGTCAACAGGTCGGAAACCTGTCGCATCGGTACGTGGCCAGTGAGGAGCGCGATCCGGAGTGGCCCACCGATCGGCGTACTTTCCGTGCTCATGATCATCGTCACATCGGGTACACCGGTACGCTCGCACAGGAGTTCCGTGTGCCCCGGATACGAGTAGCCGGCCGCTGCTATGGCGTGCTTCGAAATCGGTCCCGTGACCAGGCCGTCAATCGTGCCGTCCAGCGCCAGTGCGATGCCCCGCTCGATCGCCTCGATCGACGTCCGTCCGGCCGCTACCGCATCATCTCCCGACCCGCTGCCGATGAATTCGAAGCCGATATTCGGGTGGGAATCGAAAGTACTGGTGTCGGGTAACCGGGGCCCGATGACGATGTATTCGACCGGGCCGTGGTCGTCGAATTCGGCCGCCGACTCTTGCATGCGCTGCAAGGCCCCGCCGACGACTTCCGGTCCTATTCCGCGGGGATCCCCGAGGGTGATTCCGATCCGGAGACCGGAGAGCGCTCGCATCCGGGCTGACGCGTCAGAGTTTGATGTCGACGTGAGCCTGCTTCCTCAATTGGCTGACGAACTCTCCATAGCCCTTGTCCAGCCTCAGACGCTCCCGAATTTCCTCGCGAACATCGGCGAACACGTACGGACCCTGGTGGACGTATTCGGTCACCCTGACAATTACGAAACGCTGGCCTCGAGGTGTCGTATTGACGAACGGACCGATGACCTTACCGGGCACCGGATCAGCCAGTGCCTGCGCGTACTCCGGAAACTGCTGAGAGATTCTGTCGACCGGCATCTGCGGAATGCGCACGGGCTCACTCTTGGTCCCATGGTCCTGCGCCAGGAGCGCGATAGCAGCCCCGCCCTTGATGCTGTCGGCCAGTTGAACCGCCAGCTCCTGAGCGCGCGTGAGATCATCCTCCGTAATCTCGTGACGGAGCAGGATGTGTCGGATCTTTCGCTCGCCACCACGCGAGTTCTCGACTTTGATCAGGTGATGGCCGAATTGTGTCCGTACAGGTCCGATCGGTGTGCCGGTCCTCGCCGACCACGCGGCCCGCGAAAAGTCGGTATCCAGTTCGGATCGGCGCACCCAACCCAGATCGCCACCCGACGACCGCGTCGCGGTGTCTTCGGAATACTCCCGCGCGGCGATCTCGAAATTCTTGCCATCACGGATTTCCGCCAGTATCTGCGTCGCCTTCTCGAAGGCCACCGTCTCTGATTCCTCGCTTGGTTTCGGTTCCAGCACGAGTTGTTCGAACGTGATGGTAGCAGGTTGCGTCTGGCCGGTGAGGTTGCTGTCGAACCAGGCCCGAATCTCATCCTCTGAGACGACTACCCGAGGCAAGTTTGAGCGGCTTTGCTGAACGAACTGTTCGATCAGCATCTGCGCACGAACCTGCGAACGCAGGAACTGCCTGTACTGGATGAGATTTCGCCCGGATTCACCGATGGCGGTCTCGAACGCAGTGGCGTTGGGGAACGCATTCCGAACCTCGCGAAAACGGCGATCAGTCTCCGCATCAAGTATGTCGTCGGTGACATCGATTTCCTCGAGCTTCGCCTGCTGGAGCAGCACGATCTGGTTCACCATATCGTCGAGTGTCTCGGAAGCCAGCGAATCGAATGCCGGTGTACCCGCGGCAGGAAGAGTGGTCCCCTGCGCCTGAAGCTGCAGCAGGGATTCGAGTATTTCCGTGTACAGGACGACCGTGTCACCTACCACCGCAACGATGCGGTCCACCAGTTCCGCAGAGGCGTCGGTGGCTGGTTCTGATTCAGTCTCCTGCGCGCTCAGGGTTGCGGGCGCCACAGCGATGATCAGTGCGGCCAGACCAGCAAGCCTTGTTCGTCCCTTGCGTGTAGAGTCTCTCATCCTTCATCCCCGTGGGTCGTCGCTTCGTCGGTCTCGGAATCTGCACCAGACGCCCCACCGGCTCTATGCTCACGAGCAATCCGCGCGGCGGCTTCTGCGCTGTGTTCGTCTACACGGCTCGGGTAAACCGGGTCCAGTACGATGCGGAATTCCGTCAACCAGGGGACCGGTTGAGCCTGGGTGAGCACGCCACGGATGAATCGGTGGCTTTCTGCACGGATGTCGAAGAGGGGGCTTGTCGCCAATACGTGGCTGACGCGCAGTCGCCTGGCGATGGCTGCCAGTTGACGGCCAATACCCTCGCGCAACTCGGCGCGGGCATCCGGAGGGATCACGACTCCTGATGCTGCCGCAGCGTTGATCATCACCTCATCGCCGGCCAGCTCGTACAGAAAGAGCGCGATTTCCTCGTCGTCCTCCTGCCCGGCAAATCGACGTTGCATGTCCGGGCGAGCCTGGAACAGGGTTCGTAATTCAGAAACCGTGAACTCGCCCCCTTCCCAGCGCACCAGCCGCATGGATCCTCGGATCCGTCCCGCGGCCATTCCGATAGTAGAGGCGACCGTCCGAGCGATCTTTTCCGCGCCTTCGGCGACCGTGCGGCGCGAGCCCTCAAGCAATGAATCGCTCGTCGCTGCAAGTCGATCGAACCGGCGCCGATTGGTCATCTGGTTCTTGATGATGTCCGCCACGTCGGCGAATTCCGGTACGCGTCGCCGCTCTACCCGGTAGAATGCCATCTCATTCCCCGTGGCGAACACGGCACTGATTTCGCCAGGCCGGAGCGCAAATACAGCACTGTCGGCAATCGCGGCAAAGTCATCGTGACCCTGGTAAGCAAGTGTCTGGCCGCGGGCCGCGGGGGGCTCGTCGCTGAAGCTTCGGGCCGTCTCAACGAAATCCGCGCCTCCGGCGACTTGCTCTCGAATCTGGCTGGCCAGCGCGAACAAACTGTCTCGCACTGCATCTGACGCATCGAGCGGCACGGTAAGAACGATGCGCCGGACATCGAGCCGAGTGAGTGGCTCATCTCGGTCGAAGTGTTCCCGGACCTCGGCATCCGTCGGCTCAATACCGGCGAGTACTACACGGTCCCTGTATTGCGCAACCTCGACAACGGCGAAGTACCGCCCCTCTTCGAGGAGCAAATCATAATCCAGGCTCTCGGTGGAGTCGGGCTCTTGATACAACCGGACGAGCAAGGTGTAGTCAGCCCACAAACGGGCCACACGGGCGGCCCAGAATCCGGTTAGCGCGGAGTCGGGCATCGGCGATTCGGCCAGCAGGCGCCCCAGATCTTGAATGCCGAGAGACTCTCCCGCGACTGATGCAACCGGCCGGGAGTGAGAGGTCAGGGCGTCGAAAACATCCCCGCAACCGGAGGTCGTCGTGACGACCAACACTGCAAGCAACCAACGGCGAAGTACCAGAAAGCGAATCATATTACCTGAGCGAATCCAGTTATGAGAATTACGTGGCCGGGACGGCCGACAGTCGTTCCAGGGCCTCGACCAGGGTCGGGAGAAGTGCTTCGACCCCGGCCTGAGAAAGCACCAACGATAACGGTTGGGTGCGCCTTACATCAACCATGATCTGCCGATCAGCGAACGCGTCGGACAATCTACGCAACCGCGGAGTAGCGTGCGGGGCGAAATTCAGTCGAGCCGTGCGTTCAGTAATCCGCATCCACTCGAGCTGGATCTTGCCACCAAGAAGCTTCAACCTGGCCGCAACCAGCAGTCGCTTGACCGGGTCGGGAAGGGGGCCGAATCGGTCTCGCAACTCTTCCTCCAGATCGCCGAGCTCCTCGACCGCATCGATGTTTGACAGTCGCCGATACAGGTTCATCTTCTGCTCGTCGCCTGCCACGTACTCGTCAGGCAGGTAGGCATCCCCCTCAATCGACACGTGGACGTCGACCGGAGTCTCCTTCTCGGGCGCGCCCCGCAAGCGATTAACGACAGTGGACATCAGTCGCTGATATGTGTCGAACCCGACCGCCTGTGCAAACCCGGTCTGATCCGCGCCGAGCAGGTTTCCCGCCCCCCGCATCTGCAGATCTTTGAGTGCCACCCGATAGCCGGAACCCAGTTCCGTGTGATGCTCCAGAATCCGCAGTCGCTGAACCGCATCGGGCGTCGGATTCTCGGGGAGCAGCAAATAGCAGTAGGCACGGTGATGGGACCGGCCCACGCGGCCACGGAGCTGATACAACTGTGCGAGGCCGAAACGGTCCGCTCGATGAACGATCATCGTATTCGCGGCCGGTACGTCGAGTCCGTTCTCGATGATGGACGTCGAGACCAGAACTTCGAGTTCATTGTCCAGCAGTTGACGCATCACCTCCTCGAGTTCGGATTCCGGCAGTCGGCCATGCGCAATCCCGATTTTCGCTCCTGGGGCCAGCCGCTCCACGCGCCGCATGAGGACGTCAATCGTCTCAATCCGATCGTGTACGAAAAACACGATTCCACCCCGGTCGAACTCGCGTTGCATCGCGTCCCGAAGGATGCCGTCGTGCCAGTCCAGCACATGTGTAATCACTGGCATCCGGTCCCGCGGCGCTGTTTCGATCAGCGACATGTCGCGCATGCCACCCAGGGCGAGCTGAAGCGTGCGCGGGATCGGCGTGGCTGTGAGCGTGAGCACATCCACCGAGCGACGCAGTTCCTTCAGACGCTCTTTGTGCCGGACCCCGAATCGCTGCTCCTCGTCGACGACGAGCAGGCCCAGGTCGCTGAAGCCGATATCCCTGGACAGGAGCCGATGCGTTCCGATTACGATGTCCACCGTGCCGTCCGCCAGTCCCTCGAGGGTTGCCTCCTGCTCAGCCCGCGATCGCAGACGGGACAGTGATTCTACCCGTACCGGGAATCCGGCCAGCCTTTCCTGAAACGTCCGTATGTGCTGCTCGACGAGGATGGTCGTCGGTGCGAGGACGGCCACCTGCTTACCGTCTTGCACGGCCTTGAACGCAGCGCGTACGGCGATTTCCGTCTTTCCGTATCCCACGTCACCACACACGAGCCGGTCCATGATGCGGGGCGACTCCATGTCTTCCCTGACCTGCTCCCAGGCAGAGCGCTGGTCAGGCGTGTCTTCGTACAGAAAGGCAGACTCCAGCTCGCGCTGCCATCGCGTTTCAGGACTGTAGGCATATCCTTTCTGGACGACTCGGTGGGCGTACAGTTCGAGCAATTCGGTGGCCATCGCCCGGATGGATTCTTCTGTCTTCCGCCTTAGGGCCTTCCACTTCCGGCCTCCTAGCTTGTGTACGTTCGGCAGAGCTGACGTCCCGTTCTGGTCGCCTACTCCCGACCAGCGTTCGATCAAGTCGAACCGATAATGAGGGACGCGCAACAACTCACCGTCGGCGTATTCGATCTTCAGGGCCTCGATGGTTTCTCCTCCGACCGTGACGCGTTCGAGGCCTGCGTATCGTCCGACTCCATGATCCAGATGGACCACGTAGTCTCCGACCCGCAGGGAAGCGATTGACTCGAGCGATGCGACACCATGCAACCGCCGCGTGCGCCGGAGCCGGTGTGAGCGTCTGAATATCTCGTGGTCTGTCAGGAGGAGCATTGATGCCGGCCCGGGGATCCTGAATCCGCCGCTTACGGCTCCCAGGCTGAGTATCACCCGGCCGGCGAGGCGCGCCCCACCCACGTCCTGCAGGATCTCGTCGAGGCGTTCGATCTGACCCGCGTTGTCACACATGATGGTCACATGCTCCCCAACCTCCACGGCCTCGGTGAGAACGACCAGAAGTCGTTGCATGTCGCGCTCGATGACCGGGTGCGGTTCGAGGCCAAATTCGAATTCAGCCGGAGCGCCGGCTCCTTCATCCAGGATTCGAACGCGCGACAGCGCCCCCAGCCGATTGCTCGTAGCATCGGGTTCCAGGGCGATTTCAGATGCCGAACCGTCGTCCGGCCTCTCACCCCAGGCTTCGCTCACCTCACGCCAGAGCTGAGCTCCGGATTGCTGAATATCAACGCCGATCAACTCGAGGACGATGGCCGAGTCGGGAAGCAATTCCAGCAGACAGCGGTGCTGCCACGTGCCGCCTTCCTCTGCGAGCGACGGGTCAAGAACGATCGGTAAGATCTCTGCAGCTTCCAGCTGGCCGATCGACCGCTGGGTCAACAGATCGAACTGACGCAATGATGCGATCTCATCGTCCCAGAATTCGATGCGCAACGGATCATCATATCCGAACGGAAACACATCGATTATGCCGCCGCGAACGACGAAATCGCCCAGTTCCTGCACGGATGATCGGGGCTCGAAGCCCAGCTTCTTCAATCGCTCAGCCAGGTTGTCGCGACTCACCTTCCCGCCGACGGTGAGTGTGACGCCGAACTCCGCGTCCGCAGCGACGGCAGATCGCTCCACAAGCCCGCGCGCGGTCGTAATGATGAGATCAGCGCGACCGGCGAGCAGCGAGGCGAAGGCGTCGGCCCGGCGGCTTGAGATTTCGACGTGCGGATCCGCGTTTTCGAACGGGAGGGTTTCACGCTGGGGCAGGTAGCGGCACCGGGTGCCGGCCCCGATTGCTTCCAGGTCAGCGAACATCGCCTCGGCAGCGGCCGGGCCGGGCGCGATTCCGACGACACACCGACCTGTCTCACGACGTATGGTTGCAGCCAGCAGCGCCGGGGCTGCGCCCGGAAGACCTGAGACACAGGTGACCGCCCCGGGCGCGGGAATCAGCGCGCCTGATTCGATGGCCAAAAAACGGGCTGTGAACCGGTCGAGGATCATGCGTGCCTGCCGATCCGCTCTGGAGCTGCCAGAAGCATCTCCACCAGAACGAGCGCAAGAACGGCCCCCAGCAGCCAGGGGGTCACCTCTGCGCCCCGCCGTGCCGTGAATACGGCCTCCGGCCAATCGCCGGGACGCTCAACAAATTCAATCCGGCTGCCCGCCAGCGCCGCCTCGATGTCCCGGTCGGTGGCAGGCCGAAGATCGGATTCAGCGAGCGGCACGTTCACACCCAGACTCAGGTTTACGCGTTCCTCTACCCCGGCTACGGTTACGGTCCAGAGCCCCGCCCGAAGCGGTGTCCACGGCGCGCCGCCCTCGACCCGAACTGTGTCCCCAGCGGGCGAGACGATCTCCTCCGCGCGGGCCGGAAGCGTAACGGGACGCCCAGCGACCGTACTCCATATCGGCTCCTGGTCGGGTCTGCTCCAGCGGAGCAGGACGTGCTTCAGAAACGGAATCATCGCCACTCCCGTCGTCAGATCTGTCGCTGCCGGGTGGAGGGGCGAGGCGAGCAACAGGAATACGCGGCTTCCAGTGCTGCCCCTGACCAGCCAGGGGGCGCCGTCCTCCGTGCGGATCAGTACGCTGTCTACGGCAGTGGCCGGCGCAGCCAGTCTCTCCAGTGTATACGCCGCAGATATTCGCACTTCTGTGAGTCCGGCGACATCCGGAGGATTATCGAAGGCAATGGTCCCCGAAGACGCTTGCACGCCCAGCCGCCACGGGACACCCAGTGCAGACAGGCGCTGCTGAAAGGCCGGCAAGTCTGTGAGGTCTGTTGGAGGAACCAGGACGAGAGCTGCGTTGCGTGGTCCGCCCGGCCGTGATGTACCTTCGACGATCTCGATCGTCGCTTCCTCTCCAGCGGCCTCCGATCGAATCCTCCCTTCCATCCACAGAGTCTGCAAAGCCTTGCCGGCAAATCCGTTCGGGTCACCGGCCAGTAGGACTACCGGATTCTCTGCGACGATCAACCCGATCTGCCGGCCATCGTCAGAGCGCAGGCCAGACGGTGGTGTCTCCACTCGCACAGCGTGCGGTCCGGCTGCAAGGTCAGGCAGGGCCAGGATGGCTTCGCTACCCCAGGCCGCTCTCGTCATTGCAGCCGTCTGGCCGTCGACGATGAGACGAACGTCTACCGTGTCCGGTGCGGCCTCCGAGTCGCTCTCACCCATCGGACGCTCGATACGCACTGCCACCACCGTCGGATCGCCCGGGACCACTGCGCCGTCCGGATACAGTCGCAGGCCGGACACCGTCCCGTTGGAGACGGCTTCATCGCTGAATTTCGCGATGACGACGGGCCCCCACGTCGACAGATCGAGCGGCCCACCGCGCAGAGCAGAGGCCTGCCCGTCAGTATGGACATGCGCCTCACGTTCTCGAGCCTGTCTGACCGGCACCGCCATCGTCAGATCAATCAGTCGGTCAATGATGTCGCCGCCCGCATCGGTGATCTCGATGGATTCCAGTGCCGAGATTGCATCCTCTGCCGGGACACCTGCGACGAGGACGGTTCCGACAAGAGGGGCAACCCAGAATCGATCGGCCGGGCCCGCCAGTTCCAGCGTGGTTCGAATTAGATCCAGCTGATGGTCGAGCAGTGTCCGGCCTTCGCGAACGCGGCTCATGCTGGCCGTATTGTCTATGATCAGGACGGCATCCGTCGGATCGTGGTCTTTCGCTCCACCGCGACCGGCCAACGGATGGGCAGCAACCACTGCCAGGAGCATGACGAGCAGCACACGGGTCGCCAGAAGCAACAGATCGCGCAGGCGAATGGTACGGGCAGTTCGCTGTTTTGCTCGACGAAGGTACCGTAACGCGGGAAATGGAATCCGCTGCGACACGTCTCGCCGCAGCAGATGAAGCAGGATTGGAGCCGCCGCGAGGGCAGTCAGGGCGAGCGCCCAGGGGTACAGGAAAGTCATCCGAGTCTGGCGCGCTTCTCCAGATACTTCCGGAGACCACGTCCGATCGGGACGTCAGTCGTCAGGACTTCGTAGCTCGCGCCCATCTGGCTGCAGACACTTCGCCACTCTGAGATCGACTCGGCCACCGCTAGCTCAAATTCTCGCCGCAGCGCCGAACTGCTGGATCGGAGTTCTTCGTTGGTTTCTGGATCGTAGTACACGGCGTCTCCGGCCGCCGGCAAGTTGCGCTCGCCTGGATCCATCAAGTGAAACACGATCACTTCATGCCCGCAATGCCTGAGATAGTGGAGCGCATCACGCGTGGCTTCCGGGTCCACGAGCAGGTCGGAAATCAGGATCACCAGACCTCGCCGTCGCAATCGCATCGAAACGTCGCGCAACGCGCGTTCCGCCTCCGTCGTACCGTGCCCCGTTAACGACTCAAGCTCCCGGACCAATCGATTCAAGTGTCGCAGGACACCGCGTGGGGCCACGTGCGCCCTGATCTCGTCGTCGAACGCCAGCAAGCCGACTGCATCGCCCTGGCGCAACAGCAGCACAGACAGCGAAGCGGCCAGCAGCCTGGCGTACTCGATCTTCCGGACATACTTGGTTTCGTCCGAAACCCAGTCCATGGACAGGCTCGTGTCGAGGAGAAGATACGCCCGAAGATTCGTCTCCTCCTCGAACTGCTTGATGTAGTAGCGATCCGAGCGGCCATACATTTTCCAGTTCACGAACCGAACGTCATCCCCGGGGTAGTACGGTCGGTTTTCGGCAAACTCAACGGAGAAGCCGCGATGGGGTGATCGGTGCAGGCCGATCAGAAAGCCATCGACGATTCCGCGAGCGACGAATTCGAGACGACCAAGCGACGACACGTGAAGCGGCGCCATGAGGTCCGGACGGACCGCAGAACGGTCTTCCGTCTGCGGTGCAGCCGATGCGCCTGTTTGCGTGTTCATGTTTGGCAGAGTCGTTTCTCCGATTGTCTCGTAGTCCGGGCTCACCGTACACTCGGTGCCCCCCGGGAAGTTCCTGTCTGCGTCAAGCGTGCAGGCATGCGGATAAATATGAAAGGCGTGAGCGATGAGGAAACAGGGCTTGATGGGTGGATGGAGTGCCATACTACTGCTGGTGGGTTCGATGGTCGGGCCTGCAAGCGCCGGTGCGCAGTCGACTCCGACTGAACCTGTAGACGCGGCCACGGCAGCGGCGGCCGCCCAGATCGATGTGAACGATCTGCGGCTACGTCTTGGGATCATCGCAGACGATTCGATGCGAGGCCGGGCGACTCCCAGCCCTGGACTTCAGAAGACTGCCGAGTACGTGGCCGCCCAGTTCGACTCGTTCGGGCTCCGCCCCGGCAATGGGGAAAGCTGGTTTCAGGAATACCCTCTGACGACGATGCGAGCCGGGCCGGAGAGCGCGCACATGGTGGCGCTGACGGGTCCTAATGGCTCCTGGCAACTGGAATTTGGAGAGGACTATTTAGTTTCCTATGAAGCGATGATCTCTGAGGGCAGTGGCGAGCTCTTCCTGCTCACAACCGGTGGTGAGCGCCCAGATGTGACGGGGAAGACGGTCATCATGCGTATCACAATGGCAAATCTCCGGCAGGTGTTTGGCGGTGGACTCGCCGATCTCATCGAGGGTGAGCCCTCAGCGTTTCTTCTCTCCCTCGACGTTCCCGACGAATTCATGAACAGACTTCGTGGATTTCTTGGTGGTGAGCGCATGCAGGTTGGAGTGGTCGCCGAGACAGCCGCACCCGTTGTGTACCTCGTTCACTCTCGACTGCCGGAACAAGTCGCTGCGGTATTTTCGGGTGACGAAAGTACTGACGGGTGGTCCGCCCGGATCCGTACCGAGGCAGTCGTCGACACCAAGACGGCACCGAACACGATCGGTATCCTGGAAGGATCCGATCCTGAACTGCGCGATGAGTACGTGATCTTCACCGCGCATATGGACCATATTGGCGTGAGTAAGGATGTCGAAGGCGACTCGATCAACAATGGTGCGGACGACGACGGGTCGGGAACCGTGACGGTCATAGAGTTGGCCCAGGCATTCGCTTCGCTAGAGACCCGTCCACGCCGATCGCTTGTGTTCATGACCGTGAGCGGTGAAGAGCGAGGATTGTTGGGGTCTAAGTGGTATTCGGAACATCCCACGCTGCCGTTGGAGCAAACGGTTGCCAATCTGAATATCGACATGATCGGACGGAACTGGCAGGACACGATCGTCGCGATCGGAAAAGAAGAATCAACACTCGGACCGCTCGTCGAGTCGATCGCCGCGTCGCACCCGGAGTTAGACATGCAAGTCATCGACGATCTGTGGCCGGAGGAGAATTTCTACTCTCGCTCGGATCACTTCAACTTCGCGCGAAAGGGAGTCCCGATCCTGTTCTTCTTCAGCGGAGTGCATGAAGACTACCATCAGGTATCCGATGAGGTCGAGAAGATCGGGTATGACAAAATGGCCAGAATCGGGCGGCTCATTTTCTACCTGGGCCTGGAAATCGCGAACGCGGACGAACGCCCGACCTGGGACGCCGATGCGTATGCCCGCATCGTCGAGTAGAAGTCTGCCCGGGAATCTGCTAGATTCCATCCGTACGCTGGATTCCCATTCAAGACGGTAGAACAGACATGTCCGACTACGATGAAATGCCCTATGTAGTGGTTGAACGACGAGGCTCCAATCTGGGAGCGTTCCTCGGAGGAGCGATTCTTGGTGCCATCGTCGCGTTGCTGTACGCCCCCAAGACTGGCGAAGAGACACAAGCGGATCTGCGTGACGGCTTGCGTCGCCTGCGCGACGATGCCGACAACCGATTCGGCCAGGTCAAGGCCGATGTCGAGCGGAATTACGAAAAAGTTCGTGAAGAAGTGACCTTGCGTGTCGATACGGCGAGGGAAGATTTGCGCGAGCGTCGGGTTCGGGCTGAGGAAGCCGTGCGTGCGGGCCGTGAAGCGGCCCGTAAGGCACGGGAGGACCTCGAGCGCCGGGTCTCCGAATCGAAAGAAGATTACCGGGAGAGAGTTGCCCTTGCGGGCGCCGAGGCCGAGCAACCGGAAGAGAGTGACGGCTGACCCCGACCGGACACATCAGCTGAGCCGGCGTGGTTCGGGCCGGGTCCCCGGATTCGAGAGCGGATTCCGCGGTGTGGTCGAACTGGCCCGCGAGGTTTATGACCAATCGGGCGCCGACAACATATTCTTTCTGGCATCGGGGCTCACGTTCAGCCTGTTGCTCGCGGCGATCCCTTTCCTGCTGTTACTCGTGGCGGCCGCGGGGGCCATACTCGCCCCCACGCTGAACATGCCCCCGGATGTGGCACTGGATTGGCTCGCCGGATTCCTGCCCGTATCCGAATCGGTTCGGCGTGAAATATGGGCCACGATCCTTGATCTGGCCGACGTCTCGCGAACGGTCAGTCCGATCTCGGCACTGCTGTTCCTCTGGTTCTCGACCCGGCTGTTCGGTTCCCTGCGTACAGCGCTGGATCATGTATTCGACTTGCGTCACGGAGTCGGACTGCTGACCGCGAAGCTGCGTGACATCCAACTTGTGCTGGCCGCATCCCTGCTCTTAATCGCGAACATCGGGATCACGACAACGTTTCTCGCGATGAGCCAGCGTGTGCTGTCTCGCACACCGATTCCTGCCGGACCGGCATTGACGTTATTGGGATATCTGACGGCATTCGGTGCGATATTTCTGATGTTTCTGCTGATCTACAAGTTCGTGCCCACCACGAGTCTGGGATGGCGGACAGCCATCGTGGCTGCAGTATTTGCCAGCATTGGATTCGAGGCAGTCAAGTATGGCCTCGGCGTGTATCTGACTGAGTTTGCGGATTTCACACGTGTTTCTTCGGCGTTTGCGACGCTCATTCTGGTGGTGGTGTCGTTCTATTACACGGCCATCCTGTTCTTACTCGGAGCCGAGGTCGCCAAAGTCCGTGGCTACCAACGGGTGATGCGCCACCAGCGTGAGGTGTTCGATTCGGTCTGACGCAAGCATCTCGCTCGGTAGCGTGCCCTTCGAAACCAGTCTAGATTTGCCGTGTCCCGTCCTGTTCCGCAGTGTGGCTTCTGGAGGTCAGGTGGTTGGTGATTCGCAACCGCAAGGCACGGCATGAGTTCGAGATTCTTGAAGAACTCGAGGCCGGCCTGGTTCTCGTGGGTTCAGAGGTAAAATCTCTGCGCGCGGGCCAGGCCAGCTTCACGGACGCGTTTGCCCGGATCGATTCAGGGGAGCTGTGGCTCTACAACCTGCACATCAGTCCGTATGGAAAGGCGACGATCGACGTTCCGGATCCGATGCGACGACGAAAGCTGCTTGCGAGCCGGCGGGAAATTGATCGGTGGGCTGCTAAGACCGCCGAAAAGGGTCTGACGCTGGTTCCGCTGGACCTTCATTTTACTCGTGGCCGGGCGAAGATAACGCTCGGACTAGCAAGGGGTAAGAAGCTGCACGATAAGCGAAGAACGCTCAAGAAGAATGTCATGCAGCGGGAGGTGGACCGTGCACTTCGAGCACGTGAGCGGGATTAACACAGCGCGCCGTCTTGCGGAGGGGCGAAGATGGGCGGTCCTGTCGATGACAATGCTCATCGCTCCGACTCCCGTTCTGGCGATGCAGATGGTGGTGTCAAGTGATGTTGCGCCTACCGTGTCTGAAGTTGAGACTGATCTTCCCTATCCCGCCAGCATCTGGACGGAACTTCCGCCGTCGATCGTAACGGAAGCAGGCTATCGAGCCGGATTCGGAACCGGTGTGGCGGCAATGGGAGAGGCGGTAGAGATTCGCCCGGGATCTCCGTTCGTGCGAATCGGTGACCGTCTCGTACAACTGACGAACGTCCCGATTCTCTCCGCCGGAAAGTTGCTGGTTCCCGATGAACTGTTCAGAGATGCGGCCTTCCGAACCGGCGCGGAACCGGTCGAATCGGCGGAATCGGACGAGCGGCTGCCACCCGTTGTGAGTGGCCAGAGGTCACGCCGACCGGGACCGTGGCGTGTCGTCATCGATCCCGGGCACGGAGGCCGTCATCCCGGGACCAGAAGCCCGCGCTCCGGGGTGCAGGAAAAAGGCCTAACGCTTGCCGTATCAAAGCTTATTTTTGCTGAACTCGAGGCGATGGAAGGCATCGAGCCCCTTCTGACTCGAACCGATGACGTATTCGTGGACGTTCCCGATCGGCCGCTACTCGCCGTAGAGCGGAACGGCGATCTGTTTGTCTCAATTCACATGGATGCCGAGGAATCGGGGACGTCTGCACGCGGATTTACGACGTACTATCTTGGACCCGCCCGCACAGAAACAGGCCGCCGTGCGGCGATGCGGGAGAATACGGTTCCCGGAGCAGATGCCTCCAGCCGGCCGAATATAGACCAGCTTGAATTCATTCTTGCTGGTCTTGACCAGAGTACGCATCTCAGAGAGTCCGTCCGCTTCGGCGGTTTCATTCAGAACAGGTTGCGAGAAAGTGTAGACAGTCCTGATCGTGGCGTGCGGCCAGGGCCGTACTGGGTCCTCGTGAGGGCGACTTCCAACATGCCTACGGTACTCGTCGAACTCGGGTTTCTCACTAATTCGTCGGACGAACGACGCCTCCGTGATCCGGCACATCAACGGGTGATGGCGAAAGCCATAGCCAGGGCAATCGGCGAGTACCTGGCCGACAAGAGAGCGCGCCTGGCGGCGTTGGGATCCGAGGAATGAAACGACGGCATCTCGCCATTGGATTGCTATCTCTAGCAGCATCGTGCGTCTACTTCAATGCAGTGTATGACGCGCAACATGCGTATAGCGAAGCCGTCCGACTTAGGCGCGACGGCAATCAGGTCACGGCCAGGGTCCAGTTCGACTCCGTGATCGCCATGACGGAGCGATTCCTTTCAAATCACCCGGACAGCAAGTATGCCGCGCCCGCTTCTCTGATGAAGACAAGGGCTGAACTTGCCAATCGGCTTCCTACAGCGGCGGCGAATACGGCCATGGGTGTCTCCGCGTTCGCAGACAGCGAACGGGATCTGGATACGGCGGCTGGACTCGAAGGCGTGGCTCGTCGGCAACTGGGTGAATTGCCAGCAGCCGACTCGTTGCTCAGCCGAGCGCTGGCCGGTGAAATTTCGGATGAAGACCGGGCGCTGTTTTTGTTTCATCGTGGGATGACGCGGTTGGAATCTGGACGGGCGGATCTGGCCGCTCAGGACCTCGCCGCGACGGGCATCCAGTCTGAGTTATCGGAAGAAGGACGACTCGATCTCGCACAGGCATTGTCTGACGTGGGCCAGTACGAAGCTTCGGCTCGTCTGACGGGGGCTCTGATACGCGAAAACCGATTTGCCAATTTCGGGCAGGGTCTGCATCTGCATCTGGACACGCTCGCGCGGCGCGCTCCCTCGATCCTGGATTCCACACTGGCCGTAGAACTCGACGAACCGGAACAACCTGACACCAAACAGAGCGCCCTGTACTATTTCCGCGGACGGTCCCAGGAACAAAGTGCTGACACCGTGGCCGCCCTTGAGATGTATGACAGCGCACGCGCCTCGGCAGAACGTGGCCGGTATGGAACATTGGCAAGCTATCGGGCGGCGCGGCTGCGGATACTTCAGGCCCTGGATCCATCTGACATCGTCGGAACGCGATCCTACCTTGCATCGGCCGCCACTACACTCGATCGGACTATCTCCAGCGATGCCAAGCGACTCAACGAGCGTGTCACACTATTCTCCAACCTTGTCGTTGCCTACGAGAGTCGTGGGTCAACGGCAGCTGAGGCCGCTCTGCGTGCGGCCGAAGTGGCGGGTGGTGACCTGTCCGCATTTCATGTCGCCCGTGGTCTGTACCTGCGTTATCTGGAACTGGCTCCCGGCTCGCCGTGGGCCGCCAAGGCGATTTATGGTGCACTGCTTTACTCCGGTTCTCCGGCAGGTGAGTGGGTAGATGATCGGGGTATGAGCACGGATGACAGACTGCGCGGTTTGCTTACGGCGTTGCCGGAGGCAAATCCGTATCGGATCAGCATTGAGAATCGTCCGCGAGATGCAGATACAGACTCGTTGTACGTCCAGGCCGAGTCAGATCTGCGGAGACGCCTGGTGGAAATCCGAATGCTGTTCGATACGACGGCTGTAATCGTGCAGCCGCAGGACGCAATTGATGACGAGGCGGATCCGCAACAGCCCGAGCAGGAGGCCGAAGACGATGGGGTCGCCTTCTGATGCCAGCCCCGTGTCGGCTGTTGGCTCGAGTAACTTCGAACCGTCGTACCGCCACTGACACGTTCTGGCTCGAGCTTGATGCGCCGCCTATCGCAGCTGCCGCTGCCCCGGGTCAATTCGTCATGTTGGGACTTGGGCTCGATGATATCGCCGCACCGTTTATCCCAAGGCCGTTCAGCGTGGGCTGGTGTGACGAGTCAGGCAGAATTGGCCTGCTGATTCGACAGTTCGGGTCAGGCTCACGCCGCCTGGCCGCTCTGCGGCCGGGAGATGAAGTCCTCCTTCTGGGACCGCTCGGCCGTGGTTTCCAATGGCAGACCGACCGACCGCTCGTCTGTGTGGCCGGTGGCGTGGGGCTCGCTCCGTTTCTGTTCCTGGCCCCGGAGGCGCGACGGACCGGCTCAAACGTTTCCATCCTGTACGGTGAACTGACCGCCGACCGTGTATTCGATCCATATTTGATCGAAGAACTCACCGGTGTGCGGCCGGAAGTCTATACCGATGATGGGACGGCAGGCAAAGCCGGACGCGTCGTTGAGGCAATCGAGCTGTTTCCGGGATCGAGTCTGTTCGGATGCGGTCCGACACCCATGCTTCAAGCACTCGAGCGACGGGCGCGGGAGGCAGGATTGCCTCTGCAGGTGTCCGTCGAGGAGCACATGGGATGCGGAATCGGTACCTGTCAGGGCTGTGTCGTCCGATCTTCGAGCGGCGAATGGATCAAGTCGTGCACGAAGGGCCCGGTGTTCGATAGGGAGGAACTGTCATGGGCCGACTGACACAGCGGCTGTGGGGCGTTGAGTTCCAGAGTCCCGTGTTTCTTGCTTCCGGGACATGTGGGTACGGTGCCGAGTATTCGGAGTTGATTCCGCTGGATGATATCGGTGGAATCGTGACGAAGGCAGTCAGCCTGGAGCCACGTCCGGGAAATCCACCTCACCGGGTGGCGGAAACCCCGGGCGGCATGATCAACGCGATCGGTCTGCAGAATGTCGGCCTGGAACGGTTTCGAGACGAGAAACTGCCATGGCTCAAGGAAAATTTGAATCGAGCTCACGTTTTCGTGAACATCGTCGGCCGTACTGTCGAGGAATTCGCATCCGTAGTCGCCGGACTCGATGACGCGGACGGATTCCTGGGTTACGAGATCAACGTTTCCTGCCCGAATGTGAGAGGGGGAACCCTGTTCGGTACCGACACCGAGGCGCTCTCGGAGCTCGTTCGACGTGTGCGCGAGACTACGCAGCGTCCGGTAATCGTCAAGCTCACCCCCAACGTTCCGGACGTCGCCGTGTATGCCCGCGTTTGCGAACAGGCCGGAGCCGATGGCCTGAGTACGATCAACACATTCCCGGGGATGCTGATCGACGTGGAAGCGCGCAGGCCTGTCATCGGAAATGTCAGCGGGGGTGTGAGTGGTCCGGCGATTCTCCCGATGGGAGTCTTCCTCACCTGGCAGGCAGCGCAGGCTGTGGACCTCCCGATTTTCGGCATGGGTGGAATTCGATCAGCCTCGGATGCGCTGCAATACATCCTTGCAGGTGCGAGCCTTGTGCAGGTAGGTACGGCACTGTTCGTCGATCCCGATGTAGCGCTGAGAGTTCACCGAGGAATCGAAGACTACATGGAACGTCATGACGTCAAGCAGTTCACCGGACTTGTCGGTGCTCTGGAAGTGTCCGGCCATGAGTGAGTGTCCGGACGTAATCGTAGCGCTCGACTACGCGGAACCCGAGGCTGCGTGGAATCTGGTGACCCTGCTTCCAGAGAGTACCTGGTTCAAGGTGGGCCTTGAGCTGTTCACGCGAACCGGACCTCCTGTCGTGGAACGGCTCGTGGGAGAGGGGAGGCAGGTATTCCTCGATCTGAAGCTCCACGACATTCCGAATACGGTGGCCGGAGCGGTGCGCGCTGCGGGACGATTCGGCGTACGATTGCTGACCGTCCATGGCGCCGGAGGTGAGGCGATGCTCCGGGCGGCCGCGGATGCAGCTGGAGCGTCGAATTCCGCGACGGGTCATGACCTCCGATTGCTGGCCATAACGGTTTTGACGTCACTGGATGATGCGGCGCTCGCCTCCGTCATGGGTCCGCAGGTCCGTGTCGAAGAAACGGCAGGTCGGCTGGCGGGTCTGGCCCGTGAGTCGGGTATCGACGGTGCGGTGTGCAGTGTAAACGAGGCCCGCGCGGTGAAGATGTCGTGTGGGAGCGAATTCCTGGTTGTCACACCGGGAATCCGGCTGGCGGGTGAGAGCGTGGACGATCAACGGCGCGTGGCCACCCCGGAGGTAGCACGAGCCGCCGGTGCAGACTTCCTTGTCGTGGGCCGGACGATCACACGAGCCGAGCATCCGGCCCGGGCCCTCGAGGCCATCCAACGAGCGGTAGCCGGCGAATCGTGAACCTTTCACAGGGCCCATAGCGTAAGGCGAACGAGAAACTCACCTCAGCCTGGAGGATAGAAAGACCATGAGCATCATTACCTGGGCAGTATTCGGACTCGTAGCCGGGGCACTCGCGAAGTGGATCATGCCGGGCAAGGACCCCGGCGGGCTATTCGTGACCATGCTCATCGGTATCGGCGGCGCCATGATGGGTGGATTCCTCGGTTCATTTCTGCCTATCATCGGGGACGTGACCGGATTCAATTTCGGCAGCATGATCACGGCTGTGTTCGGGGCGATCGTTCTGCTCTGGCTATATCGAAAGATCAAGAGCTGAGGTTGTGAAAGCCGCCCGGATACTCAGACCTGGCGGCCCGGATGTATTCGAAATCACCGAGGTCGAATCACCCGAGCCAGGTCCGGGCCAGGTTCTGGTGGACGTTCGCTGCACGGCCCTGAACCGAGCGGACCTGCTGCAGCGGCGGGGCCAGTACCCGCCGCCACCCGGTGTGCGTCCCGACATTCCGGGCCTGGAATATGCCGGGATCGTCTCGGACGTCGGGGAAGGCGTGGACGAGGCGGCAGTGGGATCCTGGGTCATGGGCCTGCTCCCCGGTGCCGGGTACGCGGAGCAGGCCGTCGCGCCGTACAACCAGACACTGGCAATTCCGAATGACATGGAATTCTCTGCTGGAGCTGCCATTCCCGAAGCTTTTTGTACGGCATGGGATGCGCTGCTGCAGGCCGGATTTTCGCCTGGAATGAGCGTGCTAGTGCATGCAGCCGGAAGCGGAGTGGGCACTGCGGCTCTGCAACTCGCCCGTGCGTTCGGTGCGCACCGGGTGTACGGAACCGCATCCGAGCCGAAGCTTGATGCTCTGGCTTCTCGCGAGCTTCCCCTGGACGTGCCGATCGATTATCGGAAGCAGGCCTTCCGCGACGTGATCCGCCGCGAAACGGACGGGAAGGGAGTCGACATCATCCTCGATCTTGTCGGTGCTTCTTATTGGACGGACAACCTGGCGAGCCTGGCCGTCGGTGGTCGGATCGTGCTGATTGGACTGATCGGTGGGATTACAGCCCAGACGAACCTCGGCGTGCTCCTTCGACGACGCCTGCGTGTGATCGGCACCGTCATGCGCTCGCGTTCCGACGACGAGAAGCGCGCCATTGCCGACCAGGTGCGGACAGATCTGCTTCCTCTGTTCGCTTCCGGTCGACTACAGCCCGTTGTCGATCGAGTATTTCCGCTCGAAGAAGTTGCGGAAGCACATCAATACATGGAAGAAAACCGTAACACCGGGAAAATCGTCCTCCGCATCAACTGACGACGGTGGGTGCGGCGCTTTCCTCTTCCTGGTAGATCGGGCTACCGGGCCAATCATCCGCCGGAAGCTCTACCGGCTGGTTGATTGCCATGCCCTCTTCCATCCACACGTGCTTGCCGTCAAGCACTCTCTGGGCCGTTCGGTAGATCTCGATGTCTTCGTTGTGGCCCATCATGCGGAAAGACTGCAGGATGCGCCGCCGCGCCATCCGGCAAAACAGGTCTGCCAGTTCCACGGCTTCTGCCGCATGCGGCTTGCCCGTCCTGACCATCATCTGCGCCCGGGCGCAGGACACAGCCATCGCGAACAGTTCTGCCCCGATGTCCACGCCCCGGAACAAGAGCATCTGCCGCCGCTGGAGACCCGCACCGTGTCGCATCATCATGTGGAAGAACGTACGGGCCAGCTTGCGGGAGTTCCGCTCGACATAGCGAATGTGCACGGACAGATCTCCGAAACCGCTCGCCACGCCCAGTCGCGGGACCCAGAGTTTCGGATACCACAGACCGTAGAACAACATGACCTTCGGCAGGATGGCCAGCTTTCCACCCAGGCTCAGATCGCCCTCGACCAGGGGCCCCGCGACCTGCAGATGCTTATCGACCGCCTCGCGCGCGATGAACAGTCGCATGATCTCACTCGATCCCTCGAAGATCCGATTGATCCGGAAATCACGCAGCATCCGCTCGGCGGGCACCGGCTCCTCGCCCCGGGCCTTCAACGAATCGGCGCGCTCGTAGCCACGACCGCCTCTTGTCTGCACCATTTCGTCGCAGATCAGCCATCCATGCTCGGAATTGTAGAGCTTGGCCAGCGCGGCTTCGAGCCTGATGTCGAACCCTCCCCGGTCCACCATGATGGCACTCGTCTCTGCGACGGCTTCGAGCGCGAAGGTCTGCGCTGCGATGTAGCCGATTTTCTGGGCGACGGCCTCGTGCCTGCCTATCGGCTGTCCCCACTGCACTCGTTCCGAGGCCCACTCACGAACGATTCGGAGGGCGACCTTTCCGGTTCCTACGGCGACGGCGGGGATCGCCAGGCGTCCCGTGTTGAGGGTGATCAAAGCCAGCTTCAATCCCTTGCCTTCGCCCCACAGAAGATTTTCCTTCGGTACGCGGACGTCCGTAAACTTGAAGTTCGCGTTTTCGATGCCGTGGATGCCCATAAAGTGGTTGCGCTCGAGAATTTCCACGCCCGGCCAATCCGTTTCCACGATGAACGCCGAGATCCGTTTCGTATCCGGGTGCAGCGCCATTACGACGAGCATTTCCGCGATCGAGCCGTTGGTCGTCCAGAGCTTGGTGCCGTTGAGGATGTAGTGGTCCCCCGAATCATCCAGCACACAGGTCGTGCCCAGCCGCGCAGGATCTGAGCCGACATCGTCTTCCGTGAGGGCAAATGCGGAAATGGCTCCGGCTGCCAGCCGCGGAAGATATTTCTTCTTCTGTTCGTCGGTTCCGAACAGCTTCAGGGGCTGCGGTACACCGATCGACTGGTGAGCCGACAGCAACGCCACCAGGCTGCCATCCACGCTGCCAAGCAAAGCCATCACTTTGTTGTACTCCACCTGTCCGAAACCGTGACCACCATATTCCTTTGGTATCTTCAGGCCGAACGCCCGCATTTCGCGCAATCGTTCAATGACACTGTCGGGGATCTTCCAGTCGCGGTCGATTTTTTCCGAGTCCACCTCGGTCTCGAGGAATTGCTTCAACTCGATCAGGAATGTCCGGCACTCATCAGTGATGAATTCATCGGGATCCGGATACGGATGGATGAGGTCCAGTTGGAGGTCTCCGAGGAACATGTCGCGGACGAATGTTGCCTTGTCCCACTTGCTCTCACGGGCATCTTCGGCGACACGACGGGCATCGTCTACGCTGATGTGGACCTTGCCGCCTGTTGGTGAGGAATCCGCAGCCATGGCTATATCATCCAGGTATTCAGGATTTATTTTGCTTCGTTCCGGGAATCTACCGATCAAGGCCTGAAGATCCAACGCTCCTTGTCCTCTCCGCTAACCTGATGAGTAACGCTCCATTTGCTGTGACTGTTTCCCTTGCCGTACCATGGCTAGCTTCTCCCGATGAATGGGCGACTCGAATCAAGCCATAGATGAACGACAGATGAATGAACCCGAACGGCAGTCCTTCGCGGCCGCCCTGACAGCGGTACGTGAGCGGACGCTCGAGCTTGTTTCCGGGCTCTCCGAGGATGCTCTCCTGCGCCAGCACAACTCACTCATGAGCCCGATCATTTGGGACCTTGGACATATCGGGGCGTTTGAAGATCTATGGCTTGTCCGGCGTCTCGGGACCGTGTGCGGTGAAGCCGAACTCGATGAGGCGTACAATGCGTTCAAGACGCCCAGATCCGAGCGCGGCGGACTTACACTCCTGGACGGCCCGTCATTGCTCAACCGGCTCGCCGAGGTACGAAGACAGGCCTTCCGCTTGCTCGAAACGGTCGAATTCGATCCCGCCAACCAGTTGTTGCGAGATGGCTTTGCCTATGAGATGGTAGTTGAGCATGAAGCCCAACATCAGGAAACCATGCTCCAGACGATCAGCTTGATGACGTCGGAGTCCTACGAGCCTGTGACGCACAGGGAACGGCCGGCGGGTAACAGTGCCAGGGCTGGCGAAATGGTCCGCGTACCGGCTGGAACCTTTCGCATGGGCGCTGGCCGGAACGGTTTCGCCTACGATAACGAACGTCCGCGTCATGCCGTGGATGTCGGCCAGTTTGAAATTGGCCGCTATCCGGTCACGAACGGAGAGTTCCTGGAGTTTATCGCTGCTGGAGGCTACGGGAACCGCGGACTCTGGACCGATGTTGGATGGAACTGGAGCGAGCAGGCATCGCTTTCAGCACCGATGTACTGGGAACCGGTAGACGGGGCGGAAGAGACTTCGCCCGTGGTCGAGGCCGCGCGCGTGGCGCGCGAGATGGGCCTGGACGGTTGGCACAGGCGAACCTCTCTCGGCATTGAATCTCTTGACCCGTCCGTCCCGGTGGTCCACATCTGTTGCCATGAAGCCGAGGCGTATGCCCGTTTCGCATCTGGACGGCTACCAACGGAAGCGGAGTGGGAAAAGGCCGCGGCCTGGGACCCCGAGACCGAATCGCCGCGAACCAATCCCTGGGGAGAGGACTGTGAAACGGTCGGTCGAGCGAACCTGGATCAACTCACCTTCGGACCGGCTCCGATCGGGGCCTTTCCGGCTGGTCGGTCTGCGGTTGGATGCGAGCAAATGCTGGGTGACGTCTGGGAGTGGACGGCCTCGACACTTGACGGGTATCCCGGATTCCAGGCGTTTCCGTACCCCGAGTACTCGGAAGTCTTTTTCGGTCCGCAGTACCGTGTTCTGCGCGGAAGCTCATGGGCAACCCGGCCAAGCGTGAGCCGCAATTCATTCAGGAACTGGGATTATCCGATTCGCCGGCAGATATTCTCCGGTGTCAGGTTGGTACGTGATGCCTGATGAAATAACAGAGACAGTTGCCGATTCGCGGATTACGATCCGCAACTTGTTGCACGGTGAGGGTAGTCCGTTCGAGCTTGCCGAAGATGCCAGAAAAGGCCTGACGAGTACTCCGAAGACCATGCAGCCGAAGTACCTGTACGACCCCCACGGTTCGGATCTTTTTGAGAGGATTACCGAACAGGAGGAGTACTATCAGACTTCGACGGAACTGGAGATTCTCCGGCGCATCGCACCGTTGATCATGGATCGAGTGCGACCGACTGCGCTGATCGAATTTGGAAGTGGCAGTGCGTCCAAGACGAAGACTCTGCTGGATGAAATGCGGCGAGCCGGGCGTCTCGAAGGATATGGCATGCTGGACGTTAGCGAGTCGGCCTTACGTGCTGCGGCGGACGCATTGGTTGAGAGGTATCCTCGGCTGCAAGTGGTGTGCGAAATCGCCGACTTCGAACGGCCGCAGCCCCTGCCGTTTCCCGGGAAGCGGCGCCTGCTGGTATTTCTCGGGTCTACGATCGGCAACTTCGAAGTGGAAGACGCGAAAGCATTTTTGCGTGGTCCCGCCGAACGCATGCACGATGATGATGCTTTTCTGATCGGTTTCGATCTCATCAAGGATGTCGAAACCATAGAGCGCGCATACAACGATGCCGCCGGTATAACGGAGGCATTCAACAAGAACCTGCTGACCGTTCTGAATCGGGAACTCGGTGCCGATTTCGACCTGTCGGCGTTCGATCACAGAGCGTTCTACAATGAGCCAGAGTCACGTATCGAGATGCACCTGGTATCCCGGCGACCGCAACGCGTCACGTTGATCGACCTCGACCTGACGATCGAATTCGCGGCAGGCGAGAGCCTCAGGACCGAGTTGAGCCACAAGTACACCAGGCGATCGGTTGAACAGTTACTCGAGGCCGGCAATCTGACCCTGGACATGTGGGAGACTGACCCGGACGGCAAATTCGCCCTGGGGCTGGCGCGCCGGCGGTGAGTCGGCTCGATCCGCCAGTCTTGCAGCAGGAAGTCCAACGCTTATTCGAACCCACAGCGTCGGTGGCCGGGAGCGGACTCGGCCGCGTCGGTGTCGAACTCGAGCTGATTCCGCTGAATGTGAGGTCGACGGACGGGCCGATCCCGGCCGATGTCTCGGGACCGGAGCTTCTCCACCAGCTTGGCGCCGACTCACTCGGCGATGAGCAGGTTGGCCGGTTCAGCTTCGAACCGGGTGGCCAGATCGAATACAGCACGCCGGCAGTCACGTCCCTAGCCGAACTCGTCGAGGACATGGGCAGATCCATGGATCCGCTGTGCACGGCGGCTCGGGATCAGGGAATGCGGCTGGCTGCAATCGGACTCGCTCCCTGGTATGGACCGGAAGCGGTCGGCCTGTGCAACCCGACGCGTCGATACGTCGAGATGGATCGCTACTTTCGTCGGCTCGGTCCATGGGGCGCCTGGATGATGCGGCTGACTGCGAGCATGCAGGTAAATCTGGACCTTGGGGAGTCGGATACGGCTGAGGCCCGTTGGCGGGTAGCGAATGCGTTGAGTCCGGTACTCACGGCCGTATTCGCGAATTCAGCGGCAGACCTGCCCGATGGAACACCGGTCGCGAGCGGACGGGCATGGGTGTGGAGCCAGCTGGATGGCAGTCGCACCGGTATCGTGGGGCGCATGCGCGGCGGCACGCCGCCATGGGCTGAGTACCTGACTTTCGCGCTCACGGCGCGCGTGATGTTCGATCACGAGATGAGGCCCGTCGAATCGGTCGGGGGCACGGAGCCGGCGGTCCGATTCAACGACTGGTGGCTAGCAGGGGATGAGAGCGGTCCCGTGCTGGAGGATTGGCACATCCACCTGAGCACGCTGTTCCCGGATGTGCGTCCGAAACGGTGGCTGGAGATCCGGGCGATCGACATGCCGGCTCGTCGCTGGTGGTCGGTACCCCCGACGCTTCTCGCGGCACTGCTGTATGACGAACGGGCACTCAGGGAGGTCGAGGAACTCTTCGACACAGGTCCTGGCGGAACCAGCGCTGACCTGTCGGCTGTTGCCTGCACGGCAGGACTCTCAAACCCCCAGCTGCGGGATCTGGCGTCCGCCTGCTTCGAGAAATGCGAGTCGGCTGTGCGGCGCTTTCCCGCCGGCTGGTTCGGGGGTGAGGCGATGGGGGCCCTGTCAGCGTTTCGCGAACGGTATGTGGAACCCGGGATGACCCAGTCCGACGAAGCTCGCACCGACGGACTGGTGGCCGCGCTGGTCCCTCGTCTTCAACAGTTTAACAGCCTTCCTAGAGCTGCTTCACTTCCTCCACGATCTTCGTGAGCGTATCGGCTGCATCACCGAAGTACATCATCGTATTGCGGGCGTAAAACAGTTCGTTGTCGATTCCGGAAAAACCGGGACTCAGACTCCGCTTCAAGACGACACAGTGCTTCGCTCGATCCACCTCGACGATCGGCATTCCCGCGATGGGACTCGCCGGATCGTCGCGCGCCGCCGGATTCACAGTATCGTTGGCACCGACCACCAGGCAGGCGTCGACCGACTGAATGTCGGGATTCACATCGTCTATTTCGTATAGCTGCGTGTAGGGAACGTTCGCCTCGGCCAGGAGCACATTCATGTGCCCCGGCATGCGGCCGGCGACCGGATGGATGGCGTAGCGCACCTGAACGCCCCGGGACTGCAGATGGTCGGCCAGTTCCCGCAGCTTGTGCTGAGCCTGGGCCACGGCCAATCCATAACCGGGCACAATGACCACCCTTGTCGCGTAGGCCAGCAACATCGCAACATCCTCGGCCTCGACCGAGTTGACGTCCGCCTTCGTCCGCTTCTCGCCACTCCCGGTTTCTGCCCTGGGGGCTTGACCAAAGGCGCCGAATATGACGTTTATGAGCGAACGATTCATCGCCTTGCACATGATCCGGGTCAGGATCAGGCCCGAAGCGCCAACCAACGCGCCACTGATGATCAGCACGTTGTTTCCGAGTGCGAAGCCCGCCGCGGCCGCGGCGAGTCCCGAATACGAGTTGAGCAGGGACACAACAACCGGCATGTCGGCGCCGCCAATGGGGATGACGAGCAACACTCCCAGCAGCAATGCGCCGGCCCACAGACCGTAGTAAACCAGAGCCATGGGATCGGATAGTGCCAGGCCGCCCGAACCCGGGTCCATCACGATCAGCGTCATGGCTGCCAGGATGGAGAGGAAGAGCAGGCCGCTCACTATCTGCTGCATGGGATAGGTGACCGGCTTCTCGGTGACGATTCCCTGCAGCTTTCCGAAGGCAATGAGGCTCCCTGAGAACGTCACGGCGCCGATCAATGTACCGGCCATGATCGCCAGTGAAGCGTCGAGCTCCGGAATCGGAGTGGATCCAGTCTGGTATCGCAGGAATTCAGCTGCGGCCACGAGGCCGGATGCAAGCCCGCCCAGGCCGTTGAATACCGCCACCATCTGCGGCATGTCGGTCATCTTGACGACCCGCGCCATCACCATGCCGATGAGAGAACCGACGATCAGGCCGACCACGATCCATTCGAAACTCAGGATGCTTTCGTCGAGCAGTGTGGCGACAATGGCAATCAGCATCGCTGCGGCGGCAAGCATGTTGCCCCGGCGTGCCGTAGCTGGAGAACTCAGCTTCTTGAGGCCGGAAATGAACAGGACGGCGGACAGGAGATATGCGAGCTGAATCGTCAATTCAATGGCGCCCATGCGTCAGCTAGCTCCGCTGTCGCGCCGGAACATCCGGAGCATGCGGTCGGTGACCAGGAAGCCACCGACGACATTGACCGTGGCCGCAACCAGCGCGACGGTCCCGATGATGCTGAACAGCAGACCTTCGCCCAGTCCGGCGATGACCAGCGCACCTACGATGCTGATTCCTGAAATCGCATTGGAGCCGGACATGAGCGGTGTATGCAGGGTCGGAGGCACTTTCGTGATGACTTCAAAACCCGTAAACATTGCAAGAACAAATATATAGACGCTTACCAGAATCGTACCACTCATGCTTCGAACCTCACCTTTCCATCGTGCGTAACGACGCAGGCCTCGAGAATCGGATCGTCCAGATCGATGTGCAGTGCGCCTTCTTCATCCGTGGCAAGGTCGATCAGTGCCGACAGGATCCGGCCGTACATCTCGCTGCCGTGCACAGGAAGAGACGAAGCAAGATCTAGCGGACCCATGATCGAGACCCCGTGACGCTGGACAGTCTCGCCGGCGACGGTAAGCTCGCAGTTACCACCCGCCTCAGCAGCGAAATCAACGATCACGGAACCCGCACGCATCCGCTGTACCATGTCTTCAGTGATCAGCCGGGGTGCGGGGCGTCCCGGCACCAGCGCGGTTGTGATGACGAGATCCGATTCGGCGATGTGATCGCTCAGCAATTGCCGAATTAATTCCTGGTCCGCTTCCGAAGCTTCCCGCGCGTACCCACCCTCTGTTTCCGAATCGGCCTCCACCTGACTCCAGTCGACGAATTTCGCGCCGAGACTCTCCACCTGTTCCTTGACCACGGGACGGATGTCGAAGGCCTCAACGACTGCACCGAGGCGTCTGGCGGTTGCGATGGCCTGCAGGCCCGCAACACCGGCCCCCAGCACGAAGACGCGCGCTGGAGCAATCGTGCCGGCCGCTGTAGTCAGCATCGGGAAGAATTTGCCGAGTTCGTTGGCTCCCCTGATCACTCCGGTGTAGCCGGCGATCGTGCTGAAGGCGGACAACGCGTCCATCCGCTGTGCCCTGGTAGTTCGGGGGACGAGTTCAAGAGCTACGGCGGTGACACCTCGCTCGGCCAGGCGGCTCAGAACAGTCCCGTTCTTAAACGGTTGGAGCATGCCCACGCACAGCGCACCGGGCGGGATCGCCTCGATCTCGTCGAATCCGTCTTCGCGTATTTGAGGCGCGTTGATTTTGCCTACAATATCAGCAGCCCGAAAGAGTTCGGCCGGGTCGTCCATGACACTCGCCCCTGCCTCGCGGTATTCGTCATCGGTGAACGAAGCGGCCAGTCCTGCACCGGCCTCCACCGCTACTTCTGCTCCGCCGGCCACGAGTCGTTTGACTATGCCCGGAGCCATGGATACGCGCGCCTCAAACGGCGCACTTTCTTTGGGAACCACGATCCGCATGGTGTCCTCTTTACTTGACGAGGGCAGTTTCAGAAGGCTGTATTATTTGCTTGACACGGCCGGCGTCGTCGGTAGCTTGACGCCTGCCGGACGCCGCCTAGGGTACCGCGGCGCGAGGCATTCCGACAGGTCCAACCATGGCGGCTGAACACGGCGCCCATTTAGGCTCCGACGAACCACAGCCCGGCACCCGACGAGGTCCCATGCACGTATCAAGGATTGCAATCACCGTCGTTCTGTTTGCCGTTTCAACAGGCGCAAAAGGAGCCACCGGACAAACAAGCATAGCCGATCAGATCGACAGGGCACTGCTGGCCGCTCCCGAGACATTGCGGGAGGATGCCACCGTGCTTGGGTACGGGGGAGACGCCCGCGCCGGTGATCCGCTGACTGTCCTGCGAGCCGGTTCAAACCATGTGATCTGCCTGGCAGACGATCCGGCACGGGACGGATTTCACGTGGCCTGTTATCACGACAGCCTCGATCCGTTCATGATAATTGGACGCCGGATCAAGGCCGATGGAGGCGACCGTGCCACGATCCTGGCAGCGAGGTATGCCGCCCTCGAGCAGGGTCGGATCGAGGCGCCTGCCGCGGCGCTGTGGTCGCTCACTGCATCCGACGACGTGGATCCAGGCGTGGCCGGATCGACGGATGGGGCGCGTCGCCTGGCCGTAGTCTATGTACCTGGTACGGAATCTGACGCTCTCGGCTTGCCCGCCCGCCCCGATGGCGACAGTCCGTGGCTCATGCTTCCCGGCACACCATGGGCCCACGTCATGATTCCCAGGTAGGGCCGCTCGTGTCTCAGCTGAGCCGTCATCAGATCGGAGCGACACTCCTTGGCGCCTTGCGGCAGCAAGGCCTTGGCGTCCGCGACCTGTTCGAGGGCCGACAGGAGCCGGTGTCCTGGTTCTTCCGCTGCCTGGCCTATGACCAATCGGAATTGGACATCATGGAGTCAGGGGCGATCGACGCCCTGCATGCTCCGTCCGCGCTGCTCGAACTGACGCTCGACGAGGTAGCCCTGGCCGGTGCAGGTATCGGTCCGGATGGGCTGGCGTCGTACCTGACCGGAGATCGAATTCCCGATGTGGACGAATTGTTTCCGGAAAACTCCGACCCGGCACCGGATGCAATCGTCCAATTCCATCCTGACGTGATGCTGGGTTACGTCACCGTGGACGTTGCTCCGCCCACCCTTTGGCTGGAACGCCTCTCGGCGGACACCGCTGGAAATGAGCGGCTTGCCAGGGAACTCGCGTTGATGGCGCAGGAGACGGGCGGAGAGGCCGATACCGTAGAAGTGCACATGGAGGGGGCGCTCGACGCATCAATGGAGGGATGGGCGGACGAGGCCGCCACCGTCCGACCGGCCGGAGTGTCCGTGCATTTCAGCTTCGAGATTCCACTTGCCGGTACCGGAGAACGGGAACTGGGTCAGATCTTCGCCGCAGGCGCCCGCACTGCAGCAGCAGCCATCGAGGCAATGAGGCGAATCTTCAAGCGCGTTTCCTGAACGGCTATGGGAGCGGGAGCCCACGAGCGGTAAGCAGGCTATCCACCGCTGCCCGAAAGCGCTCAGTTGAAACGGCTCCGCGGATGGCGATACTGTCCCCGACGACGAAGAACGGGGTGCTCGTAATGCCTGAGCGAAGTGCCGCATCGTAGTCCGACACCTGTAGAGGCGCCGTCAGGTCGTTTCGCAGACATTCCCGGAAGCTGGCTTCGTCGATGCCGATACCGGTCGCGTACGTGATGAGCAGGGCGTTGAGGTCTGCCGTGGCGAGCCATTCTGTCTGTTTCTCAAACAGTACGTTATGCATCTCCCAGAACCTGCCGGCCGCACCAGCACAGAAAGCTGCTTCGATCGCCGGCCAGGCCCGCGGATGACGGCTGTTGGGAAAGGATATCCATAGGTACCGCGCGATGCCGGTCTGAATATACAGACTGTCGACCGCGTGAAATGTCTCGCTGTAGAACTGCGCGCAGAACGGACACTCGAAATCCGAGATCTCGACGATCTGGATGGGCGCTTCGGCCTCGCCCATGGATCGCGCCTCGTCGGCTGCCTCGAGAATCGCCGCCTGATCCGCCGGCACGACTGCCGTCTGCTGCGCTGAGGCGGGTCCAGCAGCGAGCACGATCATGGCAGCCCCGATCGACGCAGCCTGTCCGCGTGACAGAATGAGGCTCTCGCGACGTGTCGTTTGCAGCATTCGTAGCACCTGTTGTTCGGCATGAGTACGGCTGAGGTGAATCAGACGGTGGACAAGCTGCCCAGCCTGACATCCGGGGCGCAAGCTGACCGCACGTCCTTCCACAATCACTGGTCCGGCGCCGGAATCGTCGACAGAGCATCAAGGCTTGTCGAAAGGGAATCCCACGCATCTTTCACGTGTGACCGCTCCGTGTTCACGTTTCCGACGGTCAGTCGAATCGTGAATCGTCCGTCGAGTTCCGTGTGAGAAAGAAATACGACTCCGGCCGTGTTAACCCCCTCGAGCACCCGTCGGTTCCAGGTTTCTTCGGACCAGCCGGTGGGAGCGCGGGTTCGGAAGCAAACGGTGCTGAACCCTACAGGCGCAGCGAGTTCGAACCTCGGATCTGCTTCGACGTGGTCAGCGAATTCTCGTGCGAGCAGGCAGTGCCGACGAATCATCTCGCGCAGGCCTTCTGCGCCGTACCACCTGAATACGAACCACAGCTTGAGAGCTCGGAACCGGCGGCCGAGGGCAAGGCCCACGTCCATGAGATTTGGGGCCGTCGTGTCGTCAGATGACAGGTAGGCCGGCGTCAGCGCCATGGAACGCCGAAACAGGTCCAAGTCCCTGCCCAGCAGCACGCTGCAATCCAACGGCACGGACATCCACTTATGCGGATTCAACACGATGGAGTCGGCTCGTTCCCAACCGGCAAACAGGGGACGAAACTCAGGTAGTGAGGCCGCGGGGCCCGCATAGGCCGCATCCACATGCAGCCATACGCCATGCCTGGCGCAGATTTCGGCGATTTCCTCTACCGGGTCGCTGCTGGCGCAAGACGTGGTGCCGATCGTCGCGCAAACCATTACGGGACACCGGCCGGATGTCTTGTCCTCCGTCAGCATCGTTTCGAGCGCCGAGGGTTGCATGCCGTAGCCGTCGTCCACCTCCACGCGTCGCAAATTCTCATGGCCCAGACCCGCAGCAATCACAGCCTTGTCAAGCGATGAATGTGCGAGTTGAGACCCGTATACCGTGAACGGACCGGGTGTCGAGAGTCCCGCCAGACCGTGCTCCCGCACGCCCGGAACGGCACGCTCCCTCGCCGCGACCAGCGCAATGAACGTGCTCGTCGAAGCAGTGTCCTGGATGACGCCGTCGAATTCGCCCGGCAACCCGACGAATGCACGCATCCATCCGATCATCCGCGATTCGAGCTCCGTACCGGCCGGAGATGTGCGCCACAGCATCGCATTGGCATTGAAAGCCGCCGTCACGAATTCGGCGAGGATGCCCGGGTCGGAGGCTGAACTGCAGAAGTAGGCCATGAAACCGGGATGATTCCAATGTGTCAGACCGGGTACGATCGTATTGTCCAGGTCGGCGAGGATGCTCTCAAAGTCTTCGGGCGACTCAGGAGCCTCTGACGGAATGGCGGCCTTGATGTCGCCCTGTTGCACAGGGGAGAGTACTGGCAGTTCATACAATCGTGCCCGGTACGCTTCGATCCACTCGGCCATTCGATCGGCGGACTCCCGAAAGCCCGGAGAGTCGAGCGATTTCCCGTGTCCAGGCTCAGCCATGTCAACATCTCCTCTGGGTTCGCCATATTTCAACAATGCGAAACGTAATCGAAGCTGGAGAGGCCCGGCGGACAATCGTCCAGTAGTTTCGTCCCGATGACCGAGAATTACGATGACGCTTTGCGACCCCTGCTCGAAGGATGCCGGGGCGCGGTGCAAGAAGAAATTGACGCGGTGCGGGCTGACCTCGAACGTCGGGGCCTGGCCGACCCCGTTCCTGCTACGGGTGGAACACGAGTTCCCGGTTCCGGCGCTACCCGAACGTACGACTGGACTCTGCCTTCGGGGAGTTTCAAGATTCGTGTGGACGATGCCGTATCCATTGAAACGGAGTCCGGCAGCTGCCTCGGGTTCGTAGTTCGATTCGACGCCACCAGCAACGAACTCCGCTTAGTCACGGATACGGCACTGGGCGAGCGTCCGGGTGCCCGGCTGCTGACTTTTGACCCGACCTGGATGCTGGAGGCGTTGGACAACCGTCTGGCGCAGATCGGAACGAACCCCGAACAATTTCACACGGGAACGGCTCTCAAGTTGTTCGGACGACAGTTCCCGCGGGTGGGAGAGCGATGTCCCCCGGCGATCCACACGTCCGGTTTGAACCAGTCGCAATCAACGGCGCTTGCGCGGGTTCTGGGTAGCGACATTCAGTTTGTCTGGGGACCACCCGGGACCGGCAAGACCCGAGTTCTTGGACATGCCGGTGCCGCGCTCGCTGACGAGGGTCGCGTGCTCATAGTGGCCGCCACGAATGCCGCGGTAGACGAGGCGGCTGCCCGAGTTGCTGAGAGGCTTGGTCCGGGAGCGGTCGAAGCAAACAGAATCCTGCGATTTGGTGCCGGTGTTTCATCTGGCTCGGATCCGGTTCTCGGGATCAACGCGGCTGTTACCCGTGCCGAACGTCTGAGGCCCACCAGTCTGTCGCGGACCATTGGAGAACTTTCTGTGCGTCTCGGGCTCAAAGACGGAGACGACGAGTCGCTGGCGATCACGGCGACCAGGGTACAGGCGGCAGCCAGGCGCACCGGTGATCCAGCCGACGCTGCACTCGCCAGCCGGGTTGCGGCTGGCTACCAGGCCTCCATTCGACGCGTTGTTGAAATGGCCGACGTAGTGCTCGCGACGTTTGCACGGCTGGCCATCCGTGACGAGCTGGCGTCCTTGCGTTTCGACAGTGTGCTGATAGACGAGGCGAGTGCAGCCACTTTGCCATATGCCCTGTATGCTTCGTGCCTCGCGAGTGAGAGGGTGGCGGTGTTCGGCGACTTCCAGCAATTACCCGCCGTGGTCCAGTCGCGCGGGGAGCTGGCCGCTGAGTGGTTACGACGGGACATTTTCCGGGCGTCCGGTGTGCTGGATTCGGAGGGTGGGCTGCCGTCTCCACGTGACCAGCTCTGCTCGATGCTGGATCAGCAGTACCGGATGCGCCCCTCGATACGGGCGCTGATTGGCGATCTGTTCTACGGGGGGAGACTCCGGGATGGCTTGCCCGCGGTCGATGAAACGGGTCGGGATATGATTCTGGTGGATACGGCCAGTCTCGAACCCCGTGTCGATCGACTTGAACGGTCGCGACGAAACGACCAGCACCTTGAGGTACTTCTCCGAGTACTGGAGCTGCTCGGTCGCCAGGGTATTCACGACGTCGGTGTCGTCGCTCCCTACCGGATTCAGGTGCGCGAGCTGAGAAAGCTGGTCAGGTCGAGGCTCGGTCGCGCTGCGCCACTGGAATTGGAAATCGCGACCATTCACCGATTCCAGGGACGAGAGAAAGGAGTCATCATATTTGACACGGTGGATGCGCCGCCTGACAGGAGTTGGTTCCTGGACGAACGCCGTAACCCGGATTTCCCCCGAATGCTCAACGTGGCTTTGTCGCGCAGCCGTGACTTGCTCATCCTCGTAGCTACCGTGGAAGGCTTGCGACGCACCCTGCCCGAGGAGGCCCTGTTGAACAGAGTAGTGGAGCGGTTGCGTCGCGACGGAGTGGTGGTTTCCGGAGGCAGTGTGAAAGAGTTGCGCCTTGCCCTGGAGAACCGATAGATCCACGATCTTTTTCCCTCTGAACCGCAGGTATGGCGTAGCGATCGTGGTCATATTTTTCAAAAAACCGTATTCCACGTTGATTTGACCTTGACTATCAAAAAAAAAGTTTTATACTGATTGCGTGCTGCGGAGGAGGCACCGGCGAGACCGGATCGCCGCCGTTCCGAAATGCGCGACGACAGGCAGTGCTCGGTGGGACCGGAAGTTCTCAAACGAGGGCGGAAGGAATCAACAGCTAACCGAGCGTGAGGTGCGAAAGCACGGCCAGTTGAGTACTGGGAGGGAGCGCAACCGACCAGGAAGCCGCGTTCGAAACGGACACAGAATCCTTCCTCTTGCCCCTGGGCGCTCTTCGGAGTGGCCGGGGGCTTGAGTATTGTGGGTACCCTTCCTGCCGCCCGATGTCACGAATCTTCATTTTTTCAAAAAAACAATTGTGGACTCAGTGTGGATAGATGGTGGGAAAAAGCATAAATGTAATTGCTGCATGGTGCAGTGTGACCAGTCGTGATGCAAGCACTTGTCCCCACCGATGTGAATTGAGAACAGGTGGTACAGATGATCCGAACGATCGAGGTGTTGACTGCTGGCCAGGGACTGCTGGACATCACCGGACGCATTGCCGTTCTGGTTGAGAAGGCGGCCGTGGCCGAGGGACTCTGCACAATCCTGATCCGGCACACGTCCGCGAGTCTGACCATTCAGGAGAACGCCGATCCGTCGGCGAGGCGGGACCTGGAGGAGTGGTTGAACCGGTTGGTCCCGGAAGGCGATCCCGAGTTCACACACACGCACGAGGGGGCGGACGACATGCCATCTCATATCAAATCAGCGCTGACATCGAGCAGCCTGTCCATTCCTATCGTTGATGGAAGTCTGGCGCTTGGCCGCTGGCAGGGAATCTACGTTTGGGAGCACCGGCGTCGCGGATCGACGAGGGAGTGTGTGGTGCATATAGGCGGCTGATCGGTATTGTTGTCGGAAGTATGACCGAATCCCGGCTCGAGCGGAAAGTTTGCCAATGAGAGTCGTCGTGCAACGTGTGGACCGCGCTTCGGTGCGCGCAGGCGGCTTGCTGGTCGGTGAGATCGATCGAGGATTGCTGGTCCTGGTGGGTTTCTCAGCAGACGATACCAACAAAACGATCGCCTGGATGGCGGATAAGATACGGGGCCTGCGAATATTTTCCGATTCCAAAGGGCGGATGAACCTCGACCTCGAGACGGTTGGGGGAAGGCTGCTCATCGTGTCTCAGTTTACTCTGTACGGGGATGTGTCGAGGGGTCGAAGACCTTCATTCGCAGGTGCTGCTTCCCCTGAGAAGGCCCGGTCGTTGTATGAGCGCTTCCTAGAACTTTGCGCGACTGGCGGTACAGAAGTGTCGTCCGGTGAATTCGGCAGCATGATGGATGTCGAACTGGTCAATTCCGGGCCGGTCACGTTGTGGATCGAGCGATGAGCTTCGAGCCGATCCTCGTTCTGGCCTCCGGATCCCCTCGCCGGCGGGAAATACTCGGAGCCCTCGGATTGACGTTCACCGTCCGGCTCCCCGATCCGGAAGAGACGATAGTGCCGGGAGAGTCACCCGAATCGGCGGTCCTGCGTCTCGCTGAGCAGAAAGCGGACTCCGTATCGGTTGCCCCGAGTGAACTTGTGCTGGCGGCAGACACGGTCGTCGTGCTGGACGGTGACCTGCTTGGCAAACCCGCTGACGACCGTGAGGCCATCGAGATGTTGATGCGGCTAAGCGGGCGTTCGCACGAAGTGTTTACAGGCCTGGCCCTGCGCGTTGAACGGCGGACGGTGTCGATGGTCACGCGAACGGAGGTCACGTTCCGGTCGTTTGACAGGGTGGAATGTGAGTCCTATGTGGCGACAGGCGAGCCTCTGGACAAAGCGGGCGCCTACGGCATTCAGGGGTTCGGTTCGGCGCTGGTGGAGCGCATTCATGGCGACTTCTTTAACGTGATGGGCCTACCCGTAGCAACGCTGCTTCGATTGTTCGATTCCTTCGGGTACCGCTATGCATATGGCCGTGTCGTTCGCGACCGGCCCTGCGAGGAAGCATGAGCCGTAACCGCGCCATTCTTGCGATCGACCAGGGTACGACCGGATCTCGTGCGCTGGTGTTCGCCGGCGACGGGCGACTTCTGGCTTCATCCTACCGGGAGTTTCGGCAGTACTTTCCGAAACCCGGGTGGGTCGAGCACGATGCCGAAGAGATCTGGGTCTCCGTACAGGCAACGATACGACAGGCACTCCCCGCGGCCGGACTTACGGCTGGAGATCTCGGTGCGATCGGAATCACTAACCAGCGAGAAACGACGGTGTTGTGGGATCGTCAGACGCTTCGGCCTGTCGCCCCGGCCATCGTCTGGCAGGATCGTCGTACGGAGGCGCGGTGCGGCGAGCTGCGAGATTCCGGTGAGGCCGAGCGGATTCGGCGCGCCACGGGACTCATCGTCGATCCCTATTTTTCGGCCACGAAACTCGAGTGGCTTTTGGAGAAGGATACGGAGTGCCGGAAACGGGCCGAGGCCGGTGACCTGGCGTTCGGGACGATCGACACATGGCTGATACAACGACTGACCGGTGGTGCCGTTCACGCCACGGATCCAACGAATGCCAGCCGGACGATGCTCTACGATCTCAACGCCGGAGCGTGGGACGCTGATCTGTGCTCCCTATTCGGCATTCCTGACGCCATCCTGCCGGATATTCGTTCATCGGTCGGGAATTTCGGTGTAACGGATCCGGAAGTCCTGGGCACAGAGGTGCCCATTCACGGTGTTGCGGGAGATCAGCAGGCCGCCCTGTTCGGGCAGCAGGGGTGGGCACGGGGAGACGCGAAGAATACCTATGGCACGGGGGCTTTTCTTCTCCTGCAGACGGGTGAGGAACGCGGTCCCGATCTGCCGGGTGTACTGACAACGGCCGCGTGCGGTTCCGCGGGAGAGGTGACGTTTGCCTATGAGGGGTCGATCCTCATAGCGGGCGCTGCTGTTCAGTGGCTCCGGGATGGCCTGGGGTTGATCGAATCCGCTGATGAGACGGCGGCCCTGGCGAGCTCGGTAACAGACTCAGCTGGCGTGACGTTCGTGCCAGCTCTTGCCGGTCTTGGAACGCCCTATTGGGAGGCAGGTGCTCGCGGCGCTGTCTTCGGCATCACGCGTGGCACGACCCGCGCTCACCTGGTCCGCGCGGTGCTTGAGTCGATTACGCACTCGACCGCCGATGTCATAGACGCGATGACGGGCGAGGAAGGAGTCAGTCTCGGCACGTTGCGGGTAGATGGGGGAGCCGCGCGAAACGATTGGCTGATGCAGGCCCAGGCGAATCTTCTTGGCCGGCCTGTCATTCGGCCGGAGGCATCTGAGCTTACGGCTATCGGAGCGGCCGGTCTGGCCGGCATCGGTGCTGGTTTATGGGAAGGCCCCGGTGAGCTCGCCACGGCGAGAGGTGGGGACGTGACATTCGATCCGGATCCGCGGGCAATGGAGCTTGTACCGGTGCAGCGACGGGAGTGGAAGCGAGCGGTTGACGCGGTCCTGTTCTGGACTGCCGAAGGGGGTACGGAATGACGTCGGTGTATGTGTTTGGGGTGATCCTGGCGGTACTCCTCGCGGCGGTGCTCATCTCACCGTTTCTGGAGCGGGGTGAAGCAGTCGGCCCGGGCTCCGCACCATCGGACCGCCTCGATCTGGCGCTGGACGCCCTTCGAGAGATCGAATTCGAGCACGAGACGGACAAGCTGAGCGACGAAGACTATCAGTTGCTTCGGTCGCGCTACGCGAAAGACGCGATTGCCGCGCGCGACGCCGGGGCGGGTGCAGATGCAGATGCAGTGCTCGCAGATGCCGGCGCGTGCCTCGTCTGCGAGGCAAACCTGAAGGCTGAAAGTCGATTCTGCTCCCGTTGCGGGACGGAGGTGGTGGGCTGACCAGCCGGCCAGTCGATCTGCGAAGCGACACGGTTACCCGGCCATCCGCCGGGATGCGACGTGCCATCTCCGAGGCCGTCGTGGACGACGATGTACTCGGCAAGGATCCCACGGCCGACCGGCTCGAACGTCGTGTCGCCACAATGCTCGGCAAGGAAGCGGCGCTGTTCTTTCCGTCGGGAACGCAGGCGAACCAGACCGGCATTCTGCTCCACACCGAGCCGGGCTCAGAAGTGATCTGTGAAGCGGACGCCCATATATTTCACTACGAATATGCCAGTGCAGCCTGGCTCAGCGGGGTGCAGCTCGTTCCGGTGCCGTCCGAACGAGGACGGCTCGATCCGGAAGTCGTGCGCGCCGCCGTTCGACCGGGTGACCGGCACCACCCGCGGACACGCTTGATCTGTGCCGAGCAGACGCACGGTGCTTCCGGCGGGTCGGTGGTGCCGATCCAGGTGCTCACCGGGCTGCGGCGCGTAGCCGACGAGCTGGAACTGCCCATTCATCTGGATGGGGCGCGCCTGTGGCACGCCGGTGTGGCCCTTGATCGTCCGCTGTCGGAGGTCGCCGCCTGCGCGGACACGGTCATGGTCTCCCTGTCCAAGGGGCTCGGGTGTCCCGTGGGATCCCTGCTTGCCGGTTCGGCGGATCTGATCGAGGAAGCATGGACGATTCGCAAGCGGTTGGGTGGTGGGATGCGCCAGGTAGGAATTCTCGCGGCGGCCGGTCTTTACGCACTCGATCACAACCTCGAGCGACTCGCCGATGATCACGCCCGGGCCCGGCGCCTGTTCGATGCCTGTGAGGAAATAGACGGGCTGAGCCCCGTACCGCCGGATACGAATACCCTGCGCATCGACGTGGTGCGCGAGGGCTTGCCTGCCGAGCAGGTGTCCAGCCTGCTGGCCGAACGCGGCGTGTGGATTCTGGCGCTCGGTCCCGACTGGCTGCGAGCCGTCACGCACCTCGACGTGGACGATGAAGGCATTGACCGGGCGATTGATGCACTGCGCGAGGTGATGGTCTAGAGAACTAATGACAACCGGTTGAGAGTCCGGATTACCCTGGCTGTGGCGCTTCGGGGTCGACCCGAATAAACTACGAAAGTCACAGGGTGGGTTTATGATGGTTTCGAGGCCGGTGATCCCGGCGACGAACCTACTTCACACCGGAATACGGGAGCGAGACAGCGATGGGAATCGAGCTGAGCGAAGAGCGTAAGAAGGCTCTGTCCGTGGCGATCAATCAGATTGAACGCCAGCATGGCAAGGGTGCAATCATGCGCTTGGGTTCAGATAGCGCCAGGGTCAAGATCGGCTCGATTTCGACCGGCGCGCTCGTGCTTGATCACGCGACCGGAATCGGAGGGATTCCGCGTGGCCGGGTCACGGAGATCTACGGGCCTGAATCTTCAGGAAAGACGACGCTCGCCCTGCATGTGATTGCTAATGCCCAACGTAATGGGGGCGTCGCAGCATTCATCGATGCGGAGCACGCGCTTGACATCGGATATGCCGCCAAGCTCGGCGTCGACGTGGACAACCTCCTCGTGTCGCAGCCCGACACGGGCGAGCAGGCGCTGGAAATCGTGGAAGCTCTCGTCCGGTCTGGAGCGCTCGATGTGGTCGTGATCGATTCGGTTGCCGCGCTCGTGCCACGTGCCGAGATCGAAGGGGAGATGGGAGATGCCCACGTCGGCCTGCAGGCGCGTCTGATGTCCCAGGCGCTACGTAAGCTGACCGGCGCAATCGGACGTTCGAATACCTCCGTGGTGTTCACGAACCAGATCCGCGAGAAAATCGGAGTCATGTTCGGCAGTCCCGAAACGACGAGTGGTGGTCGAGCCTTGAAGTTCTATGCCTCCCTCAGGCTCGACATCAGGCGCATCGCTGTGATCAAGGACGGCGGAGAGCCGGTCGGAAACCGCACCCGCGTCAAGGTCGTGAAGAACAAGTGTGCGCCTCCGTTCCGGCAGGCCGAGTTCGACATCATGTTCAACGAGGGGATCAGCCGGAGCGGAGTTCTCGTGGATCTGGGCGAGGAACACGGTATCGTGCAACGGGCCGGCGCCTGGTACTCCTACGGTGACGACGTCCGCCTCGGGCAAGGCCGGGAAAACGCGAAGATCTTCTTCATGGAGAATCCTGATATTGCCGACGAAGTTGAGGCACGGATTCGTGAGGTGCTGGGCATGGCTGGAGGCAATGAAGAGACAGTTTCAATCGCGGAGCTGAATGCGGGGGCCGCCTGACGATCACGGATCACCCGGACGTCAATGGCGATCCGGAAACAGGCCGACATATCACGCGGATCGAACCGAGCCCGCGTCCCCGGGGGGCGCGGGCCGTTTTCGTTGACGGAGCCCTGTTCTGCGTGGTACCGGCCGGGACGGTCAGTGGGTTGCGACTGGAGGTCGGTGCGCAAGTAACCCCCGAGCAACTCAACCAACTCGAGGCGGCGGCAAATAGAACAGCGGCTCTCGAACATGCACTCCGCCTGCTGGATTACCGAGCGCGCAGCCGGGTCGAGTTGGAGCGGCGGCTCTTGCGGTCAGGCCATACGCCCGATGCAGTCGAACCCGCATTGGCCCGTTGCGGCGAGTTGGGTTACCTGGATGATCAAATGTTTGCCCTGTCGTTTGCCCGGGACCGCTTGAAGCTCCGGCCCCGCGGTCGTCGTTTGCTGATGGCGGAACTGAGGCGCAAAGGGGTGGCGCAGGACGTAGCAGCATCCGCGATAGAGGAGGCATTCGCCGAGGCTGATCTGGGGGAAGCTGAATTTGCGCACCAACTGGCGCACAAGCGTCTGCCCAGTATCGCCGGACTTGCGCAGCCGGTGGCACGACGCCGGCTCACGGCTTATCTCGCTCGCAGGGGTTTTCCGCCAGCAATCATTCGGGAAGCAGTCCACCGTGCACTCGCCGATCTGCCCACCGATTGAGAACGGAGTACCGTGCGGCCATATTAATGGATTGTACGCACCAGTTCTCCACGAGGCTTCTTGAGGCTTCCGGTGATATGAATGCCAAAGAGATGATATGAAAGCCAGCGAGATCCGATCTCGATTCATCCGGTTCTTTGAGCAGAGGGACCACGTGCACTTGCCGAGCGGTCCGCTCGTGCCGGAGGGAGATTCTACGCTCCTGTTCACGAATGCAGGAATGGTACAGTTCAAGGACGTATTCGTTGGAGACAGGGAGCGTCCAGCAGCTCGTGCCGTTACCGCTCAGAAGTGTCTGCGGGTCAGTGGCAAGCACAACGATCTGGAGGAGGTAGGCCGGACAGCCCGCCATCACACGTTCTTTGAGATGCTCGGCAACTTCTCATTCGGCGACTACTTCAAGCGTGACGCGATCGGCTATGCCTTCGAGTTTCTTACTGATGACCTCGGAATGGATCCGGACCGACTCTGGGTAACGGTGCATGAGTCCGATGACGAAGCGGCGGAGCTGTGGCCGGCGATAACCAGCATCCCCGCCGATAGGGTCCTGCGCCTGGGAGACAAGGATAACTTCTGGCAGATGGGTGATACGGGTCCCTGTGGCCCGTGCTCCGAAATCCACTACGACATGCGTCCCTCGGGCAGTCCACGCGACTTGTCACCCGAGCAATTCAATAAGCTGGGTGAAGCTGACCAGTTCATGGAGATCTGGAATCTCGTTTTCATGCAGTATCAGCGCAGCGAGACGGGCGATGAACCACTGCCTGCACCGTCGATCGACACGGGTGCCGGCCTTGAGCGCATGGCTGCCATTCTCCAGGGGACTCGCACGAATTACCACACGGACCTTTTTCTGCCGATCATCTCTGCGGCGGAGTCAATTGTGGGCCGGGTCTATTCACAGGCGCCGGAAGACTGGGAGGCTGGACTACCGATCCGCGTACTCGCCGATCACGCCAGAGCCGTCACGTTCATGCTGGCCGACGGTGTGTTTCCCTCGAACGAGGGTCGAGGCTACGTACTGAGGCGCATCCTGCGGCGGGCGGGTCGCTACGCCTGGCTGCTTGGCCGACGCGAGCCGACGTTGGACAGCCTGGTGAGCACCGTGATAGATGAAATGTCCGGCGCGTACCCGGAACTTACGGCGCGTCGAGAGCATGTGATTCGAAACACGCGCGCAGAAGAAGAACGATTCCTGGCCACGATCGACGCGGGCATGGGCCGCTTCGAGGAAGTTGCGCCCGCCGGCGGATCCGGCACGATCTCTGGCGCCGAGGCCTTCAAGCTGTACGACACATACGGATTTCCACTCGATCTCACCGAGTTGATGGCGACAGAACGTGGGTACAGTGTAGATCGAATCGGTTTTGCGGAAGAGCTCGAGACGCAAAGAGAGCGGTCACGCAGCAGCAGTTTAATGCCGGGCACCGCCGGCCAGGCCAAGCCCGGATTGATTGCGCCGGAAACACTGGATGCGGCCCGGGGCCTCTCCGCGTCGGGAGAGCAGACGTTCGTCGGGTATGACGATCTCATGGTGGAGACTCCCGTGCTTGCTTATGAACGACACGATGCAACCGGGAACTTCGTCCTCGAGCACAACCCGTTCTATCACGAGGCGGGCGGGCAGATCAGCGATTCTGGCCGACTGATGGGTGAGGACTGGGAGGCTGAAGTCTGCAGCCTTGCACGTAATGACCGAGACCAGGTTGTTGTCGTTGCCATTGCGAGGACAGGAGAGCTGCCCGAGGCGGTGACCCATGTCCGCGCCGAAGTGGCGGATAGTGTCCGCCACGATACGGAGCGCAATCACACGGCAACTCATCTGCTTCACGCCGCACTGCGGAATACTCTCGGCGACCATGTGCACCAGGCGGGTTCACTCGTCGCGCCGGATCGACTGCGGTTCGATTTTTCACACTCGGGCGTCATGGCCGCGGAAGAACTGTTCGCGATCGAACGACAGGTAAACGAGGCCATCCTCTCGAACTGGCCGATCGAAATCAGCAATCAGGGTTATCGCGAAGCACTCGATGCCGGTGCCATGGCGTTGTTCGGTGAAAAATACGGAGATGTCGTTCGAGTGGTAGCCATTCCTGGCGTAAGCCTGGAATTGTGTGGAGGGTGTCACGTGCGATCTACCGGTCAAATCGGGCAGTTTCGTATCGTGTCGGAAACAGGTGTGGCGGCTGGAGTCCGCCGAGTGGAAGCTGTGAGCGGTCTGCGCGCCTGGGACCTCGCTCGCGCAACGGAAGCGACGCTCGACGACATTGCCACAACACTGCGCGTAACGCCGCGCGACGCACTGCACCGACTGCATTCAGTGCAAGAGGAACTGGAGCGGCTGCGGAGTTCTATCGCTGACCAGCGCGGAGCCGATTCCGCGGGTGAAGCGGAACGACTTGTTGACCAGGCCGGTGAGCTTCCGGGTGGTGGAAGGCTGGTGCGCACCAGCGTCGGGCTGGCGGGGGGGACTGACCTGTCGGAATTCGGCGACGTGCTGCGCGCGCGCCTCGAGTCTGGCGCAGCTATCCTCCACGTGACCCTGGACGGAAGCAAGGACGCGTTTCTAGCAGTAGTGACCGACGATTGGATCGCGCGTGGACTGAAGGCAGGGGATCTAGTCCGAGCCGCAAGCAAGGCCACCGGGTCTGGCGGGGGTGGCCGGCCGCATCTGGCCCATGGAGGCGTTGGCGATCCTGCCAAGGTCGATACCGCGCTCGATGAAGCGGGTCGACACGTCCTAGAAATTGCCGCGAGCACTTCACGCTGATCATGCCCTTCGTCGACGTAGATAATTGGCTCGAACCACGGCTCGCCGGTGCTCCACCCGAACTCGCAGAGGCGGTACGCGGCCTGCTGAGTGAAGTTGATCTGGATGCAGACCATTCCAAGCTGGGTGTGCCCGAGACTCTGGCCGCCGCGGCAATGCTCGGATTTGAAGGCGTACTCCAACAGCCCGATCCGAAGCGGCAGGTTGCCCTCCGATTGCTAGCTGCCGATGCGGCATTGACGTATGCCTTTGAGGCCGCTGCATCGGTCGGGCAGGATGTAGATCAACTGGCGCTTCGCCTAGGGGCGTGCGGGGAACTTGGTCGAGGGATCGAGCAGGGCGATGATGTACGCCTACCTGGTGGAGGAGGCTCCTGAGCGACATAACGGAACTTGTCGATCTTCACTGCCACCTTGTTCCAGCGGTGGACGATGGAGCTCCCACGGTCGACGCCGGGGTCGAGGCACTCACCTCGTTCTTCAACGCTGGCATCCGACGCGTGGTGACGACGCCGCACCTGGACGGTGCCCGGGTCCAGGGTTCCCGTCGCAGGTTCATCGAGACTGCATTTCAGGAGCTTGCGGCAGCCGCGGCTGCCGTGCTGCCGGACATCCGGCTCGAACTGGCGTATGAAGTGCGCATCGACGATCCGGAAATCGACCTGTCGGATCGAACGCTCGGTTTGTCGGATGGTGGCGGATTACTCGTGGAGTTCCCGCAGCTGGCCCTGCCCGCGTATTCGGATCGGATGCTGCAGGTCGTAGTCGATCAGGGTTGGGTGCCTGTTCTTGCCCACCCCGAGCGCTACGCAGGGATCGGACTGGCGTATGAGTGGATCGAACGTTGGCGTTCGCTGGGTGCTGTGATGTGCTTGAATGTCGGTAGCCTGTTTGGTGAATACGGACCCGAAGCAGAGAGAGTGGCCAGACAAATGCTGGCCTCCGGGCAGGTGGACCTGATCGCATCAGATCATCATGCCCGGCCCAGGCGATCGACGACCCTGCGCCGGGGCTGGGATCTCCTCACGACGGGACAGTCTGCGGAGATACGGGAGGCGGTACATATGCTCATGGTCAGTAATCCGCTGGCAATCCTGTCCGGGAGCACCCCCTTGCCGGTGCCGGCGATCGGATCCGGCGGCGGATGGCTCGACCGCGTCAAACGACGCTTGCGGGGAGACACGCAATGACGCAGGCGAATCCCGGGATAAGAATGGTACAGCATTTTGAGCGTCTCGCTGAGGCAGCCGGCCAGGTGGCGGAGCGGTTGGGCCCTGACATCGATACGTATGCTGAATGGGCGCTTACGACGCTGCGAGCCGGTGGGCGCCTGCTGTTTTGCGGAAATGGTGGGAGCGCAACCACGGCAGAGCATGTCGCTACGGAATATCTGGTCCGATTCCGTCGCAGCCGTGTCCCTTTGCCTGCCATGGCCCTGACATTGAGCACGGGAATGCTTACCGCGTCGGCCAACGATTTCGGGTTTGAGCAGGTATTCGTCCGCCCGCTCATGGCCCTTGGCCGATCTGGAGATCTGCTGGTCCTTCACTCGACGAGCGGAGAGTCACCCAACGTGCTGGCGGTAGCCCGCGCTGCCGCCGAAATACCGATGCGCACAGTCGCGCTGGTGGGCGCGGATGGTGGCCCACTTGCCGATCTGGCGGATCATTCGATACGAGTTCCGGCCAGCGATACTGCCACCATTCAGGAACTCCACCTTGCGATCGAGCATGTCGTAGTGGACTACGTGGACGCCTGGTTCGCCGGCGAAGAAGAGCAGGAGTGATGCATTCTGACGGACTGGACATGCGCCCGCCCCGAACATTGTCGGATGTGTCTGATCGCCTGGAGGACGCAGGGTTTGAGGCATGGGCCGTTGGCGGAGCCATCCGGGATCATTTTCTGGGAGTCGACACGGTTGATTGGGATCTCGCCACGAGCGCTCGGCCGAACGAGGTCGTAGACCTGTTCCGCCGCACAGTTCCGCTTGGCATCGAGCACGGTACGGTGGGTGTTCTCGATCCGGATGGCGTGATGTACCAGGTGACGACGTTTCGCAGAGATGTTGAAACGGACGGACGACATGCCGTCGTTGCGTTTGCAGAGTCGATCGACGAAGACCTGGCCAGGCGCGACTTCACCATCAATGCGATTGCCTGGCGGGAGCGCACGGACGAGTTACGGGATCCGTGGGGCGGGAGGTCTGATCTGGAGGCGCGCGTGCTGCGCGCGGTGGGTGAGCCGGCGGAGCGGTTTGCCGAAGACTATCTGCGCGTGCTGCGAGGCCTTCGCTTCGCCGGAGTGTACGGGCTGACCATGGACCCGCCCACGCGCGAGGCCCTGGAGGAAGCCGTGAGCGGGCTTGACCGGTTGTCTGCAGAACGGGTCCGCGAGGAACTGGTCAAGGTGCTGGCGGCCGCCAGTCCCTCCGACACGCTGCACCTGTACCGTGACACGGGAGCGCTAGGCGCCTGGTATCCGGAACTCGACCTTCATGCCGACGAGGCAGCCTGGGACGAGGCCCTGGCTGCCATCGATATTATTAACCGAGATCGTGGATTATTGCGGCTCTGTCGGTTGCTTCTCGTACTGCCGACGGCACCATCGGAGGAATCCCGCAACGATCCAGGCCTTGTGGCAGCCGAGACCATGCTGAAGCGCCTGAAATTTTCGGGTGCAGAGCAGCGACGGGTGCTTCACCTGTATCAGCATTTCCTGCCATTCATCAGCCCGGTCGATTCTTCCGCGCACATTCGCGAGTGGTTGAGTGAGATCGGGCCCGGCACGGAGCGGGATCTGTTTCGGCTGCATTTCGCGTCGGCTCGCGCTGCCCGGGCAGAAGATGCGATGAGGGCACTCGTATTTGTGTGGCGCCGAGCTCATGAGGAGCGACTCAGCGGGGCACCCATTGAACGGGCTGATCTGGCGGTTGACGGTAATGACGTCCTGTCACTGGGCATGCCGAGGGGACCACTGGTCGGCCTGCTGCTCGAAGAGCTGCATGCTCTAGTGCTGGAAGACCCTGAGCTCAACACCAGGGATGAACTGCTGGAGAAGGCCAGAGAGCTGATTGACATGGCGGGTCTAGTAGATGCGAGCGCGGAGCCAGAGGTGGAATGACTGGCGAAACCCCGGATCTATTCGCGCCCCCGGCAGGGACGGCAGATCCTGATCAGGCGCATCATGCCCCGCTTGCAGCGCGAATTCGACCACGCTCGTTCCACGAGTTCGTCGGGCAGGAAAAACTTGTTGCACCCGGACAGCCGCTCCGCGAACTGATAGAACACGACCGACTGCCGAGCATAATCCTGTGGGGACCTCCGGGAGTCGGAAAGACGACTCTTGCGACGATCATCGCGCACTCGACAAGCTCGGCTTTCGAGTCGTTCAGTGCGGTAACGGACGGAATCCCCCGGGTACGCGAGATCATCGCAATGGCGAGAGATCACCGGCGGGCGACCGGTCGTGATACGATCCTGTTCGTAGACGAAATACACCGATTCAACAAAGCCCAGCAGGATGCGCTGCTGCCGCACGTGGAGGCGGGGACAGTCGTACTCATCGGCGCGACGACAGAGAATCCGAGTTTTGAGGTAATCGCGCCCTTGCTCAGTCGGACACGAGTGTTTGTGCTAGAGCCGCTGACAGCGGGTGCCATTGCAGAACTCTGCCGTCGCGCCCTCGAGGATGAACGCGGGCTGGCTGCACGTGACATTTCGGTGGACGCGACGGCTATCGAGCAACTGGCCATACTCGCCGACGGAGATGCTCGCCGGGCGCTGAATACTTTGGAGACTGCAGCGGACCTGACCCCACCCGGTGGACGGATCTCGGTCGACACCATCGAGGCTGCACTCCAACACAGGATTCCCAGATACGACAAATCGGGTGACCAGCACTACAACGCGATATCGGCTTTGCATAAGGCGGTACGCGGATCGGATGCCGACGGGGCGCTCTACTGGCTCGCCCGTATGCTCGAAGCGGGCGAGGATCCGATGTACGTGGCCCGGCGACTGATCCGCATGGCGGTCGAGGACGTGGGACTCGCCGATTCTAGCGCGCTGCGCCTGTGTCTCGATGCCCGCAACGCTTATCACGTCCTCGGCTCGCCGGAGGGTGAGTTAGCGCTGGCGGAGGCTGTACTGTACCTGGCGATTGCCCCGAAATCGAATCGGGTATACCTGGCGTTGGCTTCAGCTCGAGAAGCCGCCCGCCGGACGCCGGCCGAGGAGGTACCCGTCCACCTCAGAAATGCGCCGACCGAGCTGATGAAGGGCCTCGGATACGGAGAGGGATACGAGTATGATCACGACTGGACAGGCGGAATAGCCCCACAGCGGTACCTGCCTGACGCGCTGGAGGGTGCCAGGTTTTACGAGCCGGGGGACCAGGGCCGCGAGGCCGCGATCGCCAGGCGGCTCGAGTGGATCGAACACATGAGGGCGGAAGCCCGGCGGAGGGACTCATCGCAGGCGAATTGATCGAATTGAGCGCACCCATTGAGCGGGCTGTGCTTGTCGCCGCGCCGCACTCGGGCGAATCGGAGACGCTGGTCGATGAGCATCTGGAAGAGCTTCGGTTGCTGACCGCCACCGCCGGTGCGGAAGTCGTTGCTACGCTGGTTCAGCGGTTGAAGACGCCTCATCCACGCCTGTTCATCGGCACGGGTAAAACAGATGAGCTTCGAGCCCTGGCGGAGTATCACGATGCGAGCCTGGTGGTGTTCGACGACGATCTTTCTCCGGCCCAGGGAGCCGCGCTGGAGAAACGACTGGGGATACGGGTGTTGGACCGTACGGAGTTGATTCTGGATATTTTCGCCCTCCGTGCTCGCACAGCAGAGTCACGTGTTCAGGTGGAACTTGCCCAGCTTCAGTACCTGAGAACCCGTTTGAAACGGATGTGGACCCACCTGTCCCGTACACAGGGAGGAATTGGAACGCGCGGACCCGGTGAGACGCAGCTCGAAACCGACCGCCGCATCATCGACCGCCGGATAACGCGCCTTCGGCGACAGCTCAAGCAGATCGTCCGCGGCAGAGATACGAGGCGGAAGGCTCGGCAGGATGAGTTCCGCGTGGCGCTGGTGGGCTACACGAACACCGGCAAGTCTTCCATTCTGCGGGCCCTGTCGGGCAGGGATGTATTCGTCGAGAACCGCCTGTTCGCCACACTGGACAACTCGACTCGGGCGGTCGATCTGCATGGCGGTTATCGAGTACTGTTCACAGACACCGTCGGTTTCATCCGCAAGTTGCCGCATCACCTCGTGGCATCGTTTAGAGCGACGTTGGAGGAGATTGCCGACGCTGACCTGCTGGTACACGTGATCGACGTTTCGGCACCGAGCTGGGAGCATCAGGCGGAGGCCGTGGACCAGGTGCTGGCTGATATCGGCGCTTCAGAACGACCCGTTCTCCTTGCGTTCAACAAGATCGATCGACTGACGCACTCCGAGGATGAAGCCCTCCGGCGTCGAAGTGCAGAACTATATGGTGACCATGTGTTTACGTCGGCCTTAGAGCCCGATGGTCTCGCCGACCTTACCGACGAGTTGCGTCGCCGGTGTGCAGTGGATCGACCCACCGTCGAAGTGTCAATTCCGATTACCGACGGCCGCACTCTCGCAGAAGCCTATCGCGAGGCAGACGTGTTCGGGCGGGTAGATACTGAATCGGCCGTGGTTCTAAGAGCTCGTGTGCCCGTGGAGGTCCTCGGTCGGTGGCGCAGGACACAGGGAGTCACCGTAAGAGAGCCCGACAAAACCTGATACGAGCTCGGTCACTCGCACAGCGCGTGCGCCCGTGATATGCTGGCGCTATGCGCCTGTTCATCAATATCGACCATGTGGCCACAGTCCGTCAGGCCAGAGGGGCAGACGAACCTGATCCGATGCGGGCTGCTGTTCTCGCAGAGCTCGGCGGTGCCGATGGCATCACCGTCCATCTGCGCCGGGACCGGCGGCACATCCAGGACCGGGACGTAGAGCTGCTCCGTCGGACGATGCGCACGCCACTGAATCTGGAAATGGCGAACATCCGCGAGATGGAAGCCATCGCACTGGAGATTGCGCCCCACCAGGTGACGCTGGTCCCGGAGAATCGTAAAGAGCTGACGACCGAAGGTGGTCTGGATGTCTCCGAGGCGAAGCAGCTCGAACCTGTGTTACGCCGACTCAGCGCATCGGGCATTAGAACGTCCTTATTCATCGATCCGGAGCCGGATTCCGTCCGACGTTCGGCCGACCTGCGTGTGGATGCAGTGGAGCTGCACACAGGAGAATACGCGAATTCAGACGAGGCGGGCCGGGCTGAGCAGCTGGATCGCCTGGAAGCCGCCACCAGCCTTGGGCGAGAGCTGGGGCTGGCAGTTCATGCGGGCCACGGGCTTACCTATGAGAACGTCGCCGCCGTTGCAGCAATTGAAGACTGCGAGGAGTTGAACATCGGACATTCGGTGGTCAGTCGATCGATATTCGTTGGGATCGAAACAGCGGTTCGTGAATTGAAGTCCATCATTCAGGAGGCCCGCCTGGAATCGACCGGCGATTGCCCGTGAGTCCACGCCTGAAAGGTGTGATAGGTCTGGTGGTCACGATCCTTCTGTTGTGGTGGGTGCTGCGTGACGTATCAGCAGGCGAGGTATGGACGGAGCTCCGCGGAGCTAATCTCTGGCTGATGGCCGGGGCAGTTGGACTTGCCACGTTCAGCTTTGTTCTCAGGGCGATCCGCTGGCGAGTGCTGCTCGAACCCCGGCACAGCGGGACGGACTTCGACGCGAGGTTCGGGGCCACGTGTGCCGGGTTTGCCGCGAATAACATGTTTCCGGCCCGAATCGGTGAGTTCGTCCGTGCATACGTGCTGTCAACCGTCGCCCGGGTGCCGCTGGGTGGTAGTATCGGTTCGCTCGTCGTGGAACGCGTGCTCGACGGCCTGGTACTCGCCATCTTTCTGTCTGCCACGATTTCGATGCCCGGTTTCCCGCTTGGCGAAGGTGCAGCTGCCGTCCTGGTCCAGCGAACCGCACTGATCGGTGCGATGGTCTTCGTCGGTGGGTTTGCGCTTCTGCGGATGGCCGCGCGACGACCTGCCGAGACGGTGATTCTGTGGGATCGCTCCGTCGGACGCCTCGTGCCGCACCGGTACACCAGACGTGTCCGGGAACTGGTAACGTCATTCGTGCAGGGTCTTGGCGCATTGGCCAGCACGGGCGTGTTTCTCCGTGCCCTCGCATGGAGTTTCATGGTCTGGACCTGTCTTGCGGCATCGATCTGGCTGGCGCTGCTTTCCTTCGATATTACCGCACCAGGATTTGCGGGTGCGATCTTTATACAGACGATTATCGCGTTTGCGGTGGCAGTACCGTCGACCCCCGGATTTTTTGGTGTATTCGAGGCAGCGTCACGTCTGGGACTGGGGGTCTGGGATGTGCCCGAGGTGGCGATAGTGAGCTTCGCAACGAGCTATCACATCCTTACCTTTGTCCCGGTCACTGTTCTCGGACTGCTCTATGTGCGGCGAATCGGACTGAAGTGGTCCGACGTGAGTCGTAGTGGCAAATCAGAGTCGTGAAACTCCGGGCGCCGGCAAAGCTCAACCTCCGACTTCGCGTCTTCGACCGCGGCGAGGACGGCTACCATTCGATCGAGACACTGTTTCTCAGGCTCGGGCTGGCCGATGAAATATCGATCGACCACAACGATGGCGGTCTGCGGCTCGAGACGTCGGGTAACGAGGCAGTACCAGACGGAGAGGAAAATCTCTGTTGGCAAGCGGCGCAGGAATTCTTTAAGGCGATCGGACGTTCGCCGGCTGCTTCGATCCAACTTGTCAAGTATATCCCGGTCGCTGCAGGGCTCGGGGGAGGGAGTTCAGACGCAGCAACCGTCCTGCTTGGTTTGAACCGCATTTACGAACATCCGATCGATAGAGTCCAGCTGATGGGTCTGGCAGGCAGTTTGGGTAGCGACGTGCCATTTTTTGTGTCTGAGGCTCGTTTTGCTCTTGGCTGGGAGCGGGGCAGAAGGCTGCTTCCGCTGGAGCCTCCAACATCGCGGGCCGTCCTCCTGGTGGTACCGGATTTCGGAGTATCGGCCGGCGAGGCGTATGCATGGTTTCGAGAAGACGTGGCCGGCTCCTACGAGTCAGACAGAGCGTGTGCGGGCCAGTTACCGGCATCCGCCGACCTGGCCGACTGGGAAGTCTTGACCGGGCAGGTGCGGAACGATCTGGCTGAACCGGTCTATCGCCGACACCCTGAGTTGCGAGCGGTCGCTGACGCGTTGATCAGTCGTGGAGTTGAGATTACGCTCCTGTGTGGATCCGGGGCTTGCGTGGCTGGTGTATTTGAGACGACGGCCCGGCGGGACGCTGTGGTCGAAGAACTACGAATAGATCCGGTCATCCCGGATGCGTGGCGTCTCGTCTCGACATGGAGTGACGGTCCCGGCTCAGCGGAGCTCGCTGGTTGACCGGATCGGCTCGGAGCGGGAGTTTGGGCCCGACGGGTCACCCGACGGATCCGCCTGCTATGGCCCCTCGTCTAATGGCAAGACCCCGGCCTTTGGAGCCGGTAATCCAGGTTCGAATCCTGGGGGGCCAACTCAGTCCGGCGGCGTATCCATGTCGGGCTCGACAAGGACCAGTACCGGTCCGGAAAGCGGTGTCACGTCATCCTGGAGTACCAACTCCGGGAGATGCAGCCTCCACCACTCCAACGCCGTCGTGCTGTTCCACGGCGGGACCGGAATGCAACACAGACTGCCGTAGAGTTCCATTGCCGTGTTCGGACGGTCTTCCGGATCCTTCTCGAGGCAGGCCAGAATCACCTCGTCCAATTCCGGTGGGATATCCAATTCGCTGAGCTCTGATGGCGGCACGGGCTGGTCACGAACGTGGGCCATCAGAATGGCTACTGGCGTTGCTCCCTCGAACACAGTTCGACCCGTGAGGAGCCAGTAAGCCACGCAACCGAGCGCATATATGTCCGCCCGCCGGTCAACGGGCGCGTCACCGAGCGCCATTTCAGGCGACATGAACGCTGGCGTGCCGGTTGTCACGTTGGGTGACGTGAGCTGCATCGACTCTGCGGAGTTGTCCGAGGTCGCTTTTACGAGGCCGAAGTCCAGGATCTTGAGTTGGTCGACGACGAGGCCGAGGCGGGCGGCAACCAGATTCGCCGGCTTGATGTCCCGATGTATCAGTCCGCGTTCGTGCGCCTCGCCAAGTGACAGGCAGGCCTGCCGCATGAAGTGGACGACCCTCGCCGGCGCCAGAGGACCGAACCGGTCCACCATCTCTTGCAGGTTCAGGCCCTCGAGTAACTCCATCACATAGTATAGAGTACCATCAGCCGTGGTACCGAAGTCGTACAGCTCGATCGTATTCGGCGACCGTAAATTCGCCGCTGCCCGCGCCTCACGCTTGAAGCGTTCGACGATCACAGCCGCTCCGTCGGGCGTGCTGGCGCCGAGGACTTCCGGCCTGATCAGCTTGATTGCCGCGGGCCGTGCCAGCATCCGATGCGTGGCCCGATAGACCTCACCCATGCCGCCGACACCGAGCTTCTCTTCCAAACGGTAACTGCCGAGCTCGCGCGCACGTGTTACACGCTGGCCGAGTGACCGGATGACCCTTGCCGGCACGACTGCTATAAAGGCGCATGCGTAGTTCGGAAGAAAGGTCCAGACCAGCTGGAAACCATCGAGTGAGAATGCGACACCACGCGTCATTCCAATGAGATAGACGAGCGGGTCCATCGATGCCGCCGCGAGAGCTGCGAGGAGCACCCGCCTTGGTTCGGCCGGTACGATGGCCGGGTAAGCGATAATAATGATGCACACCCAGGAAACTCCCATGCCGCCGAACCACTCGAGTCCCCAGAAATTGTTCAGGGCTATGAGCAGAGCCGTCGCCACTTCGAACACGAGCCCGAGCGAAATCAGCAGTCGTGGCCTGTGACTGAGTCGTCTGGCGAGGAGGACGAGTCCCAGAGACAAGGCCACCCCGAAAACCGCGAACAGGTTGCCGGGCATTGGCCAGATACCGCCCGCCGTGTAGCTGATTCCCCCGAACATCCGCCACACCACGTTCTGCATAAGCAGAACCATGACCCAGATGGCGGCGAACACGAGACCGACCGTGCCAACCCGGCGGCACGTCTGCTCGAGCATGTCGGCCGGCATACGCCATCGTGATTTCCCGGCCGAGAGCGTGGCCGAAGACGTAGGATGATATGGCGCGAGAATCCTGTCGGAACTGGTCATTACTATTCCAGAACAAGTCAATGGGCCCAACACGTTCGCGAGGTGCCGCCAGAAGCGTAATATATGGTAACCGATACTCCCACGACGAGGTACAATGCGCCGATGGCCGACAACCTGCTGGCGAACGAGCAAAGTCCGTATCTGCGGCAGCACGCCCAGAACCCGGTGGAATGGCATCCGTGGGGCGATGCTGCTCTGGATTTAGCGCGCCGGCTCGATCGGCCGATCTTCCTGTCGATCGGCTACTCGACGTGCCACTGGTGCCATGTGATGGCACACGAATCATTTGAAGACCCGGCCGTGGCTTTGCTGCTCAATGAGAGCTTCGTGTCCATCAAAGTGGATCGCGAAGAAAGACCCGATCTGGACTCCGTCTACATGACCGTGTGTCAATTAATGACAGGGCAGGGCGGCTGGCCCCTCACAGTAATACTGACTCCTGAAGGGTCTCCGTTTTTCGCTACCACGTATGTACCACGCGAGTCCGGGCACGGTCGGATTGGCATGCTGGACCTCTTGCCGCGCATCGCTGATGTCTGGGAATCGCGCCGAGCCGACGTGGATCGGTCGGCGGCCGAAATTACCGAAGCCCTTCGGCTGGTGACGAAGGTGCCTGAGGGTTCTGCTCCTGGCCTGATCGAGCTGGAAGAAGCAACGAATACGCTGGTGTCGCGCTTCGACGAACGGTACGGCGGCTTCTCTCCTGCACCGAAGTTTCCCTCTCCCCACACACTCACCTTCCTCCTGCGGTCATGGGATCGGACCGGCGACGGAGGCATTCTAAGAAAAGTCGTGGCGACTCTCGACGCCATGCGGTGCGGCGGCATTCGCGACCAACTGGGCGGCGGATTTCACCGGTACTCGACGGATGCGAAGTGGCGTCTCCCGCACTTCGAAAAAATGCTCTATGACCAGGCACTGCTCAGCATCGCATACACAGAGGCCTGGACCGCAACGGGGGCAAAGCGGTTCGCCAGAGTCGCCCGCTCCACGTTGGACTACCTGCTCGACGAGATGGTCGATGAACAGGGGGGATTCCATTCGGCCGAAGACGCAGACAGCGATGGAGAGGAGGGTAAATTCTATGTATGGACTGAGACAGAGGTAGCTGCGTCCTTGCAGGATGGACGTGCTCTCAGCCTAGCGATCGACGCCTTCGGCATCGAATCGGAAGGCAACTTCTGCGAAGAAGGGACTGGTCGCCACTCGGGCACGAACGTGCTCTTTCTGGCGGAAGAGCCGGAAGACCTCGCTATCGGCCATGGCGGATCGGCTGACTCTATCGTCGCGAGACTGGAGGCCATCCGATTGCGGCTTCTGGACGTGCGGCGCGACCGCGTGCGACCAGAACGTGATGACAAGGTCCTCACCGACTGGAACGGTCTTGCCATCGCTGCCCTTGCGCGAGCGGGTGCGGTACTGAGCGAACCGAAGTACGTCGAGGCGGCCCTCCGATGTGCTGAGTTCATATCAAGCAACCTTCGCGCCGAGGATGGTGGTCTCCTGCATCGCTGGCGAGCGGGGAACGCGGCGATTCCAGCGATGGCAGACGATTACGCCAGCCTCGCCTGGGGATTCGTCGAATTGTATGGAGCGACTTTCGACCCCGGGTGGCTGAGTCGGGCGATGGAACATCTAGACATTCTACTCGAGGATTTTGAGGCGCCACAGGGAGGCCTGTTTCAAACGGCGGCGGTCGAGACCGGGACGCTCGTCCGAATTCTTGAGTCGACTGACGGAGCTATGCCGTCTGCCAACTCCGTTGCTGCTGGTGTCCTTCATCAGCTCGCGCAACTTACGGGACGGAGTGAATATGACGCGGCCGTATCCCGGTTGCTTGAAGGGCTTGGTGGACGTGTCGTGCAGGCACCAGCTGCCCACGCAGCGCTGCTCCAGGTGGTCGATCGGCTGCAGGGCGATACTCTGCAGATCGTAGTTGTCGGTGACACGGCAGATCCTGGTGTGCAGCGGATGCTGGGACTCGTAAGAGAGCGGTTTCTCCCGAGAGCGACCCTGTTGCTGAAGCCGACCGAGGACGAGAATATTTGTCACCAACTCGCTCGATTGGCACCGTTTACTGAGAATATGGCGGCGGCGGGTGGCGTCGCTACGGCTTATGTCTGCCACGGTCATGCGTGCGATCGTCCCATCTCGGGCCCTGAAGCACTGGAGAAGGTACTGGACCAGGCGACGGTACACCGCGAAGCCGTTTGACGATCGGGGTTATCGCGAATAATATTATCGGCTGTTTTCCGGGCGGAAGCGCTCGCGAACCGGTCTGTTGTTCTGGAACGCCCTACACAACGAGGCACAATCCAATGTCGGAACTTTCGGCGACCGGTACGCCGATGATGGTCATGACGGGCACCGCAAACCCGAAACTGGCGACAAAGATCTCGGATCACTTGGGTCAACCACTGTGTGACCTGACTGTTCGTCGATTCGCAGACGGAGAAATTTTCGTCCGGATCGACGAAAATGTTCGGGGCAGAGACGTATTCATTATTCAACCGACGAATCCACCGGCAGAGAACCTGCTGGAATTGCTCTTGCTGATCGACGCGGCGAAGCGGGCGTCCGCTGCCCGCGTTACCGCAGTCGTCCCGTATTTCGGATACTGCCGGCAGGACCGAAAGGACCAGCCGCGCGTGTCGATCGCGGCCAAGCTCGTGGCCAATATCATTGTTGCTGCCGGAGCAGACCGCCTGATCACGATTGACTTTCACCAGCATCAGCTCCAGGGATTTTTTGATATCCCGGTTGACCACCTGTATGCCGCGCCGGTGTTCATGGAGCACTTTCGCGATCGGGATCTGGGCGAACTCGTGGTCGTGGCCACAGACGTGGGTGCCGCGAAGATGGCGAGGGGATACGCAAAGCGTCTGGGTGCCGGGTTTGCGATTGTCGATAAGCGTCGGACGGGACACAATCAGGCGGAGGTCGTGAATATTGTCGGAGATATCGAAGGGCGGAACTGCATCATCCCCGACGATATGGTGGATACGGCAGGGACGATGGTAAACGCCGTTGAAGCGCTGAAGGAACGGGGCGCGAAGGATATCTACTGCATCGCGACTCATGCGCTGCTGTCCGGTCCGGCGGTAGAGAGGCTGGCCAGGGCGGAAGTGGTGGAAATGGCGGTGACGGATACGGTCGCGATCCCGGATGAGAAGCACAGCGGACTGCCGAGTCTCAAAGAGGTTTCGGTAGCGCATCTGCTGGCGCGCGCCATAGAGAGCACGCACTACAACCGGTCCGTGAGCAAACTGTTCGATTGAGTACGGGCCAGATGACGAGACAGGAACGAGGACCATGAGCAAACAGCAGGCGACGTTGTCAGTGAAGAAACGAGATGGTCGGGGCAAAGGCCCGGCGCGCCGTACGCGCCAGGCGGGTCTGATCCCTTGCAACATATATGGACATGACATTGAGCCGATCGCAGTGGAAGCCAATGCGCGAGAATTCGATGCGCTCGCGACAAAGATCTCAGTTGAGAACACACTGGTCGAACTCACCGTGGGCGAAGATAAGCCACTCTCGGTCTTGATCCGCGAAATTCAACGCCATCCGTTACGCAGGCAAGTCATGCACATAGACTTCTTTGCGATCAAGGCGGGTGAGAAGATCAAGGTTTCAGTGCCGGTCCATCTAACAGGGACGGCGAGCGGCGTGCGCAATTCAGGCGGCATGTTGCAGCAGAACCTGCACGAGATCGAGATCGAGTGCTTACCGAAAGAGATTCCGACATCATTCGAAGTCGATATCAATGAACTCGAAATCGGTGATTCGATTCACGTGCGAGACATCGATACGGGCGGTTTTCCGACAAGCGAGGCTCCGGAGCGCACGGTCTGTGTTGTTCAGCCACCACGTGTCATTGAAGAAGAGACCGAGGAAGAAGAGGAGTTCGACGAAGATCTGCAGCCTGAGGTTATTACGGCTCGTGGCGACGAAGATTCCGAAGAAGAAGGAGCGGACGAAGGGGACTGATTTTCCGACTTGTGATCGGTCGTGAAGCTCCTACTTGCCCTGGGTAATCCGGGCGACAGGTACCGCGACACGCGACACAACACCGGTTGGTGGCTTGCGGACCATCTGGTCAGCCGGTGGCGACTGGGATCTTTCTGTGTAGACAACGGAGTTGCAACGATCCAGGGCTATCTGAAGGACGAGGCCGTACTCGTCGCGAAACCGCTGGCTTTCATGAATCTGAGCGGTCGCGTGTTGCCGCGGCTTCTCGCCGGGCTGTCCGTAGAACCGGAAAGTGGCCTTCTGGTTCTGGTCGACGATGTGTCTTTGCCTCCGGGTGGCTTTCGCTTGCGTGCCCAGGGGTCCGCAGGGGGGCACAACGGGCTCGGTTCGGTCGAATCCGCTCTCGGCTCCCGCTCTTATGCACGCTTGCGCATCGGGGTTGGCGCACCGCCATCAAGTGAAATCGACCTCGCAGAGTGGGTCCTGGCCGCACCTCGTGACGACGAAGAACAATTGATACTCGAACGCTTCGACCGGATGGCCGAAGCCGTCGAATGGTGGGTCGCGGAAGGTGTTGCATCCGCGATGAGTGAATTCAACTGACATCGACCGTATCTGGATTAACTGAGACAGGAGAACGCTGCGCGTGGAACAATGGATTACATCGGCCCTCTGGTTTGGCCTAGGCGGTCTCGCCCTGGCGGCACTGATCTACGCATATGTGCGGAGCCAACCTTCCGGAAACGAAACGATGCAGGAGCTGGCGGAATTGATCCGGTCCGGCGCCATGACATTTCTCCGGCGGGAGTATTCGATCCTGATCCCGTTCGTTCTGTTCGTGGCGGGGTTGCTGTATTGGCTGATCACGCCGCGGACAGCATACGCCTATCTGTTCGGTGCCTTCTGCTCCCTGGTGGCCGGACTCATCGGCATGAGGGCTGCCACCCTGGCAAATGTGCGGACCACGGAAGCCGCACGGGCGGAAGGACAGGGCAAGGCGCTCCGAATCGCATTCAGTGGGGGTGCGGTGATGGGGCTGGCGGTAGCGAGCCTGGGCCTGGCAGGACTGGGATCCATGGTACTGATCTACAGGCCGGAACTGGTCGGAACGACTGTGTTCGGTCAGATCATCTCAGGATTTGCCATGGGAGCCTCGACGATCGCTCTGTTCGCGCGCATCGGTGGTGGAATATTTACGAAGGCCGCTGATGTCGGTGCGGATCTCGTAGGAAAAGTAGAAGTGGGCATTCCCGAGGATGATCCCAGGAATCCGGCGACGATCGCAGACAACGTGGGTGACAACGTCGGTGACGTGGCAGGCATGGGCGCCGACATTTTTGAATCCTATGTCGGTTCAATAGTGGCGACGGTCGTGCTTGGTGCCGCAGTCGCTGCAATCCTTCCCGAAAAACGCATTGCGGCTGTCGCGCTGCCGATCATTTTTGCCATGATCGGCCTGTTGGCCAGCATCGTTGGCGTAATGTCGATTCGCCTGCTCGAGAAAATGGATCCGGCGGCCGCGCTGCGTAACACGACGTTCGTGGCTGCCATACTCTTCTGGGCCGGCGCATGGATGGTAACGGTGCGCCTTGACGTCTTTGCAGGCTCAGTCACCGGTTTCTGGACGTTGGTGGATCCAGCAGCGGGTCCGTTCTGGGCGATGCTGTTCGGCTCGCTGGCAGGTATCGCGATTGGATTGGTCACCGAGTACTACACGGCCGGAAAGCCGGTTCGTAACATCGCTCGCGCTTCTGAGACTGGTGCGGCGACAAACATCATTACCGGCTTGGCCGTAGGCATGGAGTCCGTAGCAGCTCCCCTGTTGTTCATCTGCGCAGCAATTTATCTGGCGTATGGATTCGCGGGTCTCTACGGAATCGGAATCGCCGCCGTCGGCATGTTGGCGACAGTTGGTGTCACGATGACGGTCGATGCGTATGGGCCGATCGCTGACAACGCCGGTGGAATCAGTGAAATGAGCGGCCTTGGACCTGAGGTGCGAAAGATCACGGATAGTCTCGACTCGCTCGGCAACACGACAGCAGCGATCGGAAAGGGTTTTGCCATCGGATCTGCTGCGCTCACGGCGCTGGCGCTGTTCTCGGCATATGCGAATGCGGTCGGCCTGGCCGAGTTGGGGATCAACCTCGTTGACCCGATCGTGGTCATCGGATTGTTCATCGGTGGGATTACGCCGTTCTTCATTGCTTCCCTGACCATGACGGCAGTCGGCCGGGCGGCGGCTGGAATGGTGGCCGAAGTGCGGCGTCAATTCCGGGAAATTCCCGGGTTGATGGAGGGAACGGCGAAGCCCGATTCCGCCCGTTGCATAGACATTTCCACGCGTGCAGCCTTGCGTGAAATGGTTGTGCCGGGTCTCACTGCGATTCTTGTTCCGATCCTCGTGGGTCGTTTCCTAGGCGTAGCGGCGCTCGGCGGGACCCTTGCCGGAGCTACGCTCAGCGGAGTGCTGTTGGCCCTGTACATGGCCAACGCCGGTGGCGCTTGGGACAACGCGAAGAAATACATCGAAGCTGGTGCGCACGGCGGGAAGGGTTCGGATCCGCATAAGGCGGCAGTGGTGGGCGATACAGTTGGCGATCCGTTCAAGGATACGTCGGGCCCTTCGATGAACATCGTGATCAAATTGATGAGCATCGTATCGCTGGTGCTCGCGCCCTGGTTCCTGGCCGTCCATGAGAATGGAGAGAGCCTGGCCTGGGTCACTCGTGCGCTGGAGACCTGGATACCGTTTCTGGGGTGACGCCTAAATGCGTTCCGCTTGAATCGTGTTGGGTTCCGGGCTAGGTTCGTGCGGCTCCGGATGCCTCGTGTGGCTCAGGAGAACAGACAACACTCCTGCTCCGGAGGGTGCTTCGGAGCCGAATTAGACCGAAGGAGGCGCTATGCGCGACTACGAAGTCGTATACATTTTCAGGTCGTCCCTGGGCACGGAAGAGATCGAAGCCCGGGTTCAGATCTATCACGAGAGAATCCTCGCAGGTCCCGACGCCGCCATCACAGCGGTCGTGCACTGGGGGAAGCGGGAACTCGCCTACCCGATCGACGACGAGAAAAACGGCTACTACGTGGTCGCTCAGTTTTCGGCGCCGCCCGAGGTGCTGACCGGGTTCGAACGTACGCTGAAGCTCGACGAAGACTTGCTGCGCCATCTTGTCGTGATCTCCGAAGGCGAACTGCCGACGCCACCTTCAGATCTTGGAGCAGGTCCGGATCGAAATGGCGATCGGGAAGACTCGGACGACGTCCGTCCCAGAACGCATGCCCGCGATGACGCCGACGACGATTCGAGTGCCCAGAGCTTGAGTGATGACAAATCGGGAGATGACGCAGCAAGCGTTGACGATTCGGGTGATGACGAGTCGGGAGATGACGCAGCAAGCGTTGACGATTCGGGTGATGACGAGTCGGGAGATGACGCAGCAAGCGTTGAC
>SMVB01328026.1_pt1 | contig 84934 bp, 65 predicted proteins | sample 2456461 | NCBI WGS metagenome assembly SMVB01 (sample SAMN11095934, study PRJNA526329) | marine sediment metagenome | biome: Marine sediment; feature: Surficial sediment; material: Deep marine sediment; isolation source: Hadal surficial sediment | place: Pacific Ocean | collected 2014-05 | depth...
GGGATCGCTGATGGTGTCGATCCGTTCCCGGATTGTGAGCTTGCCGAACTCGTGCTGGCGCGCCACCTTGTCGGGACCGCCCATGTTTTGAGCAAGCGCCTCGCGAGCCCTGAGCTCGCGTATTTCCTCTTCCCAGGACATGCAATACCCTCCCGGCGAGCGAGTATGGCAGGTGCACCCGATATCGTCACGGTGACCACCTCTGCGCATGGCGCGCAGGCGTGACGCTGTGCCATGATCGAGGGCTGGTCGGCCTCAAACCGAGCCGAAATTCAGACCTGAACGCGGCCTGCGGCGAAGGAACGAACCTTGAGGAGTGAATTTGCGATGGCTGAAACGATGGTTGCCGGCGTACGCCAGGTCCAGGGGCCAGCCTGGGATTTGAGCGACGAGTATCCTTCGCCCCAGAGCCCGGAGGTGGCGGCGGAACTCGATGCGCTCAGTGCACTGCTCGATACCTTTGCTGAACACAACGAAGTGATCGTGGCGCAAATCGATGTGCTGCCTGATTTGACGCCGGACACCGCAGAATCGGTGTTGAGTGGAGCCGCTGCCTTGTATGGGGCGTCAGAGGAGGCGAGCCGTCTGCTGGGCAACGTATTGGTGTATGCCAACTGTCTGCTCAGCGTCGATGCCAACGACGAGCAGGCGCACGCGCTGCAAGGCCGCCTGCAGGGCTATCAGAAACGCTATGCGGAACTCGCCGAGCCGTTGTCGCAGTTCGTCGAGCTGGCCAGCGATGCGGTGATTGAACGCTACCTGGAAAACCCACAGGTTGCGGATTGCGCGTTTCAGGTACGCCATGCACGTAAGCGCCGCCATGAACATTTGAGCCTCAACGAGGAGAACCTGATCTCCGGGTTGTCCCAGGATGGAGTTCACGCCTGGGGCCGGCTCTACAGCCAACTGTCCAGCACCTTGAGTTGTGAGGTGCTGGTCGGCAACGAACCTCAGAACATGGGCATCGCAGAGGCGAATGGCCTGCTTCAGAAGCCGGAGGAGCACGTGCGGCGCGCTGCATGGCAGGGAATCAACGATGCCTGGGAGACTCAGGAAGAGTCATGCGCCGCAGCGATCAATGCGATTGCCGGTTGGCGCCTGGAACTGAACCGAAAACGATCGAAGCAACAGGACGTACACTTTCTCGATGCGCCGGTGCACATGAATCGCATTGGCCGCGCCACGTTGGATGCACTGCTCGAAGCTTGCGAAGAGAAGGCCCCGCTGGCGCGCCGCGCCGCGCTGGCGATGGCCCGGGCGACCGGCCGCGAGCGGCTGGGACCCTGGGACATGCGGGCCCCGGCGCCGGTGCTGTCCGGCACGGCCGAAGTGATCGAATTCGAGGATGCGGTGCAACTCATTGCCGGCGCGTACGCCGAAGTTGATCCGGCGATGGGCGAATTCGTGAACATGATGGTGGAGCGGCGCTGGATCGAGGGAACGGTGTCGAGCAACAAACGACCCGGTGCTTATTGCACGGGTTTCGCCAAATCGCGTAATCCGCGCGTGTATATGACCTACACCGGCTCGAGCAGCGATGTCATCACCTTGGCCCACGAACTGGGTCATGCCTTCCACTCCTGGGTGATGCGCGATTTGTCCGACAGCCAGCGCAGTTATGGCATGTCCCTTGCGGAAACCGCCAGCACCTTTGGCGAAACGACGGTGCGGGACGCTTTGTTCAATCGCGCGGCCGACGCGGCTGGCCAGTTCGATATCCTGTGGGAAGAAGTCTCGGCGTTGCCTTCATTCATGTTGAACATCCCGGCACGGTACAGCTTCGAAAAGGCGTTCTACGAACAGCGCGCGGAACGCCCGCTACGGCCGGTGGAACTGAAAAAGCTTATGAGCGACGCCTGGATGCAGTGGTACGCGGATTCCATCAGCGAGCCCGATCCGATGTTCTGGGCGAGCAAGTTGCATTTCTACATCTCAGGTTTATCGTTCTACAACTTTCCGTATCTGTTCGGTTATCTGTTCAGCATGGGGGTCTACTTGCGCCGGGAGGCAATGGGTGTCGATTTCTACCCCCGCTACGTTGCATTGCTGCGCGACACCGGCCGCATGACCGCTGAACAACTTGCTGAAACGCATCTGGATGTGCGACTGGATGATGCGCAGTTCTGGCGCACGACGATCGAGGCCCTGGAGCCCCGGGTCGCCCGGTTCGAAGCACTGGTTGATGAGTTGGTGGCCTAAGTCGCTGCTGCGGGGTGTCCAGCGCTTGTAACCCCGTGTGGCGCATCGTGAGGCCGCTGCAGTAGATCCTCGACGTAGCAAAGCGCTTGCAGAACGCTTGCGTCCTGGCGTTGCCGGCCGATGATCTGTAATGCCACCGGCAGCCCGTCGACGGTGCCGCAGTTCACCACTCCCGCGGGATTCCGGGTCATGTTGATGCCGTAACTGAACGCGACCCATCCAGCCAGTTCCTCGCCGTTCACGGTACCCAACGACGAGCCGATTTTCGGCGGTCGGCCACAGGTGGCGGGCGTAATGATCAATGGTGCATCGGCAAACGCCTGCTCGAGCTGCCAGTTCAGCTGGTGGCTCGCGTTGATGGCGTCGTGGTAGTCCACCCCGCTCACGTTGTCCAGGCCGTACTCGATCTGCACCTTCAGCTCGTCGTCGATCTGCTCCCAGGCGGCAGTGCCGCGCAACGGTCCCTGGGATTCAGCGCGGGCGGCCGCCCATAACTGAAACCATTTGAACACCGGGTCGGCCTGCCAGATGTCATCATTGACGATCACCTCGACGCCTTCACCGGCAAGCCGTTCGATCCCCTGGCTGCACCGTTCCATGATTTCGGCGTCGACGTTCGCGAAACCCATCGTCGGTGACCAGATCACCTTGGCGGGTCGATTGTTGCGGTCCAGCGCGGAGCGCAGCGAACTCTGCGGGTTCGGCAGACCGAAAATGTCGGTGGGGTCATCGCCAATCGTGGCATCGAGACTGAGCGCGATATCGCGACAACGTAGCGCCATCGGACCCTTTACGGACAGCACACCGGATCCCGGGGGATTCGGACCGCCCAGGGGCACCCGGCCCTGGCTGGGTTTGATTCCCGTGAAACCGCAAAGGGCGGATGGAATCCGGATGGAGCCACCGCCGTCCGAGCCGGTGGCCAGCGGTACCATCCCAGCCGCGAGCGCGGCCGATGATCCCCCGGATGAGCCCCCCGAGGTGTAGTCGAGATTCCACGGATTACGGGTGGCCCCGAAGGGCCGGTTATCGGTGACGCCTTTGAAGCCGAATTCCGGCGTGTTGGTTTTGCCGATGATGATGGCGCCCGCAGCACGGAGCCGTGCCACCAGCGCGGAGTCTTCGGTGGCTGCAGGATCACCGACATGCAGGGCCGATCCATACGTCGTTACGTAACCACGCGCATCCTCCAGGTCTTTCACGCCGCAGGGAATGCCTGCCAAAGGCCCGACCGCGTCGCCTCTGGACAGCGACTGATCGATTCGATCTGCTTCGGCCCGAGCGTCGTCCGGCGCAACGGCACAGAAGGCGTTGATGGTCGGGTTGTAGCGCTCGATGTTCGACAGTGCTGCGTCCGTCAATTCGCGCGCCGACACGCGGCGGGCGCGAACGTCCAGCACCAGTTGCTCGATCGTCGACGTTCTGAAGTCCACTGGGCTCCCTGAATTGGCTCAGTCGTGCTTGTGCAGCGTGGGTAAGGCGATTGCCATGACGTCGGCGAGGCAGTCGACCAGGGTTATGGTCATGTCCTTGCGCACCGCTTCTGGCAGCTTTTCCAGATCCGCTTCATTGTCTTTCGGAAGGATGACGTGGCGCACGCCCGCTCGGTGCGCGGCGAGCACTTTTTCCTTGATCCCGCCGACCGGCAGCACCAGCCCCGTCAGGGTCAGCTCGCCGGTCATTGCCAGGTCCTGCGGAATCGGGATCCGGCTATAGGCCGAGGCGAGCGCCATCGCCATGGTGATACCGGCGGAGGGGCCGTCTTTCGGTACCGCGCCGGCGGGAACATGAATGTGAACCCCGCGCTTTTCGATCCGTTTGCGTGAGATTCCGACAGACTCTGCGATCGACCAGATGTATGAGCGAGCGGCTTTCGCGGACTCCTGCATGACCTCGCCCAGCTGGCCCGTGAGCGTTACGCGTTCGTCGCGATGGGTGAGTACTGCTTCAACGTAAAGCACGTCGCCGCCTGCTTCAGTCCAAGCCAGCCCGGGTGCCACACCGGCAGGAATTGATTCACGGCCCTGTTCGGATTTGAAACGCTCCGGACCCAATAATTCGCGCAGCGTGTCGTCTTCGATCGCGTCGAGACTCGCGTCGGCGCCAAGTTCCAGAACCTGACGGGCGCGTTTCCGCGCCATCCGACCGATGACCCGTTCCAGGCTCCGAACTCCCGCCTCGCGCGTGTAGCGACGAATGATGACGCTTAACGCCGATTCCGGGATGTCGAGCTGGGCGTCGCCCAGCCCTGATTCGCTGCGTTGCCGTGGAATCAGGTAGCGTCGGGCGATCTCGCGCTTCTCCATATCGCTATAGCCCGACAATTCGAGAATCTCCATCCGGTCGAGCAGTGCACGCGGAATGCCCTCCAGCGTGTTTGCAGTGGTGATGAAGAACACGTTCGATAGGTCGAACGGCAGGTTCAGGTAATTGTCACGGAACTCCTTGTTCTGCACCGGATCGAGAATTTCCATCAGCGCCGCCGAGGGATCACCTCGAAAATCGTGGCCCAGCTTGTCGATCTCATCGAGCATGAGCAGGGGGTTGTTGACCCCAGCGCGACGGACGGCTTGTAGAATCCGGCCGGGCATTGCGCCGATGTAAGTCCTTCGATGGCCACGAAGTTCTGCTTCGTCGTGCAATCCACCGAGACTCAGGCGTTCGAAGTTGCGTCCCATGGCACGTGCAATCGATTGGCCGAGGGATGTCTTGCCGACGCCGGGGGGACCCACGAAACAGAGTATGGGAGCGTGTGCGTTGGGATTCAGTTGCATCACCGCAAGGCTTTCCAGGATCCGGTCCTTGATGTCTTCGAGACCGTAGTGATCCTCGTCGAGGACCCCCTTGGCGTGCCCCAGGTCGAGCGTATCCTCGGTGCGTTCCTGCCAGGGCAGCTCGGCGATCAGTTCGAGGTAGCTGCGCGCCACCTGATAGTCGGCTGCATTCTCGGACATTCGTCCAAGACGCTTGAGTTCCCGATCGACCTCCTTGCGTACCCCTTCGGGTAGCTTGGCGTCGTCGAGCTGTTCGCGGAGCTCGACCATGTCTTCGCTGCCGCCATCCTCGCCCAGCGCCTGTTCGATCGCCCGCTTCTGGTGTCGCAGCAGGTGTTCGCGTTGCTGCTGATCGATGTCCTGCTTGGCCTGCTCGGCGATCTCGCGGCGCAACTCATTGACTCTCAGTTCGTGCCCGAGGATGTCGTGCAGGGTCTCCACCAGCGCCAGGTTGGTCGGTGCGCTCAATACATCCTGCTCACGGGCGACTTCGAGGTTCGCCAGCGAGGCCATGCGGTACATCTGCACGATCGGGTCGTCGATGGAGCCAACCAGCTGCTGAAACACCTGCGGGCCTTTGTCGGAGTCGAACAGGTTCGCGATCCGCATCGCGGTTTCGATATTTTCCCGAAGCAGCGCGTCCACCCGGGGGTCGTCCGGGTCTTCGTCGGAAAGCTGGAGATTGTCGATCGGCTCATAGCTGATCTCCAGGTGCGGGTCGGTGCGCAAGACCTCTAGAATTCGGATGCGCTGCAATCCCTGGACGATGACCTGAGCGCCGCCTGCACGTGATTCCACCCGTTTGACTGACACTATCGTGCCGATGTCGAACAGCTCTTCGCGAGTGGGTGCTTCGTTGTCCGGGTCACGCTGGGCGATGGTGATCATCTGCTGACCATGGTCTGCTGCGGCCTTGACCGCGGACAGCGACCGGGATCGCCCGACGGCCAGATTGATCACCAGTTGGGGGAACACCACGGTGTTCTTCAGCGGCAGCACGGGCAGCGCAGGTGGTAAGTCGGTCATCGCAATTTCATGGGTGAGACTTGGTACTGTACGGATATTGGGGCGTGACGGGTCGTTTTCAATGCGCCACGGACGCGTCTCAGATTAATTCCTGTAGTCGGGCGGCTTCTTCACGAACCAGCTCAGGCCCTCCCAGCATCTGCCGGTTGAAACCGATACGCTTGAACCAGTAGTGCAACCCCAGAAGGTCGGTAAATCCCATGCCGCCGTGCACCTCGGTGGCGGTTTTAGCCACGAATTTACCCACTTCGCCCAGGTGCGCCTTGGTGTGGCAAGCCGTGAGCCGCGATTCCTCGGGCACCTCGTCGAAAGCGTGTGCTGCGTACCAGATCATGGCACGGCACGGCTCGAGCCGGGCGGCCATCTCCGCGCACATGTGTTTGACGGCTTGAAAGGAAGCGATTACCCGGCCGAACTGCTGGCGCTCACCGGCATAGGCGACAGCCTGGTCGAGCATGTTCTGGGCTGCACCCAGGGTGTCCGCGGCGAGCACGATACGCCCGGCGTCGATAACGTCCGCCAGTACTGCCGGGTCGTCGCTGCCTGGCAGGGGATCGGCGGCGACCCCTTCGAAGCGCAACTCTCCGATATGGCGGGTCTTGTCGATGCTCGTCAAGCGTGTCGATGTCAGACCGCGAGCCTTCGCCTCGACCAGATGCATCTTCCTCCGGTCATCGGCGACCAGATAGACATCGGCTGCATGGTCCAGCACGAACAACGCGCGGCCCGTCAGCGTTCCGCCGGATGCGGATATCCGGGCGTCTTCGCGGGCCGCGACCGCCTCCGAAACGGCCGCCCCGGCACTGGCCTCGCCGGCAGCAAGCAGCGGCAGCCAGTGCGCCTTCTGGGCTTCCGAACCCGCGCGTTGCAATGCCAGAGGCACCATCACTGCGCTGGCGGCAAACGCTATGGGCGTGACGTTGCCGCCCAGTTGTTCTGCGACGATGGCCGCATCGAGCATCTTCAAGCCGACGCCGCCGTAGGCTTCGTCGATGATCAGCCCGGACACGCCCAGTTCGGCCAGTGCGGTGCACACGTCCGCGGCTCGCTCTTCCGCGCCATCTGCGAATTGCCGGGCGCGATCCAGACTCGCGTGATCTGCGAGGTAACGGCCAACGCTGTCCTGCAACAGTACCTGTTCTTCGGTCAACCCGAATTCCATGGTGATCGCCTTAAACTTGTTGTGGCTTCGGTTCCCGGGGCATCCCCAGGCCGCGCTCGCTGATGATGTTTTTCTGAATCTGAGACGTTCCGCCCCCGATGATCAGGCCGAGGTAGAACATATACTGGGATTGCCACGCGCCCTGGCCGCGCAGAAGGGGACTGTCCTCATAGAGCAGTCCCAGTTCGCCCAATGCATCAATGGCCAGCCCCTCGAGCCGGTGGCGTAGTTCGGTGCCCTGTAGTTTGACGATCATGCCGGCCAGGCTTGCGTCTTTGTTGTTGAGTTTGGCACTCAGGATGCGCATGTCGTTGAAGCGCATGGCCATGACTTCGCCTTGAATTTGCATCAGCCGATCGCGGAACACGGGGTTATCGATCACCCGGCGGGAATCGACGGTCTCCTGCTGCATCAGTTCGATCAGTGCATTCAGCCGGGAGAACGTGGCGTTCGGATCTCCGAGCATGCCGCGTTCATGGCGTAGAATCGAGTTGGCGACGAACCAGCCCTCGCCGCGACTGCCGACGATCTGCTGTTTCGGCACGCGGACATCGGTGAAGAAAACTTCGTTGAAGGTGGAATCGCCCGTCATGGTCTTCAGCGGTCGCACCTCGATACCCGGGGTATCCATCGAAAACAGTAGAAAGCTGATGCCTTTGTGCTTGGGCGCCTCGGGTTCGGTGCGCACCAGGCAGAAGATCCAATCCGCCTGCTTTGCGGTGCTGGTCCAGATCTTCTGGCCGTTGACGACCCATTCGTCACCATCGAGCACCGCGCTGGTCGTGAGGCTCGCCAGATCACTACCGGCATTGGGTTCGGAGTAGCCCTGACACCAGACAATCTCACCGCGCAGGGTCGGACCAATGAAGCGCTTTTTCTGCTCTTCGGTGCCTATCTCCAGCAGGGTTGGGACCAGCATCTGAATGCCTTGTCCCCCCAGACCATTGGACACCTGGGCATTGGCAAATTCTTCGGCGATGATTCGTGACTTTAAAATGTCCGGCTCGGCACCGTGGCCGCCGTACTCTCGGGGTATGGTACGGGCCGTATAGCCCTTCTCGATCAGTAGCGCCTGCCAGTCGAGTACCGGCTTCGAACGCATGCCGTTGCCCTTTGGCGCTTGACTAGCATGGTCCGCAATGAAGTCCCGCACTTCGCCCCGGAACGCTTCATATTCGCCACCGTATGAAAGATCCATCCTCGCAAGCCCCAGTCGAATTTTTTCAGGCGGTCAGTCTACCAGCCCGACGCCAGCCGAAGGTACATCGGGAGGAACGCGAGGTGGGGCTGAGTCTTGCGCCGAGGCTTGCGCCGAGGCTTACGCCAAGGCTTACGCGAGGCGCGTCAGCTCCTCGTAGCGTACCCGGTTCTTCAGGGCGTGACCCTGGGCGAACCGTTCTATCTCCTCAACCAGGCAGTCTGCAAGTCGTTGGGTCTCGGTTCCTAGCGAACCCGCGATGTGTGGCGTCAACAGGACATTTGACAGTTGGTAAAGGGGCGAGTCGGCCGGTAGCACTTCGGGTTCGGTGGTGTCCAACACGGCGTGAAGCCGGCCGGATTCGAGTTCCGCGATCAACGCCTCCTGGTCGACGATCGCGCCACGGGCGGTATTGATGAAGGTGGCGCCATCCTTCATCAGCGCGAACTCACGCGCGCCGAGCATGTCCCGCGTATCGGGAAGCAGGGGTGCGTGTAAGCTCACAACATCGCTATGGGACAGCAGTTCCGCCAGGCTGACCTTCTGGGCGCCCAGCTCCCGACCTTCCAGCGCCGTGATGTAGGGATCGTAGAGCAGCACCCTGAAATCGAAATGGCCGAGCAGTTCGATCAGCTTGCGCCCCACGTGGGAGGCACCAATGATGCCAATCACCTTGCGGTAGTTGCCGACGTTCGGTGCTTCCTTGGTCCAGGGCGCACGGTTCTCGTGGTGAAGGCGATAGAACGCGGCCAGGTCCAGAACGTGCTTGTTGGTGAATAGAATTGCCGCCAGGACGTACTCCGCTACCGGAACGGCGTTGGCCGATACCGCGTTGCTGACGTACACGCCGCGACGCCACACGGCGTCGTCGATGAATCCTTTCACGCTGCCCGCGAGGTGCGCGACCAGTTTCAGACGGGGCATGGCTTTCGCCGCCTCGAGCTCGATCCGTGGACAGCCCCAGCTGCTGATCAGCACTTGGAGGTAAGGCAGATGATCGGCCAGTTCTTCGAAACTTCGAAAAGGTGTGGTTGATACGAGCTCGCAACAGCGATCCAGGCGCCGCATGTGGTCGTCGCGGAGCAGTTCCTCCTTGACCACCGGATGCATCAGCAATGCGGTGACTGGGGCAGCGGGCATTTGTTTCCTCGTCGCGGGACCATAGGATGATTCGCAGCGGAGTACAACGATCCGATGGTGTCCCGACCTGGGGATGCAACATAATGCAATCTTCTGCAACAGTTGAGGGGAGTCAACAGGTGAAACTGACGCCATGGTGGATCGCCCGGACCAACCGGGTGGAGTTATTGAGTACCTGATGGACGAAGCCATCCGCCGGCGCGTCGCGGTCATGGCGAGCATGCAGAACGAACACAACCTGCGGGTTCATCCGCAGTGGCGTGACCAGGGACACGAGTACTTCCGTGCAATATGGGTGGAGTGTGCCGAACTGCTGGACCACTTCGGCTGGAAGTGGTGGAAGCATCAGCAACCGGACCTCGAACAGGTGCGCCTCGAGATCGTCGACATCTGGCACTTCGGCTTGAGTGAGTTGCTGCGCGCAGGAAAGATCGAGGGCGAGCACTGCGACCCCCAGGTGATAGACACGATCGTGGCGGGATTCGACGGCGAGGCCGGTGACTTCCGTGAGTGTGTCGAGCGTCTTGCGGCGAACAGCCTCATCAGCCGGGGTTTCGACCTCGAAGGGTTCGTGGCGGTGCTGGTCGCGATGCCGATGAGCTTCGAGGAATTGTTCCGGGGCTACGTGGGCAAGAACGTGTTGAACAATTTCCGCCAGAACCATGGTTACCAGAGCGGCGAATACCTGAAAGTCTGGCAGGGGCGCGAGGACAACGAGCACCTGATGGAACTGATCGCGGATCTGAACCAGCACCGCGCGGATTTCGTCGACCGGCTCTACCAGGCGCTCGAGGCTCGTTATCAAGCCTGTGCTGGATCAGCGTCGAATACCTCGCGGTAGATTTCCCGGTAGATCTCGGCGGTTGCTGCGTCGAAGCAGACGAACGTCACGGTGTCGATACAGCTTCCGGGCTGGTCGCAATCCCGCGCGATGGACAACGCGATTCGGGTGGCGTCGGACACGGGATAACGGAACATGCCGGTACTGATTGCCGGGAACGCAATCGAGTCGAAATTGTAACGCTCGGCGAGGTTAAAGCTACGCAGATAGCACGATCTGAGGTGTTCCGGCTCGCCCTGCGCACCACCGTGCCATATGGGGCCCACCGCGTGAATGACCCAGGGCGCGGGCAGCTCGAATCCGGGCGTCAGACGAACCGAACCGACGGGGCACCCACCGATGCTCCGGCACGCCTCCAGTAGCGCCGGCCCGGCGGCCCGGTGAATCGCGCCATCTACGCCGCCACCGCCCAGCAGGGTCTCGTTGGCCGCGTTCACGATTGCATCGCAGTCCTCGGTCGTGATGTCGCCAATTCGTATGCTGAATTCCACCGCAATTCTCGGTGCGTATTTGACAGGTTCGGCAGCGGACGCGGGGTGTGCTGCGGGTTCCTACGATAGCAGGCAGTTGAGCCGGAGAATTGCGATGAGCGCGACAGCGGGCGGCGGACGATGCCCACATCTTCGCGGCGTTTTCTCCCGATGGGATGGCTGCTAAGGAAAACGGTTCAGCCGAACCTTTCTTTTTCGCTCACGGAGCCACTCGCAGGCGGATGAGATACCGCCGCCAGCGGCGGTTGTGCGCTCGCGCCGAGTTCTCTGTTCAGGGCGTTCAGCGCAGCATCCAGGGCCGCACCGGGATTCGATGCGCCAAGCTGTTCCGCGCATTTGCGCAGCTCCCGGACGTAACGGCGGCCCAGGATTTTGCTTGCGCGCGTCCAGTCTTTCTTCCAGTTTGGTGAGCGCGCATTCTCACGAAACCGACGCTGACGTTCGGCGTTTTTCAGGCGGTGCCACAACACCGGATACTTTGCCAGCGATTCCGATGCCCAACGCCCGACTGCTTCGGGACCTTTTTCACTGACCATGCGAAACTGCATTCGCTGGGCGGGTGTCAGGGCGTCGAACAGGGTGCCGCGAATGTAACCAACCAGCCAAGCGTCTGCGACGACCTTGGTTTTTATTGTCTTCCCCACCATGACAGCATAACGTATTCGTTCGCGATGGTTAGCCTCGCGTCGAGAATTTTGCGAGTTCCGCAAGGTCTGTCCTAGTCCGATCGCATTGGCTGGGCTCGGCGCCGCCGGGTGCTGGTAGAATTGCCGGATGAACATTGGTATCTCCGTCACCAGCGCACATCGCCTGGAGGATGTTCGGCTGGGTTCGCGTTACATGGTGGAGCGGGCCCGAATGGCGCAGCAGTCGGGTCTCGATTCGCTGTTCGTCGGCGACCATCATGTCACCGCACAGCCCTACTACCAGAATTCGCCGATGCTTGGTCGGATGCTGGCCGAGTGGGGAGCCATGCCGGCCGGCGCGCTGTATTTGTTGCCGCTCTGGAATCCGGTCGTGTTGGCTGAGCAGGTTGCGACCCTGTCGTGCATCGCGGAAGGTCGGTTCATCATGCAATGCGGCGTCGGTGGCGACGACGAACAGTTTCTTGGCATGGGCGTCCCGACCGGACGCCGACCGTCGATGTTCGAACAATCATTGTTTACCCTGCGCGCGCTCTGGCGCGGAGAAACGGTCGACCTCGATGGCCGCTGGAAGCTTCGTGACGCGCGCATTTCCCCGTTGCCGCCGGAACCCGTGGAGGTCTGGATTGCGGCTTCCGCCGACGTCGCGATCGACCGGGCGGCGCGTCTTGGTGACGGCTGGTTGGGCGACCCGGGAATGGACTTCGACACCGCGCAGCGGCGGGTGCAGCATTACCTCGAGGCGTGTGCAGCGGCAGGAACTAAACCCGGGGCAGTTGCCATACGTCGAGACGTATACGTGGGTGAGTCGGCTGAGGCCGCGCATCGGGCGATGGAGCCCTATCTCGAGCGGGGCCATCGCGGTATTGAGCCGGCGGCGCTGCTGATCGGATCTGTCGAACAGGTTGCTGAGCGTATCGGTCAGCTCGGCAGCATGGGTTACTCGGATGTCATCGTCCGGAACATCAGCACGGATCAGCAACAGGCGCTGGCAACCATCGAACGGCTGGGTGAGGTGCGTGGGTTGCTCGGTGGTTCCCCGTGAGCCGATCCGGGATTGCGTTGGGTTGCCTATTGCTGGTTGCGGCGGGTTGCTCGAATCTGTCCACCGAAGTCCCGGAGGCATTCGATCTCAGTGGTGACTGGATCATCTCGGACTCGGACTCGGACTCGGACTCGGACTCGGACTCGGACTCGGATGCCCAAGTCGAGCGATCGGATCGTGCCCGACGACGTGGATATGGGCCCGACATGGGCTTCGATCCTGCCGCCCTGCCAATGATCGATGCCCGCGCGATGATCATCGAGCAGGATTCCACCTCGATGGGCATTGCGTATCAGGACGGTACCTATCGGGATGTCAGTTGGGGGGAACGGGATTTACGGCTTGCTGATGTGTCGGCCGGGTGGGACGGCCCGGACCTGGTCATCGAGACCGAGGGCGTAAGCTACGAGATGGTCGAGCGCTATCAGCTCAGTTCCGACGGCCACCTTCGCATAGAGATTCGCCTGGATCCTGCCCGAGGTGAACGGATCAATGTAGTGAATATCTATCGGCGGCGCTGAGCTCCGGGCCCAGCGCGAGTGTGAACCCGCCGACGCCGAGCCAAGCTCAATCGAGGACCTCGTCCAGCGCCTCACCGAGCACGCTGACCATGCGATCGATGTCGGTCTCGTCGATGATGAACGGCGGACCGAGGCAGATGATATCGCGGATCACTCCCGTGCCCCCGCCGTAGAAGAACACGCCCTTGCGGAGCGCGGCGCCGACTACCCTGTTGGTAATCTCCGCGGTGGCCGGGAAAGGTTCCAGTGTGTCCCGATCGGCTACGATCTCCAGCGCTTGCAGCAGACCCCGGCCGCGAATTTCGGCGACGTTGGGGTGCTGGGCGAAGCGCTCCTCGAGTCTGGCCCGGAGCAGGTTACCCATCTGCTCGGCCCGTGCGACCAGGTGTTCGTCGCTGAGGATGCGGAGTACTTCTGTGGCTGCCGCACACGCCGCCGGATGGGCGCCGAAGGTGTGGAACATTACGTTCATGTCGGCGGCGGCAATCGTCTCGGCGATGTCGTTGCGAGCGAAAATCCCGACGATCGGTGCATAGCCGCCCGCCAGGCCTTTGCCGGCGACCAGCAGGTCGGGCTCGATGTCCCAGTGCTGATAGCCGAAGCACTTACCGGTGCGACCGAAGCCGGTCATCACCTCATCCATGATCAGTAGAATGCCGTGCTCGTCGCAGAGGGCCCGCACACCGGACCAATAGTCGTCCGGTGGGACGATCGCGCCGCCGCTCGAGCCGGTGATCGGTTCCGCGAGAAATGCCGCCACATTTTCCGGGCCCAGTTTCTCCAGCAGCGTTTCCAGCGCGCTGACGTAGAAAGCTCCAGCGTCGGCATGGTGCGGCCCGAGCGGGCAGCGCAACGGATAGGGCGTGGCCACGCGGGGGTAGTCCATCAGCGCATGTGCCAGGCCTTTTTTGCGCGCTTCATGCCCTCCGACCGCGGTGGTTGCGAGGGTGGTTCCGTGATAGGAAACATCGCGCCCGATGATCGCCGTTCGCCGCAATTCGCCGCGCGCTGCTTGATATTGCAACGCAATCTTCATCGCGCTCTCAACCCCCTCGGAGCCGCCGCAGGCAAGATGGATCCGGCCGAGCGACGCCGGCAGCCAGTCGGCGCGCAGACGTTCCACCAACGCGGCGCGCGACGGTGTCAGCCAAGGCGGCACGACATACGTCGCCGTCGCGGTTGCCTCCGCGACTGCCTCCGCGATACAAGCTCGGCCGTGACCCACGTTGACCACGATCGCCCCGCCCGCGGCATCGAGAATCCGACGGCCGTCCGCGCTCTCGAGGTAGGCACCCTCGGCACGGACGATCATCAGGTTGCGTACCGTGGGGATGAATGGCCAGGGAACCTCGGATGAGCTGTTCATGTGCTGGTCACTCCCGATAGGGTTGGTCTAGCTGAAACAACGCCAGGCGCTGTTGCATCTGTTGCAATGTGATTGGGTCGGCATCGCCAGTGGCGAGATCGAGTGCGCGCTGCTGGGTGCGTATTGCGGCGGCGAAGTCGCCCCGTTCCGCCCAGGCAGCGGCCAGGGTGTCCAGATAGCCCCAGTCGGCATAGAGCACCGCGATCGGTTCGGACAACTCGACCGCGCGGACGCCGTCCCGCAACGATTCGCGGGCACTGGTTGCCAGCAGCCAGGCGAGATTGTTGCGCGCCATTTCGTTGCCGGCGTCCATTGCAACTTCGTAGTAGGCCGCGGCGCGCTCGTGATTCTTGGAGACGTAGGTGCCCGACTGATAGTACGAACCGAGCAGGGCGTTTGCGTCGGAGTGTTGCTGGTCCGCGGCGCGCAGCAGCCACTCCAACGCGCGGGCGGTACGGTCATCGGCGTGCAACGTCAGATACAGCAATGCCACGCGATACTGAGCTTCCGCCAGGCCGCCGGCTGCGGCGCGGGCGTACCACTGACTGGCCTTGGCATCATTGGGCGCGGGTCGGCGGAATCGTTGGTAGGCCTGCGCCATCAATAGTTGGGCGTAGGGGTCCCCCGCTGCTGCGACCTCGCTCAACCAGTCGAGAAATCGTTGGTTGACTGCCTGATTGCCACGGTCGTAGAGATTGCCGGCGTAGTCCTGGCCGTTCGGCAGCGTGACGATACCCGAAGAAACGAAATCACCGTTCCAGGTACCGGTGATCTGTATATTCTGGGGTGTCTTCCGGGTGCCGGGCCCGAGCGGCGCATTGTTCTCCCAGTAGCCCTCATGGAAGCTGCCGTTGGGCTCGCGCGATCGTCCCTGACCCCAGCGGGCGTCGTTCCGCCATTCGCCAAGGTAGTCGGCGCCGTTGGGTTTAATTTCCCGGCCAAAGCCCTGCCTGACACCGCCAACCCAGGTGCCCGCATAGGCGGTCCCGGCGCGGGTCGCGGTCGTGCCGTAGCCGTGTCGCTCCCCGGCCTGCCAGCTCCCGTCGTATTCGAAGCCAGACGCTTCGGATGCGGTGCCGAACCCGTGTGGGACGTCGTTATACCAGTCTCCTTCGTAGCCTGACCCGGCAAGTTCGTAGGTTCCCCACCCGGAACGCTGGCCGGCAACCCACTCACCCTGATAATGACCCCCGTCGGGGTATTTGAAGGTGCCGCTCCCGTGAGGCGCGTCGGCGACCCATTCGCCTTCGTAGCTATCTGCGGCGCCCACATAGGAGCCCAGGCCGGCGCGCTCACCGCGACTGAAGTCACCCTCGTAGCGACCGCCGTCCGGGAAGTACAGCGTGCCGACGCCATGGCGCTGCCCGCGGTACCAGTGGCCTTCGTAGCGCGTACCATCCGGTAGCACTTCGCTGCCAACGCCATCGGGTTGTCCGGCGACGAATTCACCGTCGTAGCGGCGACCGTTGGGCCAGTCGAAGCGACCTTTGCCGGTGTATGTCAGCAGCTCGGGGCGAATTGAAACTGAACGACCATTGCCGAGGACCAGGACCCCGGCCTGAGAATCACCGGGTTCGCTCAAGGTGCCGACCTCGGGCATGCCGGCACAACCCGACAGCACGACGGCTAGACCGAGCATGGCAAACAACAGTCTCATGGCAGAACCGGACTCGTGGCGGCGGTATGGACGTTAATTTTCGCGTTCGATCGCTGGGCGTAGGGAAGTCGGCTTCAAGCCCCGTAGTATACTCCGTGCGATTTCCCGGGAGGATTGATTCATGGTCGAAGGCGTCCATGAAGAGCGAGTGACCCGCTGGTTGCAGGAGCTGCTGCCGGATCTGCAACCACCGTTGACCTATTCGCTGATTGCCGGAGGCCACTCCAATCTGACGTTCAGATGTGAAGACTCGACGGGCGCCGCCTATGTGCTACGCCGGCCGCCCCTGGGCCACGTGCTGGAGAGCGCGCATGACATGGGTCGGGAGCACAAAATCATCGCGGCGCTCGCCGATACCGAGGTTCCCGTCCCGCCGACCTTCGGGTTGTGTTCGGACCTGGACGTCAACGGTGCGCCGTTCTACGTGATGAAGTTCGTCGACGGTTTGGTGCTGCATGATGCGTCCGTCGCGGAGCGCCTCAGCGATGCGGATCGAGGTGATCTGGGAAGGCGGGTGGTCGACGTGCTGGCGACGCTGCATCTGCTCGATCCGGACCAGGTCGGGCTTGGCGATCTTGGTCGGAAGGAAGCCTACCTCACGCGCCAGCTGAAACGCTGGACGAAACAATGGGAGGCTTCGAAAACGGAAGAGATGCCGGCAATGGAAGAAGCGCGCCGGTTATTGGAGGAACGGATGCCGGACCAGATCGGTTCCGGAATCGTGCATGGGGACTATCGGTTGGGCAACATGCTGGTTGAGTCAGGGAGCATCAAGGCCGTGCTCGACTGGGAATTGTGTACCCTTGGTGATCCGCTTGCCGATATCGGGTACCTGCTGAACTCCTGGATCGAACCGGATGAGGTGCCAGCGGAGCAGGCCGCACTCTCGCCAACGACACGGCCTGGCTTTCCGACCCGTGCGCAATTGCGCGATCGCTATGAACGCGCAACCGGCCGGGATTTGTCCAGCATCGATTACTACCGTGGATTTTCCCACTGGCGGCTCGCCGCGATCGGCCAGGGCGTCTACAAGCGCTATCTGGTGGGGGCCATGGGTAGTAATCCGGACATGGATTTGACGACTTACAAGGAGAGCGTGCAACGGCGCGCGGAAGCGGCGTTGCAGCTATTGGCCTGACGGTGCGCTGACCGGGGGCAGGGACCCGAGTACGCCTTCGGAGTTGCGTACCTCGATTGGAACCCGTTGATGCGAGGTCGCAACGATCAGGCAGGGATGAGAGACGACCTGGGCCAGCTGGGCATCCGCCGGGGGTTCGTTCAGAGCGATCGTCAGTACCAGCACTCCTTGGTCGAAGCGGGCCCCGTCGAGTTCGAGCGCATAGCCCGGCGTGGGCCGTGCGCCTGCGGAAACGGCGATCAGGCGGAAATCCGGTTCTGAGGACGGCGCCGCCGCAGGTGCGCCATCTTCGAGCATGAGCAGTTGGCTGCCGCGGATGCCGGCGAGATCTTCGAATCGGACTTCACTGACGCCCGCAATCAGTCGTTTGCAGTCGCCGTGCGCCATCAGCGTGATCACGTCTGGTGCATCGTTCCCGCAACCCCCCAGAACTGACCACACGATCGCGATGAGGCCGGCGCGCCATTTCATGGCGTGCGCCTTTGCCGCTGAATGCGGATGGGCCGCCGGGAATCCGGGGCCGACGAAGCCGGTTCGACAGCTGCCGAGGTGCTGAATAGATTGATCCGGAAGCCGCTTACGAATTCCAGATCGGAGCGATCTGAATTGATCAGAATGATGTCGGGTGAATCGAGCGTCCGGTACGCCCCGCAGGCTTCACCGCCGTCGCACAGGAAGTTGTCGTTGTCCGAATCGGTGCCGGCGAACAGCTGATAGGGACCCGCCGCAACGTCGGTTATGTTGAATTCGTACGCACCGTTCACTGCTGCCGCCACGAATGTGCGAACCGTTTGATCGGTCAGGGCGTCGATCAGCACGATGTAGTGCAGTCCCGCGTCGGCGGCCAGGTCCAGGCTGGTCTTCTGCATGACCACCGAGACAGAGAACGTGCTGGCGTCCGCGATGAATTGTACGGTGGCGAAGTGGGTGCCATCCATCAGGCCTGAGCGATCGACCCGCAGCAGGTAGGTACCCAAGCCGTCTGCATCGACGTTCTCCGGTACTGGGCTGAGCCAGGGAGCATCGGAGTTGATTTGAGACACGGCTGCCAGCCCCGCGCCGGCGTTCCCGATCGTGACGCCCAGTTCCGAGTCAAAGGCGCCAAAATTGAGCGACAGCGGGCTGCCGGTGAGTACTGCCGGGACGGGATTTCCACTGTTGTTGGCCAGGTCGAGAGCCGTTACCAGAGCCTGGTGTGCATTGATCAGCCCGTGTCCGAACTGATCGTCGCGGCCGGGTGGACCCAGGTCATCGCTAAGCGCACCCTGGCTCAAGACGGTATCGAACTCGTCCGGCGTCAAGCCGGGGTGGACCGCCTTCATCAGGGCCGCGACGCCGGCGACATGTGGCGCCGCCATCGAGGTTCCGCTCAGTCCCGCATAGCCGAAGGTGACCGGCCCCGGCCCGGAGTCGTCGCCGAGCGTGCTGACGACGCCGTCACCGAGCCCGTCACCGTTGAGGTCGGTGGCGTTGCTGCCGCCAGGGGCGGCGATGTCGACCCAACTGCCGTGATTCGAGTAAGGGGCCAGGGTTCGACTGAGGGTGGTGCCGGAAACCGCGACCACGCCGTTGTAAGCCGCGGGGAAGGACGGCGTCGCAGAGGCGTCGTTGCCGGCCGAGGCGATCACGATCACGCCTTGGGCGCGGGCATCTGTGATGGCCTGCTGTTCAAGTACCGAGGAGAACAAGCTGCCGAGGCTCATGTTGATGATGTCGGCGCGCTGCGCGGGAAGTTGGCCGGTCGCATTGTCGAGGCCTGCTGCATAGAGAATCGCCTGCGTGACGTCGAAACTGGTGCCTCCGTCGATGCCGAGGGCGCGCAGGGGCATGATCCTCGCGTTCCAGGACACACCGGCAACCCCGAGGCCGTTGTCACTACGCGCGGCGACCGTCCCGGCGACGTGGGTGCCGTGGAAACTGCTGGAGCTGCCGAAGGCGAAATCGCCTGGATCATTGGGATCGGGGTCGGGTCCATCGCCGTCGTTGGCGCGTTCGGCACTGCTGATGAAATCGTATCCGGGCAGCAGTTTTACCGGCTTGCCAGGGGCGTTTCGCAGGTCCGGGTGGCCCAGTAGAACACCGGTATCGATGATAGCGACCACGACGTCGCTGGACCCCTGCGGCAGGTCCCAGGCCAGGGGTAGCGAGATGTCGTTGAAATGCCACTGATAGACGAAGAATGGGTCGTCGGGGACGCGATGGATGCGGCGGATGTAGTTGGGTTCGACTCCCGTGATACCCGAGCGTTGGCGTAGCCGGCGGATCGATAGCAGGGTTTCCCACTTACTCGCTTGTGCCGGGCTCACCTGGCCGCCGAGTGCGGCACCGCGCATGGAAGACGTACGTCCGGATCGCGGGGCGTGTTCGAAGAGCGTCGCGCGGGAACTGTGCCGGAGCACGCGCAGGTCTTCCCCGGCGAGATCGGACGGCTCGAAAGGGTTGCCCAGCATGACCAGCTGGCCGGCCACGAAGTCGTCGCTGAGTCGAGGGGGCCGTGTGCCGAGCGTTGCGGCGCCGATATCCTGACCCACGTTCAGGACGTAGGTGGTGAATCCATCGAGCGCGTCGATCGCAATGAAGAAGTCCCCGGCGTCGGGTACTTCCAGACTGCCGGCATTGCCGGTGATGATGACCGAATCGACCAGTTGCAGAGGCGTGACGCGCCACAACTGCAGGGTCAGATCTCCGTTGTTCGGATCGCCGGCGGTGAGCAGTATCGTTTCGTTCCCGGTCAGGCTGATGCGATAGAAATCGCCGGGGTCGCCGGTGTCGTGCAGCAGACCGCTGGGCCCGGTGCCGGGCTGGTTGATGTAACCGCCGGCGGACACCGGATTGGGCAGTGGCTGTGCGCTGTTGAAATCGTCGTTGCTGACGAGAACAGTGTTCACGTCGTTGACGTCGGAGTCGATCGCAGAACTGGCTAGAATGCGCACCCGGCCGCTCAGGGAGAAGAGACCCGGGGTGGGCGTCACGTTGATCGTCACGCTGCGCGAAGCCGTCGCGCCGTCGTCGTCGCGAATCGTTAGATCTACCAGAAAGCTGCCGGGATCGTCGAAGCGGTGGCTCACGCCCGAACCGACACCGATGGGGCTGGCGTCGTCGAAGTCCCAGCGATAGCTTACGATCGTGCCGTCCGGGTCGTCGGAGGCGCCTGCGTCGAAGGTGACCAGCAGCGGTGCCCCACCGGAGACCGGGGTCGCGGTTAATGCAACATCGGGCGGCTTGTTTGGCGGGGCCAGGGACGTTGTTGGGGCCGGAACGGATCCACCGCCACCGCCACTCCCACCGCACCCGGCAGCGGCAAACGCCAGCAACACGTATGCGAATAAGTCGACTCGGGTCCGCATGACCCCATTCTGACATGCGTCCTGGGGGGTCGAATGTGAAACGTTCGATGGCAATCGAAAACGCCGCAACCATTATCCGGCGCGGCGCCTCGACGCTTTTTCTGGGCAGAGACGGCGGGAGCTACCAGGAAGACCCCATCCCGCACAGTCGGGGTTAGCCGACAAACCTCCTCGGCAAGGAGAAAAACGGCGTGCCGCCGGCGGGAGCCGGCGAAAGTAACTTCTCTTCTGGGGGAAGGACACTTGAAAGGGAGGACTGCATCATGAAGTTACTGTACACGCCGAAACTTAACTTGGGACCATTATGTACTGTACAAGAGGTATGTCAACACCTTAATGGACTATTTGTACAATATTTGTCCAAGTAGTCTTCTATCGGGCCAGAGGGATCGGCAGGCTGGCGTCTGCGCCAGCTGACTGGTGCCAAGCCGACGGGTTGGCGTTTACGCCGACGGGTTGGCGTTTACTGCCAACTGGTTGACCTCCGCGACCACGGACAGTGCCCGCTCGAGTTGCGCCCGGGCGTAGGAAGTGTCTTCCCGGATCCGGTCGTACACCTCGGTGTCTGCGGGATTCTCGATCAATTGCTGGGTCGAGAATTCGGTAAATGCGTTCAGATCGTTGATCATGCCTACCAGGTAGCGCGGCGTATCGCGGTCGCCGGGTTCGGCCTGCTGGACGATCGCCAGCAGTTCGTGGTCCGAGTAGCGCCGTGGTGCGGTCTTGCCAGCGTGCAAGGGCGCGCCTCCCGGCGTCGCGCACGCGTGCATCAGCGATTCCCACGACACCGGCCAGACGACGGTCTGCACTCCGCTCGCGCGCGCGGCCGCGATCGCAGTTTCGCTGGCAAAACGGTGCACCGCAAGCACGCGACAGTCGGGAGCATGCCGTTGCAGTTGGTCCAGCTCCTCGGGATTCAAGGCAGGCAGCATCACCGCCAACACGTCTAGGCCTGCGCGTTCCGCGGTGCGGCTGGCCGTGAAGTCCGCCACCGTTACCCAGCGTTGCGCAACTTCTGCCTGGTCCGATTCAGTGCTTTCCTGTTCGAGCATCAGCAGGTTCGTCCCGATCAAGCCGACCTGCGGCAGCCGCGAAACCAGGATCGGGGCGGGTCGGGCATGCTGAAGTCGCGCATCGAGCTGATCGCCGGAAAGCTTTGCCAGGCTGCTGATCGGGTGGCCGAGTTCGATCAACGTCTTGATTTTGGTGAGTCGGGCAAGCTGAAGCTGATCGTAGTAGCGGGTTTTACCGTCTCGCCGGGACGGCGTCAGCCCGTAACGACGCTCCCATGCGCGCAGGCACTCTGCGCTGATGCCGGTCAGCTTTGCTACCGTACCGATGCGATACAGGCCCTGGTCTTCCACTGGACGCACGATCTGTACAAGGGGAGGCGGATTGTACAATAGTGGCCGGTTGTGTCCAGTACAGAATGGGCAGTCGGAGGGTGTGCCGGACCAACGGCCCGGAGCCGCGTAGGGCGACTCGAGACAAGCCGCGACTCAAGAAGGTGGCGTGGCGACAGCACACGAGGTGCTGTCATTCGCGGTGATGGGAGGAAGGGGAGAGAGAGACACCGCGCCACGCCATTTGATCGTTCCGATTGCTGCAGTGCAACCAGACCAAAAACCGGCGGCATTCTAAGTGTTTACGCGGGTGTGGCAAAGACGTAAACGGGATTTTTTGTAACAACGTGTTACAGCAGGTACCGAATGCCATCGAAGCGCACGATTTTGGGGGTGCAGCGGTCAGTCATCAGGGCAGGGGCCCAGCTCCACTTGGACCGTGGAGTGATCGACACCGAACTCCTGCAGCAGCACCGCTTTGACCGCAGCGACCACCCGCTGGGTGTCACTGCCTTCGCTGATGGCCGCGTGCAGAGTGACCATGGGACGCTCGTTCGTCAGGGCCCAGGCGTGGACGTGGTGAACCTCCAGAACTTCTGCAACGCCGACCGTCAGCGCGCGCTTGATCTCGTTCAGATCCAGGTGGCCGGGCACACCCTCCAGCAGAATATGACCGGAATCGCGTAGCAGCCGCCAGGCGCCGCGCAGCAGAATCAGCACGACGACCATGGACAATAGCGGATCCGCGGGCAGCCATCCGGTGAGCAGCACGATCGCCATCGCGGCGATTGCGGCGATCGAGCCGAGAATATCGCCGAGCACGTGCAGGTAGGCGCCGCGCATGTTGAGGCTGCGGTCGCGGCCCTGATGCAGCATCCGGAACGCGATGAGGTTAACGCCGAGCCCGATCACCGCAACGATCAGCGCGGGCTCGGGAAGAATCGGTTCAGGTTGGCGTAATCGGGCTACCGCCTCGAAGCTGATCCACGCGCACAGCAGGAACAGGGTCAAGGCGTTGACGAACGCCGCCAGAACCTGGAATCGGTGATACCCGTAGGACAGCGAATGATCGTGATCACGCCGGCTCAGGCGAATGGCGTACCACGACAGGCCCAGCGCGGAGGCATCCAGAAACATGTGCCCGGCGTCCGCAAGCAGCGCCAGCGAGTTTGCCAGCCACCCCCCGGTGGCTTCCACCACGGTAAATACCGCGATCAGCGTGAACGCAAGCCTCAGGCGCCGCTCGTCGTGCTGGTGATGGTGGTCGTGGGCCATGCCTGTGGAGCCTACCCGCCGGCTGGCCCGCCGCCAAGCGTTCGGCGCCGATCGGCACGTGCCCTAAGCATTGAGCAAGCGCTTGACCTCGGCGATGCCATCGATTCCGGCCGCCTCGCTGGCGGCAATCGGCATGAGGTTGAACAATCGGCAGCCGACGTCGCGAAAGTCGGCGAGCCACTCGGCTATCTGTTGCGGCGTGCCGTACGGCGAGTACTTTTCGAACCGTTCGAACGGAATGCGATAAAACTCCTGCATGCCTTTGGCGAGCCGCTCGCGCGCCAGCGCACGATCCTCGTCGATGCCCACCCAGATCTGCAGACCGTGCCGTTTCGGGGCGGCGCGTCCGGCCCGGTTGCAGTGTTCGTCGATCCCGGCGACGGCCTCGGCGAAGCGACGCGCGGAACACCAGCTGGCCAGCCAGCCGTCGCCATAGCGGGCCGCTCTAGCCAAGGCCCGGTCCGAGCGACCGCCAATCAGAAACGGAATCGGGACGTCAGGCTGTGGCTGAATGCGGGCGCGCTCGAACTGGTAGAAGCGGCCATCGAAATCCAGGGTTTCGCCCGCCAGCAATGCCTGCACGATCTGCAGGCACTCGTCGGTTCGACGGCCGCGGGTGGCTGGGTCGACGCCGCACATTGCGACCTCGTTGCGGTCCTCGCCGCCGATGCCAACCCCCAGAATGAGTTGCCCCGGAGCGTTGCTGGCCAAGGTTGCCAGTTGGCGGGCGACGGCAATGGGATGGCGCAGGGCGAGCAGATAGACCCCCACGACCACCTTGAGGTCCGGGTGAAGGGCGCAGAGGGTGGCCGCGTTGATCAGGCCGTCCATGCCGTTGCCGTTGTGGAAGCTGACGTGATCCGCGGTAAACACGTGGTCGAGGCCGCTCTCGAGAATGCGTTGTACCAGGTGCTGACGCTGCGGGTGCGCCGCGGCAAGAAGTTCCGGGGACGCGAGCGTGCCGACGGCAACCGGCGGCCCGCTCCAAGGAGCTACGGTCGCTCCCGATCGGTGAGCGCGCTGCGGTCGAACAGGGATCGCGTCATGCGAAACGCCGATTCCTCGCCATCGTAGTAGCGGGGGATGTAGTCGCGTTCGTAATACCCGTGTTCTCGATAGAACGCGCGCGCGCCGCTATTGCGCGCACGTACTTCGAGCGTGATGCGCTCGATACCCGCGGTCCGTGCGGTCTTCTCCAGCCAGCGCAACAGGTGCGAGCCGATGCCACGACGGCGAGCCCGGGGCAGCGTCGCCAGCAGCATCAGGTGGGCGCTGTCGCGCTCGTAGGTCATTGCGCCGAACCCCAACAGGTTGCCCAGGCTTCGTGTCTCGGTCGCGCCCAGGTCCTCGAGTCGCAAAGGTTTGCTGCGCGCGCATAGCACTACCGTGTCGCGATCGGCAATCAGGGAGCGTAGCCGGGCCGACTTCCAGCGCCACGGCAGTCCCCGCTCGATGTAGTCTCGGGAAACCCGCGCGAGCATTGGCGCGTCAGCACGGCGGGCAAGACCCAGTTCAACTGCAAGTGTCTGGTCCATGGGTGCCATTATTGCGAATTGCAGGGCGCTATAGAAGCCCCAGATCCGGGGGGCTCAACTCGGGTGTAGTTGCCCAGTTCGCCCTGCAGGTGCAGTTTTCCGGCGCTGGCGATGAAGACCACCGTCGCCAACGGGTCCGCGGGTCGCCGGAACAGGGTCTGGGTGACGGGTAACAGGGTGATCGTTCGGCCGGCCCGGCGTAGCCGCAGCCCGTCCTCGCCAGGAGTGATGTGCGCGCAGGGTAGTGTGCCGGTCCGCCACGCATCCACCTGAAAGCGGGTGCTGGAGGGATAGTAGGTGCCGCTGAGTTGTTTCAGGCGGGAATCCGGCAGGTCTACCTTAAGCGGCCGCTCGGGACGGCCGAGATCGCGCGTCAGATGGCGTTCGATCGCCCTGCGCATCCTGCCCAGCGCCGGCGGGTCGTCGCTGTTGATGACCAAGAAATAGCCACGCCCGGAGTTCGGCAACAGGCCGTACCTGGCGAGAAATCCGTCGCCATCACCGCCGTGGCCAAAAAACACGAAACCGTCGCGCACCGTTCCGTAGATGCCGAGACCGTAGCCAATCGGCAGACCTGCGTTGCTGGCAAGGCTGGTGGTGGGGCGCAGCATCTGGCGGATCGTGCGAACGCCGATCGCCTGGCGGCCATCCAGCTTGCCATCGTTCAGCAGTGCCGTCAGAAATTTGCTCAGCTCCCGGGGAGTGGCGCTCAGTCCTCCGAACGCGCGGTAGGTCATGTGCCAGTAGGGAATCTCGTCGGTGCCACCGGCGCGGTAGCCACGCGGTAGATTCTCGATCAGGTAGGCGTTCCTGAGGAACGTCGCGTTCGGCATATCCAGGGGTTCCAGGACCCGTCGGCGCGCGACGGCCTCGAAGCGCTCGCCGGTACGCTCTTCAATGAGCAACGCCGTCAACCCGGGCGCAACGTTGGTGTATGAGTGGCGGCTTCCAGGCGGCCAGAGTATGCGCCGCTGCTCGGGTGCCAGCGCCAGCGCGGCGGCGAGCGTCAGCGGGGTCGGATCGTTGTTGTCGAACTCCGCCCGACTGAGGTCGGCCAGGCCTGCGGTCAGGCCCAGCAGGTGAACCAGCTGGACTGGGTGAGTGTCCTGCCAGGGGTTGATGAATTCGCGTGCCACGGTCGGGCTTACGGGTGCGTTCAGTTCGAGGTCGCCCGACTCGACCAGCGCCATGGCCGTCAGCGCGGTGAATGTCTTGGAAATGGAACCCACTCTGAACGGTGTGTCGGAATCTGCTACCGGTCGGCTTGGATTACCCGTGCGTCCCTGGGCCGTGACCAGCGTCGGTTGCCCCTCGTCCATCAGTACCAGCCCGAATGCGGGTATGCCTTCGTCCGCCTGGATCGTACCCAGCAACTGCATCAGCTCGATCGTCCCGGAGGTCCCGGAGGTCCCGGAGGTCGCCGAGGCCGCTGGAGACAGCGCGGCGGCGCTGCACGCCATCGTCACTGCCATCAGAACTCGCCGCCGGGCGGGCGCCGCTCCCGTTCCCTTTCGAAGGCGGGTCCGACGCAACACCGCCGCCAGGGTCGCGGCGCGCCCCTCGATCGCCATTCGCCGTTCGACGTGCATCATTCGGCCCGGTCTGATGCGCCCGAATCATTGTCTCGCGATTTATCCATGGGTTATCGTCCCCACCTGGGCGCGTCACCGGGTTCGAAGCAGGGCAGGTTATCCGATAGACGTCGTCCTACCCAACTCCGACATCTGCATGAGAGGAATCGGCAATGAGTTACGAGCGCGTGTCCCTGGACTTCGAAGGCCAGGTCGCAGTACTGAAATTCAATCACCCGGAAGTCATGAATGCGGTGGGTGCGGGCATGCTGCGAGGCCTGTCCAGTGCGATTCGGGATGTCGCAGATCCCGCCAATGGGGCGCGTTGCCTGTTGCTGACCGGGGAAGGCCGTGGCTTCTGTTCGGGTGCGAATCTAGCCGACGACGAACCGTCCTCTGGGGCGGGTGGCGCCGGCGACGGGTTACGATCCGGGTATCACCCGCTGTTGTTAGCGCTCCGCGACCTTCCGATGCCGGTCGTGACGGCGGTCAACGGCGCCGCCGCCGGCGTGGGTATGAGTTTCGCGATGATGGGCGACATTGTCTGCGCGTCGAAAAACGCGTTCTTTCTGCAGGCATTTGCGCGCATTGGTTTGATCCCGGATGGCGGTGCCACGTTCCTGTTGCCGCGTATGGTTGGCTGGGGCCGGGCCATGGAACTGTCGCTGCTCGCCGAGCGACTGCCGGCGGAGACCGCGCATTCGTGGGGACTGGTGAATCGGCTGTTCGACGACAACGAGGCGCTGCTGAGCGGCGCGATGGAGATCGCGACGAAGTTGGCGAACGGACCGAAATCGTTGGCGCTGATTCGGCAGGCCTACTGGAACACCTGGCACAACGCGTACGAGCAGCAGTTGGATCTGGAAGCGCGGTTGCAGACCGAAGCCGGGCGTAGCGCGGACTTTCGAGAAGGCGTGGCGGCGTTCCTCGAGAAGCGCGACGCCAGGTTCGAAGGTTCGTAGCGCCCGGCACCCGTTCGGCTCCCGCTGGGTAGCCGTTCGTCTGGTCCCGTCGGTTGCGATGCTGGGGCGTCGTTGCCTAGCGATTCAGCACGTCGAGATGCCTGGCGGTGGCGCGCGCCAGCGCGCTGAGATCGTAACCGCCCTCGAGGACGGAGACGATGCGACCGTCACAGTGCGAGCTTGCTTCTGCCACGATCAGTTCGCTGACCCAGGCGAAGTCATCGTCGTCCAGTTCGAAGCCGCCGATCGGATCGTCGCGGTGGCCGTCGAATCCGGCTGAGACCAGGATGAGATCAGGTTGGTGTCGCTCCAGGGCGGGTAACCAGTCGCGTTCGATCGCCCGTCGAAACGCGTGACCGCCCGTCCCTGCGGGCAATGGAGTGTTGACGATGTTGGGGCGGCTTACGTCGTGGAGTCGGCCCGGATAGAACGGGTGCTGAAAGCTCGAGCAAACCAGCACTTCGGGTGTGTCCTTGAAGATGTCGACGCTGCCGTTGCCGTGATGAACGTCAAAATCGAGTATGGCGACGCGCTCTACCCCCACGTGCCGCAATGCGCTGGCCGCGCCCACCGCAATGCTGTTGAACAGGCAGAACCCCATGGCCGTTGCTCGTTCTGCATGGTGTCCGGGGGGACGGATGGCGCAGAAGGCGCGCCCGTTGGATCGCGCAAGTACCAGCTCGACGGCGTCATTGACAGCTCCGGCCGCCAGCAATGCAGCGTCGAGGCTGCCGGGGCTCATCTGGGTATCGGGATCCAGGGCGATCAGGCCAGTGCGAGGGCTGGCATCGAACAGCGCGTCGACCAAGGCCGTAGAATGTACGCGCTCGAGTTCCGTTCGATTCGCCGGGTGCGCAGTTCGGGTGTCGAGATCGGCGAGCATCCCACTTTCGCGCAGGTGGTCCAGCAGGTAGCTCAGGCGCTCCGGACGCTCCGGGTGACCGGCCGCCGGCTGATGATCCAGACAGTCGGGGTGGGTGATCAGAATACAAGACATCGCGATCAATGCGTCGTCAGCAGGTAGGCGGAAGCAGTGCGGGTAAGCTGCACGCCGCCGCGATGGTCGTGCTCCACCTGAACGTCAGCCGGTAGTGCTTTGCGGAGTTGCTCCAGGATCTCGGAGGTTGCCGATCCCGCCTCGTTGATGCGTTCGATCCGGATGCGGCCAAGCTGCCTGACCTGCTGCGCCAGCCAACCGGTGATGACATCAATGTCGCCGGCGGTCAGGTCCGACGCGACGCGTAGGCTCGCCCCCGAGCGTTCGGAGACCATGACCAGTCGCCCGAGATTGAACGCCAGATGATTGCTGCTGCGCCGCTGCGGCAACGACAAGGGCTCATCCCAGTCGATGCCCAGCCCGGTTGGGGCGGCCGGATCCATGGCGCTCAACCAGAATCCGGCGGGCGGGACCGGCGAGCGCAGCATCCGCACCGCCGCCGGGGTCGCGAACTGTGGTCCTGAGAGCCCCTCGAAGAACATGCCGGTGGTCACTTCGCCGCCGAGCTCCATGATCCGCAGGGCCCGGAACAGCCGCTTCCAGGCAAATACGCCACCTTCACGATTGGCCAGTTCGCGGGTCAGCACGCCATACCGGTCGAGCAGTATCCGAATGCGCTCCTTGGCCGTTTCCAGCTCCTCGAGCGCGCTGGGTGGTTGCGTTTCGTAAGGCAGCAGATACCAGGTGCCGGGCCAGCCGCCGGGTCCCTCGGGGCGTCGGCGAACTCGACGGTTCGAAGGGGTGGTGGCGGCGGGAAGCTGATAGCGACTCATCCGCGCCCGCTGCAACGGCGCGAGGGTGTCCGCGCTGAGTTCGCCTGCCCAGACGGACGCCCAGAGTGCGTCGTTCGCGTGCGCCAGACTGTATCGGTTGAGCGCCTCGGCCGATTGCTCGGCCAGTTGCTCCGCCAGCTGAAAGAAGTCGTAGCGTGCGGCCGGATCGCGAAATGCCGAACTCAGGCTCCGTTCGGGCACATCGCGGATAAGGTCGGTCTCGGTTGCCGCGGCAAAGGTCACCAACTCTCGACCGCATCCAATCCATCGCAGCTCGCCATTGGCAACGCGGTCGTCCAGGGTGCGAGGGTTGATGCCGGGAAATCGGGCGGTAAGCAGTTCGTCGAGCCATACGTCAATGCTGGTCGCGTAGCCTCGCAAACGATCCAGTGCTGCTTCGATCTCGCCGGCGCCTGCGGATTCGCCGAAGCCCTGCCAACGCGCCAGGAAGCTGGGCAGCGCGCGTACCGGGAGCGCTTCGATGGAGGGTCGACGCGAGGCGCGCTGAAAGCGAAGCAGGCTTTCGAGATTTTCCGTGTCGCAGTAGTAGAGATTCTCGTCATCGATCAAGAGAGGACCGCTGACCAGACTGTCCTCATCCAGCAAGGCAGCCAGCGCCGCGTTGATTTGCTTGGCGCTGCAGGGAAGCAGGGCCTGGAGTTCGTCCGTTCGAAGGGGGCCGTAGAAGGACAGCACTTCTCGAATCAGCTGGGCGGCGTCGCGGCTATCTTGCAGCCGTGGAAACGCGCTCGCTGCTTCGGGTTGCAGCAACAGCTCGCGCAGCAGGTGGCCCGCGTTCTCCGTATGAACGGCCCAGCGCTGGCCTTCCCGGACCAACCATTGAAGGTCCACGATGGTGTCCACCGGATCATCGAGTGCGCCCAGCAGGTTGCACCATTCGGGTTCAATGATCAGCACCCGTTCCTTCAGCCAGTCCGCGAGCTCGTCGATCGAGCGCGGTGCGTAGCCGGATTCGAGGCGTTGCCGTTTGCGTTCGAAGGACTCGATCACCGCTCGTTCGAGTCGGGGCCGCAGCGTTTCGTCATGGACGGCGCTGCGGATCAGATCGTCGCTGAGCGCGCTGGCGTCGGTGCGCTCCGGAGTGTCGTCGGCGTACATATAGCGGTTGATTTGCGACCACGCCAGGCCCGCCGCAAACGGACTGGGCGAGTCGGTCGATACGTGCGTGACGGTGATGGTCCCTGCCGCCAACTCGTCCAAGACCAGTTTCAGCGCATCCAGCTCGAATTCATCGGCCAGGCAGGTTCTCCATGTTTCCAGCATGACCGGAAAGTCGTCGAACTGTTTGGTGGCGCTCATCAGCCGCTTGGCGTTCTGCCGGGTCATCCACAAGGGCATCCGTTGATTGAAGCGGCGTCCCGTCAGCAACAGCGCGCGTCCCGCGCATTCCCGGAACCGGGCGCCGAAGAAGCCGGAGCCTTCCAGCTCGCGGCGCAGCAAGGCATCGAGAGCGTCCGCGGTCAGGTCCGCTAAGAGCGCTTCGACATCGGCTTCGTGTTTACTCTGAATGATGATGGCATCATTGTCGGTGTGCATCTCTGGAACGGTGTCGTAGCGCTCCCGCCAGAGCGCCTGCAAAGCCAGTGCCAATGGCCGGTTCAGGCGTGCGCCCCAATGCGTGTGCAACACCAGTTGACGTTCTGCGTCCGCCCCCCGGTAGCCGCCGGGTCCGGTCGCCACGTCTTCGAGCAACACGTGATGACGATGCGGCAGCGAAGCACCGGTGACCTCGCGCTGTTTCGTCAGGAACTCGATGAGTTCAGCCGCCGCAGCGGCTTCGAAGCCGTATTCGCGGTACAGCCGTTGCTCTAACTCGTCAGCTTGGCCGGCCGCCAGAAGGGCGTCACAGCTCTCGAGAAACTCACCGATGCGCTGCGAGAAGTGAAAACTGCGACTGATGGCCTCTGCGCGCCAGAACGGTGGTGCGCTGGTGCCCGGCTTGGCGACCCGGACCAGGACGTCGTTGTGGGTGATGCGGTGGATCTGCCAGCGCTGGCTGCCGAACGACAGGACCTGACCGATGTGCGCTTCCCAGACGAACTCTTCGTCGAGCTCACCAATCGCCTGGCCCGTATCGGCGTGACGCAGCTTGAAATAGCCCCGGTCCGGGATAGTACCGCCTGAGCTGTAGAACGCGAACACGGCGCCCTTGGTCGCTTGAAGCGTTCCGCGAATTCGGTCGAAGCGCAGGCGCGGTTCGAGGTCTCGGATCCGGGCGCCGGCGTAGCGGCCCGTCAGCATCTCGATGACCAGATCGAACTGGTCTCGCGAAAGTGATCGATACGGATAGCTCAGCGTCACCAGCTGGTACAGCTCGTCCACCTGCCAGCTTTCGCTGGCGGTGGTCGAGATGATGATCTGAGCAAGCACGTCCAGCGGATTTTCGATCGGGCGCAGCGGCTCGATCGCGCGTTCACTGATCGCTTTGGCCAGGGTAGCTGCTTCCAGGAAATCCTTGGCGTGGATGGGATACAAAGTGCCGCGACTGGTTTCACCGACCCGGTGCCCGGCGCGACCGATGCGCTGCATGGCGGAGGAGATCGAACCGGGTGATTGGATCAGCACGACTTCGTCGAGATGACCGATATCGATGCCCATCTCGAGCGATGAGGTGGCGACGATCGCTCGCAGCTCTCCGGCCTTCAGGCGTGCTTCGACTTCTGCGCGAATTTCGCGCGCCAATGAGCCGTGGTGCGGGTAGGCGATCGGTGTCGTTTCGTCCTGGTTGATCTTCAGCGAAATCTTCTCGGCCAGGCGCCGGCTGTTGGTGAAGAACAAGGTTGCCTGGTTGCGCGAGATCGACTCCCGGAATGAGTCTACCAGCGGGTCCCAGATGTGTTTCCCGTCGCCCGCCGCGTTGCGTGCTTCGGGCGGAAAGCGAACGTGGAAGTCGATCTCCTTGGACGTTGTCGAAGCGATCCGGGTGACGGGCCTGGCCAGCGCCCCGGGCATGAAGCCCCCGATGTATGCCGCTACGGTGTCGAGGGGGTTGATCGTTGCGGACAGGGCGATGCGCTGGAACTCTCCGGCAATCATTGCGAGTCGCTCGATCGAGGACATCAGCATGACCCCGCGACGACTCTCGATGAGTGCGTGGATTTCGTCGAGGATGACCGTTCTGACGGTGCTCAGCGCCTGGCGGCCCTTGGCGGTGGTCAGCAGCAGGGTAAGGCTCTCGGGCGTAGTGATGAGGATCTCGGGTGGACGACGCAACATGCGCTGACGTTCGGACGCTGGCGTATCTCCGGACCGAACCTGCACCCGGACATCCGGAAAGGACGTGTCGCGCCTGTCGGCCGCTGCGCGCAGCGCGCCGAGCGGTTCCAACAGGTTGACCTTGATGTCGTTGTTTAGCGCCTTCAACGGAGACACGTAGAGCACCTGCGTGCGGCCGCATTCGAACTCACCCACGAGGAACTGGTTGAGCGACCAGAGAAACGCAGTGAGCGTCTTGCCACTTCCGGTGGGCGCCGTCAGCAGCGTGTGTTCGCCGCGCGCGATGCTCGGCCAGCTGCGCTGCTGCACGTCCGTGGCGGCCGGGTAGGTCGCCGTGAACCATTGCCGGATCAGGGGATGGAACGGGGCGAGCGCCTCAGTCATGACGCGCGCCGATACGAGTTGTCGTCTGCGTTAAGATTGCCGCGCGCTCGGCCACGTGTCGCCCACCGTCGTCTGGGCAGCTGATTATAACCAAGCCGCCGATGCGCTTCTGATGCGCGTCCGATGCCGGCAAGAGGAGGACTGTGATTGAACGACGATTTGGACCTGGCCGGTCTGCTCAGCCCCGGCATGCAGGTGTTCGTTGGGGGCGGCTCCAACGAGCCGGTTGCGCTTCTCGAACGGCTTGCTGCAACTCCCGAATGTGCGGCAGGGGTGACCTTCACCCAGTTCCCGTTGCCGGGGCTGAATCGATACGATCTCTCGGTGCTTGCCGACGGCGCGCGCGCCCGCAGTTTCTTCATGGCGCCGCACCTGCGCGCTGGATTCGATGCCGGCCGGGTACAGTTCGTCCCCATGCAGATGCGCGCAGCGTACGAGTACCTGCGCGCGCAGCGTTTTGATGTGGTGTTCACTCAGGTTGCTTACGATCGCGATGGTGAGTTGCGCTTCGGACCGAATGTCGATTTCATCGATGCGGCGCTCGATGGCGCCGGGTGCGTGATTGCGGAGCTGAACCGGGCATTCCTGGCGCCGGCCGGGGCGCCCCGTGTCGATTCGAATCGGATCGATCACCTGGTTGAAAGTAATCGGGTTCTCACCGGATTGCCTTCTCCCGAACCGGATACAGCGGCGCGCGAGATTGGGCGGATCGTTGCTTCGTTGGTACCGGACGGTGCCTGCATTCAAACGGGAATCGGTGCGATACCCGCGGCAATACTGGGCGCGCTCGGCGAAAAGAACGATCTGGGCCTGCATTCGGGGCTCATCGACGAGGGCGGACGCCAGCTGATCGATCAGGGTGTGATGACCGGCGCGCACAAGGCGATCGATACGAAGGTGCACGTCGTGGGCATGGGAATTGGCGGGACAGATCTGTTCGACTGGCTCGCTCAGACGCCCTCCGTGGTGTTCAAGGGAGCCAACTACACCCATGAGGTTGCCGTGATCGGGCGTCTCGAGCGGTTCATCTCGATCAACTCCGCGGTGGAAATCGACCTGCTCGGTCAGGTCAACGCCGAGTTCGCCGCCGGTCGACAGATTTCGGGGACCGGAGGCTCCGTGGACTTCATGCGTGCCGCGAGGTCCAGCCCGGGAGGGCGCTCGATCGTCGCCATGACCGCGACGGCAGGTGGCGGCAAATTCTCACGAATCGTTGCGCGGGTGCCAGTGGTAACTGCGTTGCGCACCGATGTCGACATCGTGGTCACGGAGTTCGGCGTGGCCGAGCTCGGACCCCTGGACGTCGCGGCTCGTGCCGAGGCGCTGATCGCGATTGCAGCTCCACAGTTTCGCGAGCAGTTGCGCGCCCAGTAACCCTCTCCCTGACCGCGCTCGACCTGTGCGCTGGTTCACATTCCAACCCCCTCAACCGAACACCGCGACGAGTTGGCATGTCTTTCGCACCGTCTTCACCGGATACCCCAGGAAGGCTCTCGAGCATGGTATCGGTGACCCAGAGAGTCGTAAACGGACAAAGGAGGCTCGCCATGGACTATGTGGGTTTGGACCCTGTTGTGGGGCTGGAGTGCGTCGACTGCAAGCAGGTTCTTCGTCTGAGCTACAGTGAGCTCCTGGATCGGGTTCTCGATGACACCCCGATGAATTGCGGCGGCTGCGCGCGAGCCGTGGCGAACGACTGGACCACGGTGAACATCGTGCAAAACATCATCCGCAAACGGATGCGTGCGGCCCATAAGGCTGGAACCGAGCGCTGGGCGCGCGGTCTGGTTCAGTAGTGCGGCGATCCCCCGGCACGCTTACCCTTCAGACGAGCTGTACGAATCAGGTCAGCCCCAGCGCGTCCAGCACGAACGCGTATTCCTCCGCGACCTCGTAGAGCGCATCGAATCGGCCCGACTTACCGCCATGCCCGGCGCCCATGTTGGTCTTCAACAGCAGCACATTGTCGTCCGTCTTCAGCGTCCGGAGCTTCGCGACGTATTTGGCGGGCTCCCAGTAGGTCACGCGCGGATCGTTCAGTCCGGCGGTCACCAGCATCGGGGGAAATGCGCCGCGTTCCAGCCGGTCGTACGGTGAGTACGCCAGGATCGTCTCGAATGCGCGCGGGTCTTCGATTGGATTACCCCACTCGGGCCATTCATTGGGGGTCAGCGGCAGATCCGGATCCAGCATGGTGTTCAGAACGTCGACGAAAGGCACGTGAGCCGTAACGGCCCCCCACAGTTCGGGTGCTTGATTGACCACCGCGCCCATCAACTCGCCGCCCGCGCTGCCGCCGCCAATGGCGATCCGGCCGGCACTGGTGTAACCCGATTCGATCAGAAAACGCGCCACGTCGACGAAATCGTTGAACGTGTTCTCGCGGTGCGCCAGCTTGCCGTCTTCATACCAGGCATAACCGAGTTCGTCACCGCCGCGAACGTGGGCGATTGCAAAGGCGAAGCCACGTTCCAGCAACGATAATCGCGTCGTGGAGAATCCGGGTGGCACCGCGCTACCGTAGGCGCCGTAGCCATAGAGATACAGCGGTGCATCTTCATCCTTTTTGAAATTGATCGGGTGAACGATCGAAACGGGAATCTCCTGGCCATCCCGCGCCGGCGCTGTCAGCCGCTGCGTGACGTAACGGGAGCGGTCATAGCCCGATGGAATGTGCTGGACCTTTCGAGTGATGAGTTCGTCCGTGTCCAGCTGATAATCGAATACGGTGCGGGGGCTGATCATCGATTCATAGCCGATGCGCAGCGCATCGATCGCATATTCCGCGTTGGTGCCGAGCCTTGCGTGATAGACCGGTTCGGGAAACTCGACGTAGTGGGTCGCGTCGCTGTAGTCGCGCAGCCGGATCTGGTCCAACCCGGCGATGCGTTCTTCGATCACCATCAGTTGCTTGAAGCAGGTGATACCGCGCAGGTAGTGGGTGTCGTCGCCTTCGACGATTGTCTGCCAGTTTGTTTCGCCGGGCTCGCTGCAGGGTGCAACGGCGATCCGGAAATTCTTGTGCGTGTCGTTGCTGAGAATAAAAAAATCGCGGTCGTGGTGCTCCACGTGGTACTCGTGACCGGTACGGCGTGGCGCAATCAACTGTGGCTCACCCTTCGGGTTGTCGACGCTCAGCACCCGCACCTCGCTGGTGATGTGGTCGCTGGCACTGATGACGATGTAGGCAGACGATTGCGTCTTGTCGACGCCGACGAAGAACTCATCCGGCTCCTGGTAGATCACCGGATCGCCGGTCGCGTCCGTCCCGAGATCGTGTCGCTTGACCTGATGAGGGCGCCAGTTCTCGTTCAGTATGGGATAGAAGAAGGTCTCCTCGTTGGCCCAGACGGGCGCGCCGAGCGTGTCTTCGATGACCTCCTCCAGAACGCGGTCATCATCGAGATCCTTGATACGCAGCACATAGCGTTCAGCGCCGTTCGTATCCACCGAATAGGCGAGGTACCGGCCGCCTGGACTGACTGAAAAGCCCCCGAGGCGAAAATACTCGGAATTTCCGGCCAGGGCCGGTTCATCGATGATCTTTACTGCACGCCCGGCGTCCCCCAGGGACCAGCGCCACCAGCATGGGTATTGGGCACCCGCCGCGAATTTCCATTGATACTCGTGGCTTCCTTCGCGGTAGGGAACCGATGATTCGTCCAGCTGCTGACGCCCTTTGATTTCTTCGAACAGTTCCTTGGTCAGACCGTTGAGCGGTTCCATGCTCGCTTGGAAGTAATCGTTCTCCGCATTCAGGTGGGCCAGTATCTCGGCATCCTCCACCTTGGGATAACCGGGATCCTTCAGCCAGTGATAGGGGTCCTGCAGCGTGATTCCATGGTGGGTGAAGCGGTGCGGCTTGCGTGCAGCGACCGGCGGCTTCGAGGGCGGTTTGCTCACGCGGATCTCTAAACTGTTGCAGATGGGGCGGCGAGAATAGCCGCCGACGGAAGGCGAGTAAATGTGGCTGCGTGGGCACGGGAAGATCATCTTGCCGAAGCACCCGGCAACCATCGGTGATTCGCCGATCAGCACGGACGGGACGCTCTGCGGCGATCGCTCAGCACGGCGTGCTGAGCACGGTCGGCACCCGGACCGGGCGCTTCGCGCGCTGGATACCGTCCATCCATGGCGATTCCATTGAAAGTGCCGTAGAGAAACAGCAGGGCCGAGAGCGCCTGGTTGTGCGTCGATGCCGATACGTGACGCTCAGGGGCGAGCATGGTCAGGAACCGTTCGACCGCAGGCGCTGAAAGCTGTAGCCCACTGTGATTCGAGAAACACTCGTTCCTGGCAAGTGTTGGAGAAACTGGGTATGACCCGTGAGGGTACGTTGAGGAAACATCGTCTGACGATAGATGGTGAACTGGTTGACGAGTATTGTTATGGATTGCTAAAGGAGGAATGGGGAGATGCTTCCTAACATGAAGTTTAAGTCGTCCTTTCAGTCACTCGGACCACCTTCGGTGGCCGCTTAACCTGGTGTTAGGCACACGAGCAACACGTACTGGAAAAGGAGAGAACCCATGGCGCACGTTCCGCCGCGATCACTCGAAGAAATGCCAGAGCTGGCACCGCTATTTGAAGGACCCAGGGCCGCCATGGGGTTCGTGCCCAACTCGATGCTGACCATGGCACACATGCCGCAACTGACGATCGCCTTCAACCTGATGGTCAACGTCGCCTTTGGCGGCGATCTGAAACCGATGATCGAAGCGCTCGCGCCCCTGGTTCCCGAGCAGGATGACGCCGGGGAGAATCTTGCGCCGGAACTGGTGCAGTTGATCTCGTTCGCGGCCAGCCTCGCGGCGGGTTGCCGATACTGCCAGGCACACACCTCGCACAACCTCGAACGCTTCGGCGGGGATGCGCAGAAGATCGCGCGTATTCTCGACTACGAAACCGATCCGGCGTACTCCGCGGGTGAGCGCGCGGCAGTGGCGCTGGCGTTCGCCGCGGCGCGCGTGCCGAACGAATCCGAGGCCGCGCATTTCGAGCGCCTGCGTGAACACTTCAGCGAGCGACAGATCGTGCAGATCGTCGCGATCATCTCGATGTTCGGATTTCTGAACCGTTGGAACGATACGATGGCTACGGAATTGGAAGCGCCGGCGGTAGCGTACGCGGAAGGTTCCCTCGAACATATCGACTGGACGGTGGGTAAGCACGGGGGCGCGGCATGACGTTCGCCAGGCAATACGCCGCGACGCGTGCGGACGAGATCGCGATTCGCGACGAGCGGGTGGCGCTCAGCTGGGGTGAGCTTGACGATGTGCTCAATCGCGTCTGCAACGCCTTGCTGGCAACTGATCTGGGCGATCAGCGACGCATCGCAGTGTTTGCCGAGAACGGCGTGGAGACGGCATTCGCCAACATGGGTGGGTTGATCGCGGGCGCCTCGGTGGTGCCCGTCAATTTTCACCTGACCGCGGAGGAGGCTGCGTACATTCTCACGGATTCCGACACGCGGGTGCTGTTCCTGAGTCCCGAGACGTTGGATCGAGGCGTGGCCGCGGCGCGCATTGCCGGCATCGAGCAGGTCGTGGCGTGGCGCTGCGAGCCCAGTGAAGGACTGATTGCCTGGGACGACTACCTGGCGGCGAGCGATGCCGCTGAGCCGCCGACGGACCACCCTCCGCGGCCAAACCTGTTGTACACCTCCGGTACCACGGGTCGTCCCAAGGGCACGGAACTCCCCCCGACCATGTTCGCGGGCGGTGATACGATTGCCGAGCACCTCGAGAACATGAATAAAATGCCGAGGGCTTCCCTCGGAGCGCACCTGGTGGTGGGGCCGATGTACCACACCGGCCCGTTGAGTGGTGCGCGATCACTCGCGGCTGGCGTGCCCTGTGTGATCCTCGGTCGCTTCGATGCGGAAAACACGCTCAAGTCGATCGCCGAACATCGAATCGAAACCACTGTGATGGTGCCCACTCACTTCGTGCGACTGCTGGCCCTACCTGATGAGATCAGGGCGAAGTACGACGTGTCGTCGCTGGTGAACGTCGGCCACACCGGAGCCAAGTGCCCGGTGGACGTCAAACGGGCAATGATCGAATGGTGGGGCGGGGTATTTTTCGACGCATACGGTGCCAGTGAAGTCGGCACGACCTGTCTGATCACCTCGGAGGAATGGCTGCAGCATCCGGGTTCCGTGGGCAAGGCGATTCCGCCTTTCACCGCACTGGTCCTGGACGACGAGGGCAACGAAGTACCAGCCGGGACAGAGGGGCGTCTGTACTTCAAAGACGCTACGGGCCGTGGGGTTGTCTACCACAACGACCCGGAGAAATCGGCGGCTGCGCACATCGCGCCAGGGGTCTTTACGCTCGGTGAAATCGGCTACATGAACGAACAGGGTTACGTGTTCATCACGGACCGGTTCAGCGACATGATCCTGTCCGGTGGCGTGAACATCTATCCGGCCGAGGCCGAGCAGGTATTGATCGAACACGACGCGGTGGCGGACGTAGCCTGCATTGGTGTCCCGCATCCGGAAATGGGCGAAGAGTTGAAGGCGCTGATCATCCTGGAGCACCCCGATGCGCTGCCGGATTCCGCTGAGATGCTGAATTGGGTGCGCGACCGGCTCAGCCACTACAAATGCCCCCGCTCGATCGAATACGTGGACAGTGTTGGCCGGAACACCATGGGCAAGATCAACAAACGCAAGTTGCGAGCACCCTATTGGGAAGGTGTCGAGAGGGCATAAACTCGCTGCTCGCCGAGATAGCCGAGCGAAATCTATGTGCGGTCGCATCAACGTCAGCGCGGATCCTCTGGCGGAACTCTACCTGGAGTTGCTTGACCAGAAGTTTTCCGGTGAGGATCGGTACAACGTTGCGCCGACCGAACAGGTGTCGGTCATCCGTCGCAGTCGCGAAGGCGGCCTGGTGGCGCGCGACAAGCGCTGGTGGCTCACGCCGTACTGGTCGAAGGAACTATCGACGCGCTACAGCATGTTCAATGCCAAGTCCGAGACCCTGGAAAGCAGCCGCGCGTACCGGCAACCGTTCCTGCGGCGACGGTGCGTAGTGCCGATCAGTGGGTTCTACGAGTGGCTCAAGGACGGCGAGCGTAGGTTGCCGTACTATATCCGCCCGGCCGGCAACGAGGGGCTGCTGCTGGCCGGGCTATGGGATCGATGGCGGGGTGCCGACGAGGTCGTGGAAAGCTTCACTATCATCACCACGGCCGTTCACGACAGGCTGGCGTTCATCCACAATCGCCAACCGGTAATACTGCGGCGCGCAGATCTCGAGTGCTGGCTCGATGAGGCCAGCGAACCGGAGCAACTGCGCGAATTGCTGACCACGACACTGCCGACTGCACTGTTGGCGATTCCGGTGAGTACTTACGTCAGCAACTCCCGCAACGAAGGTCCCCGTTGCATCGAACCGATCGCGGCCGCGGTCGAAGTGAGCGCTGACCCGTGACCGGTTGCATGCCGGCCCGTGACCGTGCCGTGATGGTCAGTCGATCGTTTGCGAAGCGCCGGCTTCCTTGACGGCCGCGTCATGTGATTGTTTGGCCTTCAACAGCTCCGGCACGTAACGGTCCAACTCCTCCAGCGACCACGTGCCAGTACTCTTCTTGAACGAACGAATGATTGCCGGCTGCTGCATGATCCCGATCGAGCCGCTCGCGGTGTGCAGAATCTGGCTGGACACACTGGCGGCCTCATCGGTGCACAACCATGCGACGATTGGCGCGACGTGCTGAGGACCACTCGCATCCAGTTCGTGCGCGGCGACCTCTTCGCCGCGCGCTTCGCGCAGCGGGATGGTCATCCGGGTCAGCGCTCCGGGTGAAATCGTGTTGACGGTGCACCCGTACTTGGCGAGCTCCAATGCCAGCACCCGGCTGAACCCGGCGATGCCCGCCTTCGCCGCGCCATAGTTCGCCTGGCCGAAGTTGCCGAACAACCCCGATACGCTGGAGAAGTTCACGATTCGGCAGTTGGTGCGGTTGTTGTCGCGAATGTAGGCGGCGAACGGCCGCGAGCAACAGTAGTGACCCTTCAGGTGGACTGCCATGACCGCGTCCCAATCTGATTCTTCCATCTTGAAGATGGTTCGATCGCGCAGGATGCCGGCGTTGTTGATCAGAATATCCATCCCGCCGAAGGCATCGATGGCGGTGGCGAGCAAGGATTCGCCACCGGAGACCTCCGCGACCGATTCGGTGTTCGATACCGCTTCGCCGCCGGCGGTACGAATCTCTTCGGCCACCTGTTCGGCAATACTGCCGGCACCCGTACCATCGGTGGCACCGCCGAGATCGTTGACCACCACCTTGGCACCCTCGCGGGCCATCAGTTTGGCGATCTCGGCGCCAATTCCGCGGCCCGCGCCGGTAACGACGGCGATTCGTCCTTCGAGTCTAGCCATGTTCCCCTCCTGAGGCGCGGCCGCGGCAACCTTCAGCGCCTTTGAAAATCGCGAAGGGGACTGATACTAATACAGCCAAAATAGGTCCGCCATTGGGATGCCACCCATGAATGAACAGGGGCTCGAGTACGGTGATTCGACGCTTGCGCTGGTCGCCGAGGTACTTGCCGAAGGCGTCGAACACGCGGTGCTGTTGATGCGCCACTCGGCGCGGGAGTTTGAACCCGGGCGTCACGACCTGGAGAATCCGTTGACGGATGAGGGCCGGGACCTGGCGCGCAGAATGGGCGCGAAAATGGATAAACGGCTGTGCCTGCGGGGCTACGCGAGCCCGGCTGAACGATGTATCGAAACCGCCGCGCTGATCCTCGAGGGTCACCGTGACGGTGGCGGCAAAGCGACCCGCCATCGGCCCATCGAGGCGTTAGGAGTGTTCTATGTGCTCGATCAGATGAAGATGTACAAGGCGATGATGGCGGCGGACGGTCAGCTCGAGTTCCTCGAACGTTGGTACCGCGGCGAACTCGCCGGCGATGTCATGATTCCTGCGGACGTTGCCGCCCGGCTTGCTGCGCGGGTGGCCGCGGAGAAGCTCAGGCAACCCTTGGGAGGCCCGCAGCTCGACGTGTGTGTGTCCCACGATATGACCTTGTATCTGATCCGGGACCAGCTGCTTGGGGAGCGAAGCGCTGAACTTGGGGACGTTCGATTCCTGGACGCACTGATAATGTACACCGAAGGCGACACGACCATACTGCGCAGCCACCAGGGCAACGCTACCGTGGTCGATCTGGACGTTTGATGGCAGGTGGTAGCGGGAGCTAGCGCGGCGCCCGGTCGCGACGAACCAGCTCGACGAAAGGTTGCCACCTCTCGACCAGCGTGTTGCCCAGGGTCTTGCCCTCTCCAGCGATCACGTCAACCGCTTCGTTGAAGCCTTCGACCAGGTGCTGGCTGCGGCGCCGGAAATGATCGAATCCGAGATCGGCTAGCTCGCCAGGAGATCGTGCCCGGATCAAGCGCTTCAGCGTGTCCCGGTGATCGCCCGCGAGCTGCTTGAATTGCCGTAGCTGGATACCGTTCAGCTCGCTGAACATACCGAACAGGCTGCCGAGATTTTCCATAGCCTCCTCGGCGGCGAGGTACTCTCCGGCGACGGCTTCCTGCTCGACGAGCTTCGCGCGATCCGCCACGGTTCGGGGTCTCGGAACGCTGCGCGCGGACACGCGTCGAACGTCGTCCTCGAGTTGCTTGAGATCACGGCTCACCGAATCGGTCGTCACACGTTCCCCTGTTGGTCGATCTTGCATGGAACGCCCCTAGTTTAGCCGACGGTCCCCGCTAAATCATCGGTACGCCCCCTCATCACCTGAATACCGCACGCTGTTGGGGTTCGGCGTGGCAGGCGCGTCAGTTGGAGGTGTCTGTTCCCGTCTCCATGGGCAGCTCCGGGTTCGCGGTCCACTCTGTCATCGAGCCATCGTAGACGGCGACGCTGGTGTGGCCGAGCAGTCGCAGGGCAAACGCGTCGATGGTCGCGGAGATGCCGCCGCCGCAGTAGCAGATCACTCGCTCGGCGTTGAGCAGGCCCTTTGCTGCGAGGGTCTGCGACAGGCGTACGGCGTCGTGGAACTTGCCTTTTTCGAGCAGCGTTTCGTAAGGCACGTTGCGGCTGCCGGAAATGTGTCCCTTGCGCCCGTAATTCATGGGTCCCGAGCCACTGTATACGTCTTCGCTGAGCGCGTTGACGGTGCAGGTCGCCGGGTCCTCGATTGCATCCAGCACAGCCGTGCGGTCGGCCCACGCGTTCGAATCGAAGCGTCGGGTCAATGTCCCCGATGCCGCAGCCGGATAGCTGCAGGGGCGGTCGTCCACGGCGCGGCCTTCTTCGAGCCAGGTGCGCATGCCGCCGTCGAGGACCGAAACGGCGGTGTGGCCGAGGCTGTGCAGCATCCACCAGACCCGCGTCGCCCACATGAGATGGCTGCTGCTGTACAGCACCACCCGGCTGTCGTCGCTGATGCCAGCGTCCTCGAATGTTTCTGCCAAGGTGTCCGGTGCCGGAAGCGTGAATCCGTATGGGCTGCTCGAATCCGACAGGTCGCCGGTCAGATCGAGAAATCCCGCACCCGCGATGTGTGCGGCACGGTACTGCTCGGCGCCGGACTCGACCCTGAAGCGCGGCGGATCCGGATGCAGAAACACGGTGGTGTCGAAGATCCGCAGCGATTCGGGACTATCAACAATCAACTGCGCGAGCTGCGCAGTCGAGATCAGATATTCCGGGTGGGTATAGCTCATGGTTCAGTCCTCGTTGACTCGATTTCGCTGCGAATGCTACATCGAGCGACCCGCGCTCAACTCTCCAACAGTGTGCGCAGGTGCGGCCCCCAGTTCGGCAGTTGGGCCGTGCCCAGCTCTATCCGCGAACACTCGTTGAATGCGGCGTACTCTTTCAGAACGTTGCTGAACGCTGCCGCGAACCGGTCCGGCTCATCGGGTTCGGACTCGATGTGCAGTCGAAGAATTTCGAAGCGGCCTTCGCGTCGGTGCGCTTTGCAGTCGATGCGGCCGACAAATCGGTCGCGATACAGGATGGGCAGGCAGTAGTAGCCGTACTGGCGTTTGCTGGCGGTAACATAGCATTCGAGTTGATAGTCGAAGGCGTGCACAGCCTGATTCCGATCGCGCTGAATGATCGCGTTGTCGAAAGGCGACAGTAGCCTTACCTGGGCGAGCGGCCTGCGCTGGGGGGCTGCGATGTCATCTGGTGCGCCGAATATCGTCTGGCCGCCGGACAGCTTCTGAGCGACCAGGTCGCCGGCCTCGCAGCGCTGCTTCAGCGCGGTGTCGATCGCCATCCGCAGCGGCTGCCCCCGGCGCCCATAAGCGAAGGACTTCTTGGTCGCGAAGCCATGCGCTGCGAGGGTCACATCGATCAGATGCCCGGCGAATTCGCTCACGCTGGGAACGTGGTCGTCGATGTCCCCAGGCAGTACCCGCTCGGGTAGATCGTAGACCTTCTGAAATCCCTCGCGTCCGCTGATCATCAGGTCGCCCTGCATGAACAATTGCTCCAGGGCGCGTTTGGCCGGTTTCCAGTCCCACCAGCCGGTGCTGCGTTGGGTCGGGTTCTCGAAATCCCGGGCACGTACGGGCCCATCCGCCCGGATCTGGTCGAGGATACGGTGCATCAGTTTGAGGTCCCGGGAACGATACCAGTGCCGCTCGCCTGCCTTGATGGCGTGTTTGCGCGGCAGGGAGAATCGATAGTCACGCATGGGCAGATAGGAGGCCGCATGAAACCAGTACTCGAACGCTTCTTTGCGTTGCAGCAAGGCGTCGATGTGCCGGGGTCGGAAGTTCGGCACCCGGGTCCAGAGGGTATGGTTGTGGGCGCGCGCGACCACCGAGATCGTGTCGATCTGCACGTAACCGAGCCGCTCCAGCGCACGGAGCGCGCCGGGTCGGCCGCGGCCGAAAACCGCAGGCCGGGTCAGCCCCTGACGGGCAAGCGCCAGGCGACGTAGGTTATTGGTGTTCGCTTGCATGCTTGCTCGGTGCGGCGCCCTTGGTCAGAATCCGCGGACTTTCACCTGCCCGGAGCCTCAATGTATATCACAGCGCCTCGACTGCTACTGCTCGCGGCCACGTTACTTGCGAATGTGGTGTCTGCCGCGAGCCCGGAGGCGGTTCATGGTCAGCGTGGGATGGTGGCATCGCGATCGATGCTGGCCTCCGAAGTGGGCGCCAGGATCATGCGCGACGGTGGTAACGCCATCGATGCTGCAGTCGCTACCGGCTTTGCGATCGCAGTGACGTATCCTTCGGCTGGCAACCTTGGCGGTGGCGGGTTCATGGTCATTCGGCTCGCAGACGGTACGGTAGTGACCAACGATCATCGCGAGCGGGCGCCGGGAGCGGCACACCGGGACATGTATCTCGACGAGGCCGGCCAGGTTGTCCAGGGTGCCTCGACGACCTCACACCTCGCCGCCGGGGTGCCCGGCACCGTTGCCGGACTGCTGGATGTGTTGGAGCGCTACGGCACGGTGTCGCGTAAGCAGGCCCTCGCGCCGGCCATCGAACTGGCGCGTGGCGGGTTTCTCCTGAGCTACGACCTGGCCCGGAACTTAGGCCGGCGCGCCGACACATTTCGTCGCTACCCGGGCAGTGCGGCTCAGTTTCTGCAGCCGGACGGCACGACCTTCGCCACCGGCGATCGGTTTCGACAACCCGACCTGGCACGCACGCTGACGCGAATCTCCGACCAAGGTCGTGACGGCTTTTACAAAGGCGAGACTGCCGATCTCATCGTCGCTGAGATGCAGCGTGGCAACGGGTTGATCAATCACGAGGATTTGACGTCATACCGTTCTGTCTGGCGAGAGCCCATCGCCGGCCGCTACCGGGGCCACGAGATCTACTCGATGCCGCCGCCGTCCTCCGGTGGCGTGTTGATCGTGCAGATGCTGAACATGCTCGAGCCCTTCGATCTCGCCGCCATGGGCTATGGCAGCGCGGCGCGGGCTCACCTGCTGATCGAAGCAGAACGGCGGGCCTACGCGGATCGGGCTGAACACATGGGCGATCCGGATTTCTACCCGGTCCCCGTACATCGGCTGATCGATCCGGGCTACGCGCGCACGCGATTCGCTGATTTCAACGTGGACCAGGCGAGCCGGTCGCAAGACATAGGTGCTGGCCAGTGGCCGTCCGAGAGTCCCGAAACTACGCACATCTCGGTGCTCGATGCGGCGGGCAATGCGGTGGCTTTCACGACCACCTTGAACCTGTCCTTCGGTTCGAAGATCGTCGTCCAGGGCGCCGGATTCCTGCTCAACAACGAGATGGACGACTTTTCGGTGAAGGAAGACACGCCAAACGCCTACGGCTTGATCGGGCGCAAAGCCAATGCCATCGAGCCGGGCAAGCGGATGCTCAGTTCGATGTCGCCAACGGTTGTGGTGAAGGATGGCAAACCGTTGCTGGTCACCGGTTCGCCGGGTGGAGCGACGATCATTACCACGGTGCTTCAGGTGATAGTGAACGTGATCGATCACAACATGGATGTATCGGACGCCGTGGCCGCGCCGCGCTTCCACCATCAATGGCAGCCGGATCGGATAATCTACGAACCCTATGCGTTCTCGCCGGATACGCTGCGTGTGCTGGATCGGCTCGGGCATAAAAACCTGCAGCCGTGGACCTATGGCCGGGGAATCGGAGATGCCAACTCGGTCATGGGCCGTAACGGCGAATTGCTGGGCGTAAATGATCCGCGCAACGACGGTGGGTCCGTGGGGTTCTGATGCCGTTCGCAAGGCTCGGTGAAATCGACATCGCCTACGAGGTCCACGGCGACGACACCGGTAACGACATCGTCCTGCTGCGCGGCCTGGGCACGCAACTGATCGAATGGCCCGCGACCTTGCTCGATGGGCTGGTGGCGGGTGGCTTGCGGGTGTGGACGCCGGACAACCGGGACGCCGGGCTGTCGACCAAGCTGAACAAGGCGCCGGACAATCCACCCTATCGGCTGGAAGACATGGCCGGGGATGTGGTTGGCCTGCTCGATCATGCGGGCGTGAGTCGAGCGCACGTGCTCGGAATATCCATGGGGGCGCGATTGCCCAGCACGTTGCATTCGGCTTTGCGGCGCGGGTGGCGTCCCTGATTACGGTCATGTCTAGCAGCGGAAACCCTCACCTGCCGCCGATGGCACCAGCACAACGGGAACTGCTGACCCGGGTGGCGGAGGATCTCGAACAAGCCATCGCATTCGATACGGAAGAACGGGAGATCTGGGGCAGTCCCGGCTATCCGATCAGCCATCCGGACCGGCTCGCCGCATCGCGTCGCGCGGCCCAGCGTTGTTACGCTCCCGAGGGTTCGGCGCGACAGCTGCAGGCGATGATCGCTGACGGCAGCCGGGTCGAGCGATTGCGCGCCTTGCGCGCCCCGACCCTGGTCATTCACGGCGCCGACGATAACCTCGTGCCGCCCGCGGCGGGTATCGACACGGCACAGTGCGTGCCCGGTGCGCAACTCGAGTTGATCCCCGGCATGGGCCACAACATACCGCCCGCTCTGGGGCCTCTGCTTGCCCACCACATCACCGCGTTCATCGAATTGTTGCCTGGCTAGCGTCCTGCCGTCCAGGGTGCTATGGGGAGTAACTTTTCGAAATCAAGGCCTTTGATTGTCTCCGCCAACCCTTATCTATGTAGTCGTAGCGAGGTGGAAGCCTCGAGTAAATTGAGAACGTGGAGATCGAAAAATGAGCATTGTACGTTTTAACCCGGCACGTGAAATCGACGAATTCTTCGGACGGTTTGGTGATCTGAATCGCAGCATTTGGGGCGAGAACATCGCCGCCAGCGATTGGACGCCCGCCGTCGACATCCGCGAAACGGACGCCGACTTTCAGATCGATATCGAGCTGCCCGCGGTGGCGGCCGACGAGGTGAGCGTGACCGTCAAGGACGGTGTGCTGGCGGTTACCGGCGAGCGGAAGTACGAGAAGGAAACCGAGGCCAAGGTTCACCGTGTCGAGCGTCGTTACGGTCGTTTTGCGCGCAGCTTCCGGCTGCCGGAGAACGTGGACGAATCAAAGGTGGACGCGCGCGCCAAGGACGGTGTCCTGTACGTGCGGGTGCCGAAACGCGAGGAACTGAAGCCGCGTTCGATTGAGGTCAAGGTGAAGTAAAGCGCATCTGCCCAGCGGATTGCGTCCTACTCGGACGCAGTCCGCTGCTGATCGCGCATCGGGTGCGCGGGTGGTTCGCGGCCGTGGTCGTATGGTGAGCATTTATCCCGCCGCCCGTTTGGGGCAGAATACGCGCCCTTTTCCCACGAGCTCCCACGACGTTTTTGATCATGGTGAACTCAACCATTCCGAATGATTGTTTATCATATTCGAAATATTCTCTTTTTTCATGAGTGGGATGCCCGCACACTCTCCCCATGACCCTCATCGCGCAAGGAGATAGCCCCGAATGAGTCAAGACAGCTTCGATTGCCGTAGCACGCTGGATGTCGACGGCATCGAGTACGATTACTTCAGCCTGCCCACCGCCGAAGCAGCGGGACTGGGGCCCATCTCGCGGCTGCCCACGTCGCTGAAGATCCTGATGGAAAACCTGCTTCGTTTCGAAGATGGCAATTCCGTGAAGGTGGCTGATATCGAGGCGCTCGCCGGTTGGGCCGAGGCAGCTCCTGCCGCCGAAGAGATCGCCTTTCGACCCGCGCGCGTACTGATGCAGGATTTCACGGGGGTTCCCGGAGTCGCGGATCTGGCGGCAATGCGCAGCGCGGTGGTCGCTGCGGGCCACGATCCAAGCATCATCAATCCACTGTCTCCGGTCGATCTGGTCATCGATCACTCGGTGATGGTGGACCGGTTCGGTTCGCCGGATGCGTTCGACGCGAACGTTGCAATGGAAATGGAGCGCAATCGGGAACGATATCGGTTTCTGCGCTGGGGGCAGACAGCCTTCGACAACTTCCGGGTGGTACCGCCGGGAACCGGAATTTGTCATCAGGTGAACCTGGAATATCTCGCCAAGGTGGTATGGACGCGTGACCAGGACGGCCGAACGATCGCCTATCCGGATACGCTGGTGGGCACGGATAGCCACACGACCATGATCAATGGCCTGGGCGTATTGGGTTGGGGCGTGGGCGGAATCGAAGCAGAAGCCGCGATGCTGGGGCAGCCTATCTCCATGCTGATTCCGGACGTCATCGGGTTCCGCCTGACCGGCTCGCTGATCGAAGGCATCACGGCTACGGACCTGGTGCTGCGCGTGGTCGAAATGCTCCGGGCCCAGGGCGTGGTCGGCAAGTTCGTGGAGTTTTTTGGCGACGGTCTGGACCATTTGCCCCTTGCGGACCGGGCGACCATCGCCAACATGGCGCCGGAGTACGGTGCGACCTGCGGTTTCTTTCCGATCGATCAGGAGACGATCAACTACCTGAATTTGAGCGGCCGTCCGGCCGGGTTGGTTGCTTTAGTTGAAGCGTACGCTCGCGCCCAGGGCATGTGGCGTACCCCCGGTGATCCGGAACCGGTGTATACCGAATCCCTGGAACTTGAACTGGATACGGTGGTGCCGAGTCTTGCAGGGCCGAAGCGACCCCAGGATCGGGTCGCCATGACGGACATGAAGTCTGCCTTCGACGATGTGCTGGACCTGCAGGGACGAGCCGACACCAAAGAGGCGCGGGTTGCGGTACCAGGCGAGGACTACGATCTTGGGCATGGCGATGTGGTGATCGCCGCGATTACCTCCTGCACCAACACGTCCAACCCGGCGGTCATGCTCGGTGCGGCGCTGGTGGCAAAAAAAGCGCTGGCCCTGGGTATCGCAGTCAAGCCCTGGGTTAAGACGTCCCTCGCGCCGGGATCGAAAGTGGTCACGGAGTATCTGGAAAAAACCGGACTTCAGGAGTCCCTGGATGATCTTGGATTCAACCTTGTCGGGTACGGGTGCACGACCTGCATAGGCAACTCCGGGCCACTGCACGAACCTATTTCCGCGGCAATCGCGGCAGGCGACCTGTTGGTTGCTTCCGTGCTCTCCGGCAACCGGAACTTTGAAGGCCGGGTGCATCAGGAAGTTCGCACCAACTGGCTTGCATCGCCGCCGTTGGTGGTGGCGTACGCGCTGGCCGGGACTACGCGGATCAATCTGGCGGTCGATCCAATCGCTCAGGATGCGGATGGCAAGGATGTCTATCTGAAAGACATCTGGCCCAGCAACAAAGAGATTGCCGACGCAGTGGTGCAGGTGTCTTCGGACATGTTCGTTCGTCAGTACGGCGACGTGTTCACCGGCCCCGAAGCCTGGCGCTCGATTTCGGTGGACGATACGGCCACCTACGGCTGGGAGAGCTCCACCTACATCAAGCAGCCGCCCTTCTTCAGCGTTGGCGAAGACCTCGACCAGAACGTCGACGTGTCTGGCGCCAGGGTGCTGGCGCTGCTCGGCGATTCGGTGACCACGGACCATATTTCGCCTGCGGGCGCCATTCAGGCGCAAAGCCCCGCAGGTGAGTATCTCCAGCAGCATGGCGTGGATGTGGATAGTTTCAATTCCTATGGCTCGCGTCGCGGTAATCATGAAGTCATGGTGCGCGGTACGTTCGCCAACATCCGCATCCGCAACGAAATGGTTCCAGGAGTGGAGGGTGGCTACACGCGTCATGTGCCGAGTGGCGATCAGTTGAGCATTTACGATGCGGCCATGCGATACCAGGGTGAGGGAACGCCGCTGGTGGTCATTGCCGGTAAGGAATACGGAACTGGCTCCAGTCGGGATTGGGCGGCGAAAGGCACGCGTCTGCTGGGTGTCCAGGCCGTGATCGTAGAGAGCTTCGAACGCATCCACCGTTCCAATCTGATTGGTATGGGTGTGCTGCCGTTGCAGTTCGAGGACGGCGTCAACCGGGAGACGCTGGCGCTCACGGGCGACGAGATCATCGACGTCAAGCTGCCGGACGGAGTGACCCAGCTCACGCCGCGACAGGCGGTGATGGTCACGATCAGCCGCGCGGATGGCAGCAAGGCGAGCTTCACGGCGACCAGTCGATTGGATACTGACAACGAGATTGCCTACTTCAAGAGTGGCGGCATTCTGCAGTACGTGCTCAACAATCTGGTTCGCGACGCCGCCTGATTCGCCGGGGTTTTCATTGATGGAGTTGATTGCACCGCCGCGGGCAGTGGTGTTCGACATGGATGGGTTGCTGCTCGACAGCGAGCGGATCTGTATGGAGATCTTCGCCGATGTCTGCACGCAACACGGGTTCGCGTTCGATCGAGGTGTGTATGCTCGGTGCATCGGTACCAATCGAGAAGGAACGCGGCGGGTGCTGCTGGAAGGCTATGGTGCGGAGTTCCCCTACGAGGTCATCGAACACGATTGGATGAGACGTTACGAAGCACGGGTTCTCGCCGAGCCTGTGCCGGTAAAGGCGGGGGCGCTCGCGGTGCTCGAGTGTCTGGACGAACGTAAGATCGACATCGCGCTGGCGACGTCTACCTACGCGCCGATTGCGGCGCGCAAGCTCGAGTTGGCGGGCCTCGACGGATATTTCGAGATCCGGGTGACCGGAGATCAGGTCAGCCGCGGCAAGCCTGATCCGGAGCCGTACCTGGAAGCCCTGCGTCGGTTGGGTCACGCAGCCGACGGCTGCTGGGCGCTCGAGGATTCCGACAACGGAGTCAAGGCGGCTCACGGCGCCGGGATGATGGTCGTCCAGGTTCCGGATCTGATCGAGCCCTCTGCCGAGGTCCGCGCCCTTGGCCATCCGGTGGTCGATTCGCTGCTCGACGTGCTGGCCCTGCTGGGCGAGCACAAGTCCAAGTGCTGAGACTTCGTGCACAGATTTTGAACTTGAGAGCCGATTGGAACACTAACTATTAGATCCTGGTGCTACAGTTGCCGAAGGATCAGTTGTGGAGCCCGGTTAAACACCGTGGGCTTCTGACCTGCCGAGGAGAAGGAAGTTGATCGACCGGAGCGAATCCAGGCTTATCGCTCGGGAACGCCGTAATCGTGGGCGCCGCAGCGCGCCGGGTGACCGGCGTGGTGTGGCACCGGCGAAAACCACACGCCCGACGAACCGTTAGAAACTGCGCGCCTAGAAATACAGCCAGCTGAGTGCCGCCGTCAGCACCAGCCACATGATGATGCTGAGTGGCACGCCTACCCTGAGAAAATCGGCGAAGGTGTAGTTGCCGGCGCTCATGACCAGAAGGTTGGTCTTGTACGCCATCGGCGTCGCGTAGCTGAGGTTTGCACCAAACAATACCGCCAGCACGAACGGTTCCGCCGGTAGTGCCAATCCCTGGGCGATGCCGATGGCGATCGGTGTTCCGATCACCGCGGCTGCGTTGTTCGACACCACATTGGTGAGTACCGCAAGCATCAGCATCAGGCTGCCCAACGTCACCGTTGGCGATGCCCCCGCCGTGAGCACCAGAAACAGTTCCGTCAGGTAGCCGGTCGCTCCGGTATCTACGAGCGCGGTGCCCAGGGCCAGGCTCGCCGCGACCACGAAGAACACGGAGGGGCTGATCGCGCGAATTGCGGCACCGATGCTCATGCAGCGCAGCACCAGCATCAGGCAAGCGCCCGCGGTGGCACTGACGGCGATCGGCATGATGCCGAGCGCAGCCGGGACCACGACCAGCGCGATAATTGCAAGCGCGATCGGCGCCTTGCGGGTTCGTGGTAGCACCATGCTCGAATCGAGGACCAGGAATTCGGCGTTGCGTTTGAGCTCGCTGATCTGATCGCGCGGCCCTTGTACCAGCAGGACATCGCCTGGCGTCAGGCTCACATCCTGAATCTCTTCGTCGGCTCGAAGGATGTCTTTGCCGGGGCGATGCAAGGCCAGGACGGCCAGCTGAAAACGGGCAATGAAGCGGGCATAACGCAGACTGGTCCGATCGAGGGTGGAACCAGGCACCACGGCGATCCCAACCGCGATCTGGTCGTCGTCCTGCAACGGATGCCCCTCATCGATCACAGTGCTCGTCGCCGTACAGGGTGGCGTTCAGAGCCTCTTCGAAGGATTTGAGGTTGGCGGGGGTGTCCCGAACGCGCAACCGATCGCCTTCGCGCAGGGTCACGTCCGGAAGCGGCAGAATGAATGTATCGCCGCGCCGGATGCGGGCGACCTTCATCGCGCCGCCGGTCAGCGCGATCGCCTCGCTCAGGGTCCTGTCCAGTGCGCGGCTGTGGGCATCGATTTGCAGCCGCCCCTCGAACAGTCGCGGCGAGGTGTCGCGCAGCGGGAGGTCCCGGTCGGGCAGCAATCGGGGTGCGACCAGCCACAGGTACGCGATCGCCACCCCGGAAGCAATCACCGCCGGAAAGGCGAAGTCGAACATTTCGAAGCGTCGCAAACCGAGGTCGGCGGCTACCGCGACCACCAGCAGATTCGTGGAGGTGCCGATGGTGGTGGCTGTCCCGCCGACCAGGGTGCTGAAACCCATGGGCATCAGAATTTTGCTGGCAGAGGTGCCGGTGCGCAGACAGACGCTGACCAGAATAGGTAACAGCAGAACGACGATTGGCGTGTTGTTGACGAACGCGCTCAATACCGCCCCGATTACCAGGGTGGCCAGCAGGGACAGGAAAGGCATTCGACCCCAGGCCCGGGCAAGGTTTCGACCGACCGGCTCCAGCGCCCCGGTGAGCACCAGCCCCTGCCCGACGACCATTAACGCGCACACGGCGATCAGGGCTTCGTGGCCGAAACCGTAGAAAAAATCGACCGGATCCAAGCGCCGGTTACCGTGCTCGAATGGGACCAGTGAAAAGCCAACCGTGAGCACCACGATGAGACCCAGGCTGGTCAGTTCCAGGGGATAGCGCTTGCGCGAGAACAGATACAAGGTGACGACGGTGAGCGCCATCGCTGCGATGGCGTGTCCATTTGGCAGCGCCGGCAGGGTACCCGGCATGACGCCGAGTATAGGCGTTAGAAGACCAGCGCCACCACTTCGGTGAAGGTGTCGACGAAATGCATGGTGAGTCCTTCGCGGACGTGCTCCGGGACTTCGGCGAAATCGCGCTCGTTTGCCGCGGGCAGGATGATCTCTTTGATGCCCTGGCGTTTCGCCGCGATCAGTTTTTCCTGAATTCCACCGACGGGATAGACTGCGCCGGTCAGCGTCAATTCGCCGGTCATTGCGATGTCTGCGCGCCCTGCCTGGCCCCGCGCCAGAGACAACAACGCCACCGCCATGGTTACACCCGCGCTTGGGCCGTCTTTCGGGGTCGCTCCAGCCGGCACATGCAGGTGGATGAACGCGTCATCGAGGAAGCCTGGAGGAACTTCCAGCGCGGCCGCGTTGGCCGTGACGTAACTGAGCGCGATGTTTGCCGACTCCTGCATGACGGAGCCGAGTTGTCCGGTGATTTTGAATCCCGCACCGCGCTCGTGAATGCGCGTAGCTTCGATCGAAAGCGTAGCCCCGCCAAGCGCCGTCCACGCGAGCCCGGTGACGACGCCAATGCCGCGTTGAAGTTGTTCTGGTCGATAAATGGGTTGGCCGAGATACTCCTCGACGTTGCTGGCGCGGACCCGAATCGGACGGGGTTCGTCATGCAGCAGTTTAACCACCGCTTTGCGGACCACCGCGGCGATCGCTTTTTCCAGCTGGCGTACGCCGGCTTCGCGCGAGTAACCGTCGATGATCCGTTTCAGTGCCGCCGTGTCGATGCGCAGGTCGCCGCGTTGCTTCAGCCCGGCGTGCGTCAGTTGCCGGGGCAGGAGGTGGCGTCTGGCGATGGCCAGTTTTTCGTCTGCGAGATAACCGGATAGATGCAGGACGTCCATGCGGTCCAGCAACGGACTTGGAATGGTGTCCAGCTGGTTGGCGGTGCAGACGAAAAGTACCTTGGACAGGTCGAAATCGACGTCCAGATAGTGGTCGTGGAAGGCGCTGTTCTGTTCGGGATCGAGCACCTCGAGCAGTGCGGAAGCCGGATCTCCCTGATGGGAGGAGCCGATTTTGTCGACTTCGTCGAGCATGATCACGGGGTTCGATACGCCGCAGTCTTTGATCGCCTGAATCAGCTTGCCGGGCATGGCGCCGATGTAGGTTCGCCGGTGCCCTTTGACTTCTGCTTCGTCGCGCATGCCGCCCACCGAAAAACGGTAGAACTTGCGACCCAATGCGTCGGCAATGGACCGGCCGAGCGACGTTTTTCCCACTCCGGGAGGACCCACGAACAGCACGATGGACCCGGCGGCGTCGTTCTTCATGATGCCCAGGGCCAGGAACTCGATGATCCGTTGCTTGACGTCGTCGAGGCCTTCGTGGTGGCGGTCCAGAACCTCGGCCGCCAGGTCGAGATCCTGACAATCGTCGCTCTGAATTCCCCATGGCAACCCGGTCAGCCAGTCCAGATAGTTGCGGGTGACGCCATATTCCGGAGATCCCGGTTCGAGAACCGCGAGCTTTTTCATCTCGTCGTTGACCTTCGTGAGCACCGCGTCGGGTAGCGTCAGGAGGTCGAGTCGGGCCGTGAACTCGTCGATCTCGGCGGTCTTGTCGTCCTTGGATATTCCCAGCTCCTTCTCGATGAACGACAGTTGCTGGCGCAAAAAGGCCTCGCGCTGATGCTCCTTGATCTCCCCCTCCACGTGCTCCCGGATCTCCATCTGGGTGCGGGCGATCTGCAGCTCCTTGTGCAGAAGCTCGAGAACCTTTTCCAGCCGCGGAAGCAGCGGCAGCGTCTCCAGAACGTCCTGAAGCTCGGCCTTGGACGCAGATGTCAGGCCGGCGGCGAAATCGGCGAGTACGGCGGGTTCGTTCGGACTGAACCGCGCAAGAAAAACCTTCAGCTCTTCGCCATACAGCGGGTTCAGCGGGATCAGTTCTTTGATGGTGTTGATGATGGCCACCGCATAGGCCTTCACCTCCTGGGGCTGAATGGCGGTCGAGCCGGGTCCGGAATGCTCGGGAAAGTATTCGGCGGCGACCACCAGGGGCAGCTCCCGTCTGACCCAGCGTCGAACGCGGAACCGCTGCAACCCTTCGACAATTACCTGCAGATGGTCGTCATTGCGTTGCACCCGATGGATGCGACACACGGTGCCCATGGCGTACAGCTCGTCGGGTGAAGGCGACTCGCTCAGCGCGGTACGGCTGGCGATCAGACCGACCACCTCCTGGCCGCGATCCTGGATGGATTTCAACGTAGGCAGCCAGATCTCGGCGTTCATCAGCAGAGGGAGCGCCTGGCCCGGAAAGAAAGGCCGATTTTCCTGCGGAATCACGTGAATGATGTCCGGCAATACGTCGCCCGGAAGAATGATTTGATGCCCCGATTCCTGCGTCGGGGTGTCACGTTGCTGGTCAATGTCCATGGCGTGCCGCATTTCGGACCGTAAGGATCTTGTCAGAGATATGGGGGCTGTGTCTGCTGATCGCAAGTCCTGATTGCTCAGCTTGCCATCGATCCTGCGCTGTGGCTGAATCGCCAGCGTCCAGATCCTTGAAGGTTTCCTCCCTGAGCCGCGCCCATCGCAGTCCGGCCCTGATCTTTACGGCTCACGTGGCGCTGTTGATGGTCGCGCTTCCCGGGCTCGGCCGTTTGGAAACATCGGCCGACACCCGGGTGTTCTTCGGTGACAACGCCTACCACCAGGATCTCAAAACCTTCGAGAAACGCTTCAACCAGAGCAACAGCATTCTGCTGCTACTGCGCTGGCCCGGCCACAATATTACGAGTTCTCCCGCCTTCGCCGATACGTTGCGCGCAGTTACCGATGAGGCATGGACTTTACCCTACGTGCTGCGTGTCGATTCGCTGGCGAACTACCCCCACGTGAGCTCGACCGACGACGCGTTCTCGCTGGAGCCGCTACTGGACGTGCTGTGTCCCGACGAGTGCCTGGAGGAACGTGCGGACCTGCTGGACGATCCAATGCTGGTTGCGCGGCTGGTCTCTGCCGACGGCACCACGCTGGGCGTCCATCTGGTATTCGATCTACCCTTCGCCTCGCCCACGGCGGTGCAACAGATCACGGATTCGGTGCGCCAACTGGCGCGTCGTCTGGAAGCTGAGCATGCGGGGCTGCAGGCCCGGTATGTGGGTGCCGTTACCATGATGGCGGCGTTCAATGAGGCGGCGGAACGTGACACCGGGACGCTGGTGCCGCTGGTACTGGGCGTAATGCTGCTGATGCTGATCATCACGCTCGGGGAAGCACGGCTGGCATTATTGCTGGTGGGCGCGGGACTGTACGCGGGCCTCTGCTGCATGGGTCTTGCGGGTTGGCTGGGGGTTCAATTGAACGCCGCGACCTCGATTGTTCCGGTGGTCATCATTACCCTGGTGGTGGCCAGCGGACTGCATCTGATGTCGAGCTTTCTTCGCCAGTTCCAGGAGCGCAATGCGGGTGCTCGTGACGCTGCAGCGATGGCATTGGAGCTGAATGTACGCCCGATTCTGCTTACTTCCGGAACCACGATGATCGGTTTTCTGTCGATGAATTTCGCAGATTCGCCGCCGCTGCGAGAACTCGGCAATCTGGTGACCGCTGGGCTGCTGGTCGGCACCTCGGTGCTGCTCTTGCCGATGCCGTTGATCCTGGGTCGGTTCCGGCGCCTGCGCCTGCTCAACACCACGCGCTGGATTGATTCGCTGCTGCGCGGGGTGGTGGCAGACCGCCGTGGGTTGCGTTGGGGGGCGGTGCTGCTGGTGATCGTATCGCTGTCGGGGTTGCAGCGAATTGAGATCAACGACGATTTCGTCCGCTACTTCGATGAGAGCTTCGAGTTCCGGCGCGCCGCCGAGTTCGCCCAGAAGCACATGTCGGGACCGAACGGGTTGGATCTGAGTGTCGGGGCGGCTGAACCGGGTGGAATTTACGATCCCGACTATCTGGTGCTGGTTCGCGACCTGGGAATCTGGTTGCGGCAGGAACCGCTGGTCGCCAATGTGGTCTCACTGGCGGACATCGTATGGAAGATTGCGGACCAGTTCGGTGCGGCGGACGTTGCGCTACTGGGCCGGGACGAGATTGCCCAGTACGTGCTGACCTACGAGCTGTCATTGACAGCCGGTCAGGAGTTGGAAGACTTCCTGGACAAGGCGCGCGCGACCACGCGGGTTTCGATTCTACTGTCCGGCGGCGACTCGAAGTCGGTCATTGCGTTGGAGCAGCGCATTTATGCCTGGTTCGAGGCACATGCGCCGCCCGCATTCGAACTTACGGTCACTGGCATCAATGTCCCGGTGGCACATATGTCCCTGCTGAACATTCGCTCGATGCTGGTGGGTATTCTGCTCTCGCTGGTGCTGATTGCGGCTATCGTTGGCGGCTACTTCCGAAGTTTCCGCGTGCTGTTGATTACTGCACCGGCGATTTTCCTGCCGATCGCCATGGGCTTCGGGCTGTGGGGCTGGTTCGTCGTCAACATCGGGCTGGCGGCGTCGGTGATTGCAGCGGTCACCATTGGAATCGTAGTCGACGATGCGATACACATCATCTATCGCTACCAGCACACCAGGAGAACGCTGGGCGTCGCGCCGCGCGAGGCGGCCCGAGTGACGGTGCTGACGGTTGGCAACGCAGTACTGATTACCTCGCTCGCGTTGGCGCTTGGGTTTGCGTTTCTGGCGCTGTCCGGATTCGAGATCAATCGTTCGCTGGGACTGTGCACCATGCTCATCGTACTGTGCGGGCTGATCGTGGACCTGGTGTTGCTGCCGCCGGTCATGACGTGGCTCGACGGTGACGTCGTTGGCGACTCCTGACCGTTGGGACCCCTTGGGGGACCCTTGGGACCCGTTGGGGCCGTGTTGCAATCGACCTGCAGCTGTCTATGATGGGCGCGCATGAATTGTCCACACACGCATCTGGTCCCGGAAGTGACCCACATGGTGACTACCACGCCCCACGCCCCTCCATGCATCAGAGGAGGGGAGGGTCGCCTGACGCGTATGTAAGTGCGTAAACGTTAAAGTGAAGGCGGCTCGCAGCAGAGCGCCGTCCACTGCAGACCCCGGCAGGCGCTCCTGACGGGGTTTTTTCGTTTGAGGAGCTAGTTAGACATGGCAGATTTCGAGCACAGCGGAGAGCCCGCTGAGGGCGCAGCCGCAGAGGATCAGGTCTTCCGGGTTCGGCATAGCCTGGCGCACGTGATGGCGCAGGCGGTGCTCGAAATGCGCCCCGGCTCGACCCTGGGTTTCGGGCCACCCATCAAGCATGGTTTTTACTACGACTTCATTCTGAGTGAGCCGTTGACGGAGGAAGATTTTCCCGAGCTCGAGCGCCGTATGAAGAAGATCCTGAAAAAGGGACAACGCTTCTACCGCGAAGACCTGTCCATCGCCGACGCCTTTGCGCGGATAGATGAGATGGGTGAGCCGTACAAAGCCGAGTACGCGCGCGAGCTGGTCGAGAAGCGAAATCTGAAGGATTTGAGCTTCTATCGCAACGGTCCGTTTCTGGACATGTGCGAGGGACCCCACGTCGACACGACCAAGGAGATTGCCCGGGATGCTTTCAAGCTGCGCAACGTCGCCGGTGCATATTGGCGGGGTGACTCCGACAACATAATGATGACTCGCATCTATGCATTTGCGTTCGAAACCCGGGAGGAACTCGATGCGCATGTGCTCGCATATCAGCAGGCGCTTGAGCGCGATCACAAGAAGCTTGGCCGCGAACTGGGAATCTATCGCATCGACAACGAAATAGGACGAGGTCTGCCGCTGTGGTTGCCGAACGGTACGGTCCTGCGCGACGAACTCGAGGCGCTGGCCAAGGAGATGGAGTTCAAGGCAGGCTATCAGCGGGTTGCAACGCCGCACCTGGCTAAGGTTGATCTGTACTGGCGATCCGGGCATCTGCCGTACTACGCAAAACACATGTACCCGGTCATGGAGGTCAAGGATCGATCCGAGGGCGCAGCGGACGAAACCAAGGAGGCCTACGTACTGCGGCCGATGAATTGTCCGCATCATCACAAGATCTTCGCGGCCGAACCTCGCAGCTACCGGGACCTGCCGTTGCGCCTGGCGGAGTACGGCCAGGTCTATCGCTGGGAGGACTCCGGCGCGGTCAGTGGTCTGGTTCGGGTGCGTGGAATGTGCATGAACGACGCTCACATCTACTGCACCGCTGAGCAGGTCAAGCAGGAGCTCAAAGCGGTCATGTCCATGTATGAGGAGGCGTACCGCATACTTGGCCTGGACTCCTACTTCGTTCGCCTGTCGCGCTGGGATCCCGAAGACCCCAAAGGAAAAGAGAAGTACGTGGACAATCCCGATGCCTGGCGCCACTCCGAGCAGGTTCTGGAAGAAGTACTGCAGGAGCTGGGGGTCAACTATGTCGATGCCCCGGGCGAAGCGGCCTTTTACGGACCCAAACTGGATATACAGGTCATGACGGTGACGGGCCGCGACGAGTCCCTCAGCACCGTCCAGTTGGATTTTTCACAACCGGGCAATCTCGGTCTGACCTACGTCGGTCCGGATGGCGCGGAACACACGCCGTTCTGCATTCACCGGGCGCCGTTCAGCACGCATGAACGGATGGTGGCCTTCCTTATCGAACACTACGGCGGCGCGTTTCCCACCTGGTTGGCGCCCGTTCAAGTTCGGGTGTTGACGGTTTCGGATCAGTTCGATGGCTACGCCGAGGAGATCGTCAAATTGCTGCGTGACCACATGGTCCGGGCCGAGCTGGCGTCAACGGGCGAGACGGTTCCAAAGAAAATCCGTGAGGGAACGACGCGCAAGATCCCCAACCTGCTGATTGTGGGTGAGCGCGAACAGGCAGACCGGACCGTCACACTGCGTCGTTACGGGCACCGGGAACAACACACCATGCTGCTCACCGATTTTCAGGAGGCGCTGGCGCGTACCATCAAGTCGCGCGCTGGTGAGTTTCTGCTGGAGAAAACGGCCTCGTAGCGCGGGGTCGCTCGCGAAATCGCTCAGGGAATCCGGGCCGCGTCGGCGCTGACATCGCCGGGTGTATCGACGAACGCGATCTGGTGCGTAATGCCGATGTAGTCGAGCAGAATATTGGCGGTCTCGCGAATCATGGCGTCTTCGGTAAACGGTTCCGCGTTGTCGCCGGCCGCATGTTCATTGAGCTCGTCCAGTTCGTCGAGCGACTCGAGCTTGGGGTCTCCCTTTGCGACGCGCCGCTGATTCTCGAGGCTCAAGCGCCACTGGTCGTCCTCGGCCTTTTCCGCGATGCGCTTCTGTTCGTTGAGCGAGATGTGGGTCCGGCGGCGCGTCTCAGCGTTCTTCAGCGCCAGCGCCTGCAGGTACAGAAAATCGGGATCAGTCGATACCCGGGAATCGTGCTTCGCCTGCAGCATATCGAGAGCCGGTTCGATGTCTCCAGAACGCGGGTAGACTACCGGGTTGATCACATCCCAGGGCAAGGCACCATCGAGCGAGCTCTCGCCGATCCGGTCGACATCGAAGATTTCTGGAAATTCGATGTCCGGGAGGATGCCCTGATGTTGGGTGCTCTGTCCGGAGACCCGGTAGAACTTCGCCTGAGTAATCTTGAGCTGACCCCGGTTGAGCGGGATCAGCGTCTGGACGGTGCCTTTGCCGAAGGTCTGGCTGCCGACAATCAGGCCGCGTTGATAGTCCTGGAGCGCGCCCGCGAAAATCTCCGACGCCGAGGCGGACAGTCGATTTACCAGCACTGCCACGGGCCCGTCCCAGGAAACGTGGTCATCGACATCGGAATAGATGTTAGCGGGTCGACGTGCCGTCTTGACCTGGACCGTTGGCCCGGACTTGATGAACAGGCCGGTCAGCGAATCAGCTTCCTGCAGTGAACCCCCACCGTTGTTGCGCAGATCGATGATCAGCGCCTGCATGTCTTCGGCCTTGAGCTCGTCAATCAGGCGCCGCACGTCACGGGTAGTGCTCTTGTAGTTGGGTTCGCCGCGTTGAATGGCCCGGAAGTCGGCATAGAAGGTCGGAATCTCGATGATTCCGATACGCTGCTCCATGCCGTTGCGATCTATGATCAGTAGACGCTTCTGGGCGGACTGCTCCTCCAGCTGAACCGTGTTCCGGGTGATGCTTATCACTCGTTCGTCGCTGGATTCGGAACCGGTTGGGATGATTTGCAGCAGCACGACAGAATTCTTTGGTCCGCGGATCAGTTCCACCACGTCGTCCAATCGCCAGCCCACGACGTCGATGAATTTTCCGTTCTCACCCTGGGCGACGCCGATGATTCGATCCGCGGGCTTGAGCAAACCGCTCTTGTCGGCGGGACCCGCCGGTACCAGGCGAACCACTTCGGTGTATTCGTCTTCGGTTTTCAGCACCGCGCCTATCCCTTCGAGCGACAGTGACATGTTGATGTTGAAGTTTTCCGACGTGCGGGGCGAGAAATACTGGGTGTGCGGGTCGTAGGTGCTGGCATACGCGTTGACGTACAGCTGGAACGCGTCTTCGCTGTTGGTTTGCCCCGCCTGCTTCAGCCGATTGTGGTAGCGTTTGATCAACAGTTCCTCGATCTCGTCGAGTTCCTTGCCGTTGAGCTTCATGCTCAGCACGGATGCCTTCAGCCGCTTCCTCCACAGGTTATCCATTTCGGATTGAGTGGCCGGCCAGGGCACGTGCTCGCGGTCGATGCGCAGCTTTTCGTCCTGCGTGAAGTCGACCTTGTCTAGACCAATGTCCAGCTGGGCAAGCAGGTAATCGAGCCGCTGGGTCAACCGGGTTTGATACAGATTGAACATCTCGAAAGCGGGGGTCAGATCGCCGCGCTTCAAGGCGTCGTCGAGCACGTAGCGATACTTCTCCAGCTGTCGTACGTCAGCTGCCAGGAAGTACGCACGGGAGCTATCCAGCAGGGCCAAGTATTTCTCGAACACCTCGCTCGACGTCGTGTCGTCCAACGGCTTTTTGAGGTAGTGGTTGTGTCTCAGTTGCTCGACGATGGTCAGACTGGTGCGAGGGTGTACTTCCAGCGGTTCCAGGGTCGATGCGCCGACCGAGGTATAGGCGACCTGGGGCCCCGCCTGGAGTTCGTCCGGGAGGCCGGCGGGCGGTTCCGCCTCAGCGAAGCCGCTGGTGCCCAGTAGAAAAGTAACCGCAAGGATCGCGCAACGGTTGGCCGATCCTCTGGCTGTCCGGCTGGTTCGTGCCACTGCTCGCGCTCTATGTACTTCTGATTTCATCGATTGGTACTTCACTACGTGCACTATACGCACTCGGCCACTGTTTCGCGTTACCTCTGCTCTGGCTGCGCGTCTGGTGTAATCTGACGCGCGCATTGCGTCCCGGTTCCCCGGGGCCGCAAAGATGTCCCAAGCCCCCAGTTGTCGTACGGGCCACCTCGCGTATCTGTTCGCGTGTGACGAGTCGCCCGAGCCTATCGGATGCCCCCGGAAGTCAGTATCAAGAAGATGTAACACATGCACAATAAACATATGGAGAATCGAACGTGGTCGCAAGGGGTAGGTCGCACAACGCTGGCCGGGAACAGGGGCTGCCGTGGCCTGGTCCTTGTTGTGCTTCTGGCCGGGTGTGGTATGCCGGCAGGCCCCCCCCCGCCACGGATGACGAACCCCAGACACCGGTTACGCTCGAGGATGACGCGAAACGCGCCAGCTACGGGGTCGGCTTCAACGTGGCGGGCAATGTCACGACCCAGTTCGGGTCATTTCTCGATCTCGCAGCGTTCATGGAAGGGATCCGCGACGGCGTCGCTGGACATACCAAGCGCGTGACGGATGCTGAGCTCTCCGCTGCGCTGAACGCGATGCAAAGTGCGAGAGAAGGGAACGCCTCAGAAGTAGCCGATGCCAATCTGGAGGCGGGCACGTTGTTTCTCGAGCAGAATGCCAAGCGTGATGGGGTAGTCTCACTTCCCTCGGGATTGCAGTACGAAGTGCTGGTCGAAGGCACCGGCGCTCAACCGACCGCTACGGATACTGTGACGACCCACTACCACGGAACCCTGCCCGACGGCACGGTGTTCGACAGTTCTGTCGAGCGCGGGCAACCCAGCTCGTTTCTGGTCACCGGGGTCATACGGGGTTGGGTGGAAGCACTGCAGTTGATGCGGGTCGGTTCCAAATGGCGTTTGTTCGTGCCGTCGGAACTCGCATATGGCGACCGCGGTGCGGGTGCGAACATTGGTCCGAACCAGGTACTGATCTTCGAGGTGGAGTTGCTGGAGATTGGCGGCGCCTGATCAGCTCACCCGAATGCCCAGGGTCTGCAGCAACGTCAGGCCCTGTTCCAGTTCCACCTGGACGTCGGTCAGATCGATGTGGCGCGCATCGAGATTGTTGAACCGGCAACCGCGCAAGTCGGCGCCGCGCAGAACCAGTCCCTTGCCCTCGATGTTATCCAGGGTGGAGCCGGCCAGATTGGCGCGTTCCAGCACGGCGTTGTGCCAGAGGCTGTGGATCAGGCGGTTGTCGGTGAGCTGACAGCCCGTCAGGTTCGTCGCGCTGAAGTCAGCGTAGGATAAGTTGCAGCCGTCGAACGTCGCGCGGCAGACCTCCGAACGCTGCCCGCCGGGCACGGCAAGGCTGAAGTCCGTCTCATTGAATTCGGTTCCCTGCGCCTGGCACTGCCTCAATTCGAGCCCGTAGGCGCGGGTTCGGATGAACACCGCGGTCGTCAGGTCGCAGCGATCGAATACCGTTTCCCGTAGATCAGCGAACGAGAAGTCGCAGTTCGATGATGCGTCGCCGGTGAAAAAGGTGCAGCGCTCGAAGCGGCAATCACTGAGATCGCTTGCGCGGAATCGGCAGGCCTCGAATTCGACCTGCTCGAAATGGGATCCGGCCAGAACCCATTGAGAAAAATCCATGTCGATGCAGCGGCCGTTGCGAGCGTTCACCTGCAATTCGGCGGCGTCCATTTCGTGCCCGGGCCCCACCGCGAAGTCTTCGACCATGCCCCCGCCCGCCCGCTTCAGGAACTGGTCGACTGTGAGCTGTTCGGGGTCTTTGCTCATCGCGGGTAATCTAGGTGTTGATCATGGGTAAGGCTCGAGCGGGTAGAATACCGCGCCGGTGGTTGTTTGATCAGAGGCTCCCTAATGAACTGGTGGCGCAATCGATTGACCCGCAGAACGCTGTTGGCGACGGCGCTCGCCGGAGCGGCCATTCTGTGGGCAATGCGCGAACTCGACCTCGACCCGGATATGCTGCTCAGTTATTTCTGGGGTAGTTTGCTGCTTGTCCTGGGGGTCGCGGTGCCGGCCTTTCTGCTGGTGCTGATCGTGAAGCGTTTCCGGCGATGAGCTGGAATAGCTGACACCCACGCCGGCGGACATCAGAGGGGTTCGAAGAACCGATTCATCCGTGGGGCGTAGTAGTTGTCGTAGTTCAGCGAAAACGCGATGGTTTTCGCACGGCCCAGAATTCGTTCCCGCTCGACCCAGCCAATGACCCGGTAGTCGCTGCTGTCATCGCGATTGTCGCCCAGCATGAGGAAGTGATGGTCGGGCACCGTCACCGGCGCAAAGCTCTGGTACGGCCGGGCGTGAAAACCCCGTCTGAACATCACGAAGTAGCTGACGCCACCCTGTGATTCCCGAACGAAACGGTAACCGCGCTTGTTCGGCAGCTGGATCCGTGAGATCTCTTCGGCGGACAGCTCCGTGTACGTCGCCCGCTCACCGTTGACGATCAGCTGGTTGTTGCGTAATTCCACAACATCGCCTGGTAGGCCGATGATCCGCTTGACCAGTAAGCGCTCGTCCGCGGGCGATGGGAAAGTAACCACATCGCCGCGTTCGGGTTCCGCCCAGCGGGCAATCCGGTGAAGCGTAAACGGGATGCGTAGATCGTAGGCCAGCTTGTCGACCACGATCCTGTCGCCTACCAGGATCGAAGGCTTCATGCTTCCGGAAGGAACCTGGTTCCAATCGGCTATGGCGGAACGAAACACCAGCATGATCGCGATGAACAGCAAAAAAGTGCGCCAATCGCGCCATAGGTTTTTCTGCTTGTCGAACCAATCAGTCACGGGTTGCTATTGACGAGGCTTGCACGCGAGCATGGTGCATGTCCGTCACAGCATGTGCAAGTAAACGGCAATAGCTCAGTCGTGCGACGAGAGTTCGATGTCGGGTATCTTATTTCCGGCCCATCACCAGTCGCAACAGTTGTTTAATCCGTGGCGGTTTGCCGGTCATGAGGATGCCCGTCTCGAAGACACGCGCGGCGGCGCGTAGCGCGAGGTAGATCGATACGAGCATCAGCAGCGTGGTTCCTACGTACGTTGCCAGTCCCGGTGGAAACGCAGCGCGATTCATCATGACGAACGGCGTAAGCGGCGGAATCCAGGTCGTTACCTGGGCGAGCAGGCCTGAAGGGTCGCGGCCGATCGGAATGACCACCAGTAACGGAACGAACAGGCACAGCTGCACGGGGATCATCAGGTTCTGCGCTTCCTTCAGGTTGTTGGCCAGAGACCCGAGGCCGCACAGAATGGCGGCATATAGCAGATAGCCCAGCACAAAGTACACCAGGAAGGAGCCCAGATAGATTGGGTTCGTCACCAGACCAACGAGGTCCACATTCATCCCCGCCGGTGTAGGCAGGACACTTGCTGCTGCGATCACCATGAGCAGCCAGGTCGTGACGATGGTCAGCCCGGTTGCTGCGATGCCCAGGATCTTGCCGGCCATCAGTTCGAGCGCGGAAACCGAAGACAGCAGCACCTCTACAAGCTTGTTAGATTTCTCCTCGACCGTGTTGGTCAGCAACATCTGGGTTACTGAAAAGATTGAAATCCAGAGCATGTAGACGAACGCTACGGGCGCCCACTGCGATAGGGTATCGGAGATCTGTGCCTCAGTGGCGCCGGTATCGGTGAGCCGAAGTGCTCGAAAGTCGATTGGCGCTTCGATCCAACGCGCCAACTCCGGAGCAATGTTCTCTTCGCGAATTCGACGGCTTCGAACGAGCTGTGTGGCGTGGCGGCCATACCAGCGTTGCAGGTCCAGATTGGTCAGCGTGCGCGTGACGTATTGGGCGCCTTCGGTTGCCGCGACGGGATCATCAGGAATCACGAAGTAGCCGAGCAACTCGTCGCCCTCGACGAGCGCATCCAGGCGCGCTCGGTCAGCGCCGGGCACGTTGATGCGCCGATATCGAGCGACTGAAATCCGGTTATTGACGGCCAGCGCCTGGCTCACGCCGTCATTCCACCAGATGGCGAGCTGTTCCGCGGGCGTGCTGGCGTTCGCCGGTATCGCTGCCCCGGCGCGGTACCGCGTGACCTGTTCCGTGGCCTGGTCGATCAGCGCGGTGCGCCCACCCTCGTCGGCGAGCACGTCGGCCAGACCGGCGAGCGGTTCCGGCAGTGCGCGCTGGTCTACCTGCTGGTCGGCTAGCGTGGTGACGATCAGTTTCAGGTCTTCGTGCAACACCTGCTTCTGTAGCTCGGCGTCGACCCAACCGGAGTGGTCCAGCACGGCATAGTCTGATGTGGATGCGCTGTCCGCGAGCATGATCGGGACGATCGACAGCACCGCCAGAACTATCGGCAACAGCAGCAGGCTCAGCCAGAAGCCGCGGGTGCGCACGTTCTCCAGGTACTCGCGCGCCGCGATCAGCAGTGCACGGCGGACGTCAGATCGCACCGGCACTCTCCTCGGCTAGAGGCGCCGCCGAATCGGGACGTACGGCGCGGATGAAAATCTCGTGGAGCGAGGCCTCTTGAGTATCGAATCGGCGTATCGTCAACCGCCCCACGAGTGCGGCCAGCAATTGTTGTGGGTCGGTGTCGGCGTCCAGCGTCAACTCGGCGTGCTTGCCGGCATCGTTCACCCGCAGCACGCCGGCGAGGCCCTGCAGGATCGAACCATCGCCGTCGTAATCCAGCGCGATCGTCCGGCCGACCCCGCGCTTCAAATCTCCCATCGTTCCCTCGAGCACTTTGGTGCCGTGGTTGATCAGGACCAGTTGGTCGCAGATCTGCTCGGCTTGTTCCATGATGTGAGTCGAGAGGATGACGCTGCGACCACTCTGTTTCACCGCGAGGATGGTTTCGCGGATCAGTTCCACGTTCACGGGATCGAGTCCGGAGAAGGGTTCGTCCAACACCACCAGTTCGGGCTCGTGGACCAGGGTGGCGGCAATCTGGACCTTCTGTGCCATGCCTTTCGACAGGCTCTCGCACTTCTCCTGGCACCAATCGCCCAACTCGAACCGGTCGAGCAGATCAGCGGCTCTACGGCGCGCGTCGCCCCTTGACAATCCCTTGAGCTGGCCAAAGTAAGCCACCAGTTCCTGAACCCGCATCTTTTTGTACAGGCCCTTGTCCTCGGGAAGGTAGCCGAGCCGGGATTTGCTCAAGGTGGGATCATCTGCACCGAACACCCGCACAGTGCCCTGGTCGGGCCTTAGAATTCCAACCACCATTCGAATGCAGGTCGTCTTGCCCGCGCCGTTCGGGCCCAGCAGGCCGAAGATGGTGCCATGGGGGATCGTGACCGAAAGCCGATCGACAGCCGTGACGCTGGCGAAGTATTTGCTTACCTGGTCCAGGTTGACAACGGGTTGGGCCATCAAGCTCAGGAATTGTCGCGCTTGAACGGTTCGAGCTGCTCGGTGCTGGCTTCGTGCTGATACAGGGCCTTCCAGTCCGCGTAGGGCATCCTGTAGACGATCTCACGGCACGCTTCGTAGTCGAGGGTCACGCCTTGATCCTCGGCGGCCGCGCGGTACCACTTGGACAGGCAGTTGCGGCAGAACCCCGCCAGGTTCATCAGGTCGATGTTCTGCACCTCCTTGTGCTCGTCGAGGTGATCCAGCAGGCGACGCAGGACGGCCGCCTCGATCCGTTGGGTTTGCTGTTGCTTGGAATCCACGTTGAACCCTCTTGAATTTCGATCGCTCATGTTAGCGATTGTCCCTTTTCGGGTCACGCGCCTGGGGAGCCGGTACCCGGTGCGGTGTCGGGGTGAGCTGTGGTTGAATTGCGGCCTTGCCGTCGCGGATAGCTACCCATGGAACTTTTGACCCATCCGGAAGTGTGGATAGCGTTTCTGACGCTGACGCTCCTCGAGATCGTGCTGGGGATCGACAACATCATCTTCATTTCAGTACTTACGGGCAGGCTACCCGAATCCCAGCGTGCCCGCGGCCGGATCCTCGGCCTCGGACTGGCCATGTTCATGCGCATCGGTTTGCTCCTTGCGCTGGTCTGGATCATGCATCTAACCCGCGATCTGTTCACTCTGGCGGGTCAGGGAATCTCCGGTCGCGATCTCATACTACTGGTGGGCGGAGGTTTCCTGATATTCAAGTCGACGCGCGAGGTACACAACTCCCTGGAAGGCGCAGCCGGCGGCGCCGGCGACGAGTCGGTACCGAGCTTTGCCAGCGTGATGGTGCAGATCGCGCTGATCGACATTGTGTTCTCCTTGGATTCGGTGATCACCGCGGTGGGTCTGGTCGAGCATGTCGAGGTCATGATTGCCGCGATCGTGGTGGCTGTGATGGTGATGATGGTCGCCGCGCGCAGGATCGGCGAATTCGTCGAGGCCCATCCGACGATCAAAATGCTGGCGCTGAGTTTTCTCCTGTTGATCGGGGTGACACTGATGGCGGAAGGGCTCGGCGTGAATTTCCCGAAAGGCTACATCTACTTCGCGATGGCGTTTGCGTTTGGCGTGGAGACCCTGAACATACGCGTGCGAAAACGGCATGCCCCGGAGATCGTGCGGCTGCGGAAGGCGCAGTTGGCGGATCTGCTGCCGCCTGATTACGCCGGTTGGTCCCGCAGGAATACCCAGTTGTCGCCCCGGGATTGTTCCTCCGAGTAGAGGTAGCCCGCGCAGTCGAAGGCCTTCAACGCCTTGACGGTCTTCACCCGTTGCCTGATCAGGTAACTCGCCATGAGCCCGCGGGCTTTCTTGGCGAAGAAGCTCAGGAACTTGTAGCGGCCGTTCTTCAGATCACGAAAGGTGGGCGTGATGATCCGGGCATTAATTGCGCGGGGCTGGATCGCGGCGAAGTATTCCTTCGACGCGAGGTTCACGAGAATCGGCTGACCCTGATCTTCGATTGCTTCGTTCACCGACCGGGTAAGCTTGTCGCCCCAGAACGCATAGAGGTCAGCGCCTTTTTGGTTCGGCAGGCCGGTCCCCATTTCCAGTCGGTACGGCTGAATCAGATCCAATGGCCGTAACAGCCCGTAAAGACCGGACAGTATGCGCAGGTGCCGCTGGGCAAAGTTGAAGTCCCGCGCATCGAATTTCCAGCCTTCCAGACCCATGTACACGTCGCCCGTGAATGCCAATGCTGCCTGCTTGGCATTGCCGGGTGAGAAGGGGGTCGTCCATTGGGCGTAGCGACGATAGTTGAGGTCACCCAGCTTCACGCTGATGCCCATCAGCTTGGAAATGTCCGCCGGGCCAAACCGGCGCAGTTCTCCGATCAACGCCCGGGATTCGTTCAAGAAGTCGGGCATGGTGTGCTTACGGGTGACGGGAGGTGTCTCGAAATCCAGAGACTTCGCAGGCGAGATGATCGCTAGCATGGTGGTTACACGTCGCCGCGGCGTTGCCGAAGCGCGTAAGTTTAGTGGCGCGACCGAAGTCGTGCCAGTACCTTTCAAGGTCTGATCAGACTGTTTAGACTGGCGCGCTCGGAGGCTTGGTCGCTGTGCCATGAGGATCGTCGGGCGTACGGAGCAAGGTAAAGTCCGCAGCAACAACGAGGACTTCTTTGCCGTCGATGAGGTCATCGGTCTTGCGGCGCTGGCTGACGGTATGGGTGGCTTGAATGCGGGCGAAGTGGCCAGCGCACGCGCCGTGGACGTTGTCTTCGAAGCGTTTCGGCGAGTGCTGCGCGGCGACTTGGAACTGGATTTCGACGGTCGCGCGGAATTGCTCGAAGCCTCGGTTCGAGAGGCCAACCAGCGAGTGTACGAGCTCGGACAGTCGCGCTTCGACTACCACGGCATGGGCACGACCCTGGTGTCCGCGACCATCTGTGGCCGGGAGGTCGCGCTTGCCCACGTTGGCGACTCGCGAGCCTATCGCTTCGGCGAGCATGGCCTGCGTCAGATCAGTACTGATCACAGCGTTGTCCAACAACTCGTGGAGGACGGTGTTCTGAGTCGCGACGAGGCGCGAAGGGCGCCTAATCGCAATATCGTCACGCGCGCGATTGGCATCGACGTCGACGTGGACGTCGATGTCAGCCGACTGACGCTCACGGCGAACGAGCTGGTCATGCTGTGCAGCGACGGCTTGACGGACGTCGTGGCGGATGCGGACATCGAGGGCTGCTTGCAACGCTGCGCGCGGGAACCGGCGGGCCTGGTGGACTCGCTCATCGAAGCAGCGCTGGATGCCGGGGGTACCGACAACGTCTCTGTGGTGATCCTTCTGCCATGAGGAGTTCCATGACGGTACAGCACAGGGCCGGAATGAATCCATGAACGAGATTGCGACGTTCTATCGATACGTAGGGCTGGCGGATCCACCGTCGCTTGCGGGGCTGCTCGAGCGCAGGGCGCTTGAACACGGGCTGAAAGGTACCGTGCTGGTGGCCGAGGAGGGGCTCAACGGAACATTGGCCGGTTCGGGTTCAGGGCTGCGGCGCTGGTTGGACGAACTTCGGTCCGATCCGCGGTTTGACGGTCTGCCCGTGCGTTTCTCGACCGCGGCGGAAGCCAACCCGGTTTTTCTGCGCCTGAAGGTTCGGGTCAAGGACGAAATCGTCGCGTTGCGATGTCTCGATCTCGATCCGGGGCACCGAACCGGTCAGCATGTCGACGCGGCGACCTGGAACCGCCTGCTGGACGACCCGCAGGTAACGGTGATCGACACGCGCAATTCGTACGAGATCGAGGTGGGTACCTTCCCGGGCGCGCTCGATCCGGGGACCCGCTCATTTCGCGAGTTTCCGGACTTCGCCTCGACCCTCACGCCCGAAGACCACCCGCGGGTCGCAATGTTCTGCACCGGTGGCGTGCGCTGCGAAAAAGCCAGCGCTGTTCTGCTCGAGGCTGGTTTTAGCGAGGTCTACCAGCTTGACGGTGGCATCCTGAACTACCTGGAAAATGCTGGCGATGACAATCGGTTTGACGGCGAGTGCTTCGTTTTCGACCAGCGCGTGAGCGTCACCCACCAGCTCGACCAAGGCGGTTACATCCAGTGCCATGCCTGCCGGCGGGCTTTGTCGGATAAGGACCTGAACTCGCTTGACTATCTGGAAGGGGTCAGTTGTGGTTATTGTCACGACCAGCTCAGCGAGCAGCAGCGCGCGGCGTTTGCCGAGCGACGTCGCCAGGTCGAGTTGGCACAGCGGCGCGGTGAGTTGCATGTGGGCGCCGAAATGGCCCGGCTACGACGAGGTATTAACTGATGAGAGATCTGTTCAGCCTGGCGGGCAAAACCGCGTTGCTGACCGGGGCGTCGACGGGCATTGGCCGGCACCTTGCCGGCGTGCTGACCGAGGCTGGCGCGCGCGTTGCGTTAGGCGCGCGCAGCGTCGATAAGCTGGAGGAACGTGTTGCAGAACTCAGCGATACGGGCGGCCAGACCGTCGCGCTGCCGTTGGACGTTCGCGATCCTGCCAGCATCAAGCACTACTTCGACGCTGCCGAGGCGGCGTTCGGCCCCGCGGATATCCTGGTTAACAACGCCGGCGTCGAAGCGGGTGTGAAGACCTATCTGACGCTCGAGGACAGTGGCTGGGATGATGTTCTGGAGACCAACCTGAAGGGACTGTGGCTGATGAGCCGCGAATTTTCACGCAGGACGGCAGCCGCCGGACGCACTGCGGGGAATATCATCAACATCAGCTCGATCCTCGCCGGCCGGCAGCAGAAGGGCGTCTTTCCCTACGCCGTGTCCAAGGCCGGGGTCAATCAGGCGACCAAGATCATGGCACTCGAAGGCGCCAAACTGGGGATCCGGGTGAACGCCCTGGCGCCGGGATACATCTACACCAATGTCAGCAAGGCATTGCTGGACAGCGACCAGGCGGATGATGTTCGGCGGAGCATTCCCCAGCGTCGGTTCGGCGAGTTCCGCGATCTCGACGGGCCGTTGTTGCTGCTCGCTTCGGATGCCTCCGCACACATGACTGGATCGGTGGTCGTGGTGGACGGTGGGCACAGCGTATCGTCGCTGTAGTTGGATGGGGGGTCAGATCACCCCCGAAAGAACGGCCCACGCGTTGTCGAGCAGCCGTGGCTGGGCGGCCTGGGTCGGGTGGATGCCATCGGACTGCATCATGCCGGGGGTCAGCGCGATGCCTTCGAGGAAGAACGGCAGCAGTGGGGCGTCGAAGGTGCCGGCGACGTCGGCAAACACCTGCTGAAAGGCGTTTGCGTAGCGCGCCCCGTAGTTCGGCGGAATGCGCATGCCGAGGAACACGAGCTCGGCGCCAGCGGTCCGGCTGAGTTCGCCGATGCGCTGGAGATTCGCGCGAATCTGCTGCAAGGGGTAGCCGCGCAGCCCGTCGTTGCCGCCTAGCTCCACGATTACGATGTCCGGTGCGTGGGTCTCCAATACGCGCGGCAGTCGTGCCAATCCGCCGCCGGTGGTTTCTCCACTGACGCTGGCGTTGACGACATTGAATCGCCTGCCGGATGCGTTCAGCCGAGCGGACAACAAGGCGACCCACCCGTGGTCGCGTTGTATACCGTAGCCGGCGCTGATACTGTCGCCCAGCACCAGTACGGTTCTAGCGCGTCCGGCTTCGAGTTGTTCGGCGGCGGCGGAATCATGACTGGCCCCGACCGCCAGCAGCGATACCACGAGTACGGCATTCATGACCGCAGAGATTCTCAGTGCCAGCGGGGTGACCAAGATCGTTCCAACGAGCGCGGGGGAGTTGACGATCTTGGATGGCATCAGCCTTGAAATCAACGCGGCCGAAAGTGTTGCGATCATCGGTGCCTCAGGTTCGGGGAAAACTACGCTGCTGGGTATCCTGGCCGGGCTGGACACGCCCAGCTCAGGCTCCGTGTTGCTGGACGGTAACGAGTTGACGGCTCTGGACGAAGAGCAGCGCGCCGTGCTGCGCGGTGAGCTCGTGGGATTCGTGTTTCAGTCGTTCCAGTTGCTCGGCAGCCTGACTGCCCTGGAGAACGTGATGCTGCCCGGCGAGCTGCGGGGTGATTCCGATCCGCGCAGCGAAGCCTCGGAGTTGCTGCGACGAGTCGGCCTTGGAGATCGCGCGACGCATTATCCGCGTCAACTCAGCGGGGGTGAGCAGCAGCGCGTCGCGATTGCACGGGCCTTTGCGTCCCGGCCGAAAATTCTGTTCGCTGACGAGCCCACCGGCAACCTCGATAAGGTGACCGGCGCCCGGGTGATCGAGTTGCTGTTCGACCTGAATCGTGAGTTTGCCGCGACGCTGATCCTGGTCACTCATGACGCGCCGCTGGCGGAGCGCTGCCAACGGCTGCTGGAGCTCGACGGTGGTCGCCTGGTAACCGAGACCCGCGCGTGAGACTGCTGCTGCTGCTGCGGTTGCTGGCGCGGGACTGGCGCGCCGGTGAACTCCGTCTGCTGGTGACCGCAGTGGTGGTGGCGGTAGCAACGGTAACGGCGATCAGCTTATTCGTCGATCGACTGCAGGCGGCGCTGTTATCCGAATCGAGCACGTTTCTTGCCGCGGACCGTGTCATCTCGTCGTCGCGGATTATTCCAGACGAGTTTCGCGTTGCGGCAGAGCAACGCGGATTGGAGACTGCTGAGACGTTGACGTTTCCGTCGATGGTGTTCTCGGCGCAGCGCAACCAACTGGTGTCGGTGAAAGCCGTGAGTCAGCGGTATCCGTTGCGCGGCAGTCTGCGGATTTCGGATCAACCCTTCGTGCAGGGTGCCCGCACCGATACCGTGCCGGCGCGAGGCGACGTATGGCTCGATTCACGGCTGTTTCCAGCGCTCGGACTTGCGATTGGCGATATTGTCACGGTGGGTGTGGCCGATCTGCGCATTGCCCAGGTGCTGACCGACGAGCCGGACCGCGGCGGCAGTTTCTTCGATCTCGGCCCGCGCCTGTTGATGCATATCGATGACGTACCCGCGACCGAGGTGGTTCAACCGGGCAGCCGGTTGTTGTATCGCTTGCTGCTGCGCGGGGACGATGGTGATCTGGCGGATTTGCGTAGCACGCTCGATGAGGAACTCGCTAAGGGATTTCGTTGGCAGAGCATTCGGGAGAGCAGCCCGTCGATTGGCGATGCGCTGGACCGGGCCGAGAGCTTTCTGTTGCTTGGCGGATTGCTCGCGGTGTTGCTTGCGGGGGTGGCGGTGGCATTGGCTGCCGACCGGTACGCCCGTCGCCACTATGATCATGTGGCGATCTTCAAGACGTTGGGTGCCACGCCGGCGGATGTGCAATGGGGTTACCTCACGGTGCTGGGCATCATCGGGATTGTCGCCGTCAGTGTGGGGCTGTTGGTGGGCGCGGGGCTGCATCTTTCGATCGTAGGAATTCTGCGCAGCTATCTGCCGCTCGAGTTGCCCGCACCCGGGCTGAAGCCACTGGTTGTTGGCAGCGTGACCGGATTTGTCTGTCTGGTTGCGTTTGCGCTGCCGCCGATCATGAATCTGCGTCGGATCTCGCCCATGCGGGTGATCAGGCGCGACCTTGAGCACGCGGGCGTGTCGCGTGCTCTCACGTACGCCTTCGCCGGTTGTGGCAGCCTGCTGTTGCTGGTCTGGTATACCGACAGCTGGTGGTTGACGGCCTGGACCCTGGTAGGTGTGCTGGGCATCGTCGTCTGCTTTGGGGTGCTCGCGACGTTGTTGCTGCGCGGCGGTCGCGTGGTCGGCATGCAGGCTGGAAACTATTGGCGGCTCGCGCTGGCAGGTCTGCAACGCCGGCATCGCGAAAGCGTGGCGCAGATCCTGATCTTCGGCCTCGCGATCATGCTGCTGCTGATCCTGCTGCTGGTGCGGGTGGCGCTGGTGGACGAATGGCGACAACAGATTCCGGACCGCGCGCCGAATCACTTTCTGATGAACATCGTTCCCGAACAACTCGGCCCCCTCGAGGAGTTGCTCACCTCACGGGTCGATTACAAGGGCGAGCTGTTTCCCATGATTCGCGGGCACGTCGTCGCGGTCAACGGGCAGAGCGCTGCGCAGTGGGAGTCAGAACACCGCCACCCCGATGCGCCTGGTCCGCGACTGTCCAGTGAACGCAACCTCAGCTGGACAACCCAGCTTTCCGAGAACAACCGGCTCATTGAAGGTATCTGGTGGGGCGAAGAGGAGGTCGAGCCACAGATATCCGTGGAGCAGGACTATGCGTCGTCGAGCCACCTGTCCCTTGGCGACGTGGTTGATTTCAACATCGGCGGCATCTCTGTATCCGCCACGGTGTCCAGCCTGCGGCGTGTTGAATGGGACAGCATGGAACCGAATTTTTTCATTCTGTTCTCACCGGGCGCGCTGGTCGACATACCCGCCACCTACATGACCAGCTTCTATCTTCCGGCTGACGAAAAACGATTCCTGAACGATCTGCTCAGTCAGTTCCCGACGGTGACGGTGATCGAGGTCGACGAGTTGATTCGGCAGATCCAGTCGATTATCAGCCGCGTCACGCAGGCGGTGGAGTTGATTCTGGCCCTCGTGGTAGCGTCCGGTGCACTGGTGCTGATCGCAAGCATCCAGGCGAGTCGCGATCAGCGTCTGGCAGAGCATGCCCTGCTGCGCGCGTTGGGCGCGACGCGACGGCTCATCACCGGATCGTTGGCCGCCGAGTTCGCGCTGTTGGGAATATTTGCCGGCATCGTCGCGACGATCGGCGCGGAAGTTACGGCGTACGCCCTGCAGGTGGAGGTATTCGAATTGCCCTATCAATTGCATCCCTGGTTGTGGGCGCTCGGGCCGACGCTGGGATTGGTGTTCATCCTGCTGATCGGGATGCTCGGTACCCGCAAGCTGGTCAACTCACCGCCGGTGGCGGTGCTGCGGGAACTCGACTGATGGCCCAGGCTGCGACGTCGCCACACGAACAGAGCCGGCTGCAGAAAAAACTACGCCGTCAGGTCGGCAGGGCAATCGCCGACTACGGCATGATCGCAGATGGCGACAAAGTCATGGTCTGCGTGTCCGGCGGCAAGGATTCCTACACGCTGCTGGACATTCTCATCAATCTGCAGCATGCCGCCCCGATCGAGTTCAACCTGGTCGCGGTGAACATGGATCAGAAGCAACCCGGGTTTCCGGCCGCAGTTCTGCCGGACTATATGGCAGCACGCGGGATCGAGTTTCACTGCGTGGAAAAAGACACCTATCGAATCGTCAAGGAGCTGACCCCGAACGGCAAGAGTTTCTGCGCGGTTTGTTCGCGGTTGCGCAGGGGCAGCCTGTACGGCTTCGCCCGCGAACTCGGGGCCACCCGCATCGCGCTTGGCCATCATCTCGACGACGTGGTCGAGACACTGTTCCTGAACATGTTCTTCGGCTCGCGGCTCAAGGCGATGCCGCCGAAGTTGAAGAGTGACGATGGGCGCAACGTGGTCATTCGACCGCTCTACTATTGTCGTGAGCGGGATATCGAACGCTGGGCGGAGTTCCGCGATTTTCCGATCATCCCGTGTAACCTGTGCGGTTCGCAGAACAACCTCCAGCGGCCGCTCATCAAAGCAATGTTGCGCGCCTGGGATGAGCGAAACCCGGGGCGGGTGGAGAGCATCGCCCGAAGTGTGCGCAACGTTTCACCGTCGCAGCTCGGCGACCCGTCACTGTTCGATTTCGCGAGCCTGGCAGCGACTGGCTAGTGCGACTCTTCGAAGTCGCTGGCGCGGAAGCTGAGTTCATTGCCCGCCAGTGACTGCGTCGACTCCAGTACTTCGGTCAACGCAATCTCGAAGCTGTTGATGAGCCCCAGCAGATTCCCTTCGTCACCGGCAATCAAAGCGTATTCCAGGGATTTCGACGCTTCCTTCAGGTGGCCGGCGCCGAAACTGCCCGCCACTCCGTGCAGATTATGGGCGAGCCGCTCCGCGTCCTCGAGCTGGCCCGCGCTGACGGCTTGGCGCATGCGATGACCGGCATCGCCGTAGTATTCGCCGAAATCCCCCATCAGCTTCAGCATCAGTTTGACGTTGCCGTTGTGGTTGCGGATCGCCAGGCCTACGTTGATTCCGGGGGTACGCTGGCTGAGCAGGATGCTGCGCTCGTCGATTGCGGGCTCCGGATCGCTGGCCCGGCGCTGGCGGGGTGTCGCGGGTCGGTCCTTCGCCAGGAGGCGCTGGACGCTGCCCAGCAACCGGTCGAAGTCGATGGGCTTGGTGACGTAGTCGTCGCAACCCGCTTCCAACGCGCGGGACTGGCGTTCCTCCAGGGCGTCGGCCGAGACGGCTATGATCGGGACCGTGTAGCCGAGATCACGTATGGCCTGCGTTGCCTCCAGGCCATCCATCTCGGGCATGTGAATATCCATCAGTACTATGTCGTAGTCCTTCTGCTGAACCCGCTCCAGCGCGATTCGACCGTTCTCCGCGACATCGACGACTGCACCCGCGCGCCGCAGCAGTTCGAGGGCGAGCTGCTGATTGATCGGATTGTCCTCGGCCAGCAACACCTTGGCGCCTGCCAGCGCATCGGCCGATCGGGGGCGGGGCACGGCCGGGGCAGGGGTCACCTCGAGGGTCGCGCGTGAGCGTTTGAACGGCACGTTGAACGCGAAACAACTTCCGGTTCCCGGGGTCGACACCACACCGATCTCGCCACCCATTGCGTCCAGCAGGTTGCGGCAGATGGTCAGGCCGAGGCCCGTGCCGCCGAAGCGGCGCGTAGTCGATGTCTCCGCCTGTTCGAAGGATTCGAACAACCGTGCCTGCTCGTCGCTGGATATGCCGATACCGGTGTCCGAGACCTTGAAAGCGACGTCAATCAGGGAGTCGGTCGCGGTGTTGACCTGGGCCTCGACAGTGATGGCTCCGGATTCAGTGAACTTGATGGCGTTACCCACCAGATTGATGAGTATCTGCCTCAGTCGCAGCCCGTCGCCGAGCAGGATGCCGTTGGCCGGGAAGTTTGCATGCTCGGAGCACCGGTTGGTGACGGTCAATTCGAGGCCCTTCTTGCGGACGTCGGTGCGGAACAGCCGTTGTACTTCTGCGAGAGTCTCTTGCAGTGCAAATGGGGTTTCTTCCAGGGTGAGCTTGCCGGCTTCGATCTTGGAGAAATCGAGTACGTCGTTGACCAGGGTGAGCAGCGACTCGGCGGCATTGCGGATCGACGTCATGTATTCGCGCTGTTTGTGGTCCAGTTCGGTTTCCAGACTCAACATCGAGAACCCGACAATCGCGTTCATGGGCGTACGGATCTCATGGCTCATATTGGCGAGAAATTCGCTCTTGGCCCGGCTTGCGGCCTCTGCGACCTGGCGTTGCTGTTCGGCGCGTTCGCGCTCGATGCGGGCAGTGATGTCGATAACGGAACCGTCGATTACCTCCCCCTGAACCGGGTCGTGATTGATCTGCGCATTGAGCGACATCCAGAAGGTATGACCCGTGCGCGTCACCCCTTCGGCCTCGAACCCATCCACCGTGCCGCCCTCGTCCAGCAGCGACATCAGCTGTTGGGCTCGTTCTTTGGTCAAAAACAGGTGATCGACCAGGTCCCTGTATTCGTGCAGCAGCGAGTTGACGTCATCGAACTCGAGAACCCGGGCGAGGGTCGGATTGGCGCGAATCAGCACACCGTCGGCAGTAATCCGAAACAGGCCTTCGTTGGCGCTGTCGTAGAGGGCCCGGTACTCGTCGCGAGTCGACTCCAGATCCGAGTACAGGCGTGCGTTCTCAATGGAGATTGCTGCCTGCGACGCGAGCAGGCTCAGCACCTCGACACGCTGTGACGTGAATAATCCCGTGAGCCACCGATGCTCGATGTACAGCACCCCGATCACTTCGTTACGCGAGCTGATCGGCAGACACATGACCGATAACGGTTGGAACGCTTTGACGTAGGCGTCCTGGGTGAACACGTCCTCGCGGGTCGCATCCGCCAGAACCAGGCTCTGTTTCGTGCGGGCCACGAACTGGACGATGCTGTGGGGTACGTCGTCGCAGTCCTCGAGCGCCAGCGCCGGATTCAACCGTCGCGTCGCGTCGCCGTCGACCGAGGCGATGGATTCGACGAACAGGCGGTCGTCGTGAACCAGCATCAGGCAGGCCTTCTGGGCACCCGCATGCTCCAGGGCGATGTTCAGCAGTTTGATCAGCAGTTGATCGAGAATGATTTCGCCGGAAATCGCTTGTGCGGCCTTCAGCACGGTGGTGGTGTCGAGCAGGCGGCGACCGATCTCCTCGCTGTGATAGGACCCCGAGACGCTGGCGAAGTCGCGCAGCGTCAGGTCGACCAGGTCGCCGACCGTCAACGCCCCCGATTCGGGGCGCCCGGGATGATGCTCTTTCAGGTAACTGCCAAAATCTCGCTCCAGCTGAGTGGCTTTGGTTATCGCGCCCCAGCGCAAGTAGGCCTGATGAGCATTGCGCAGGAAAATCCGCGCGAAATCGTGGCGCGCGGATTCGTCGCACATCCGGCCGGCTAATTCATAGGCCATCGCTTCATCATTGGCGAAACCTGATTGACGAGCCTGCTTGGCCGCTGTTTCGTAATGTTGCAGGGCTTCGGTATCGCGCCCGAGTGATCGCGCGAGCTCCGCTTCGATGATGCTGGCCTTTGGAGCGGCGGACTCACATCCAGCGTGCTGCCAGTTGCGCAACTTTTTGAGCTCCGCGCGCAGGCGCCGGGGCTTCGGGTTGGTACCACGACTGGCGATCAGTGCTTCGCAGAAGCTGTACCAGATCTGCAGCGGAGAACCGCTCAATATGGGGATGAATTGGCGTGCCTGGACAAGTGTGTTCTCAGCACCGAGGTAGTCGTTGAACAGCACGGCGAAGTAGACCCGCAACGTGTAGATGCACGCCAGTGCAGCCTGGTCGTCGGGGTTGCTCACCCGACTGCGCTCGTCGCCCGACTCGACCAGCGGCGCTTCGCCGAGCAGGCTCACGATCATTTCGCGAATGAAACCGGAGATGTTGAAGGCAGTGACATGCTGCATCGGCGCGACCTCATCGAGCCGCTCACCGAGTTCTCGATGCAGGGTGGTCAACTCCGTTCCGCGCAACAGGGAATTGACCGCGTAAAATACGATACCCACCAGCGCAAATTCATAGTCATGATTCGCCATGCTTTTGCGGGTGTTCTCGGTCAACAGGGCCAGCGTCTGGTCCAGGTTCCCGGTCCAATGATCAACCAGCCCCGGAAGCAGCGTAAGCGCACGCGTGCTGTAGATATCATCAGGATATCGATGGGCCAGCTGGCGTGCGTTATTGGCCAGCACCAACGCCGTATCGGTTTTCCCGGCCGCGACGTGGCGCACCGCTTCGGCGGCGAACGCAAACGCGGCTTCCCCGGAATAGCCTGCCGTCCGGGAGCGTATCAGGATGTCCGCGGCCAGGTTCGGCATCTCGAGGGCGCCGGCGTGATACCCCGCATGGAGCAGTTGGGCCATCAGTCGAAACGCCTGCTTCAGACGCGGATCGTGCAGGGTGGGCATGTCGCTGCCGAGCGGCCGAATCGCGATGCGGTACTGGAACGGCCACCAGAATCGCCGAGTCGTGTACGGCAGCGCCCGCAATCCTGACTGCGCAGCGGCGATTGCAAGTTCGAGGTCGTTGCGCACCAGATGGGTACGAATCTGCAACTCGTTGAGCGCCGCAGGTGAGTCGGGGAGTTGCCGTCTCGCATCGTTGAATACACGATCCAACTGGTCGAAGTCGCCGCACAGAAACGCGGCCTCGGCAGCACTTAGCAGCAGCGCCTCGAGCAATCCGCCTGGCTCGCTGCGCTGATCGGTAAACAGTGACAATCCGCTGCGGGCGTATTTGAAAGCCGGCTGAAATGCTCCGTCGCGCAGCGCGGTGCGCGCTGCGGCCAGATTGTAGTGGGCAACCTGATCACGGGTCCCCGTGTGGGTGTCGAAAGGACCGCCGCCTGCGTTGAAATGATCGGCGATAAGGGTCGCGTTGTCGCCGTCGTGATCGCTTTCGATCAATGCGGAAGTGATCAGCAAATGGATGTCGGCCTTGCGGTGTTCGTCGACCGTGCCATAGATCAATGCGCGCACTCGCGGATGCGCGAATTGGTAGCTGCTCTGGTGGTCCCGATCGTCGCGGGCACCCACCAGCAACCCCACACTCACCGCACGGCGCAGGCTGGTTGCCAATTCGTGGTCGGACCGGGCCGCTATCTTTGCCAGCAAGCCCAGTTCGAAGAATTCGCCGCAACATGCCCCGATCTCCAGGGCGCTCAACGTGTCCTCGGGCAGGCCGGACAGTTGGCGCTCGATGCGTTCGCGCGTGTTGTCGGAAAAGAAGTGCGCCCGAATTTCGTCAATAGACCAGGCCCAATGGCCGGCGTCCGAATCGTAGTACAGGCTGTTCTGATCATGCAGTTCGAACAGCAGTTCCAACACCTGGGCGGGAACCCCGTCAGTCTTCGCATGAATCTCGGCGCTGAACTCCCGGACGCGTGCCTCGGACTGAGACAAGGTGTCGGCGAGCATGCTGCGCAGATGGTTTTTGTCGAGTGGCCCGAGTTCGATGTCGGTTCGTTTGGCCAGAATGCGTGCATCGTCGACATCGGGTTCGGGCGGTCGCTCGCTGGTCAGAACCACCAACAGGTGGGTGCCTTGGAGGGCCAGACTCAGCGCCTCGGCCACCGCGCGGGTTGGCATGCGGTCGTAGCGTTCCAGGATCAGCGCTACCGGAGTTGGGCTCAAGGCGCCCAGCAGGTCTTGCAGACACTGCCGGCAGGTGGCGCTGGAAAGATCCACGCCATCGTCCTGCACGCCGAACACGCCAGCGAGTTCGGGAATGAGCTGTGCCAACGCCTGCGGGTCGGCCGACCGCCGGCGCAGGCGTGTCAGAAATGCGTTTGCATCGTCGCTGGAGCGGGACAGCATCTGCCGGACCAGCGCGCTGCAGCACTCCCGGATTATCGCGAAACCGTCACCCGCTTTCCCTGGGGCTAGTTTGATGCGCGCGGTCAGACCATGACGGTCGCCCAGATCCGCTACCATGACATCGACGAATGCGGTCTTCCCCATGCCGGGCGGCCCCAGCAAGCGGGCAATCGCAACTTCACCTCGGCTCACGCGCTGTAGCAGAGTCTCCATGGTGACGCTTTGCGCATCGCGGCCGTAGAGCCGCTTTGGAATCGTCAGTTGGCTACGGGCGTCGGTGCGCCCCAGCGGGAAGGTCTCGACATTCGCGTGGCTGATCCACAGTTCGTAGCCTTCCTCTAGATCGCTGCGCGCTGCCGCAGCGCTCTGATAGCGATCTTCGGGTTGCTTGGCGAGCAGCTTGGCGACGATCTCCGAGAGCCAGGTCGGCAAGCTGGCATTCAGTTCACAGATCAGCTTCGGCAGCCGAGCGATGTGCGAATGGATCAGTTCGAGAGGATCCGTGCTCGTGAACGGGGGCGTTCCGGTGAACAGTTCGTGCAGCGTGGCGCCCAGCGAGTAGAGATCGGTGCGATAATCTACGACTCGATTGACGCGACCGGTCTGTTCCGGGGAGACGTAGGGCAGGGTTCCTGTAAGATTCGTAATGCCTGCGCTGTCGGGATACTCTCGGGGCGCCAGGGTTGCCAAGCCGAAATCGATCAGCCGGACGATTTCCTGTTCCGGATTGCAGACCACGTTCGACGGATTGATGTCGCGATGGATAACGCCTTCGTCGTGAATGGATTGCAATGCCTGACACAGCTGGATCGCAATACTCAGCTTCTGCTCAAAACCGAGATTCCCCTGGCGGATCAGTTCCCGCAGCGACTCCGCCTCGATGTCCTCGAACAGAATGCGGTGGTCCGCCTCGGATAGACCAATGGCGCGAACCACGTAGGGACTGGTCAGGGATTGATTGATTGAGAATTCGTGGTGGTAGCGGGACAGCGCACTCGGCCCGGCGGCGCCCGGCTTGAGGGTTTTGACGATGACGCTGCGGCCATCCGCACGACCCCGATGCACCAGCGTGCTGGCACTTTCGTAGATGCGCTTATCGAGAATGAGGTCAGCGCTCTCCATGTCGTGCATCATGCGCCCAGGCCCCCGCCGGACACATGCCCCTCGTTATTCGACTTCAGGCGTGAACAGATAACCCGTGCCGTGAATGGTGGTGATGATCTTGGCGGTTGCGGCCCGCTCACCGAGCTTCTTGCGCAACTGACCGACCAGCACGTCGATGTAACGATCGTCCGGAAACCACTCGCGATTGCGAATGCGGTTCATCAATTGGTCCCGATTCATCACTTCGCCGGCTTTCTCGATGAACGCCAGCAGCAACTGATACTCACCCGCCGACAGTTGCGCATGTTCACCTTCGGGTGAGGTCAGCTCGCGTTTGTTCAGGTCCAGCGTCCAGTCGTCGAAGTGACGAATGTGATTCTTGCGTCGCTGGCTCTGCTGGATGTGCACACGCCGAATGAGGTTGCGGGATCGGCTCAACAGCTCGCGCGGATCGAAGGGTTTGGTCACGTAGTCGTCCGCGCCGCTTTCCAGTCCCAGGATGCGATCGATCTGCTCCAGCTTGCTGGTCACCAGGATGATGCCGATATCCGATCCGGCCCGGATTTCACGCGTGAGGGTCAAGCCGTCCTTGCCGGGCAACTTGATATCCAGAAGCACCAGGATGATGTTCCCGGACTGGGTGATCAGATCAACGACTTCGTCGCCTGACCCCGTGGATGAAACGCGAAACCCTTCGTCCTCAAAATAGGACACGAGCTGCTCGCGCGTGATCGGTTCGTCCTCGACGACGAGGATGTGTTCCTGTTCGGCCATAATTCCCTGTCCTGCGGTACGCGGCTACCTGTCGCGCTGGGCGCCCTTGCTGCGCCACGGATGAAAGCTGTTATGGTACTGAAATTCAACGGGTAATGGTGACGTTGTGCCGCAGGTCACACTAGGAGCGCGTGGGTGGTCAAGATTTCGCCTGGTGAGCTGAGCGCCGAAGCACTCGCCGGGGTGGTCGAAGAGTTCGTGATGCGTGAAGGCACGGACTATGGACACCGGGATTACACCCTCGACGAGAAGCGCACGCGGGTGCTGCGAGCGCTCGAAACGGGCGCGGCAACCATCACCTTCGAACCTGACTCCGGTAGCACGTCGATCGTCATGAGTGACGAACTCGATTAGTCAGCCTCCCTTATTTTCGAGCAGCTCCGGCAGGATCAGATCGACGCCGAACAGGAAGTCGTCGGAGATCTGGAATTCGGTCGCGGCGGATACGATTTCCGCGTCGTCGCCAACGACCTCTACCCGGTAGCGTCCTGGCGTAAGGCCGTCGGCTCGATACAACCCGAACTGGTCGGTGTAGGTGGATACCCGGGTATTGCCGTCTTCATCGAGGATCCAGAGCTTCGA